>OMGY01001286.1_pt1 | contig 23839 bp, 16 predicted proteins | sample 1674461 | NCBI WGS metagenome assembly OMGY01 (sample SAMN05578579, study PRJEB25193) | human gut metagenome | biome: Human Microbiome; feature: human-associated habitat; material: feces | host: Homo sapiens | place: USA:Birmingham
GATCGTTTATTTATTTTTTATCATATACTCAAAATCTACAGTTGGCCAACTACAAAATTAAAAATCTAATTGAAGTGTGGTTTATCATATGTAAATGACACATCTGATCTATAAACACTACGGAACTGACTATACATGATCGTAGCGATCTGTTTTGCATAGGATGGATCTGTTGCGTATTCGTGCCATAGATAATTGATATTTGGGTTGTAACGGAATTTATAAAGTGTATTTTGATGATAAGTCTGATTATGGATATAGTCTTGGCTTACATACTTAGCGGCACCATAAATTGCTGCATCAACACTTGTCCAGCCTTGATAATATGCATAGCTGAATCCGCAAAGCTGAGGATTACTATCATAGGCTTTGATTCCGTAGAGGTTGTACACCATCTTCTTAGAAATTGTGGATGTTATATATTTTCCATTGACTGTCTTAAATCCTGTGACATTTCCAGAACTATCTCTTACAACAGAACTTCCAGAAACAACGGTTGTGATCGCTTTTCCCTGAGATAAGGTGCTTGTACCATATCCAGTTTCAAGAATTGTCTGGCATAGTAAATATACAGGATCGATATTATACTGCTTGGCAGCAGCGATCAAGACATTTCCTTTATTTCTTAAGACACTGTTTGATCTTAATTTACTATTTAATAAGTTATTATATGCAGTTGGATCAACTTCACGGTATGTATCCAGTGTTAAGAACTGAAAATTATTTGTTGTATCCTTTGATGGATCAATATAGCTTGTGTAAGTTGATGTACTGATGCTCTTGCCGCCGTAAGTTGGATGTTGTTTCTTCTCTGCAGTTACATAAGCTGATAAACTCTTATTGTAATTTGTATACTGCACAGAACCACTTGGTTGTGTTTGGACCTGTGTTGTTGAATCTGAAGGAATGACAGGCTGTGTGATATAGATCCTTTTTGAAGAAGAACTATACTTATAATTTAATCCCAGTCCTTTGACGATCGCATTAGCAGGAATTAAGATGATAGTCTTCTTTGTCTTATAATATTTTACCTTTGTAGGGGCAACGCTGAAGGTTTTCTTTACCCCATTTAAGTAGTATGTACGTTTTCCTACATAAGCTGTCAGTGTGTCATCGCCATTCTTAAGGATCAGTTTTCCACTGCTCTTAGAGTAAGTACGTTTGACTTTCGGACCCTGCTTTACAAGATAGTCATAATAAGGAATCATATTGGCTTTATTGATCTGAATGCCAACATATTTAGAAGACAGGTTCTTATTTGCATAGCTGACATGTAATTGTTTTCCTTTATAGTAACGTGTTTTGCCGCTGTAGCGGATCTTAAGACTTGCTGCCTGTACAGAGTTTGCAGGTACGATACCACCGATACATGAAACAGTTAATGCTGCAGCAAGTATTTTTTTATAATACATTGATACTCCTCCTTTTATACTCTTCTAGAATAACACAAGATTCATGGAAACTCAATAAATATGTAATAGAAATGTAACAAAAAACAGAGGATAAGGTTTGACAAAGCAGAGGAACTTTGATATTATTAAACAAGCACTTTAGCATGGTAGCGTGCTGATTGAATAAAATGTATAAAGGAGCGATAAATTATGAAAAAGTTTTTAGTCGGGTTATTAACAGTCGCACTTGCAGCATCTATGCTCGTAGGATGCGGAAAGAAAGAAGAGAAAACAAAGACAGATAACTCATTGAAAGATGTACAGTCTAAGAAAGAATTAGTTCTTGGACTTGATTCATCCTTTCCACCAATGGGATTTACAGATAAGAAAGATAATATTGTAGGATTTGATATCGATCTTGCAAAAGAAGTAACAAAGAGAATGGGAATCAAATTAAAATTACAGCCAATCAACTGGAATTCCAAAGAACAGGAACTTAATACAGAGAAAGTTGACTGTTTATGGAATGGTGTTACATACAGCAAAGCCAGAGCAAAAGAAATGTTATGTTCAGAATCTTACATGGATAACCATCAGGTACTGATTGTACCAGCAAACAGTAAGATCAAATCTTTAAAAGACATTACAAAAGATACAGAAGTTGGAATTCAGTCAGGATCTACAGCAGCTGATGCAGCAGATAGTGTAAAAGAATTAAAGAATTCAAAGATCAAACTGTTAGCAGACAATGTTCAGATTTTAAATGATTTAGGACACGGATTAGATGCGGCTGTTATGGATGAAGTTGTTGCAAAATACTACACAAAGAAAGATGCTGGTAAATATAAAGTATTAGAAGACAGTGTAGCAAAAGAAAAATATGTCATTGGACTCAGAAAAGATGACAAAGCACTTTGCAACGAAGTTGTAAAACAGTTAAAAGCAATGGCAAAAGATGGTACATTAAAGAAGATAAGCGAAAAATGGTTTGATGAAGACATCACAACAATCAAATAATTAAAGAAATAAATTTTAAGGAAGAAAGGGCTTACGTGCTAAAGCCCTTTTTCCGTTTATAAAGATATTATAAAGGAATAACCCGTCCCTTATAAATATAGATAAAAATAAGTATGATGTAGTCCCAGTAGTTATTGATGAAAAGGCAGATATAATAAATAAAGTAAAGGACTTAGATTTTGCTCTATTAGCATTACATGGTAAGTTTGGTGAAGATGGAACAGTTCAGTCAGTATTACAGACTTTAGATATACCATATTCAGGATGCGGTCCCTTAAGTTCAGCTTTATGTATGGATAAGGACTTAACAAAGGTAGTTTTAGCAGCTAATGGTATAAGAACTGCAAAATGGCTTAATGTAAAATCAGTAGAGGAAATAGATTATGATGCAATAGAAAAAATGGGGTATCCTGTTTTTATAAAGCCAACTAATGGTGGTTCAAGCGTTGCTACTTTTAAGGTATATGATAAGGAAAAAGTACAAGAAGCTGTAGAAGAAGGATTAAAATGGGATACAGAAGTAATGATAGAAGAATTTGTTGATGGTGATGAAATTACTTGTCCGGTATTTGATAATAAGCTTTTCCCGATTATAGCTATCAAGCCAAAAAGCGATTTCTTTGATTACACACAAAAATACTCAGCTGGCGGAGCAGATGAAGTGATTGTAGAGCTTGAAGAAAATTTACACAAAGAAGTTGAAGCAATGGCATTAAGGACTTATAAAGCACTTAAGTGTGAAGTTTATTCAAGAATAGATATGATAGTTAATAAGGAAGGAATCCCTTATATATTAGAGGTGAATACACTTCCAGGAATGACAGCTGCAAGTCTTTTCCCTAAGAGTGCAAAGGGACAAGGATATAGCTATTCAGAGTTCTTAGACTTGATAATAGAAACATCTTTAAAGGTAAATAGAGCAGTTTAGAATGTTAAGATGTTAAGAAAGTTAAGAAGTTAAGAGTGTTAAGATGTTAAGGAGTTAAGGAAGCAATTACAGTAAATAGTGTAATTGCTTTTTTGTTAAAACAGCATAGGTAGAGGATTGTTTTAAATTCCGTAATAATTGTTCTATGATTAACAAGAAAAAAAGATTTTTATTTCCAATTAGGAAACTATTTTGAAAAAGATTAATAAGCTATAAAGTAAGGAATTTTTATGTGCGGAGGAACTATGCAAAATAGAACTGATAAAAGTCTTTTTGGTATAGATATAAATGAGTATACTCAGGGAGTGGATTTTTCAGTTTTGGCAAGTACTGTAGATTTTTTATATCTAAGATCATCAGGATCAGCTTCAGGAAGGTTTAGAACCGATAAAAAGTTTATTGATTTTGCTTCAAAGGCAAGAAATTATGGCATTCCTGTAGGAGCATATCATTTTGCAGTGCCTAGCTATGATTTGAACACAGCTGATGCTCAATGCGATGGTTTTATTGATGTATTGCAACAAGGGTTTGGTGAGGGTAATTATGGCGATTTATTTCCAGTGGTGGATGTAGAAACACCTACAGATAAGTCTATTTCTACCACAGCTTTGATCAATTGGATTGATAGATTTAGGAAAAGGTTTGAAAAGGCTACTAGAAGAAGGCTTATGCTTTATACAGGAGTGTTTTTTGTACAATTGTATAACAATTTTTACATTGAAGGCAGAGGATATCCTTTAAAAAATATGCCTCTTTGGATAGCATTATATACTGCTATACCTGGAAATCCACAAATACCACCAGATGTAGGAGGTTGGACTAGATGGAGAATATGGCAATATAGTGAAAGTGCAACAGTGGCAGGAGTAAGTAATAAAGTTGATGCCAATTGGGGACCTAATAACATAGACTTATTAACACAACCAGATATAGTTAAGGGATTACAGGCAAGCAGAAAAGGTAATGTAATAAATATTAGTTGGAATAAAAATTCAGATATTGATTTACTAGGTTATAATATATTTGCCAATGGCTATTGGATAGGTACAGTAGATGCTAATGATACTAATTTTTCAATTGGCATAAATGAGCTACCATTCACAGCAAAAGGTAGTATTAATATATCTATAGAAGCATTTGATCAAGATGGTGAGGTTTCTCCTAAAAGAGCCACTGTGAAAGTTTAATATGTAATAAAAACCATCTGCTTCAGGTGGTTTTTATTATGCGTTAAGTATTAGGTAATAATTAAAATTATAATATCTTTTCTTCATGCTGAATTTGCGCAATATTATGGAAAGTTTTCATTCTTGTTTTAGATAAAATAATATAATATAATATTAAAAGTACTATAAAAAATGCACTTTTATAGTGCTTTTAATATCGAAAAATGGGGGAGGTATATTGTTTGCAAGAGAATAATATAGAATCTAAAGAGCAAAGTAAATTTAGTGAATTTATAACTGATAAAAAGAAAATTATAATTTGTACTGCTTCCGTATTAGTAATAGTTTTAGCAGCAACTATGGGTTATATGTTTAGTGTAAAAGATAAAGTTGCTTCTTGGAATAATAAGATTTATTCAGGTATAAGTATTTATGGTGTAGATTTATCAGGACAAACAGCTGAAGAAGCTAAAACTACTTTAGAATCACAATTAATAACTAAAATTAATAATAAAATAATAAATGTTAATGTAGGAGAACAGAATTTCCAATTAAGCTATAATGACATAAATTCATTGATAGATGTTGATGCAACTGTTAAGGAAGCATTAGCTTATGGAAAAGATGCTAGTTTATTTGAAAAAAATTCAATGATTAAAAAAGGTGTAAATCATGAAATGGAGACAGTATTGGTTTATGATGAAAATAAAATTATTGAATTTGCTAACCATATAAATGATGCAGTAAAGGTTGAACCAATAGATGCTGCTATAAGTATTAGTGCAGGTGCTATTTCAATTACAAATGAAACTATAGGTAAGAAGATAAATGTGGAAGCACTAGTGGACAAAATAAAAGAAAGCATTTCTCCAGAGGGCTCTGAAGAAGTTATAGTTGTTGAACTTGAGGATAGTGTACCAAGAGTTACAGCAGCAGAATTACAAAAAATTGATGGAATATTATCAAGTTTTTCTGGTAGTTATGTAAATAGTGCAGCTGGTAGAGTTACTAATATGAAAATAGCTACAAATTCAGTTAATGGAACACTTTTAATGCCAGGTGATGAATTTAGCTACAATAAGGCTATAGGAGAAACTACAGCAGAGAATGGATATCAACAAGCTGGTGCTTATGTTTCAGGTGAAGTAGTACAAGAATATGGTGGAGGAGTATGTCATATTTCTACTACATTATATAGAGCTGTTATGAGAGCTAATTTAAAATCTTCACTAAGATATAACCATTCAATGATGGTAAGTTATGCTGAGCCAAGCTTAGATGCCACTGTTTATGAAGGAGACATAGATTATAGATTTGTCAATACATATGATTTCCCTATATATATTGAAGGGTATATGACTTCAAATAGTATAGTATTTAATATTTACGGAAATAAAGAAGGTTTTGGAACTAATACTTATGATTTAGTAAATGAAGTTATAGAAAAGATAGATTATACTACAGAATATGTTAATGATGCTACACTTGCAGAAGGAAGTAAAGTTACAACTGTAAATGGTATGCCTGGGTATAGATCACAAGCATATTTAGTTACTTATTCAAATGGTGTTGAAGTATCAAGAGAATTTATTTCATCAGATTATTATGCACCAATGAATACTGTAGTAAAAGTGGGAACTAAAAAAGCAAATACTACAACAACAGAATCAAATAATAATTCAGCATCAACTGAATCTATAAATAATAACACTAATAATAGCCAAGCTAATGGTGGAAATGAATCTAGTGAAAATAGTGGGAATAACCAAACAAACACTACAGAAAATCAAAATAATTAATTAAGTTTTATTCAAAAGAAGTATAATATTAAATTGTTATGCTTCTTTTTCTTTAGTATTAATATAATAAGGGCTTAAAATATATATGGAATAAATTTAATTAAAATTAACATTCTGTAAAATGCTTTGACTAATAAATAATCATATAGTATTATAAAATTTATAGATATATACATATATTAAAGTAAGAGACTTTCATTTTACTTTTTGGAGGGTGAATTCATTGAATTTAAATATAGTTTTATATAAACCAGAAATACCACAAAATACCGGAAATATCGCTAGAACTTGTGTCTTAACAGATTCTGTTTTGCATTTAATAAAGCCTTTAGGATTTAGTATAGATGATAAGGCTGTTAAAAGGTCTGGATTAGATTACTGGAAAGACTTAAAGCTTGAAGTACACGAATCTTATGAAGATTTTATGGCTAAGTATGGAGATCAAAGAATATTCCTAGCTACAACTCATGGAGGAAAATTCTATAGTGAAGAAAGCTATGAGCCAGGAGATTTTATTATGTTTGGAAGAGAATCAAGTGGAGTTCCAGAAGAAGTACATAACGCTCACAAAGGTATAAGAATACCTATGATAAAGACAAGTACAAGAAGTTTAAATTTATCAAATACAGTGTGTGCAATAGCTTATGAAGCGTTAAGACAAATGGATTTTCCAAATATGAAATAAGAAATGGGGGTACTTTTCATGGAAAAAATAAAAATTATAACAGATAGTACTTTAGATTTACCGGCAGAGCTTATAAGAGAAAAAAACATTGAAGTATTACCGTTGTTAATAAACTTTGGAGAAGAAAGTTATTTAGATGGTGTAGAGATTACTACGAAAGAAATGATTGATAAAATTAATGCTACAGGTGTTTTGCCTACAACAGCTCAAGTAACTCCTAATAGATTTGAAGAAACTTTTAAAAAGTATTTAGATGAGGGATATAAAATTGTAGCATTAACATTATCTTCAGATATGAGTGGAACATATCAATCAGCATGTATAGCAAAAGATATGTTAGAAAGTGATGATATTGTTGTAATTGATTCAAGAAATGTTACATCTGGATTAGGACTATTAGTACTAAAAGCTTGCCAGTTTAGAGATAAGGGATTAGGAATAAAAGAAATTGAAGAAGAAATTCTTAAGGCAATACCTAAGGTTAAAAGCTCATTAAATTTTGAGTCATTAGAAAATCTTGTTAGAGGTGGAAGATTATCAAAAACTGCAGGAACAATTGGTAGTGTGTTAGGATTAAGGCTAATCTTAGAAGTAAAAGATGGTAAAATGTCTGTTAAAGATAAGGTTAGAGGAAGCAAAAAAGCTTTAAAGAAATTAATATCAGATTTTGAAAGCGTTGATGTTGATTTTGATTCACCAATAGTATTATTAGAACTTTTAAATGAAGATGTATATGAAGGATTAAAGATATACTTCCAAGAAAAAAATATAAATTATATAGATGCTAAAGTAGGGTGTACAGTTGGTATTCACTCAGGAATTAAACCTTGTGGAATATTCTTCTTTGAAAAATAAAAAAAAGCCAGAAGGCTTTTTTTTATATTTTTTCTGAAAACGTATTCTAAAATTGTTTGGAAGGAAATATGAATTTTGATTTAGATGTAAGTTATAAACAACAGCAAAAGTTAGTTATGACACAGCTGATGAAAATATCAATAAATATATTGCAAGGATTTGATCCAGTAGGAATTGCAGCAAAAGATATAAAGCAGTGTTTAAAACTTCAAGTGAAGGACCTTCAATTTATAAATGAAAAGGAAAGAAAACATATTTATAAGATCATTGATAATTACATTTTAGATGTGGCAGAAGGAAAATTAGAGGAGTTATCTAGCAAGATGAAGATAGAAGAAGATGAGGTTAAGAGGTATATTGATATTATAAAAAAATTAGAACCTAAGCCTTCAAGAGGTTTTTATATAGGTGATGAAATAAAGTATATAATTCCAGATGCTGAAATTAAAAAGGAAAATGGTCAGTATATAGTACTTATGAATGATGAAATATTACCAAAGATAAGTATAAATAAAGAGTTGATAGAAAGTATTGTATTAAAAGATAAAGAATCCGCAAGTTATATTCAAAAAAATATAATTAAAGCTGAAGTGTTAATAAAAAGTATTGAAGAAAGAAAGAAAACACTTTTGAGGATATTGGAAAAGATATTAATAAAACAAGAAAGTTTTTTTGAAAATGGAGAAAGTTATTTAAAACCTATGACTATAAAAGAAATATCTGAAGAAGTGCATCTTAGCGAATCTACTGTAAGCAGGGCAATAAAAGATAAGTATATAAAGACAAATTACGGAACTTTTAGAATTAAAGATTTATTTAAAATCGTGAAATATATCCATCAATCTGAAGAAAGAGCTGTTGGAGAGACATATGTTAAAAGGCTTATAAAGGAAATTATTGAAAAGGAAGACAAGACAAGCCCTGTATCAGATCAGGAGATAAGTGATAGATTACTAAAAAATACATTGCATATATCTAGAAGAACCGTGGCAAAATATAGAGAACAGATGGGGATTAGCTCTTCCAATAAAAGGAAGAAAAAATTACAAAATAAAAAAAATATATAAAATTTTACTATAAAGGGTTTAAAAATTCTAAAATCTGTTTTATAATAATACATGCGGGACACAAAAAGTTACAAGTGGGACGCTTTTAGACCAAAAGGAGGGTTAGAAGTGCAGGAAATATTAGCGGTACAGAAGAAGATAGTTCCTGAATTGGTTGATGTCTTAGAAAAAAGATATAATATTCTAAGGACTATATATTTCAACCAGCCAATTGGTAGAAGGGTTTTAGCATCAGAACTTTCACTAGGTGAAAGAATTGTGCGTACTGAGATTAACTTTTTAAAGGAGCAGAACTTAATTGAGATAAATACTCCTGGAATGTCTGTTACAGAAGAAGGAATAAGAGTAGTAGAACAATTAAAAGATTTTATGCACGAGATTAAAGGATTAAATGATGTTGAAAAATTCATTAAGAAATCTTTAGGTGTAAAAGATGTAATAATTGTTCCAGGAGATGTGGAAAGTAATCCGTATGTATTAAAAGAATTAGGAAAAGCAGCTTCTAATTATGTAAAAGATATTATCAAGGATAATAGTATAATAGCTATTACAGGTGGAAGTACAGTTAAAGAATTAGTTGAAGCTTTCCCTAAAATTAATAATGTGTCCAATGTTCTTGTTTTACCTGCAAGAGGAGGAATGGGGAGAAAAGTTGAGAGTCAAGCTAATACTTTGGCAGCTGCATTAGCTAAGAAAGTTAATGGAAATTATAAACTACTTCATATTCCGGAAAATGTCAGTTTAGAAGTTTTAGATGGGCTTTTAAAAGAGAAGCAAATCAAAGAGGTTATAGACTCTATTCGTAAGGCTGATATACTTATATATGGTATAGGAAATGCTATTCATATGGCAGGCAAAAGAGGAGCATCTGAAGAATTTATTGCAGAGCTTAATAGAAATGGTGCTGTAGGTGAAGCGTATGGGTGTTATTTTGATAAAAATTCAAAAGTTGTATCTGAAAATACCACTATTGGTATAAAAATAAATGATGCAAAAAAAATTAATACGCATATTGCTGTAGCAGCTGGAAAAAATAAAGTAGAAGCTATAATAGCAGCTGAAATGAATGACAGTAATGCTGTGATTGTAACTGATGAAGCAGCAGCTACTAAGATAGTGGAACTGATGAAAGCTCAAAATTAAAGTTGTTTTAAAATTTTTATTTTAAATATATTATATTAATACAGCATCCTGGCATCATACAATAGTTTTGGCATATTCTGCAATATATGGCATATTCGGTAATATACGTCACATTTGTATCGGATAGTTTTGGCACATTCGGTAATATATGGCACATTCTGCACTTGACAACATAAAAAATCAGGGATTCCAGTTATATTTAATAACCGAAATCCCTGATTTTTTATATTAATTTTCTTATTATTCTATCATCTTAGAAAAGACTCTTAACAGTATTAACAACATTCTCTACTGTGAATCCGAAATGCTCGAATAACTGGTTAGCCGGACCTGAAGCTCCGAAGCCCTTCATGCATATAACCTTTCCGTCAAGTCCTACATATCTGTACCAACCAAAGTCTGAAAGTGCTTCAACTGCAACTCTCTTTCTTACACTCTTAGGAAGGACTGATTCCTTGTATTCCTCTGACTGCTTCTCGAATACGTCCATAGATGGCATACTTACTACTCTTACATCTATTCCTGCATTCTTAAGCTCTGCCTTTGCAGATACAGCCAGGTTAACTTCAGAACCACTTGCAATAATAATTCCATCTGGAGTCTCTTTATCAGAATCCTCAAGAATATATGCACCCTTAAGTGCTTCCTTAGATGAACCTGCCATCTGTGGAAGATTCTGTCTTGTAAGAACTAATGCTGTTGGTTCATCCTTAGATTCAATAGCATATTCCCATGCAAGTGCTGTCTCTGTTCTATCACATGGTCTGAATACTGTGAAGTTAGGCATTGAGCGGAATGCTGCAAGCTGCTCAATTGGCTCATGTGTAGGTCCGTCCTCACCAACTCCGATACTGTCATGTGTGAATACATATATAAGTGGCAGCTTCATAAGTGATGTAAGTCTTGCCATTGGCTTTGTATAATCACTGAATACGAAGAATGTTGCAACGAATGGTCTTAATCCACCGTGAAGTGCAAGTCCGTTACCAATTGCTGCCATAGCCTGTTCTCTTACACCAAAGTGAAGGTTAGTTCCTGCATAATTCTCCTTAGAGAAATCTCCTGCATCCTTCATATTAGTCTTATTAGATGGTGCTAAATCTGCTGAACCACCGATAAGGTTAGGCATTACATTCTTAATCATGTTAAGAATTGTTCCGCTTGAACTTCTTGTTGCTTCTGCCTTCTCTGGCTTTGCAAGGTATTCCTCAGAATTGAATAAATCGGACATATCACATCCATTGTAGTACTTATCCCAGAGTTCCTTCATCTCAGGGAACTTCTCACAGTATTCAGCAAAAAGCTTATTCCATTCTTCTTCCGGTTCAGCCATTCTTGCAGCTATCTCTTTATAATGGTCATATACTTCCTGTGGTACTTCAAAATCACCCTTGCATGGCCAGTTAAGATTTTCCTTAAGTGCTGCAACATTATCAATACCAAGAGGCTCACCGTGTGCGCTTGCCTTACCCTGCTTTGCAGGACAGCCGTATCCGATAAGTGTATTAACCTTGATAAGTGAAGGTCTTTCCTTATCAGCCTTAGCCTCCTCAATAGCTTTACCGATAGCTTCAATATCATTGCCATCAGCAACTTCGATTGTCTGGAAGCCAAATGCTTCAAATCTCTTCATTACATTTTCTGTAAATGCAATATCTGTGCTTCCTTCAATTGATATATTGTCTGATGAAATACCTTCCATCATACAGCCGTCTCCACCAAGTACATATGTGTAATGGTCAACTACATTGTATCCTTCCTTATTAAATACAGATGCAAGATGTGCTTCTGCCATAGCCATACCTACTGCCATAGCCATACCCTGTCCAAGAGGTCCTGTTGTTGCTTCAACACCAACTGTATGACCATACTCTGGATGTCCAGGTGTCTTAGAACCCATCTGTCTGAAATTCTTTACATCATCTAATGAAAGATTACCAATTCCAAGTAAATGGAACAATGAATAAAGAAGCATTGAACCATGTCCTCCAGAAAGAACGAATCTGTCTCTGTTCTCCCATTCTGGATCAGCCGGGTTGTAATTCATATGGTTAGTCCATAATTCATAAGCTGTTGGTGCAGTTCCAAGTGGAAGTCCAGGATGTCCTGAATTAGCCTTCTGGATTGCATCTGCTGACAATACCCTGATTGCATTAATTGACATTTCATCGATGTTAGTCATATTTTCCTCCCTGTGTAAGCACATCTGTGCATAATATTATAAGTTATCTGTCTTTAAAATCTGCCTCTGTCAAGAATATAACATCACCATTCTCGCTTCTCTTCTTCTTAAGTCCACCAAAGAATCTTCTTGATGCTCTTCTTTCAGAGTTGACAATTGCCTGATTGATTATTTCCTTGATATCATCAAGTTTAATATTATCATTCACATTATGAAGTTTGTCAATCTTAAGATACAGTTCAAGTAATGCATCATCATCAACCTCATCCTGTCTCTTTCTTGCGAATCTCTTCGCCATCTCAACAAGCTCATTAACTGTGTACTGCTTAAGAACAATTCTGTGATTGAATGTCTTGGTAAGCTCAGGATTAAAGTTGATAAGAACATTCATGTCTGTATCTGAATCTTCAAATATGACAATCATTCTTCCTGTATCTTGTTCAAGACAGTTAAGCAGTTCATTAATTCTCTTAGGCTGGATTGTTCCTGCGCCTTCAACGATAAGAGCTGTTCCCTTAAGTCTTCCCATTGCCTTGGCAATACCTCTCTGGTTAATACTCTCTCCTGATGTCTTAGCAATCTTCTTTGGCTGGTCTGGATATAAAGTATTAATAGCTCTTATTATAGTTCTTGCAAGGTCTGTCTTATCAGAACTTGAATTACCAGAAATAAGAATATTTCCTGATGCTGATGAATTCATCTGCATTTCATCGTCAATTGTATCGAAAAGATCAGCTAACTGTTCCTCAAGTCCTGGCATATCTCTGTACTTTCTGAATATCTTTGCCAGTTCTCCTGTAAGCTTCTTCTCTATCTGCTCAGTTTCTTCAATCTCTTCTTCCATAGTCAATGGCTGTTCTTCTTCTTGTCTGGTGAATGGAATTACTGTTTCTTCCGGCTCAACACCTGCAGCTACCTCATCTAGTACAACAGCCTCCTCACCTTCTTCTTTATTGTCTTTATTATCAATATCTTCATTCATAATTGAATTGATATCTGAAATCATTGATTCTGACACAGTTGGTATCTGTGCTGTAACTAAAGGAATATCTTCATTCTCTATAGCAGTTGCTGCCTGCTCTAGTCTCGCTGCAGCCTTACCTGTTCTTATTGCAAGATCCATTCTCGCTGAATCAACTGCCATCTGTGCAAGAGCTGCTCTCTTTGCGTCTTCCTTATCAATCTCCTTACCATCAGCCAGTGCTTCTGCTTTCTTCTGCTCTACCAGCTTTTCATAAGCTGCACTTTTCTCGTCTTTCTCATCAAGATAACGCTCAAGCTCTGACTTGGAGAATTCCTTAGTATCCTGCTTGCCATACTTTTCTTCTCTTACAGACTGCATCCACTCTGTTATATCCATCTGGCCTTCAATCTGGTCATCATCTTCCTGAACTTCTGCATCATCATTAACAACCTGTTCAGTTACAGGAGCCGGAGTCTTAACCTCCTTTGCAGGCTGTTCTTCCTTATTCTTAGAAGCTGGTACAAATGTCTTAACATCAGCATCTTCTTCCTCATCACCGAACAAGTCACTCATCTTGGCAGCAAGCTCTTCCTGAAGATTTCTTGTATCATATAAATTGTTATATTCAGGTACAGGAACATTAATATCTATATTCTCTGCTTCCTTATTGATTCTTTCCTCAGCTTCTTTTCTCTGTTCAGCTTCGTCTTCTTTATTGATCTGCTCATAGTTATCAGCTAACTTCTGCTTTGCATTCTCAATAAGCTCCTTAAGTGAGACATTTGCCTTATTAATCTCGCTTGAGAAATTCTTCTCTCCATCTTTGCTAAGTGTCTCAGAAACCTCTGGCTTCTCCACCTGAGGAGTCTCTATCTTAGACATAACAACAGAGCTGTCCTTAGTATTATCTGCATCTTCATCCTTATTCAGAGCTTTCATTAAAAATGCTTTGATATCATCATTCTGGTCGTTCTGTACAAGGTCTATTGAAAGAGGTCCTTCCTCCTGTTCCTTAGCAAACTCAGGAACATTCAGACTTACCTCTGGCACTGGCTGTTTACCAGTTGATTTCTGTTCTTTCTCATCTTCTTCACGGAAAACATCTTCAACTTCATCTCTCTTAAGATTAGCAAGTTCCTTCTGCTTTGCAAAAAGCTCTTCCTTAGTTGCCTCTATATCTTCCTTTCTTTTTCTTACATCTTCTAAGATACCTTTCTGTGTCTTAGTAAGAACAACACCAAGCTTTTCCTTTAACTGTACTGCTTTCTCAACGTATATACCATCCTGAAACCACAGAACGATATTATCACATGTCTTAATACATTCTTCTTTTCTTCCAGTCTTATAATACAGCTTTGCAAGCTCATACATATACTTCTCATCAATCTCATGATCCCTGTAATCCTCTAAGATTCCTACAAGTTCATTATCTGATGCATTCTGTGCCTTTCTAAGGTCATAATACAGGATGAATCTGCTCACATCATGCTGTGAAGATTTGCTGTATTCTTCATAAAGCTCGTTAGCATTATCAAAATCTCCAACTTTAATAAAGAATTCAGTAAGCTTATAAACCAGCTTTCTTCCGCCAAGGTTTCTGTTATAAGCAAGAATTGCCATGTCTCTTGCTTCTTCATAGTCCCCGACTGCTTCCTGCACATTAATGGCTGTGGCAAGTGCCTGCCAGTCTTTAACCTTAGTCCAGTTAATATCCTTAGCTATGGCTGCCGCTTCTGTGTATTCCTTTTTCGCTGCCAGCTTCTTAATCTGGTCTATCTTAATTCCTAATTCGTATTTATTCATGATTATATATTCCTCATTCCAATGCTTACTTGATGAATGTTGTGAATAATTTATTTATCGCATTTTACAACTCATTAAAGTTTAGCACAGCCTAAGTTCATTGTAAACCAAGTTCACAGAATTGTTACAAATATGTTACAAAAAATCAAATGTAGCCTGTTCGTAATCCATTCTCGTGTATTCCAATTCTGATTCCTTCGTGCTGCTGTAATAATCAACAACCACAGTCTGCTGCCTTGAATCAACAAGCTTCTGACCAAGTATGTAATTAACATCGAATCTTCCTGTAATAGCAGGAGTTGCACCTCTTGCCGGAACAATAAGCTGGACATGATTAGTTGCAAGCAGCTTGAATATTGGCTCCCATATGTATATATCCTTTGCCGCACCGAATGGGTTATCTATGAATATTGTCTTACCCTCAACACCTTCATTACCTGAAGAATTCATATTAGATATGTAATTGATAATTGCAATAAGGAACTGGATATATATACCCTGTGACTGTCCTGTTGAACCAACCGCTTCCTCATATCTTAAGTAACGGCTCTGGTCCTTGATTCTTTCTCTCTTATACAGATTAATCCTGATTGAGTTCATATCTGTAACAATAACTGAGAAAAGTCTCTTCCATGACAGTCTGTTTCTTATATATTTGAGTCTTTCCGTCGGCTCCTTAAAGCTTTCCGCCATGAATACAGTTTCATCAATATATTCAGACATCTTTTCCTTATATAATTCTTCCTTTATATAAGGAATCTGCAGACTGATTATTGCAATCTGTTCTCCGTCAAGATTGATATTAGACAACTGTGGCAGACGGTCAAGCTCAGTCTTAATGTTACTGCATGTCTGGATACAACGGTTCTCGAAGTTATCCTTAATCATCTGCATATCCTCTATACCCTTGGCAATGCGGTCTTTTTCTAACTGTATAAATGTGTTCGTCTCATTTAACGATTCAATCATACTTATGGTCTTAGCCACATTTTCAGGAACATTCAGCGATATCCTTACTTCATCTGCAAGCTCGACTGCATTAAATCCGTTAAGCAGGTCAATAAGCTTAGATTTATTCTTATTAAATTCATCAACCTTCTTATACTCTAATCTGGTAATTGAAGCATATTCTTTATGAACAGCCTCATATTCTGTAAGATTAGCTGTAATTCCCTGTGCATCCTCCGGACGGAATTCTTCTGGAACATGCATGCCCGCATCTGACACAATTCTTTCAAGGTCTTTTCTGCATACAAGTATGTCTTTTAATGAATCAGACATCTGTCTGCGTGTCTTTTCCTGAACCTTGGTGTTATCCTCTAACTTCTTAATAAGTACCTTGTGCTGTGTAATGAATCCATCCGGGTCATCGCATGGGAACTCATTAAAGCTTCCATAATTATTCTCAATCTGGTTAATACCATGTGCGATACTTCCCTCAAGTCTGTTAAGAAGTGCTTCCTGTGACTCAAGTTCTTCCCTTACAGCATCACTGCTCTTCACAAGATTATTAAGAGCATCCTTGGCATTCCTTAACTGCTGTGAACCTGCTGCCATAATCTCACCGGCTTCATACTTTGCCTTAATATCGTCAAATGTATAACCTCTGTACTCTATTGCTTCACGACATTTGTTCATAGATGCAGACAGATGATTCATCAGCGCCTGCTTATCTGCAAAGTCACTGTTCTTCTGTGAAAGTGCTGTCTTTAATCCGGTGAATCTGCTCTCTATTTCATCCTTATCAAGACGGTATGTATCGTCATCGATTTCTATTGAAACATTTTCATCATAATAAGGTGCGTACTGCTCCTCCCATGACTTAATGATTTCATCATATGCCTTTCTTGTACTGTCCTCGAAATCTCTCGCGGTATCATACTCAGAATTAGCAGAAGCTGCTGCCTCCTCGCACTCATATATGCGGTTTCTTGCACTATCCACATCAGCCTTCAGTCCCTTTAAGCGCTCATACTTTTTATCTATAGAAGTATTCATCTCCATAATACGCGAGAGCCGGCTGCATGCTGTTTCCTTCTCTTCTATATCATCTCTTGTCTGTGCGAGGTTCCTTGAAAGCTGCTCTTTAACCTCATTTAACACACTTCTCTTCTTCTCAGCCTCAATAATTGCAGCCTCGCTGTCAGCAATCTTTAATCTGATTGCTTCTGCCTCGGACACATCCACCTTTCCAGACACAGCATTATATACAAGTGCAAATGTATAATCATTCCACACAAGCTCCATTCTGTCGGCCAGCTTTCCTGCCTGCGCCTTATGCGACTCAAGCTCCTCCTGTGCAAGCTTAATCTGTGTCTCAAGCTTTGCCTCATCACGCAGGAACGACATATCCTTTAATGCGAATACAATCAGGTCTTTGTTAATCTCTAACTTAGTATCAATAAGCACCTGCTCGCTTATAACAGGATAAGCAACCGCACCCTTGCCAAAATCCTTAATCATCTCACCTGCTTTGATTCTCTCGAAATCGTTCTTTATTATAAATGCGTACTCAACGAAAGGTGTTCTCTTTAATACATCTCTTTTCTGTCCTGCATTCAGGGCTGCGAACCACTCATGACCCTCAACAACATCTGAACCATACTGGCTCTCAAGGTATTCCTTAAGCCTGTCTCTTTCAGAACTCTTACAGATATATGTTCCCTTTCTTGCATTGTCAATAAAGCTATCAAGTTCCTGGGCTGCCTTACACTCTTCTGTATATTCACTGCGCATCTTCTGGTAAGTCTCAAGAATAACCGAAAGCATTGCCTCGTCATTATCTGCACTGTATATTTCACGGATTTTGCCCATGCGCTCGTTATCAGCATTTCCAGCCTCATCAGCCTTTTCAAGCTTTTCTGACTGCTCTGTAAATATATCAATAAGTGCTTTATTGGCAGATATTGTCTCATTAAGTGACATTAACTGCTGCTGCACATAATTGAATTTTTCGGACATTCTTGTCTCTTCATTCTTTAACAGTTCTTTATCCCTGAATGACTTATCATATTCTTCAGACGCATTTTCACATACGACAGTTCCTGCCTCTGATAAAGATGCTCCAAGCTGTGCCTGTAATTCCTGTATCTCATTCTCAAGATTATCAGAAAGACTGCCAAGACCTGCCGCCTCTTTGTCAGCATTTCTAAGGTTATCCTTAGACTCTGATAATCTGACTTCCAGAGCCTTAACACGGTTAGCTGCTATATCAAGCTTTTCCTTAAGTCTTCTGGTCTCTGTCTCATAGAATTTTCTGTAACCTGCAGCAAGTATCTTTAACTCTGCTGTTATATCCGTATCTTCTCTTAATCTGTTATCTATCGCAATCTGAAGTCCTTTATAAGACTTCTCGTATTCTGCATAATCTTTATAATCACCCGCAGACTCCATCAAAGAAAGCTTTCCTCTTGCCTCTTCAATTGCAGCGTTCTTGAGTTCAAGTGCCTTTCTTGTCTCATTAACAAGGCTCTCAACTCCTGCCATCGAATTCTTTTCAGACATAACCTCTGCAACTGCTATAGCTTCCTTCTCGTGTGCAAGCTCATCATACATCTTAGTGATAAGGTCATCCTGACTCTTAAGTTCCTTATCCTTCTTATCACTTTCCCGCATAGCAACAAGAAGCAGGTCATATAGCTGCTTCTCTATTTCTTCTTTTCTGTTGTAAAATGCTTCATATGTCGACAGATATTCTTTAAAACTGTCGATAGCTGCAATCTGGCTGTCATATGCTCCAAGCTGTGAGTGTTTCTTTGAAAGCTCCACTAACTTGTCCTTAATATCCATAAGAGTCTGAGCCATCATGCCCTCATCATTATCAACTGACAGCTTGTTATTGAAGGATTTCTGGATAATCTCCTCTATAAGCAGATCCTCAACAACCTTACGGCTTGTCTTATAATTTGACTCGAAATATGTTCTTACATGTCCCTCTGTCTTGTTAATTCCACGCACAATTTCCCATGCACTCTCATATATTCCGTAGTTGCTTATGAAGCTCTGGTAATCACCTTTTCTGTCAAATATCTTAACAACATATTTGTACCCGCCCTTCTCAATGTCACGAAGATAAGCCTTAAGTCCGTTATATGTAATTCTCTCTCCATTACTTACAAGTGGAAGATTCTTAATATCGTTATCACCAAACTCCCTGTAGAATATGCAGTAATTAAAGTATTCAACACTTGCTGTCGGTGCAGCTGTCTGTTCCTGTCCATCCTGATTCTCATCGTCTGTGCCTCTTCCCTTTCTTGCACAGAAACCAGTTGTCATGAACCTGAAACCATCCTTCTGATAACATGGATCTAACTTCCACTCAACCAAAGAATGAATACATGTATTACCGCTTCCCTGTCTGAAAAGCTTCTCAATAGGCTGCTTGTCATCAAGTGTGCAGTTAGGAAGCATATTCTGCATAAGAAGCAGCATAAGCAGACTCTTACCACCGCCATTGGCAAGGTCATATATAGTATTCTGGCAGTTGAAGCGCATCACGAAATCGTCGTACACCTGTGTACCGAAATTATATTTAACATTATTAACTCTGATTCTGTTAATCTGTGGCATCGCGTCCTCCATTCATAAGTTCGGCAAATCGTCCTCTGTAATCATCAAAATAATTCTCTATAAGACTTCTGAATCTGTCTGTCGGATAATATCTGTCCTGACTCTCAACTAAAAGTTCCTGCGCAACGCAGAAATTAAGCACAAGCTTTACCATACCCGACTTGGAATTTCTTGCTGCTCTCGCTCCTGTCTGATCCTCTACTGTTGTCACCGGAAGCTCGTCCCATGTAAGTGCTATCTGCTTAAAGCTGTTCTCCTCAACCTCATCAAGCACAAGCCCTGTGCTCTTATCGACAATACCACCTGTTGTCTTATCAACATTTTTAATGATGTCCTCAAGTCTTATGAACTCAGCATAAGTTGAACTCATTGTATCTGAATAAAACTCTGTTATTATGTTGTAGATTATGAAATACGCAAGATATAATTCTTTATTAACTCTTAATCCAAGTACATTTCTTAATTCCTCGTTGGAATATCCAAACACCCTGTTATTATCACCTGCACTCACATACAGACCATTGTTATATTCATATATGTTAAGATTAAGTTTCTTAAGTGACATATGAACGATGTCATACACTTCTGCATTATTATTGTATTCCTGATAAAGAGCTGCATTCTCGCCCCTCTCAGACACATTTTCCCCTGTGATAAGCTTGGAAACTATGTCCAGCGCCTTATCTAGATTTCTATTCTCCATGTGCTTCCTTTCGTACCAATTCAACATCTGCCATCATACAGTTATCCGACAATATAACCTGCCCGCCAAGCCCTTTTCTTATTGCAAATGTAAAGCTTTCCGTATCTTTAAATCCTTCTTCTAAGTATGCATCAAGAAATGTATCTTCTCCCGCATCACCGCCAAGCTGGTACTCATCCTTCTGGCACAGATTAACAAAGAAAGAGAAGAAATCTGCATTTCTTAAAACCTGCTCACCATACGCCCTCTTCATTGCATCTGCAAACTGACCGAGTGTTATAATGTCCGATTTTTTCAAACACGCAATGAGATTTTTCATAAGGAATACGTAATTATCCTTAATTCTCTTTTCTTCAATCTCATCTGCGAATTCAATATCTTCCGGTCTTTCATTGCTTATAAGCTCTTTCTCCTCATATCTTGGAGGCTTCACCATAAGCGCATCATCAATGCTTATCAGGTCAAATGTCTTTCTTATGTTCGGCTTTAGAAGCGGACTTAACATTGTGACTAATATATCTGCATTGTCCCTCTTAATCATATCTGAAAGTGCCGATGTGAAATCCATATGGCTTCTTAATCTGCCAAGCTTGGCGCGTCTTACTGCGTCATCGGTCATCTTCTGCATTTCTGTACAATCCTTTAACAGTTCGCTGTGCCTGTTCATCGCCTGCTTAAGCTGTGTTTCAAGACTGTATATTTCGTTCATCGTCCTGTAATATCCTTCGCCTGTGCTGCCCGATGCCTTAAGCTTCTCAATTGATTTTGCAATAAGGTCACGGTTCTTCTTAAAAAGCTTTTCTTCATCATCAAACCATTTCATTCCTGTCTTGACGAATTCCTCATATGCCTCTATTCCTGCAAATACATCGCCCGACAGAATTGTCAGCACTTCATTCTTCTTTAACTTAAGGCGGTTGACCTCTTCGTTGATTCTTTCAACTACTTCAACTCCACCTCTGAAGTTCTGTGAATTAATCATTTTTTCAAGAAGAAGCTGGGATACGCTTATCCTGCTCTCGTCCTTGATTTCCTTGGTATCAAGATAGAATTCAATCGCATCAGGGCTTATAGAATACCATACGGTATTGTCTCTTATTGAACTCTCAATTATCTTCATCCTTGAAACTCTCTTTTTCCTGTCCACCGGATCAAAATACGAAAATTCAAATGGCCTGCCATCATTCTTTATCTTGTCAAATATATAATCAGCAATCTCCTTGCTGTCCTGTTCATTCAAATCAAGCCCGAAATCTCTCTTAAGTATCAGCCTTAAGAAATCGAGATATTCGGGATATGTAACATCCTTTTCCTTAAAATTATTCTCCTCTATAAAGAAACGGAGAACCGCCATAACTATATAGCCCATATCAAGGATTTCGTATTTGCCATCCTTGAAATTAGAAAATGATGTGTCTATCAGTCTGAAGAAAGGATAATATTTCTTCAAATTAAGCATTCGTTCACGGTGATCCGATATGATATCACCTGTCATATTCTCTGCCATAGTATTCTTCATTTCTGCGCACGCATTTTACACATATTGTCTTAACGCCCGGTGCGCCAGGGCATTAAGCTTAAAGCTTGGTTCTTCGCCAAATTTAAAGCTCGGTTCTTCCATCCAGCGCTCTTAAAAGTGTAACCTCATCGATATATTCAAGGTCGCCGCCAACAGGAACTCCGCTTGCAATTCTTGTCACCTTAATTCCTGTTGGCTTTATCATTTTGCTTATGTACATTGCTGTTGTCTCACCCTCCAGATTGGAATTAGTTGCGATAATAACCTCGTCAACATCTCCCTGAAGCCTTACCATAAGCTCCTTTAACCTGATATCAGCCGGTCCGATTCCAAGCATCGGGCTTATTGCTCCATGAAGAACATGATATACACCCTCGTACTTTCCTGTCTTTTCATATGCCGCCATATCTCTTGTATGTTCAACTACCATAATTGTCTTATGGTCTCTTTTCTGGTCGCGGCATATCGGACACAGTTCTTCATCTGTAAGTGTAAAACACTCCTTACAGTAGTGTATATGCTGCTTTGCATCAATCATTGTGTCTGCAAGGCTCTTAACCTCAGACTCAGGCATGTTTATAATGTGAAATGCCAGGCGCTGGGCGCTCTTCGCCCCAACCCCTGGTAATCTCGACAATTCTTCAATTAATCTGTTAATATGACCACTGTAGATGTCCATTAGAATAAGCCTCCGCCTAATCCTCCAAGTCCTCCAGTAATCTTAGCCATCTGTGCCTGTGACTCTTCTTCGCATTTTCTTAAAGCTTCATTAGTAGCTGCTACGATTAAGTCCTCAAGCATCTCTACATCATCCGGATCAACTGCTTCAGGGTCAATCTTAACCTTAGATACTTCTCTCTTACCTGTAACAGTTACCTCAACTACTCCGCCGCCTGCTGTCGCACTGAATTCCTTATTCTCAAGCTCTGCCTGCTGCTCCTCCATCTGACGCTGCATTCTCTGTGCCTGCTTCATCAGATTATTCATATTACCAGGCATTCCTCCTGGAAAACCACCTCTTTTAGCCATTATATAAGTTCCTCCTTATCATCTACTTCTATATCTATGCCTACGAGTTCCTTAAGATCCACGAATCTGCTGTGGAAATCCTCATCATCGTTAAGCTTAGTCACTTTAATTGAAACCCTTACTCCTGTTCTCTCCTCAATTACATTCTCTATGCTCTCCATAACTTCCTGTCTGCTGAGTGAATTATAGGCACTAAGTGATTCTACCATAATTTCAAGACTAATTCCATCTTCTGCTAATGTAACATGTGCAGCCTGTAAAAATGTCTGATTAACCGGATCATCTATCGTTGCTATGATATCCTTCCAGCCTGCCGCTATTGCCTTAACATCTTCCGGAACAGCGTCATATACACGCTTAACTACAGGCTTCTTTGGAGTCTGCTGCTGTACTGCTGCCTGACCACCCGTAGCACCTGCATTTACAAGTCTGCCACTTTTAATATCATCAAGTACTTTCTGTAACTGCCCTTCAAGCATTGTCACACGGCTTACAACATCACCGATATCCTGACTGTTATCCATTGCCGGACGCATCAGCTTTATAAATGTTATCTCTGTCTTAACTCTTTTCTGTGTAGAGAACTTCAGGTCATTCGATAATTCTGACAACACTCTTATATAGTACATAAGCGTATCTATATCAACATTCTGTGCATCTTTCTTCAGGTCTTCAAGATTATCTGCCGATACTTCTATTACATCTTCAATTCTTTCTGCATCTTTAGTTGTCTTAATAAGAAGCAGATTTCTAAGATACCATATAAAATCTGTAACAAACTGTGAAAGGTCTCTTCCCTGCATTATCAGATCTTCCATAAGTGACATGCACACGGCAACATCTCCTGACAGAATTGTTGAAAGCATTTTACTAAATACTGCCGTGTCAACTGCGCCAAGAACATCTAATACATTTTCATACTTAAGGTCTTTTCCCAGATAGAATGCCAGACACTGGTCTAACAGACTTAACGCATCTCGCATAGAACCATCTGCAGCTTTGGCAACATATTTTATTGC
>OMGY01001296.1_pt1 | contig 23666 bp, 17 predicted proteins | sample 1674461 | NCBI WGS metagenome assembly OMGY01 (sample SAMN05578579, study PRJEB25193) | human gut metagenome | biome: Human Microbiome; feature: human-associated habitat; material: feces | host: Homo sapiens | place: USA:Birmingham
GACTTGCTAAATTATATGCTTAAATATAAAATCCCTCAGATTGTTACGTTGACCCCTACTGAGCCCAGATTGTTACGTTGATCCAAACTGACCCGAAGTTTCTGTGCAAAAAAAACAAAAATCCTCTACCAGTACAGGTAGAGGATTAATAATTTCGATCATAAAAAAATCATTGCACCTTTGCAAACAACTCAAACGGTTGTGCCGAAATTATCGTTGCATCATAAAATTCCCCGATTACAAGAGGCTTTGTTTTCTCAATGAGTACTTCGGGATCGACTTCGGGTGAGTCATACTCGGTACGGCCCACATAATAATCGGCTTCTTCCCGATCTATAATCACACGCACATTACGACCGACTTTCGCACGGTTTACCTCTAACGATATTTCCTCTTGTTCCGACATCAAGGCATCGAGCCGCTGCTGTTTCACATCCTCGGGTACATCATCGGTATAATGGCCGGCCGAGTAAGTGCCCTCTTCCTCGGAATAGGCAAACGCTCCCATACGCTCGAAACGGGCATCGCGCACAAACTGCAACAACTCTTCGAAATCGGCTTCGGTCTCCCCGGGGAAACCGACCATAAGCGTCGTGCGCAAATGAATACCGGGAACCTCCCGGCGGATACGTGTCAAAAGTTCTTCGGTCTCCTTACGGGTTACATGACGATGCATTCGCGCCAACACGCCATCACTGATATGTTGCAAAGCAATATCGAGATACTTGCAAATATTATCGTGCCGGGCCATGACAGGAAGCAAATCGACCGGAAAACGGTCGGGATAGGCATAATGCAAACGAATCCACTCCACACCGGGAAGAGCAGCCATACGCTCTACCAACTCGGCAATACAGAACCTGCCATACAGATCCTTCCCGTAATAAGTAAGGTCTTGTGCGATGATTTGAAACTCTTTTACTCCCCGGGAAACGAGTATTTCCATTTCAGCCAGAATATCTTCCATAGGGCGCGACACATAACGACCTGTAATAATGGGTATGGCACAATATGCACACATGCGATCGCACCCCTCCGCTATCTTCACATAAGCGTAATGCGACGGGGTAGTCAACTCCCGCTGCAAACGCAAATCCTTATGGTAGGCCTCGCCCAAATCGGCCAACAAAGAGGTATAATCGAATTTTCCGTAGAACTTATCGACCTCGGGTATTTCCCCCATCAACTCGGTCATATAACGTTGGGAAAGACATCCCATCACATAGAGCTTCCGTATCTTACGACGGGCTTTCGCCTGTACGCACGAAAGTATCATATTTACCGACTCCTCTTTGGCATCACCGATAAATCCGCATGTATTGACGACCACGATTTCGCCTTTCACTTCGGGGGCATCGTGATACACATCATAACCGGCTTCACGGAATTGACGCATGAGAAACTCCGAGTCGACCAAATTTTTGGAACAACCGAGGGTGATAACGTCGATACGGTTCTTGATCATACGCTCATCAATTATCACCGAACAACGAATCGACAAATTCTCGGCGGCGGAAAGGCTGCAAATCTTCTATTCCTTCACCTAAACCGATATATTTCACAGGGGTCTTGAACTGGTCGGAGATTCCTATCACGACACCTCCTTTGGCCGTACCATCGAGTTTGGTAATCGCCAAAGCCGTTACTTCGGTAGCGGCCGTAAATTGGCGAGCCTGCTCGAATGCGTTTTGCCCCGTCGAACCGTCGAGAACAAGCAACACCTCTTGCGGTACACCGGGAACGACTTTATCCATTACCTTCTTTATCTTGGTCAGCTCATTCATAAGGCCTACTTTATTGTGCAGGCGGCCGGCCGTATCGATAATCACGACATCGGCATCATTGGCTTTTGCCGAACTCAACGTATCGAATGCCACCGATGCCGGATCGGCTCCCATTTTCTGTTTCACGACAGGAACGCCCACCCGTTCGCCCCATATCGAAATCTGTTCGACGGCGGCGGCACGGAACGTATCGGCGGCACCCAAATATACATTTAACCCGTTTTTCTTAAACTGATAGGCCAATTTCCCGATTGTCGTAGTTTTTCCTACACCGTTTACCCCCACGACCATAATGACATAAGGCCGGGAAACACCTTTCGGTACGACAAAGTCGCTTTCATCGCCCGTATTGTTCTCGGCCAACAGAGAAACGATCTCCTCACGTAAAATATTTTTCAACTCCGATGTCGAGAGGTATTTATCCCGGGCCACCCGCTGTTCGATACGTTCGATGATGCGCAACGTCGTTTCCACTCCGACGTCGGAGGTTATCAGAATCTCTTCGAGATTGTCCAATATATCATCATCGACAGTAGACTTTCCCGCTACGGCACGCGCAAGTTTGGAAAACATACCCTCTTTGGTCTTGGCCAACCCCTTATCGAGAGTCTCTTTTTTCTCTTTTTGAAAAAAATCAAAAAATCCCATATCTGTTTATTTTACGTGTACCCCGACTTTCAAGAAAAGCAAGGTACATTTTCTTTTTACTCTTAATCAAAAATTCCTTCGATAGCCTCTTCTTCGAGATTGACCTCGGGTTCCGACAAACTTTCTTTCGGCACATTGGGATCGATAAGCCCCTCGCAAGGAATGAATATCGTCGAGTCGACGGCAAATGTATCGGCCGGAGTGTACATGAGAGTCGAGTCGGCATAAACTTTCTTTATATACAATGCATAGATAGGCAATGCCGTATTGGCCCCTTGCCCGTCGGCCATTTTATCGAAATGAATCGAGCGTTCCTCCCCGCCGACCCACACACCGGTGGCCAGAGATGGGGTAAAGCCCATGAACCAGCCGTCGGAATTGTTATTGGTCGTACCGGTTTTCCCGCCCATCTGCGCTTTAATGCCATACCGGTAACGCAACCGTATACCGGTACCGTGATCGATGACATCGCACATCATAGGCAACATTTTGAGATAAGTCGACTCGCTGAAAACCTCGGACACCTGCGGTGCAAAATCGGTTATTACATTTCCGAAGTTATCCTCGATACGCGAGACATAGATAGGGTCGATGCGCAACCCGTGATTGGAGAAAGCCGTATAAGCGGTTACCATCTCCTCGACCGAGACATCGGCCGACCCGAGACACAACGCCATGACAGGATCAATATATCCCCGGATTCCGAATGAGTGCATCAACCGCACCAAAGACTGTGGAGAAAGACGGCTCATAAGATAAGCCGAAATCCAGTTGACAGACTTGGACAAGCCCCATCGCAACGTAACATACTCACCTGTTCTTTCATTGGTAGAATTGCGAGGTGACCAAACTTCTCCCGTCGCACGGTCGAAAATATTGGGTTGCACATTGGGGGCAAGGTCGCACGGCGAATATCCTTCTTCCATTGCCAGCGTATAAAGATAAGGTTTAATGGTAGAACCTACCTGCCGACGGCTGTCGGATACCATATCAAATTTGAAATTGCGATAATCAATGCCACCGACATACGCTTTCACATGACCGCTACGCGTATCGACCGACATCATACCCGTACGCAACAGCGTCTTGCAATACCGAATAGAGTCCATCGGGGTCATCGTCGTATCGAGAGGGCCGCTCCACGAGAAAAGACGCATCGGTACAGGTGTGGAAAAAGACAAATCGATTTCTTCGTCGGTGGCATCATTGGCTTTCAACACCCTGTATCGCTCACTCTGCTCTTTGGCCCGATTCATGATCGCTTCGACCTCATCGGGTGTGAGATCTTCGGTAAAAGGCCCGTAAGGGCTATTGCGTTTCTCTTCCTCGAAACGAGGTTGCAAATGCCCGCCCAAATGCTCAGCGACAGCCGCTTCGGCATAAGCCTGCATGCGGGTATCGATGGTCGTATAAATTTTCAAACCGTCGGTATAAAGATTATAGGGTGAACCGTCGGCTTTGCGATTTTTCCGGCACCAACCGTAAAGAGGATTGGTTGCCCACGCAATCGAATCATCGACAAATTGCTGCCGCTGCCAACCGCGATAATTCTTGCGGTCGGGTTCACGGGCTGTCATCATCTGGCGAATATGTTCGCGGAAATAAGGAGCGACACCAGCCTCATGACTGATACGTGTGAAATGGGTCTCAATAGGAAGTGCCTGCAACGAATCTCTCTCGGCCAGTGAGAGATAGCCGGCTTTATACATCTGGTCGAGAACGACGTTACGACGTTCGAGCGAACGGTCGGGATAAAGAATGGGATTATACAATCGCGGGTTTTTACACATACCCACCAATACGGCCGCTTCCTCTACGGTAAGCTCTTTCGGCGTCTTGTCGAAATAAATGGTGGCCGCCGACTGCAATCCGACCGCTTCAAAAAGGAAATCGAACTTGTTGAGGTACATATTTACAATTTCCTCTTTGGTATAGAAATATTCCAACTGCACGGCAATAACCCACTCGATCGGTTTCTGGAAAAGCCGTTCTTTCACATTTCCGGCCGTCGGAGAGTATAACAACTTGGCCAACTGCTGCGTTATGGTACTACCGCCCCCGGCACTCTTCTGTCGCAGAACACCACGCTTCACGACGGCGCGCAACAAAGCCTTGAAATCGACGCCCGAATGTTCGTAAAAGCGTACGTCTTCGGTTGCCAGCAAGGCATCGATCATCGGCTGCGATATTTGGTCATAGTCGATGGATATACGGTTTCCCTGTTCGAGATAATACCGCCCGATGGGAACCATATCGGCCGAATAAATTTCGGAAGCCAATTTATCTTTCGGATTCTGTAACTCCTCGATAGGCGGCATATAACCTATGCGCCCTTTGGAAATGGCATTGAACAGACAGTATACACCGACCAACACCGCTACAAAAAGCACCCACAGTGTAATAACGACCCACCGTGTTATATCTTTTTTCCCGGACTTTTTCTCCGAAACAGAATTGTTTTTCTTTTTCTGATGAAACAACGCAGACATTCTATCCTAAAATTTTATTCCGCGACACCGGTATGCACGACAATGCCGCTCTATGTTCGCATATCCGCGTCAAAGATAATACAAAATATCTTTCCCCCTATTTTTCAAAGGGGAAGATTATATGTCGACTCTCCGAAAACAGAGTTATTTTGCCTCTTGCAGCGAAAATTTTTCCGCAGCCATCTTACGGTCGAATTTCAACAGGTAAGTATCAGGCGCCGGCAACCGCGAAACGACAGGAAAAAACTCGGGATTTTTCTGTATGGCCGGGTAAAGGTACAACGGCGTGGAACTATATCCCAACTGTTCGAGTATCACATAATCGACCTTGTTTTTCACCAAATCGGCAACTACCGCATCGCCATTCTGCGAGAACAGATAACGCATGGGAAAATGTGAAGGGGCGAAATAAGAAAACAGTTCGGGCTTACGGCAAGCAACGACCGTACCGGCCGGGAGTTGTTTTTCCATAGCTTTGGCCAGTTCGAAATAATTGCGGTATGCGGGAGGGAACGGTCGCCGCGCCGCCGCCGATTGCGCCGATACCGGCGTCATCATGGGAATTGCCAGCAACAATAAAAGATATACCCACCGCCCCGAAAAAACAGTATCGAACGATTTCTTGAAAAATCTGCGGCCCACCCACACGATAAGGTCATAAAGACCGAAATAGAAAAACAGAGACAGGAACGGTGCAACGGGAACCACATAACGACTGCCGTTACCGCCATGCCACAAAGCAAAAAGCCCTATATTCGCCAAAAGGAAACCGAGGAAAGGGAAACGAAAATTCTTACCGCCCAACGTCCAGCAACCGTAGAAAATCACCGCGAGCACAAGCAATCCGGCCACAATACCGGTAAATCCCGACGGGTGCTGATAATCGATGGAAAGGAACGGGAAAAGAATTTCACGGAATCCCTTCAAAACCGTCTCGTCGAAATTGGTAATCATCTTCGAGAACATCTCTCCGACACTCGATACCGTACCCATCTCGGGACGCCAGGGATTGACCGTCATGATGGTTCCGAAATAACGGGACTCTATGCCACAAGCGGCATTACGCAGCGACCAAGGTAGGAGCATCAGCACAATACCCCCGACTGCGGCAATAGTGGCTTTCCACTCTTTCCGGAACAAGAAAAACAAAACGACGGCAAACAGTATCGACGCTCCTACCGTGCGGACGTAATAAGCCGCCCCGGCAGCCAACAATGTCGCATAAAACCACGGAGAGCGATAAAATGCCGACGGTTTGCGGACAGCATAAAAATAGAGTGCTACAAATGCCGCGACAGTACAAGCCAAATAAAGCATTTCGGACATAGCCATCGAAGCAAAATGCATCAGATGCGGAGAAAAGCAGGCCAACAACATGGCCGTAAGTGCAACCGCCGTATTGCCCGACAAACGGCGGGACAAGCCGAACAACGCGATCAAAGAGGCAAACAGCAATATCCCGTTCAGTACCTTAAAGAAAATCAGGTTATCGAGACCCAACGATATGAAAAAAGCCAAGAACGCCGGATAACCGGGCGGGAAATGGCTGGCCGGCGTAAAGCCCGATGGCGATACGTTGGAGTATCCATGTCCGTCGGAAAGCGTCCGAGCCAACTGTATGTATGAGGCATTATCGCCGTTCAAGTCGAGTTTTGAATCAAAACAATACTGATACACCGCAAAAAACACGACGGCCATCAACAAAAAAGGGAGATATTTTTTCATCATGATGTACACTATTTATTTTTTAGGAAAAAGTTTCGATTTACATATATGCCATTTGCATAAGCGATACACCAGCGAGACCCTCAGTACCCCCAATCCGTAAATACTGCTGCGCACCATATTTATAGAAGAAGCCTCATCGAAATATTTAGTGGGACACGTTACTTCACCAATCTCATAACCCGCCCAGAAAATCTGCGCCAGCATTTCGTTATCGAAAACGAAATCGTCCGAATCGACATTGTAATCGATAGCCCGCAAAACTTCGGCCGAGAAAGCCCGATAACCGGTATGGTATTCCGAAAGTTTCTGATTGAGCAACACATTCTGCGTAAAAGTCAAGAACCGGTTGGCTACATATTTTATCCACGGCATACCGCCTTTGCGTGCTCCTTTTCCCAAAATGCGGGAGGCCAGCACGACCGGATAGACATCATTGGCTATAACATAGGCCATAGATGCGATAAGTTTGGGGGTATACTGATAATCGGGGTGCAACATGATGACGATGTCGGCTCCCAATTCCAACGCCCGGTTGTAACAGGTCTTCTGATTACCGCCATATCCCTTGTTCCGTTCATGCACGAGAACTTCCTTGATTCCAAGGCGACCGGCCTCCTCCACAGTATTGTCTTTGCTGCAATCGTCGGTGAGAATGACTTCATCGACTATATCAAAAGGTATCTCGTCGTAGGTCTGCTTCAATGTTTTTTCGGCATTGTAGGCAGGCATCACCACGACGACTTTCTTGTTTCCTATCATACAAAACAGTATTTTACGAAGCAAAGTTATATAAATATCCCGATTTTAGCAATCAATTACATATATTACAAGATCGAAGATTCTTTCTTTTATGCAATACAGAACATAAAACAGAAATATCGACATAAAAAGAGTGCACGAAAAAGAAATATTTTTCGGAAGGAAACGCTTGTCGAAACATTTTTTTTGTACTTTTGTAATGAGTATGAACGGGGCGATGGAACATAGGGTCATAGCAGCAGTAAGGAGCGGAAGCTCGTTGCAAAGGATTCTATTTTTCTCCACCCTCAAACGCCGACCGACCGGAACGCCCAAAGCGACCGCATCGGTCTTTTTTGTGTCCTATCCTTTCTAATAATAAACGCTATGAGAAGAAACGAGAGTTTAGTATCTATTACCGATTATTCCAAAGAAGAAATTTTGGAAGTGCTGGAAACAGCCAAACTCTTTGAGAAAAACCCAAATCGACATGTCTTGGACGGCAAAGTGATTGCCACCCTGTTCTTTGAACCGTCTACCCGTACACGATTGAGTTTCGAAACCGCCGTAAACCGTTTGGGAGGCCGCGTTATCGGCTTTTCCGACGCATCGACGACCAGTTCCACCAAAGGAGAGACACTGAAAGATACCATCATCATGGTAAGCAACTATGTCGACCTCATCATCATGCGGCACTATCTCGACGGAGCCGCCCGATATGCCTCGGAGGTATCTCCCAAACCTATCATCAACGCAGGAGACGGCTCGAACCAGCACCCCTCGCAGACGATGCTCGACCTCTACTCTATCTATAAGACACAAGGGACTCTCGAAAATCTCAATATCACCATGGTTGGCGACTTGAAGTACGGCCGCACAGTACACTCGCTGCTCATGGCCATGTCGCATTTCCACCCGACATTCCATTTTGTAGCTCCCGAAGAGCTGAAAATGCCCGAAGAATACAAAATCTATTGCGACAAGCTGGGAATTCCTTATGTAGAACATCTCGACTTTACCGAAGACATCATCAATCAAGCCGATATTCTGTACATGACCCGCGTACAACGCGAGAGATTTACCGACCTGATGGAGTATGAAAAAGTGAAAAACGTGTATACCCTGCACAACCAGATGCTCGAAAACAGTAAACCCAACCTGCGTATTCTACACCCACTGCCACGCGTCAACGAAATCGCTTACGACGTCGACGACAATCCCAAAGCATATTATTTCGAACAAGCCAAGAACGGCCTTTACGCCCGCCAAGCCATTATATGCAAAGTTCTTGGAATCAAAATCGAAGACTAAACCTCAAAAAACGCATTTACTATGGAACTCTCGGATAAAGAACTGAAAGTCGCCGCCCTCGAAAACGGCACGGTCATCGACCACATACCCTCGGAACAACTGTTCAAAGTCGTGTCGCTGCTCCACCTCGACCGCCTCGATAAGAACATCACCATCGGCAATAACCTGTGCAGTAAAAAAATAGGGAAAAAGGGAATTATAAAAATCGCCGATACATACTTCAAACAAGAAGATATAAATAAAATCGCGATTCTGGCTCCCAAAGCAAAAATAAATATCATCAAAAACTACACCGTAACCAACAAACAGAAAGTCAGCCTGCCCGACACACTGCATGATATCATACGTTGCGCCAATCCCAAATGTATCACCAATAACGAACCTATGGCGACGGTATTCGATGTAATCGACAAGGACAACGTCGTCGTGAAATGCCGCTATTGCGAACAATCTATTGCGAAAGAAGAAATCAAGCTCAAATAAATTGCACATGGAAAAAGAAATCATCGCTCCTTCGGGAGAAAAGGTCGAGTGGAAACCGGGTACGATGATCTACCCGTTACCGGCGGCACTTATCAGCTGCGGCGCCACCGAGAAAGAATACAATGTACTCACGGCCAGCTGGGTAGGGACGATATGCAGTAATCCGCCCATGTGCTATGTTTCCATTCGTCCCGAACGCTACTCCCACTCCATAGTCGAACGCAATATGGCTTTTGTCATCAATCTCACCACCGAAGGACTGGCCCGTGCTACCGACTGGTGCGGCGTACGTTCGGGTAAAGACTTCAACAAATTCGCCGAATGCGGCCTCACACCGGTCGCTTCTCAAAAAGTTGCCGCCCCTTATATCAAAGAATCGCCCCTGAGCATCGAATGCAAAGTGCGGGAAGTGCTGCATCTGGGCAGCCATGACATGTTCATAGCCGATGTAGAAGGCGTTCTCGCCGATACTGCATACATCGACCCTGAAACGGGAGCATTCGATATGGAAAAAGCCGGACTTCTGGTATATTCACACGGCCACTATTACAAGACAGGCGAAGCTATCGGAAATTTCGGTTGGTCGGTCAAGAAAAAAAGAGAATGATTTTTTCTCTCCGCCATACATTATAACCCATAAAAAAAGGTTATCTTTGCCACTTCTCAAAAATTCACCGAATTTAAAACTTATAATCACAAAACAATGAAGAGAGACAACGCCATTTTCGACATCATTGAACGCGAACGTCAGCGCCAGATGAAGGGTATCGAACTTATCGCCTCGGAAAATTTTGTCAGCGACCAAGTCATGCAGGCCATGGGTTCTTGCCTGACCAACAAATACGCCGAAGGCTACCCCGGAAAACGTTACTATGGAGGTTGCGAAGTGGTAGACCAGTCGGAACAACTCGCCATAGACCGATTGAAAGAAATTTTCGGAGCCGAATGGGCCAACGTACAACCCCACTCGGGTGCACAAGCCAACATGGCCGTATTCATGGCTGTCTTGAATCCCGGTGACAAATTCTTGGGATTGAACCTGTCGCACGGTGGACACTTGTCGCACGGTTCTCCCGTAAATTTCTCGGGCCTGATGTTCCAACCTCTCGAATACGGCGTAAAAGAAGATACCGGATATGTCGATTACGACATGATGGAAGAGGTCGCTCTGCGCGAACGCCCGAAACTGATCATAGGTGGAGCATCGGCCTATTCCCGCGAATGGGACTATGCCCGTATGCGCCGTATCGCCGACCAAATAGGTGCAATCTTCATGATAGATATGGCTCACCCCGCAGGTCTCATCGCAGCCGGACTGCTCGACAATCCGCTGAAATACGCCCATATCGTTACCTCCACCACCCATAAGACACTTCGCGGACCGCGTGGCGGTATCATTTTGCTGGGTAAAGATTTCGATAATCCGTGGGGAAAAACCACACCCAAAGGAGAAATCAAGAAAATGTCGGCACTCCTCGACTCTGCCGTATTCCCCGGCGTACAAGGCGGACCGCTCGAACATGTAATCGCCGCCAAAGCCGTCGCCTTCGGAGAGGCTCTTCAACCCGAATACAAAGAATATCAGACTCAAGTGAAGAAAAATGCGGCTGTCATGGCTCAGGCATTCATCGACAAAGGATATAAAATTATCTCCAACGGTACCGACAACCACTGTATGCTCATCGACTTGCGCACCAAGTTTCCCGAATTGACGGGCAAGGTTGCAGAGAAAGCTCTCGTTGCCGCCGATATTACAGCCAACAAAAATATGGTTCCTTTCGACAGCCGTTCACCGTTCCAAACCTCGGGAATACGCCTCGGTACTCCTGCCATCACAACCCGGGGTGCCAAAGAAGACCTCATGCTCGAAATCGTAGAAATGATCGATACGGTACTGAAAGCTCCCGAAAACGATGCGGTCATCAAGAGTGTGCGTGAAAAAGTAAACGAAACGATGAAGGCTTATCCCCTGTTCGCTTACTAAAAAATATATTCCGGACTTCATTTGGGCGGGCTACACATGGTAGTCCGCCCAATTTTTTTACGTTTTTGACTAAAAAAGACACTTCCTTATACATATAATATACTATCTTTGAACGCAGACATAAAAACTCATAAAATAATTTACCATGAAAAAACGACTCATCTTCTTAGGTGCGACAGCACTCTTGGGACTTTGTCGATTCAACGCACAGGCTCAACAATACGACCCGCCCTGCGTAGTCGAACAATGGAGCCACGCATCGACTCACGACAAGGTAATTGACATCAATTTTTCCGACCCCGATATGCCCGATACTTGGAAAGGCAAGACGGGAACAGATTGTCCGTCATACAGCGCGGGCGGGTACTATAACGGTGTTCTCGAAGTACCTATATACGAGAACGGACAAACAAGCGAGCATACCTACCCGCTGCTCTTTCACAATTGCACTTTCGCCAATAAAAATTCTTACAACGGTTATGCCGCTGCCACAGCGGCATTTGCCCGCCAGTTCTACGACGGACAGAACGCCACGCAGAAAAACGACTGGACACAGCCGGGACACACCGTCTACCTCGAAGACAGTATTACCTATACCGGAGAAAAACCGAAGCATGGCATAGCCGGTTATGCGCACTTATGCCGCGACGGGGCGACAACCGACTCGACCGGGAACAAAGTCAGTATGCACGGTTGGCTCGAAATCGACCATATACCCTACGTAGAGCGCGTGCAATGGTCATGGTCATCGTCGTCATGGGGACGCGGTGTAAAATGCGATTACAAAATCGGAGACGGCGAATGGAAACCCCTTGTATGGATGGGAAGCAACAAACAGAAAAACGGATATACCGTGTACAGCGATCAAGGTTATTTCATGGAAAATATCATTGACGCACACGACGTTTCTTTACGCTGGCGCATTTGGGACGGAGACCCCGGAACAACGACATTCCAAACCGACGCCGAGGGTAATCCCGCCTTCAATACGGCTATCGACCCCTATGGACAACAACAGCCCGTAAAAATACACAAAATACAAATATTCGGAGATCCGATTTCGGCCGCTCAGGCCGAATATGCCCGGGAGAATCCGGTATCCGATGTCGGAGATATTACTTACGATGACCCCGACGATGATGAGACCGATAACGACCAAGACGGCGATACAGCCTGCACATTCAGCACCGTAGCACAAGACGGCAGCGGCGATTTCACCTCGGTACAGGAAGCCATCGACGCCGTAGCAGAGGGTACGCGCGGAATCATCTTCATACGCGACGGTGTGTATGACGAAAATATCTATGCCGGGACATCGACGGATAAAAACAAATACATCAGCCTCATCGGAGAAAGCCGAGACGGAACGATACTCACCTCTTCGACCGACCGCGGAGAGAAGAATCCGAACAATAACTATCTGGATTGTGCCGCATTGAATGTTTTCGTCAAAAAATTCTACGCCGAAAACCTTACCATACGCAATACATCGGGTAACGTGGGACAAGCCGAAGCACTCTACACGGCCGGAGACGCCCATATTTTCAACAATTGTGTATTGAGCGGTTATCAGGATACATATAAATCGAACTCGGGCAGTCGGGGTTATTTCTACAACTGCCTTATCGAAGGCGCCACAGATTTTATCTACGACAGCGGGCTCGAATGGTTCGAATCATGTACGATCAACTGCGTACCCGGCGGCGGATACATCACCGCAGCAGCCGACGTTTCTCTGAGAATGACAAAAGTCCTCTACCCTTCTCTCTCGAATGAGGTATTCTACGCCGGTCTCTTTTTCAACAACTGCAATATCACCGCCGATGCGGGAGTCGCCGATGGCTCGTACTACTTGGGACGCCCGTGGAAAGAACAGTGTGGTACCGTTTTTATGAACTGTACGCTCGGCAACCATATCAAAAGTGCCGGTTGGGCTGCTTGGAACGGTGCCGAAAATTCGGCATCATATTATGAATACAAAAATACCGATCCCGACGGGAATCCCGTCAATATTTCAGGTCGGGCTTCTTGGAGCCATCAGGCCACCGATACCGAATATGAAGCTTATTTCAACACGAAATTTCTTTTCTCCGAACAAAACCCGGAAGAGATATTCGACCCCGAAGCTCTTTTTTCGGCCATAAACAAGCCGGCCAACCCTTCGCTCTCGGGCCACACCATCTCTTGGGAGGTATCGGACGATGCTGCGGGATACATGATTTTACGAGACGGGAAATTCGTGACTTTCACAACAAGCAATACTTATAACATCGACGACGAGACCGCCACATGGAGTGTAAAAGCTGTATCGAAACGCGGTATTACAAGCCAAGCCGCCGAATGCAAAGCCCGACTGACCGCCTTCCCCACAGCCGAAGGTTTCGGAAAATACGCATCGGGAGGCCGGGGCGGTAAAGTTGTAACCGTCACCAACCTCAATGACGACGGCGAAGGGTCGTTGCGTTGGGCATTCCAACAATATAAAAACGAACCCTTGACGATCGTTTTCGCCGTATCGGGAGAAATCGTCCTGAAATCGGAAATGAAAGTCAACCGAAAGAACTGGACACTGGCCGGACAAACCGCACCCGGCGACGGTATCGTCATTACACACAACAAAGTGAACTTCGGAAGCTCGGAAAATTTCATCGTACGCAATATCCGATTCCGCATCGGACAAAAAGATGTCAACGGCAATATCATTGCCGAGAACGCCTGCGGAGCCGAGAATTGCTCCAATTTCATCTTCGACCATTGCACATTCGGCTGGTCGGTAGAAGAAAACATGAATGTATTCGATTCACACTTCCACACCGTACAATATTGTATTATACACGAGGGTCTTTACGATGCCGGACACTCCAAAGGAGCGCGCGGATACGGTTGTCAATGGGGAGGTTCTCCGGCCACCTATCATCATAACCTATTGGCTCACAACAACAGCCGGAGTTGCCGTTTCAATGGAGCACGTGGTGAAGACTACGTCGTATATCTCGAATACTTCAATAACGTCAACTACAACTGGGGAAGCCGATTGGGCTGTTACGGGGGCGAGAACACGGCCAACATCACCGAATACAACGGTATGAATGCCGCACACGAATGCAATTTCGTCAACAATTACTACAAACCTGGGAAAAACACCAGCAGCCAGACTTTCGTCGCCCCTTCGTACAAACGAGATGGAGCTACATCATGGGGACCGTCGCAATGGTACATTTCGGGAAACGTCATGCACGGAAACACCTCTGTTACCACCAATAACTGGAACGGGGTTGCTCCGGACGAAAACTCCTATTCGAAAGCGGAACTTCGCGTCGACACACTCATCATTCCGAAACTCAATTACTACAAATGGACGCTTCCCATGCGTTACGGTGAGTACGACTTCGATACCTATGCCTATGCCGCCGGTGATTACGAAACGGCACAAGAGGCCTATGAAACAGTTCTTGCCAAAGCAGGAACCATAAACCGCGATGCCGTAGAACGCCGTATCGTGGAAGAGGTAAGATCGGGCACGACAACCAATAACGGCGGAAGTAAAGGTAACGGCATCATCGATACGGAAAACGATGCCGAAGGATTCTTCTCCTATACAACCGATTACGTAGTACCGGCAGATAGCGACGGGGACGGAATGCCCGACGAATGGGAAAAGGCTCACGGTCTCAACCCGAATGTCGCCGACAATAATTACGTGAATGTCGACGGCTACACGGCTCTCGAAGTCTACCTCAACAGTCTCATGGGCGAGGTAATGGACGACCAATTTACCAGCGCCATACCGCAAACGCCAACCGATAAATCACCCGTCTGGTACAGCGACGGAATACTGCACACGGGTAACTGCATAGGCAATCGCATTACGATATACAATACTGCCGGACAGGTAATCAGAGAAATGCAAGCCGACAGAGAAACGGTACAAATCGATAATTTGCCTACCGGTATTCTTTTCGTAAAAGTTCAGAATTCCGACATGGCGGCACCAACCGTTATCAAAATTATTCGGTAGAGAAACCATGATGTAGAAAACAAACGGCTATTCATTTCGAATAGCCGTTTGTTTTCTACCGTATTCGAGCAGTCATCATTCCGTAGCGGCACAAAAAATGTTGCGAAAATTCCAACTTCTTTTATAGCAAAAAGCGAGAAAAGCCTCCACCAATTAGTATATGGAGATTCCTTGCTAATACCTCGGTATAACAAAAGGCAGAAGCCCTCGAAAACGTTGTCATTCTGAATGGAACGAAGTGAAATAAAGAATCTCAACCTAAAAGAAAACAAATAAGAGATTCCTCGCATACGCTCGGAATGACATTCGACTGTCACGCTGAGACGATAGCGAAGCATCTCTACCCACACTATGACACTCTTGTGGTACGATGTCATTCTGACGACTGTAAGGAGGAAGAATCTCCGCCCAAGCGAGCAAAAGCAGGAGATCCCTCACACCGCCCTCGGCAGGTTCGGGATGACAGAAATGTCATTCTGGCGATCGCAGGGAAGAAGAATCTCCCGCCAAGAGAGCGTATGGCATGAGATCTCTCACTTTCGTTCGAGATGACAAGCGTATTATTCTGGGCACAATGTCATTCTGAACGTAGCGTAAGCGGAGTGAAGAATCCCTTACCAAGTGTACAGAACGTGAGATTCCTCGCTTACGCTTCGGAATGACAATCATGTCATTCTGAATGGAACGAAGTGAAATGAAGAATCCCAACCTAAAAGAAAACAAATATAAGATTCCTCACATACGTTCGGAATGACAATACTGAAAAAACAAGGGGGGGGGGAGTAAGAACCTTTGCATCGGACAAGAAATGGCTATTATTCGGATTGAGACCGAAAAATACCGACACCTGATGCAGGTAATCGCCGTCGAATTCTTTATGCCTCTGTCTTTAAAAAAGAATACGGTAAAAAATAACAGAATATAGGTTTGTCGGAATTACAAAATATAACTACTTTTGTACCCTTGAAAAGTTTGCCCTATTTTTTACGGCGTAAAAACGAGCGTGAAGAACGGGCGATTTTCGACCGAAAAGAAATCAATAACGACCATCGCCGGGCTCCCTCGTAAAGAGCGTCGGTGAAGAAAGATGTAAGATATGATAAAAGTTACTTTTCCCGATCAGTCGGTCAAAGAATTTGCCGCAGGAACAACTCCGTTGCAAATCGCCGAGAGTATCAGCCAGCGGTTGGCGCAAGAGGTTTTAGCCGCAAGTGTCAACGGTCAGGAGTGGGATCTTTCCCGCCCTATCGAAGAAGACGCCACCCTACAATTATATAAATGGGACGATCCCGAGGGCAAACACGCCTTTTGGCACAGTTCGGCACACCTTATGGCCGAGGCTTTGCAGGAACTTTATCCCGGTATAAAATTCGGTATCGGCCCCGCTATCGAAAACGGATTCTATTATGACGTAGATCCCGGCGAAACGGCAATTAAAGAAGGCGATTTTGCTGCTATCGAAGCCAAAATGATGGAGCTGGCTTCCCGTAAGGAAGAGATCGTGCGTAAAAACATCACCAAATCCGACGCACTCAAAATGTTCGGAGACCGGGGGGAGGAATATAAAGTAGAGCTTATCAGCGAACTCGAAGACGGTAGCATATCAACTTATACGCAGGGGGCGTTCACCGACCTATGTCGCGGTCCGCACTTGCCCAATACAGCACCCATCAAGGCGGTAAAAATTCTCTCCATCGCCGGAGCTTACTGGCGCGGCGACGAGAAGCGCCATCAACTGACCCGCCTTTACGGCATCACCTTTCCCAAGAAGAAAATGCTCGATGAGTATCTTACCATGCTCGAAGAGGCCAAGAAGCGCGACCATCGTAAGATAGGAAAGGAAATGGAGCTTTTCATGTTCTCCGACACCGTAGGCAAAGGATTGCCCATGTGGTTGCCCAAAGGAACGGAACTGCGCCTGCGCCTGCAATCGTTCCTCCGTCGCATACAGGCCCGCTATGATTATCAGGAGGTCATCACTCCGCCTATCGGAAACAAGCTCCTCTATATCACCTCGGGACACTATGCAAAGTATGGTAAAGACTCTTTCCAACCCATACATACACCCGAGGAGGGAGAAGAATACTTCCTCAAACCGATGAACTGCCCGCATCACTGCATGATCTACAAGAATATGCCCCGCTCATATAAAGACCTGCCTTTGCGTCTGGCCGAGTTCGGTACCGTATGCCGGTATGAACAGAGCGGAGAGTTGCACGGCCTCACCCGGGTACGCAGCTTCACGCAAGACGACGCGCATATCTTCTGCCGTCCCGACCAAGTGAAAGACGAGTTCCTGCGTGTCATGGACATTATTTCTATCGTTTTCCGCTCGATGAATTTCCAAAATTTCGAAGCTCAGATTTCATTGCGCGACAAGGTGAATCGGGAAAAGTACATCGGAAGCGAAGAAAATTGGGAAAAAGCCGAGCAGGCCATCATCGAAGCCTGCGAAGAAAAAGGTCTCAAAGCCAAAATAGAATATGGCGAAGCTGCTTTTTACGGTCCGAAGCTCGACTTTATGGTAAGAGATGCCATCGGTCGCCGCTGGCAGTTGGGAACCATTCAGGTCGATTACAATCTACCCGAACGTTTCGAACTCGAATATACCGGTAACGATAATCAGAAACACCGTCCCGTGATGATTCACCGGGCACCCTTCGGCTCGATGGAACGTTTCGTGGCTGTACTTATCGAACATACCGCCGGAAAATTCCCGCTTTGGCTCACCCCCGAACAGGTTGTCGTCATGCCCATCAGCGAGAAATTCAATGAGTATGCCGAGAAAGTGGTGCGTGAACTCAAACAGAAAGATATCCGTGCCGTTGTCGACGGACGCAATGAGAAAATAGGCCGTAAAATACGCGACAATGAATTGAAGAAAATACCCTATATGCTTATTGTCGGTGAAAAAGAGGCCGAAAATAATGAAGTTTCTGTAAGAAAACAGGGCGAAGGTGATAAAGGTTCGATGAAAATTACTACCTTTGCCGAGATTCTCACCAAAGAGGTCGAGAATATGATAAACCAATGGTAATTGAATGGAGAAAAACAACGAAGCTGGGAATAACAACAGGCGAAACATTCCCCCCAAAAAAGACGGTGTAAACCAGTATTCTATAAACGAAAGAATACGGGCTCGTGAAGTCCGCCTTGTCGGAGAAAATGTAGAACAAGGAGTATTTTCCACACATGAAGCTCTGCGTATTGCCGAAGAACAAGGTCTCGACTTGGTAGAAATCTCTCCCAATGCCGTGCCTCCCGTTTGCCGTATCATCGATTACCAAAAGTTTCTCTATCAACAGAAAAAACGCCTTAAAGAGCAAAAGGCCAAATCGACAAAGGTCGTTGTCAAAGAGATACGTTTCGGACCTCAAACCGACGACCACGATTATAACTTCAAGCTCAAACATGCAAAAGGATTCCTCGAAGAAGGAGCCAAAGTAAAAGCGTATGTCTTTTTCAAAGGCCGGTCGATCCTTTTCAAAGAACAAGGCGAGGTATTGTTGCTGCGTTTTGCCAACGATCTCGAAGATTACGGCAAAGTGGAACAGATGCCGGTTCTTGAAGGTAAACGCATGATTATCATGCTGACCCCGAAGAAAAAATAGAAAATGAGGAAACTCAGTTATCATAAAATCAAAATTAAAAATTAGCAAAATGCCGAAGATGAAAACTAATTCCGGTGCCAAAAAAAGGTTTGCCCTTACCGGATCAGGAAAAATCAAAAGAAAACACGCTTTCAAAAGTCATATTCTGACAAAGAAGACGAAAAAACAAAAAAGAAATTTGACGCATTTCGGTCTCGTCGATCACGCCGACGTAAAGAATGTAAAAGAGTTGTTGTCTTTGAGATAACCTCCGATACCGAAAATTTCATTCAGTCTTAAAAAAGCGATTTTCTAACAAAGCAGTATTAACCGAATGCATTAGCCCGAAGAGCTTCTCGAAAAGAGAAGACGCTAACATTCAAAACAAGTAAAACTATGCCAAGATCAGTCAATCACGTTGCTTCAAGAGCAAAAAGAAAAAAAATTCTGAAACTTACCCGTGGATATTACGGTGCCCGTAAAAACGTATGGACCGTAGCCAAGAATACATGGGAAAAAGGTCTTACCTATGCTTACCGTGATCGCAAAGCCAAAAAACGTAATTTCCGCGCTCTTTGGATTCAGCGTATCAACGCAGCAGCCCGTCTCGAAGGCCTTTCGTATTCTAAATTGATGGGTGCTCTTCATAAAGCAGGTATCGAAATCAACCGCAAAGTTCTCGCCGATTTGGCCATGAACAATCCCGAAGCATTCCGCGCTATCGTACTTCAAGCTAAGAATGCTTAAATAAGAGCAATTTGATATGAAAAATAAGCGTTCTCTGTGGAGAACGCTTATTTTTTCTCTCGAAAATTTGTTTTTCCCGATTTATTACTATATATTTGTCATAGTCAATTACGGTAAAGACATAAGATTGCGTCGTATTGGATTGGGAAACTCTTCAAATCTTATGAAATACCGAGACAAGCTTTTTTCTCCAATGGCGGGCCACGCCTTTATGGTATGCTTAGCACGGTGGATTACAAAGGAGGAAAGGCACTCAAAACCTGTCATTCGGAGTTTCATCGCATCATACGGCGCAATCTCTTTTTTTATCTTTTATTATAGTGTCGACAGATGTCGGCATTTTTTATTTATGAATCCGGCCCATACGGTATTTTTTTCTCCGATTGCCTCTCCCTTTATTGAATAGAGATATTAGAGAGCCACTTACCTCGTTGTCGTACAACATGATATTTTAGTAATGGATTCTGAATATATGGAAAGATTCTTATTGTTACTCTTGCTTGAAAGGTGATTCTTCCTCCTTGCAGTCGTCAGAATGACATTGTTTGTTATTCCGAGCGTATGCGAGGAATCTCACGTTCTGTGCACTTGGTAAGGGATTCTTCACTCCGCTTACGCTGTATTCAGAATGACATCGTACCGTAAGGACTTCAACACTTTGCAAGGGATTCTTCTTTTCACTACATTCTGTCTAAGAATGACACGCTTGTCATTCCGTGCCGTCGCCGATGCGACGTTTTATGAGAAACAGGTTGCGCGCGGCGGATTCATCGCCGGCCTGCGCCGCCCGTTGCAAATAATCGAGCGCACGGGGTATATTGCCATTGACATAGCAGGCATTGCCCAATGCATTGTAACTGCGGGGATCGTGGGCGACGGTTTCGAGCATGGCGAGCGCCTCGGCAGGGTAACCGCCGGTGAGCAACCCTATGGCCCGGTTGATGACGATTGCCACACGGTCGGGTGCATTGTCGTAATAGATGCGCACGTAACCGGCGTTACGCAACTCGGGCAAGGCTTCCCGACAGAGATAGCGATAAGCCCTGTTGCCCCGAAGACGCCGCATGGCGCTCTCGCGCATCACGGGATCGGGTATGGAGTCGATGACCTGCAAGAGGCCGTCGCGGAACTCATTGGTAGAATCGGTGTCGGCCACATAATCGCGCAACTCGGTCCACGCCGGACCGCCGGAGATAAGCCGGAACAAGGAATCGGGATAACCGGTGCGTTCTTGTATGTAACGTGCCAACGCCTCGGCACGCCGCTGCGCCAACCGTATATTGAAGGCGAGCGGGCCCTCGGGCGATGCCAGGCCGATGATTTCGATAAAGCGTACTTCGGCGGCGCTGTCGGCCGATACCCGCGCGGTCAGTTCCACGATCTTGTCGAGCGTCTCGTTATTGGTACGGTACAACGTATCGAGATAAGAACGGTTTACGGGATAATGCACATACAACGCGCCGGGCTCCTTGCGCAACACCTGCGTACCGTCGTAGGGACGGTAATCGGCCAGACGATGCAGCACGGGATTTTCCTGCGCCAGCGCATAGGTCTGCGGCACGACGAGCGGTATCACGGGATCATAGGGCGGTATGTAACGGAACGGCTCGCGGCACAAGGGGTCGAGGGTATCGACCGAGCAACAGCCTTCTTTCTCGCGGGTGAGGCAGAGGGCGAGATTGCCGTAACGCATCCACGGTTGCACGGCAATACGCATCTCATACCACAAGGTATCGCCGGGAACGCCTTTCGGCACGGAGGGATACCACTCCTGCCGGCTGTCGAGCCACGCTTCCCGCGCACTGTACTTGCGATGCCGCTTGCCTTGAAAGACGACGGCAGGCAATGCGAGCGTGTCGCCCGTCCCGCAAAGCGACGGGGTGAACCACATACAATAGTCTTTCTTCACCTCCCGGCGCGAGGTCGTGAGGGGGAATTGCAGGGTGAGGGCGAAACTGTCGGCCCACTCGATGATGCAGGTATCGGGTACGCCCGTACCGGCGACAGAACGTACCGAAAGGGAGTCGGATACCGAAGGTACGACTGCCGGGCCGACCTCAACCGTCGCCGTATCGACGACATAGGTCGTAGAGACCATCAGCGTGGTATCGACGACAAGGGTTCCGGCCGAGAGACGCGTGCTGACGACTCTCGCCGTGTCGCACACAAAAGCGGTGTCGGCCACAGCATAGCAACGGGCCGCAGCGAGTGAGGCCGCTCCCCTGCCCGGGAGGACAAGGAAGGCCAAAATACATATACGGGTGATTATCTTGTTCATGGCGTCAATCGATTACGTAAACCACCGAAAGCGAGAGCTTGGTAGGCATGAAAATGTTTTTCTTCTGTATTCCCTGATAACGTCCGCAATGGCGACAACGGTAATACTTCGAGCAGGTATGGGCAAAACCGAGACCGATAGCGCCCTCGATGCTCCACCGCTTGTTGATGATGTGGTGGTAGCCGTAGACCAGCCCGCCGCCGTAGAGGTTACCCTGAAAACGATAGTCGCGCAACTGTTTCCACAAGCCGAAGGGCATGTGCACGTTACCGGTATTGTAGTGCATATACAACAGATGGGCGCCCACGAAATGCCCGCCGAAAGGGGCACACAACCAGTAACGCGCCTCGGGCTGCACGGCAACGTGGCGCCACTTCTTGTTGTCGCCGAAGGTGAAGGGGTTGTAACTGAGGGAAAGGTCGAGCGTCCACTTGCGGGCGACCCGGTATTCAAAAGCGATATTGGGCGAGACGGTGGCCCACCCCACCGCATTGGTCTTCACGGCCATATCCTGCGCCGCGGTCCGGACAGGCAAAAACAGAAGCAGAGCCATGCAGGTTGCTACCGCCCAACAGCACTTTCCGCGTAAAAACGGCGGAACGTATAAAAATAGTTTGTCAACTCTTCTGGTCATCTCAATGCCTCGATGTAATGATATACTTACTTTTCGATTCTATTATATTTATGAAACTTATTTTTTAATCATGGTTAAAAAAAACGGGCAAAAACTTCTAAAAAACAACGTCCTGACCCCTCATTCATCACAACAACACATCAACCAAACAACCATAATCATTTATTCTTGGTAAACATCACCCATCTTTTTCCCGAATTTTTCCCGATCAGTAAATGCTTACACGGGGCAAAGATAATAAAGAGATTCTTTTCCTAAAACAAAATTTGGTAAAAAGCCGAATAATTTAATATATAACCTTGCAGTGAAAAATATGAAATCATATTCCATCACTTGCACAGCAAAACCTTTCGGCCTACAACATAGAAACAGATGGGACAGAAAACAGTTCACGACAGAGGAGGATTGTACTTCTTTTTGGGGGAAAGACAAAAAAAGATTGATTATCTCACGATAACCAATCTCCGTAACCTAAATTTAATACCATGAAAAACACTGTTCTCAAATATACACAATTATAACAAATAAGACAAGGATTGTTTGAGAATCGCATCGTACTTTTACACACTTTAACACAAAAGCATCTGATAGCGCGATAAAAAGCCTTTTCCTCCCCCGGGAAGGTCGGGGTATGAGCGGAGAACGACAACTTTGCCGCAAGCCGTTTACCGTAATTCTCGCCCTTTCATTTCACAACCGGAAGCTACTTGCCCGCTTCAATGGAGATGCTTCGCTATCGCTCAGCATGACATTCACGTGTCATTCCGAACCGACGCCAAGCCGAGTACTGTGCAGAACACGTTTGTTCGGGCACAGCCGAGGCGCGAAGGAGGAAAAAGAAGTTAACCGAGGCAATCGTCCGACGAGGAATTTTCGAGCAAACGAGAGCAAAATGGAAAATTCATTTTCCATTTGCCGAGTGCCGCAGAAAATCAGCTTGGCTGAATCTCTTACTGTTTGTTTGAGATTCTTCGGGGTTACACCCCTTAGAATGATAATCATGTCATTCCGAGCGAGGCCGATAGGCCGACGAGGAATCTCATACAAATACTTACTTGGTCGGAGATTCTTCAAGACAAATCCTTTCAGAATGACACCCTTGTCATCTCGAACGAAGGTGAGAGATCTCTTGCCATACGTTCTCTTGACAGGAGATTCTTCACTTCGCTTATGCTACGTTCAGAATGACAATGTTCCGTAACTTCTTTCCCGCCGCAAAGAAGTTACCAAGAAA
>OMGY01001303.1_pt1 | contig 23504 bp, 15 predicted proteins | sample 1674461 | NCBI WGS metagenome assembly OMGY01 (sample SAMN05578579, study PRJEB25193) | human gut metagenome | biome: Human Microbiome; feature: human-associated habitat; material: feces | host: Homo sapiens | place: USA:Birmingham
GATATCCATCGCCACTTTCGCCAAATACAGGTTCGCGCCGATGCCTGCCGTGGCCGTGATGCCCGTCTGCTCGAGAATGTCGGCCACGATGCGACGTGCCAGTTCATGGGCCGAGCACCCGAAATACTTGAGATATTTCGTGACATCGATGAACACCTCGTCCACCGAATACACGTGGATATCCTCTTTCGAGGCGTAGTTCAAATAGATGCCGTAGATTTTCGCACTGGTGTCCAAATAGTATGACATGCGCGGTTTGGCGGCAATATATTCAATGCCGAGCCGTGGATCAGCCTGCAGTTGCGCCGCGCTCACCGACGACCCCGCAAGCCTGTGCCCCGGCGCACGCAGACGCCGCTGCTCGTTGAGCACCCCGACACGCTCCTCCACTTCGAACAGTCTCGCGCGCGACCCCAACCCGAACGATTTCAGCGCCGGCGACACCGCAAGGCATATGGTCTTCGACGTACGGGACACATCCGCCACCACCAGATTGGCGTCAAGCGGATCCAGGCCCCTCGCCACGCATTCGGCGGATGCATAGAACGATTTGAGATCCACCGCCAAGTATGTTCGCTCTCCCATACCACAGATTATCGAACAAACGTTCGAATCTGTCAATCGGCAATAGGCGTCACACCAAAGGGGCGCGATGCATCAACGTCGGCGTCCGCGAGTCCAGCATGTGAATGGGCGCACCGTCACAATTCGCCGGAAATCCGCCATTTCCATAAAATCCGAGTTTGCCGGTGTAGCCGGGACTTGCTAGGGTTTATCTCGTAGCGAATCCCTTATTCCAGTTGTGGAAGGAGCTTCGGCTTGTCTGCAGAACTCGAAGAGATCCATGAGGAATGTGGCATTTTCGGCGTATGGGCGCCCGATCGCGACGTGGCTCGACTGACGTACTTTGGCCTGCGTGCGCTGCAGCACCGTGGCCAGGAATCGGCGGGAATCGCCGTGGGTGACGGCGGCACGGTTATGGTCCGCAAGGATCTGGGCCTGCTCGACCGTGTGTTCTCCAATGCCGACTTGTCGACGCTCTCCGGCCAGCTGGCTGTGGGCCATGTGCGCTACGGCACCGCCGGTGCCAAGAGCTGGGAAGCCTCTCAGCCGCACCTCTCTACCATCAATAGCGTCATTATCGCGCTCGCGCACAACGGCACCCTCGTCAACACCGACGAGCTGCGCCGCCAGCTGATCGAGCTGGGCGTGCCGTTCCTCTCCAACTCGGATTCCGAGGTCGCGACCAAACTCATCGGCTACTTTACTCAGCGTACAGGCCATCTGCGCGAGGGCATTCGCAAGACCATGGAGCTCGTGCGCGGCGGCTACGCCATGACGCTCATCAACGAGCAGGCGCTCTACGCATTCCGCGATCCGCACGGCATTCGCCCGCTCGTGCTGGGCAAGCTGGTGGACGAGGGTCTGGACCAAGCCGATGCCGCATCCGTTTCGCAGCTGCCCTCGCAAGACGGCGCCGCGACGGTCGACTCCGCCGTCCATGTCACGCGCGCCGGCGGCTGGGTCGTTGCTTCCGAGACCTGTGCGCTCGATATCGTGGGTGCCGAGTACGTTCGCGACGTCCGTCCCGGTGAGATCTTGCGCATCAGCGCCGAGGGTCTGGTATCCGAGCAGGGCGTGCCTGCAGCTGAAGAGCCCGCCAACTGCATCTTTGAGCAGGTCTACTTTGCCCGTCCCGACTCCATCATGAACGGCAAGAGCGTCTATGCCTGCCGTTACGACATGGGTCGCCAGCTGGCACACGAGGAGCCCGTCGATGCCGACCTGGTCATTGGCGTGCCCGACTCCGGCCTGCCGCCCGCGGAGGGGTATTCGCACGAGAGCGGTATTCCCTTTGGCGAGGGTCTCATCAAGAACCGCTACGTGGGCCGTACGTTTATCGAGCCCACGCAGGAGCTGCGCGCCATGGGCGTGCGCATGAAGCTCAACCCGCTGCGCGACAACATCGAGGGCAAGCGCCTAGTCGTCATCGACGACTCCATCGTGCGCGGTACCACCATGGTGCAGCTCGTCAAGATGCTGCGCAACGCCGGCGCCAAGGAGATTCACATTCGCATCAACTCGCCCGAGGTCATTTGGCCGTGCTTCTACGGTATCGATACCGATGTGCAGTCGCAGCTTATCAGCGCCAACAAGACGGTCGACGAGATTCGCGAGTACATTGGCGCTGATTCGCTGGCCTTCCTTTCGGTCGAGGGCCTGCTTAAGGTCATGCCCAAGGGCGGTTACTGCGATGCGTGCTTTACCGGACGCTACCCCGTGGCGATTCCCGAGAGCTTTGGCCGCGATAAGTTTATGGAGGGCTTTAAGCCCCGCAACCTGGACAAGCCGCTGCACTTTGACGACGACGCCGTGGTCGAGAAATACGACGACCGCAGCTGGGAAGAGGAGCACGGCGAGGCCTAAAACCTGCCATTTAGGGACAGGTTTATTTTGGCAGGTTTTATCTGCTGTTTTGTTGATATGACGGCGCGTGTTGTTATGACGCGCGCCGAAATGAACGCAACTATGAGCACCGTTTGGCGCCCGTGCGGCGCCACGGTAGTGGGAGAGGAAGGCTCAGATGAGCGACAGTAAGCATGTGACGTATGAGGATGCCGGCGTCGATACCGCCGAGGGCGGCCGCGCCGTCGACGCTATTAAGCAAATGGTTAAGGGCACCAACCGCCCCGAGGTTATCGGCGGCATCGGCGGCTTTGGCGGTTTGTTCTCGGCCGTCGCGCTTAAGGATATGGAAGACCCGATCCTGATTAGCGGTACCGACGGCGTGGGCACCAAACTCGTGCTCGCCCAGATCATGGACCGTCACGAGACGGTGGGCCAGGACCTGGTCGCCATGTGCGTCAACGACATTTTGGCTTCGGGCGCCGAGCCGCTGTTCTTCCTGGATTACGTTGCCATCGGCCACATTGAGGCCGAGCACATGGCAAAGATCATCAAGGGTGTGGCCGACGGCTGCAAGCTCGCGGGCTGCGCGCTCGTGGGCGGCGAGATGGCCGAGCACCCGGGCGTTATGGCTCCTGCCGACTACGACCTTGCCGGATTTACCGTGGGCGTCGTCGACCGTCCCAAGATGCTCGACCCCGCGAACGTCCGCCCCGGCGACGTGATTCTGGGCCTGCCTTCCACCGGTGTGCACTCCAACGGCTACTCGCTCGTGCGTAAGGTCATCGGCGTCGACGGCATTAAGCCGGGCACGCCCGAGGCCGCCGCTAAGGCCGAGGAGCTGAGCCGTCCGCTCGAGGAGCTCGGCGGCGCATCGCTGGCAGACGCCCTGCTGGCCCCCACGCGCATTTACGTCAAGCCGATTCTTGAGCTGCTGCGTGGTGGCGCCCCGGTGCACGCCATCGCCCACATCACCGGCGGCGGCATTACCGAGAATCTCAACCGCGCGCTCGCCGACGATGTCGACGCCGTGGTCACCCGCAACGGCGCCGAGATGGGTTGGGACGTTCCGCCCGTCATCACCTACGTGTCGCGCCAGGCCGAGCTCGCGCCCAACGAGGCGTGCAAGACCTTCAACATGGGCGTTGGCCTGTGCCTGATCGTCGCCCCCGAGGACGAGGCCGCGGTTACCGAGGCCCTGGTCGCGCTGGGCGAGAAGCCGTTCCGCGTGGGCGAGTGCGTCGAGGGTTCCGGTAAGGTCGTGTACTCCGATGAGCGCTAACGAGCAGATGGCTGCCGCCGAGGGCCTGGACTTTGTGCCCTATACCCGTCCGACCGGCACCGATACGGCCGAGCCGCTCAAGATCGGTGTGCTCATCAGCGGTTCGGGTACCAACCTGCAAGCGCTGATCGACCTGATTGCCGCCGGCAAGCTCAACGCTTCGATCGAGCTTGTGGTGTCGAGCCGTCCTTCGGCTAAGGGTTTGCTGCGCGCTGAGCGCGCGGGCATCCAGACGCTCACGCTGTCTAAGGATGTCTATGCCGACCCTATTGCCGCCGACGAGATCATCGCGCACGAGCTTCTCGAGCGCGGCTGCGAGTATGTGGTCATGGCCGGCTACATGCGCATGGTGCACACGCCTCTGCTGGCGGCGTTTCCCAACCGCGTGGTCAATCTGCATCCGGCGCTGCTGCCGAGCTTTACCGGTGCGCATGCGATTGACGATGCCTTTGCGCGCGGCGTCAAGGTAACTGGCGTGACCGTGCATTTTGCCAACGAGATCTACGACAACGGTCCCATCATCGCCCAGCGTGCGCTGGCTGTTGAGGAGGGCTGGGATGTCGACACGCTCGAGGAGCACATCCATGCGATTGAGCATGTGCTGTATCCCGAGGTCGTGCAGATGCTCGCCGACGGCCGTGTTCACGTGCTGGAGAGCGGCAAGGTCGCAATTGACGTGCCTCGCGGCTAGCGGCGCACAGTACAATTTAGCCGAGTAGTCAGGGTGGTCATTGGCGCCAAGGCGCGCGTGGCCACCTTTTGTTTTGGGTAGTTATCGGGGACGGTCTTTAACGACTGGTCATTCAAGAACGTCTCCGATGGCTAGGTGAGAGAGGTGAGCGCATGGCGGATAACGAAGCGCTGTTTGCGCCTGAGCTGGTGTTTTTTGATTGGGAGTGTGCAACGCCGGATGAGGTGTTTGCGCGGCTCGAGGGCGAGCTTGCCCCGCGCGGCTACATTGCCGACGGTTGGCTCGACGCCGTTCGCACGCGCGAGGATGCCTATCCCACGGGTCTTGCCATGCCGGCGGCAAACATTGCCATTCCGCATACCGATCCGGGGTTTGTGGCCAAGCCCTATATCGCGGTGGTGAAGCCCGCCGCGCCCGTGACATTTAACGCTATGGCCGGCATGGGCGCTCCGGTGCCGGCGCAGATCGTCATCAATCTGGGCATCGCCGAGCCGGGCGGCCAGGTCGAGGCCCTGCAGGCGCTCATGAACATCTTTATGGACGCCGATGCCGCAGCCGACGTGCTCGGCCAGACCACGCCCCAGGGCATGGTCGACGCCATCCGCCGCCACTTCTAAGATGGGGCTGAGTCGGCACTTGGGGACTGTCCCTAACTGCCGGCTGCCAGAGCTGTCCCCTTTGCACCAAAATGGTGCAGATTAACCTGTCCCCAACGCACCAAGCGTGCCGCGGGGGCTGCGTTGTGACACAATGGCGTTTGTTCGATTCGTTATGTGAAAGGCCAACTATGGCAAATAAGAAAAAGAACCCCGCGCCCGAGCCGACGCCCGAGCAGCAGGCTCGCGCCGCCTCCAACTCTCGCAAGAAGCAGCGCAAGACCCGCGTGTCCAAGACCGTCAAGATTGTCCTGGTGGTTATTGGCGTGCTGGCGATGCTGCTTTCCGTCTCGGCGATGGCGTGCTCCGGCCTTATGTCGCAGGCCGAGGATACCTCGGGCTACAAGCTGACCGGCGGTGTTGCTGCTACTATCAACGGCACCAACCTCACCGAGGACACCGTGACCAAGCAGATCATGAGCATGCGCACGTCCTACGGCTACACCAAGGACGAGGATTGGGCGCAGTATCTGGTTGACAACGACCTCACGCCCAAGAAGTACCGCAAGCAACTCATCGACTCCTACACGCAGCAGATTCTGCTTCAACAGGCACAGAAGGAGAACGGCGTGACGGTGTCGGATGAGGAGGTCGAGAAGGCATGGAAGGACGCGTGCAAGAGCGCGGGCGGTGCCAAGGCCTTTAAGAAGACCCTCAAGACCTACGGCTATACCGAGGACACCTACAAGGACTCGCTCAAGGAGAGTCTGGCGCAGCAGAAACTCAAGGATGCCGTCGCGCCCACGAGCAAGCCCAAGGACAGCGAGATTGTCGATTACATCAACGAAAACCTGTCCAGCTACAACGACGCCCGCCGCTCGTCGAACATCCTGATCAAGGTTGATTCCGACGCCTCCGACGAGGACAAGGCCGCCGCCAAGGCCAAGGCGCAGGAGTGCCTGGACAAGATCAACTCCGGTGAGCTGAGCTTTGAGGATGCCGTTGAGCAGTACTCCGAGGACGCCGGTTCCAAGGAGAAGAAGGGCGATGTGGGCTGGGATAAGCTCACCACCTTTGTCGACAGCTACCAGACGGCGCTCGAGGGACTCAACAAGGGCGACGTGAGCGAAGTCGTCGAGTCGACCTATGGCTACCACGTCATCAAGTGCACCGACTACTTCCATGTCGATAATCAGGTTGATGACATCAACCAGGTGCCCGAGGCCATCAAGAAGTATGTCTCCAACGTGGTGAAGACGCGGGCGGCCAGCACCGCGTACAGCGAGTGGCTGGAGCAGTACAAGAAGGATGCCGACATCACCGTCAACCCCATGCCCAAGGACGTCCCGTATAACGTCAGCCTGAAGGGCGTCACCAAGAGTTCGACCGACGATTCGTCGACGGCTGAGTAACCATGGGGCGGTGCTCGCGTGAGTGCCGCCCACGCTATTAGAGAGGATTTGCAGATGACCAACGAAGAGCTGCAGAAGGAAATGATCGCGGCCATGAAGGCCAAGGACAAGGTTCGCCTGTCTATCATTCGCCAGGTTAAGGCCGAGGTGAAGAACATCGAGGTCAACGAGCGCCGCGACGTGACCGAGGAAGACGTCAACAGCATGATCAAGCGTCTGATTAAGCAGACGAGCGAGACGTTGGAGATGTCCATCAAGGCCGGCACCGACCAGGAGCGTACCGACAACCTGACCGAGCAGGTCAAGATTCTGGAGAGCCTGCTGCCCGCGCAGGTTTCGGGCGAGGAGCTCGAGGCCCTGATCGAGCAGGTTATCGCCGAGTTGGGTGCCACGTCCAAGAAGCAGATGGGCCAGGTCATGGGTGCGCTGGGCAAGGCCACCGGCGGCAACTTCGATAAGCCGGCCGCGGCAAAGATCGTCGGCGCAAAGCTGGCTTAAGGGCCGAGCGGTACATAGTTGATGTTGAGGGGGCGTGGCCGTCATGGTCGCGCCCCTTTTTGCTGGGCTGGGCAATCATTGGGGACGGGCTTAAATTACTCATTGGGGACAGACTTAAATGAGTGCCCAATGAGCGGGTACTCATTTAAGTCTGTCCCCAATGAATGGGTTAAAGGTTGCGGGTTCTTTACGGGAATGTAGTGTGGGCTGCGGAAACGTGGTTCTTTCCGTACAATAGTTCAACTCATGTAAACGCAGGGAAGGGACATTCATGGCAGACATGATCGAGATCAAGCATCTCAACAAGTACTTTGGCGACCTGCATGTGCTCAAAGATATCAACCTCACCGTCAAACGTGGCGAGAAGCTCGTAATGATCGGGCCTTCCGGCTCGGGTAAATCGACGCTCATCCGTTGCGTCGATTATCTGGAGGAGCCCACGTCGGGCGAGGTTGTCATCGACGGTACGCCGCTCACCAAAAAGAATCACCTGGAGATGGCTCGCAAGTATAGTTCCATGGTGTTTCAGCAGTTCAACCTGTATCCCAACATGACGGTGCTGGGCAACCTGACGCTCGCGCCCATCAAACTGCAAAAGAAGAGCAAGGAGGAGGCGACCGAGATCGCTATCGCCGCGCTCAAGCGTGTCGGCATGGCGCATAAGGCCGGCGAGTATCCGCAGAATCTCTCGGGCGGTCAGCAGCAGCGCATCGCCATCGCCCGTGCCCTGTGCACCAAGCAGCCCATCATCCTGTTTGACGAGCCGACCTCGGCACTCGACCCCGAGATGGTCCAGGAAGTTCTGGACGTCATGATCGAGCTCGCGCAGGAGGACATCACCATGATCTGCGTGACGCACGAGATGGGCTTTGCGCGTCAGGTGGCCGACCGCGTCATCTTTATGGAGGACGGCCGCATTCTGGAGGAGGGCACGCCCGAGCACTTCTTCGATAACCCCGAGAACCCGCGTTGCCGCGAGTTCCTGTCCAAGATTCTGCACTAGGCGCGGTGATGGACATGACGGATATGACGAGGGCGGCCGTGTCGCGCCGTCACTTTTTGCAGCTGGCTGGTGCCGGCATGCTCGCGCTGACGGGGACCACGTTTACCGGTTGCGGCAACTCCACCAGCGGCGAGGGCTCCGACGGGGGGTCCAAGCTTGCGGCCATCAAGTCGCGTGGCCATCTGAATGCCGGCGTTAAGAAGGATGTTCCCGGCTACGGCTATTACGACACCGCCAAGGGCCGCTTTGAGGGCATGGAAGTCGATTTGTGCTACCAGATCGCCGCTGCCGTCTTTGGCGTGAGCTACAAGGAGGCCCGCGCCCAGGAGCTTGTCGAGTTTACCGACGTAACACCCAAGACGCGCGGCCCGCTGATCGATAACGGCCAGCTCGATGTGGTCGCGGCGACCTACACCATCACCGACGAGCGCAAGAAGAGCTGGGATTTCTCGACGCCGTACCGCACCGACTACGTGGGACTCATGGTCAAGAAGCGTTCGGGCTTTACCTCGATTGAGGACCTGGACGGCAAGGTCATTGGCGTGAGCCAGGGTGCCACCACGCAGGGCCTGATCGAGCAGATGATCAAGGACAACGGCTTTAGCTGCAAGCCCGAGTTTAGGGCCTTTAGCGGCTACCCCATCATCAAGAGTTCGCTCGACGCCGGCAATATCGACGTCTTTGCCATGGACCGCTCCACGCTGGCCGGTTACATGAACGAGACCGTTGAGCTGCTGCAGCCCGAGGTCAAGTTTGGTGAGCAGGGCTACGGCGTGGCGACCAAGAAGGGCTGCGACCTTTCGGCCGTGGTCGATCAGGTGATTTGCGATCGCCTGGCCGACGGCTGGCTCGACCAAGAGGTCAAGACCTGGGGTCTTGTATAGGCGCATCGTCCAAGGAAGGAATCAAATGCTCGAAGGATTATTTGACGCCGACCGTTGGTCGACGACATTCCAAAACATGGGGCCCTTCTGGGAGGGCTTTGGCGTGACGCTGCAGGTGGTCGTTGCCGGCCTGCTGCTGTCGCTGGTGCTGGGCACGCTGCTGGGCGTGTTCTCTACCACTCGTTCGCGCGTGCTGCGCGCCATAAGCCGCGTGTACGTGGAGTTTTACCAGAACACCCCGTTGCCCGTGCAGGTGCTCTTTATGTACATGGCCGGTCCGCAGTTTTTGCAGGCCATAACTGGTGCCGATAAGCCGGTGCGTATCGCGCCGTTCATGCTGGGCTTCTTGGGCGTGGGCCTGTATCACGCTGCCTACATTTCGGAGGTCATCCGCACTGGTATCGAGGCGGTTCCGCGCGGTCAGATGGAGGCGGCCCAGAGCCAGGGCTTCACCCGTGCGCAGGCCTACTGGTACATCGTGCTGCCCCAGACATTCAAGATCATTCTGCCGCCGCTGTGTAACCAGGCGCTCAACCTGGTCAAGAACACGTCGGTGCTGGCGCTTGTGGCCGGCGGCGACCTTATGTACCGTTCCGACAACTTTGTGAGTCTGTACGGTTACCTGCAGGGATACATCGTCTGCTGCCTTATGTACTTCATCATCTGCTTTCCGCTCGCCATGCTGGTGCAGTGGCTCGAGCGCCGCTCCAAGGAGCGTCCGCGCGGCGTGAGCCTGGCCGAGCTGGGGCTCGACAACGTAGAGGAGGCCTAGCGCATGGAAATCTTCAACGCGACCAACCTGCTCTACATTTGGGGCGGCTTTGTTAAGACGATCGAGATCTCGGCGCTGTCGATCTTTTTCTCGCTCATCTTTGGCACGGTGCTGGCGCTCGTTAAAAGTTATGCGCCCCGTCCATTCCGTATTTTGGTGAGCGCCTATATCGAGCTGTTCCGTTGCACGCCAAACCTGCTGTGGATCCTGTTTATCTACTTTACGGTGCAGGGTTTGGACATTGTGATTTCGACCATCGCCTTTACGCTGTTTACCAGCGCTGTTATGGCCGAGATTGTGCGCGGAGGCCTCAACTCGATTCCGCGCGGCCAGTTTGAGGCAGCGCAGAGCCAGGGTTTTGGCTTCTTTGCCACCATGCGCTACATCATTCTGCCCCAGACGTTTAAGACGATCATTCCGGCGCTGTTTAGCCAGTGCACGACCGTCATCAAGGACAGCTCGTATCTTTCGGGCATTAACGTGGCCGAGCTCATGTACACGGCCAACGTCGTGATGGCCCATGCGATCGACCTGTCGCAGGTGCTTATGCTCTACGGCCTGGTATTTGCGATGTACTTTGTGCTCAACTTTGGTATCTCGCTGCTGGTGAGGGCATATCAACGCCGCATCGTAGCCGCATAGCCTGGCTTTCCCTGGCACCCAACCTTGGCCTTCAAACCGTCGCTCGCGTACCAAAGTACGCGTCGCTCCTCTTTCAGGTCAATCTTGGGCACCAGGAAAACCCAGGTACGCTATCGTGGAAAAGGCGATAAACAGCCTATTTCTCATTTGTTAGAAAGGAATCGCGATGAGCGATCTGGAGAATAAGAAGAATCCTGTGGTCATTACCATCGCGCGCGACTTTGGCGCCGAGGGCCACGAGATTGGTCGCATGCTTGCCGACGAGTTGGGGATTCCACTGTACGATAACGAGCTGCTGGTGCGTGCGTCGCTGCGCGCGGGCGAGTCGCTCGACAAGATGGCCGCCTACGACGAGCGTCTGGCCGTGGAGAACATGGCGTTTCTGCCCGACCGCTACGATGCGCGTTCGTACTCGGATAAGTTGTTCCAAAAGATGAGTCAGGTGATTTTGGATCTGGGCGAGACCGAGAGCTGCATTATCGAAGGCCGCCTGTCCGATTACCTGCTTCGCAACAATCCCAACCACATTGCCGTGCTGGTGACCGCTCCCTTTGAGGATCGCGTCGAGATCGTGCGCAAGAAGCGTGGCCTTAACAAAAAGAAGGGCGCCAAGCTGGTCAAACAGCAGCAGAAGGCGCGCGAGGCATTTTACAAGCGCTACAGTGCCGGAAAGTGGAAGATGACGAGCGGCAAGGATATCGTTGTCAATCGCGCCAAGTTGGGACGCGAGGGTTGCAAAGACGTTATCGCCGCTGCCTACCGCTACAAAGTGGCGCAGCTCGAAGGCTAGCCGATCAAAACCACCGCAAAGGGGACAGCACCTTTGTGGTGGTTTTTTTAGGTAGAGAAAGTCAACTGGTTCTGCCGTGGCCGATCGCTCAAAGAACTCAAGGATGCTCAAAAAACTCAAAGATACTCAAATAAATTATAGATAGTAGGGGCATAATTAAGTTATATGAGTTAAAGGGAGGCTTTATGGCGGCACCGACGGCGTACAGGCAGGCAAATCCATTCACGCCGATGTTCGGACGTGTACCGGCGTATATGGCCGGCCGTGAGCAAATCATCGATGATATGGTGCTGGCGTTTGAAAATGACGACTCCGATCCCAATCTTTGCTCGGTTTTCTATGGTGCGCGTGGTACAGGTAAAACGGCGCTTTTGGCATATCTGTCGTACCGCGCCCAGCAAGAGGGCTGGATTACAGCGAATGTGACGGCCTCGGAGGGGATGCTCGAAGACATTTTGCAGCGCCTCAACGAATCAGCCGCCCATCTGATCGAAAAGCCCGCTTCTAGGCGTGTGAACAGTGTCGGCATTGCCCCCGTAGGAAGCATGAGCTGGGAAAACATCGATGTTGAATTTGAGGGCGCTAACTGGCGTACTAAGATGAACGCTTTGTTTGCTCAGCTTGAAGCGACTGACACCGGGGTGCTTATCGCCGTTGACGAAGTGGATGCATCGTTTGCGCAAATGACGGAGCTTGTTACTACCTACCAGCACTTTGTAAGCGAGAATAAAAAGGTAGCTTTGCTTATGGCGGGGCTGCCGTTTCGCGTGCTGGCGCTGCTGACGGGGAAATCGACATCGTTTCTTCGTCGCGCGGCTCAACATTCGCTGGGATCAATTTCACCGACTGAGGTAAAAGAAGCGTTTCGACTAACGATTGAGGACGGCGGCAAGACGATTTCTGATGAGGCGATCGACCTCGCTGCCAAGGCGATCGATGGTTTTCCATTTATGTTCCAGTTGGTGGGGTATCGGGCATGGAATGCTTCGCGCCAAGCCTCCGAGGTTTCTATTGAGGATGTCGAACGAGGCGCGAAACTTGCGCAAGAGGAGCTGGAGTCGCGAGTTTTCGCTTCAACAGCGGCGGAACTTTCACGAGGGGACCTTGAATTTCTTCGTGCAATGAATCCGGTTGGGACGACGACCAGGCAAGAGCTGGCAGCGAGGCTTAAGAAGAGTTCCGGTTCGATTTCAACGTATAAAAAGCGTCTGGTAGAGGCTGGGGTAATTGAAGAGCCTCTACAAGGACGTTTTGAGTTTGCATTGCCAGGCTTTGGCCGATATGTCGCATCGCTTTACTAGAGGGTCGTTGCTGCGAAGGATCGCTTCGTGTCCCTTTACTGTCTCGATCTGTAACAATAAGCCTGCTTTTAGGGGCCTATCTGTTACAGACTGAGACAAACTGGCAGAGTGGCCTTCTGCTCCGCTCAAACCACCGCAAAGGGGGCCTTTGTGGTGGTTTTTGTTTTAGGCAGAGGGGAAGGCTTTGGCGAGACCGGCGCGCGTCTGCGTGTCGGTCTTTTGGTAGATAGAGCTCAGGTGGCGCTGTACCATGCGCATCGAGATGCCGAGTTCCTCGGCGACCTGCTTGAGCGGGCGTTCATCCTGGGTCACGGCTATGAGCACGTCGACTTCGCGCGGGGTGAGAGCGTGGTCGGCGATGAAGGCCTGGCGTTGCTCTTCGATGGTGGGGGCGGCGAGTGCTTCTTTTGCCAGTTGCTCGCGCTCCTGCTCGGTTTGGGGCAGGCGAAACAGGCCGGCTGCCACGAATGCCGCGCAGGCGGCGACGAGCAAAACGAGCGCGCCGATCATAATGAGGGCAACGTTGTCCGAGGTTACGAGAGCAAGCGAGAGGCCCGATGTAGTGAATGCGCATACATTGTTGGCGGCGCGTCCCATGCCGGCCCAGAGGGCGGGCGCATGCATGCGCGGTGCCAGCTGTGTAAAGGTGGCGGTAAAGAACGTGACAAAAAAGCCCGAACTCAGGTAAAAGACGACAAGGCCCAGGTTGGGATCGGCACCGGCCTCGACGGCCAGGATGGAAATGGTCGAGAGCACGGCAATGCCGAGCATGACAAGCCCCATGTATCGGCGCTCGGCAAGATCAAAAATAAGACCGGCAGCAAGGCCGCTCGCCGCCAAAAAGAGGCGCAGCCATGTTTGTACGGCAATGGTGCCGTGGGCGTTGGAGAGCGTGACCACGTTGTCGAGGGTCGAGAACAAGCAGGCAAGAACCATGACGAGCACGATGCTCCAGCATGCCTGTTTGGCGAGGGCATGCGAAGGTTCGACAAAGGGATTGATACGGGAGTTCGGGCTCTCGGCGATCTCTTGCGGAACAGCGCTGAGGGCGGAGATGGCGATCGTCGCTGTGCCAAGGACGATGAGCTCTGCGATGCCGCCGCAATTGAGCAGGTTGATGGCGAACTGCATCAGGATGCCCGCGGCATAGGCCGCCCCCGCGCCGGTTGCGAGCTTGGGGTCGTCTTGGAATGCCAGCGCAAAGGCACGATGCGCGGCGGCGCCCAGCAGGCCGAGCCCAAGGAATGCAATGCACCCCAGAATCTCGAGGGCAAGCGGACCCGTGGGGAACTGGATCTGGGTCAATCCCAGGATGGCGATGGGAACGGCGGCGTTGACGGCTGCCTGGGGCTGGCCTTTACGCTGTGCGAGCCCGAGCAGCGATGCGTATCCGATAAAGCCGAGTACGCTGGCGCCCAGGATAAAGCCTTGTGCGAGCACAACGCGTTCGGCACCGGCGAGCAACCCGACATTGATGTCGAAGCGAAACTCGGCGGCAAGAAAGACAAAGGTAAAGAGCGCGAGTGCCAGAAGCGCGTTGATTTTAGGCTTACTCAGGTTCAAGAACGGTCCTTTGGGTGGACGAATAATCGTGTCCTCGATTGTAGCGTTCCCGGGACGCGTGTGGCGATGGCGAAATCATATTGAATTAAACCGCAGGTAGAGGCCTAGGTTCGCATCTATGAACCTAGGCGTACGGAGTCATTTGGCGCATCTTGGTGGTACGGAACCACCGCAAAGGGGACAGGCGCCTTTGCGGTGGTATGCCCCTACGACCAAGGAGGCCGTTATGTACGGAAGCCACTTTGAAAAGCAAACCCAGCGCGAGCGTACCTGCTCGCTGGCTCACGGTACCTGGCGTTGTGTGGGTGCCAAAATCGCTTGCGCTGGCGCGTGCGCGCTTATGGTCGGCCAGTTGCTGCTGCCGAGCGTGGCGCTGGCGACGGAATGCGCCGATTCCGCCGCTGGGACGGACGAGGTTGCCGCGGCTCCGGTGACGCCGGCAGTTGCGGAGGATGCGGCTGCAACGACCGCACCAGCTGCTTCGACCGCGCCTGCAACCGATGCTGCTCCGGCGGCGCAAGTCACCGTTGAGCCTCAGCAGACAATCCCAGCCGATGCCGTCAATGAGTCTAGCGGTGCTGCGCTCGCTGGGCAAAACGCTTCTGGCGACGACGACGCCGCCATGCCAGCGAGCAACGCCATCATGCCCTGCGGTGTGACCGATGTTGTTGGCGGCAGCGACGTTAGGGTCAATACGACCGTGGTTCCCCGCTACACGGACTGCGCGCTTCCGAGCAATGTCACACTCGAAAAGGGCCAGTCGTATACCTATGATTTTCCCGATGTTGAGGGCGGCATGCCGGATGAGCCGCCCTGCGAACTTGTCGAAACCAAGTACTACCGGGCCGATGCTGTTTCGGGCACTCTGGCTGAAGTCCAGGACACATCTATGTCCGATGTGACGGCTCACTTTGAGCCTGTTGGCGATCACATGAGGCTGACGCTGACCTTTACGGGTGGCGCGGCAGGCGGCTCGTATCGACTCGCGCGCAATGAGGCTCTCTATATTGGCACGGCACTGGAGTATACCGGAACTGACTATGAAGGCAGCTCGACTATCCTCAACGAAACCAGGTACGATTATTACCTCCGCTACGCCATCAATAGCGAAATTACGCTCGTTGCGTCAGAAAACGAAGCCCTCCATAACCTGGACGTCAACGACGTGAAGACCGACTACGCGCCCGGCGAGGCGCCGCGCGCGACCGCGACGATCCCCGCTGCCGATGCCGATAAGTATGAGATCGCCTATGAGTGCTGGGAAGAGATGGATGGCAGCGACCCTGCGGAGCTCAAGCCCGTTGCCTTCTGGTATTCCGACCCCGCAAAGTACACGCCGGGCATGAAGAAGATTGACCACTTCGAAGAGGGCAAGTTCTACATGTATTCCGTCGAGCTGAGGCTCAAGGGCGACAATACCGTGGCCGATGACTGCAATATGAACGTCAACGGTCATTGGGCGCACCACATCAAGACCGTCAACGGCGTCTTCGCCCCAAACGCTGACAATATGCTGTGCGAGCAGCCAATCGACGAATGGCGCGCCATCGACGTTATCGAGATTAATGGCGTCACGACCACCTTTAAGGCGGGCGATAAGCCGGTCTTTACGGCGAGTGTTCCGACGGGCTCCAACTCCCTTCCTCAGTGTGAGTACTGGATGGGCAGCGATGGCAGCGAAGTGAACTCTCGGAAGTTCTGGGATCAGAACATCACGAACCACATCGACGTCTTTAAGCCTGGCGTGACCTATCGCTACGGTATCTACCTCAAGCCCGCGCGCGGCTTCTACTTTACGCCCGACACCAAGCTGGTGATCAACGGCCAGGAGTGCGGCTACCAGATGGGCGAAGCGAGTGTAGTTGATCCCGAGAGCGGCTGGATCTACACCCTGTGGCTCAACACCGATCTGACCTTTACGCCTGAAGCCACGCCGACTCCCGATTCGCAGCCTACGCCGGATCCCAAGCCGACACCGCAGCCTGAGGTTAAGCCCGAGACCAAGCCCGAAGTGAAGCCCGAGACCAAACCCGCGGCCAAGCCGGCCACGACAACCGCCACGACCAAGACGGTTGAGAAAACCACGCAGGCCAAGAAGGGCGATGCTGTCCTGGCTACCACGGGGGATACCACCGCATTGACGGTCACCGCCCTGGGTATCGCCGGCGCAACCGTTGCCGCCGCCGGCATCGCCGCGACCAAGCGCCGCAAGCGCTAGGTTTTGATGACGGCGCCCATCCTCGGCTTTTGCAAGATCTCAATCTGTAACACCAAACTGCCCAAAACGGCCCTAGATGTTACAGATTTAGATGAACCGAATGGCCGCCAATCTAATGTCTCGATCTGTAACACCAAGCGGGGAATTTGACCTCTAACTGTTACAGATCGAGACAAACTGGCCGGCCAAGTCCAGAACCGCCACAAAGGTGCCTGTCCCCTTTGCGGTGGTTTACGCAGGTAGAACGGTAGGTTCGTATATATGAACCTACCGTTCGCTTTGTTTTTGGACGACGATTACGCTGGATGACTTTAGGTTTGCAGGAAAGGAACGACCATGAGGTGGACTACTGTTCGAGCGCTTTGTCGCCGCCTGACCGTTGCCGCGGTGACCCTCACTATGGTGACGGGCTCGTTGCCTGTGGGCGCGTTTGCTGAGGCCCTCAACACCGACGGCACTTTTGTGCAGACGGATAACGGCCAAGCAGCCGACGCCGCTCCCGCCGATTCGGCTGACGCCCAAACGTCAGGCTCGGCTTCCGCCGACCTCGCGGCCGATGCCGGCGTTGCCGACCCCACAGTGCCCGCCGCCGATGACGTCCTTACGCCCCCGGACTCCGAGATTGCATTGGCGGCAGGCCTGACGGGCGCCGGGCAGACCGAGAGCACACCTGCGGGTACGCTCGCCACCGATCTTGTCGAGGGCAAGGAACTCGCCGAGCAGCAGAAGCAAGAGGAGGCTTCCGGTGCCGAGGCAACCTGGAACGAGGAACTTGAACTCTGGGCAACCTCGAAGGGCGCCACGGGCGTAAAAGGCGAATACGATGATGGCTACGTGGCCGGCGAGCAGACTCCCGCGCAGTACTACTTCTCGATTGATAGCCTCACCAACGAAATTTCTATCGAGTATGGCGACGCGGGCATTACCACGTTGGAGGTGCCCTCGACCATCGACGACAAAAATGTCGTAAGCCTTACGGGTATGGGAAGCGCTGCGCTCACATCGATCACCTTCGCCCCTAATTCGCATGTCCGCTCGGTTGGAGGCTTGGGCGGCAGCAGCATCAAAGAGATCGCACTGCCCGATTCGGTCGAGGAGCTCAAGAGCTATGCATTCTACAAAAGCAAGACGCTCCAAACGGTAACCTGGCCCAACAACGCGGCCTTTACCACGATTCCCGAGCAGGCCTTTAAGGAATGTGAACAACTTGACGACAAGGTGGTGGCAACGCTGCCGCCTTCGGTCAAAACTATCGACTATCTTGCATTCGCCTATTGCGGCGTGCCACAGTTCTATGTCTCGGACACAACAGTGCTCACCTTTACGCAGATCAATGTGCCGGGCACGGTGGAGCGGATCGGGCACTATGCCTTTGATGGGTGCTCGCATGTGTCGTCGGTGACGATCGGCGATGGTGTCAAATCTATCGGGGCGCTCGCGTTCGCCTCTCTTGATCCTGCGATTGCCGGCAAAGAGATTGTGCTACCCAAAAGCGTGGAAATGATAGAGTGGGGAGCTTTTGAGAACACGAGATACGGAAACGAGACGAACCATAATGCCGTTGCCCTGCGCGTGATGAACCCCGATCTTCAGCTTGGTGAGGCGGGCTATCCGGGCGACTATAATGAGCGCGTGACAATCGATGGCGTAACGTATGCGATTCCCTTTAGTGAAGGCCAGACCATCTATGCCTATGCGACCGATTCGGCTGGCAACCCCTCGATGGTCAAAAAGCTTGCCGATGCCGTGGCCGATCGCAAGGACTCCGTCGATTCCTCGAAGCCTGCCTACACGTTTGAGTGGATGGGCGAGGCGGCCCAGATCACGGGCAAACTTCCCCAGGGCGCGGCGGCCGTGCTCGTGCAGGCGGGGCAGTCCACGCCGCTGGCGGTTGGCGATGACGGCAGCTTTACAGCGGACGCCCTCTCCAAGACGGCAGCCACCCTGCGCATTTCGCTCAGCGGTTACTATGACATGGTGCTGGCGCGCCCGGGCGACCAGATGACGGGCACATGGAATATCGGAGACATTAAGGCGGAGGACTTTACCAAGATTCCGGCTTCGCGCGCGATTGAGCTCAACGTGGGCTTTCTTGAACCGATTGTGGGCCAGGATAAGACCGAACGCATTGAGCTCGATAGTCTCGATAACATCGATCTGACGGTGAAGAGCGGCGGCAAGACGCTTAAGCCTGCCAAGGGTGACAAGGAAAACGACTTCCGTATCCAGGGTACAGCGCTCGTGGTGTCGCAGGCCATTGCCGATGCAGACCAGGATCTGGAGATAACGCTCGAGCCCAAAGACAGCCTCAAGCTGGGTGGGGCGACGGCGACGGTGAAGCCTTCGGCCGGCAAGGTCGATATCGACTTGAAACCCTGGGGCACGGCGACGGTCACGACCAAGGGCGACTACCAGGGCGCCAACCGCGCGCTGGTGTTCCGTACGTCCGACGGCAAGCTAGTCGCCGACGGCGTCACCTATTTGATGGGTTACGAAGACGATGGCACCACGCCTATCATGAAGGCCGAGACGCCGCGCCTTAAGGCCGGTTCGTACACCATCGTCGCCTTTAACAAGACGAGCTACGACATCCAAGCGACGAGCTATTCCACGTTTAGCCGCCTAGGGCTGACCGTGGGTAAGCATATCGCGCAAAAGCAGGTGAAGATTGAGGACGGCAAACAGCTCGACGTGACGCTCGACGTCCCCACGTTTGACGTGGAGACGTATCGTGCCGAGCGCGGGCTGACGGCGGGCTCGGTTATCGCTGATTCGTCCGCGGTCGTTGGCGCGGAGACCGAGCTGCGCATTCATTACGAGCTCAAGGACAGCCAGGCTGCCAAGATTGAGATTCCTCTGGCCAAGGATGCCGTCGAGGATGTGTCCGCAGGCGCTCGCGAAGCCGGCGCCAGCTCCGATGCCATGTGGGCTGCCACAACTTGGGAGGGCGACAACCTCGTTCTCGATATGAAGAAGAGTGCGGGCGCCGATGTGTTTGTGCGCTTTAAGCCTAAGGCCGCGGGCATCTATGCCGTCTCGCCGCTTATTACGCTGGGCGAGGTGACATTGCCGCTGGGAAGCACCACACTCGAGGTTAGCGGATCGCGCATCGAGGTCGACAACACCGACGTTCACAGCCTGCTGGGCAATGTGGCCTACGTGTATGCAGCGCCGGGCAAGAGCGTGCAGCTCACCGTGGGGACGGGCTCGTCGGCTGCAAAGTACACCGGCAAGACCAATAAACTCGGCCGTGCCAAGATTGAATACGAACTGCCGCAGGATACGCTTGCCGCCGAGCGTGTGACGCTCGAAGCGCGCGTGGGCTCGACCGATGTCGCCGCCGCTGCCGCAGAGGTGACGGCTCGCAACTATGTGCGCTATGTTCCGGGTGCTTCGGTCTGGAACTTTGATGTGACGTATCGTGGCGGTACGCAAAACCTGGTCAAGGACGGCAAGGACACGGGTAAGAGCCTGTGGACCTTCCACCATCTGCCGCAAAAGAAGAACGCCTACTGGACGTTCGATATTACGCTCGAGGTGGGAAACGAAGAGGCCGCCGACACGCTCGACCTGTACGTGGACTGCGTGGATGGCAAGACGGTGACGATTCCTCTGACTCAAAAGTCGCGCGAGGGCACCCGCGTGCGCTATGCGGCGGAGTATGTGGACGAGGGTTACCTTAAGCTGCTTAATGAGTTTAACAAGGCGAATGACTCGACCTATGTGAACTGCGGCAACTTTGAGCAAATCTTTATGCCGCAGACCTACCGCATCTCCAATGCTCAGCTTATGACCATGCTGAGTTTTGACGCCAACGCTTCGGCCAAAAAGCATTCCGCCGCGGCCGAGGAGCGCCAGCAGGAGTTCTCGAATGCCGTGCAGCAGTGGCACGAGTATATGATGGATAACTCGTTTAATGATGTCGACGAGGCCTTTAACGACGCGATTGACCAGATGGTCGCCGATGCGTTTGCCGAGGAGGACAAGGACGGTAAAGAGGACGAAGCCCAAGGTGGAGCTGCCCGTAAGGCTCGTCGCGCCCCTGCCGCCAGCGACGGCGAGGGTGATGGTACTGGCAACGACGAGGCCGCGCAGTTTGCGGCTGAGCTCAAGGCCGCGGTCGGCGGGTCGTCGGCGCTGCTGACCCAGCAGGGCGACAGCTATGGCGTCAATGTGGACAAGATGATCTTTGAGGATGCTTACGGCACCAGCGAGGATTGGTATCAGGAACTCGCGGCGGCCCAGGGCGCGAACGCTGCGGATGCGGCCGCCATCAAGGAGCTCGTCGACCATGCATCGCGAGCGGAGTTTATTGCCCAGCAGGCCGAGGATCTGGTGGGCCAGTCGATGGGTATCGGCCAGCTCAACCAATATGGAAGCTGGAATGACGCAACCGCTGCGGCGCTCAACAAGTGTGCGGGCATTAAGGCCAGCGAGTACAACGGCCAGTCGACGAGCGGGTTTAACGATTTGGGCCAGGCGCTCGGCAGCTCACTGAGCTACAAGGCGGCTGACGACGATACCGTCAAGGGCTTTAAGGTCGCCGCGCCCGATGGCGAGCAGACGGCCTATATCGAGTCGGAGTTTATCGAGAACTCCAATAACAACAAGAACCAGGCGCTTCTGTTTAACTCGATCGCCATGCAGTGTGACATTCTGGACAATCTGTACGATAACTGGAATGTGGTCCATAGCCTCAATAACTCTACGATTCGCGGCTGGCTTATGGCTTGGAAGCGTAACGGCGACGTGAGCGCCCATATGAAGCTCATCCGCACGATTCGTTCGCTCAAGAGCTATAAGATCGAGTGCGAGATGTTCGGACAGGTCTTTAAGACCGATGCGTGGAAGGCGGCCGGCCAGGCGTTTCCCGCGGCGACCCAGGGCATCGGCATCTTTACCGGCATTTACGGCGTGAACGATGCCAGCAAGAACTGGGAGAACGTGAACGTCCGTATGCAGAAGGTGAAGGGCGAGCGCGAGGGCTATGAGCTTCAGCATACGCGCCTGCTTGCCAAGCCCGAGAAGACCGAGGACGACTGGAAGTGCATTTACGCGCTGCGCGACGCCATGGAGAAGGCGCGTGCGTTTGAGGATCTGCTGCATCGCCAGCTCTGCCACGACAGCACCGATGTGGCGGTGGGCTCCATTATGACAATCGCCGGCGTGCTGACGGCCGGTTCGGCGGGTACCGTGGTGGGCGCTGCCTATGACGCGGCTTCGACCAGCGTAGGTTCGGAGCGCGCGATTAAGCTGACCAATGCCGAATGCGCCTACGATGTTGCCTGCGAGCAGGTGGAGCGCGCGTGCCAGAATCGTATTACGGTCAACTGGGGCGAGCTGACTGATACCGAGGTCTACAAGGCCAACAAGGACGGCTTGATCTCGGACGAGAAGATGCAGTCGATCTTCGAGGCGCGTTATCGCAATGTGGCTGCCAAGGCTGCACCCGACCCTGCGGGCGTGGTGTACGAGGGCCTGCTGTCCAATACGGTTGAAGGCGCGACGGTTGAGCTGTGGAGCGCCGACGATGCGGCCGGTACCAATGCAGTGCGTTGGGATGCCGAGGAGTATGAGCAGGACAATCCGCTTGCAACGGGTGCGGACGGTGCGTACAACTGGAATACGCCGACCGGCTGGTATCAGGTGCGCGTGACCAAGGACGGGTATGAGGAGGCGCGTTCGGCCTGGCTGCGCGTGCCGCCGATTCAGACTGAGGTGAACATTGGCTTGGCGTCGACGGCGGCGCCCGAGGTGGCTTCGGCCCATGCCTATACCGATTGCGTCGAGGTTGAGTTTGCGCAGTATATGGATGCGAGTGACGATACCCTGGCCGCATTGTGCGCGCAGGGCTTGGGCGACGTGACGTATACGTGGCTCGATAAGCAGGACGATCCCAATGGCAAGCCGCTGTCGCGCGTGCTGCGTATTCGCTATGCCGATGCGTGTGAGGTGGGCTCGACGGTGTCGTTTGAGCTCGACGGTGCTCGCAACTACGCCGGCACGGCCATGGCGCGCTGGGCAAGCGGCGAGCTTGTCGTGGGCGTTCGTGCCGACAAACTCAAGCTCAACGTGGAGCAGGCCGTGACCATGCTTGAGGGCAGTGACTTTGAGCTGGTGGCGCACGTGACCGATAAGGCGGGCAAGCCGTTTGCGGGCGCCAAGGTTAGTGTTGGGCTGGAGTCCTCGGCTATCTGCTCTGTCGATGCCAACCAGGCCGTGACGGGCGAGGACGGCGCGGCGACGTTTGTGCTGCATGGTGCTCTGCCCGGTTTGACGACGTTGACGGCGGCGGTGGACGGCACGGCGCTGTCCAAGCAGGTCGACGTTCGCGTGTCCGCCGAGGCAGTGCGACCGGCGCGACCGGTGGCGACGATTGGTGCGACGACGTTTGGTGCATGGTCGCCCAAGGAGAACTACATTACGGTGCCCAAGGGCACGAAGCTGGAGCTTTCTGCCGAGGATGGCACGACGATTTGGTACACCACCAACGACACCTGCCCCTGCCGTGACGAAGGCCGCGTAAAGTACACCGAGCCTATTGCGCTCGATAGCAACATGTATGTGCGCATTGCGGCACAGCGCCCTGGCATGTCGTACAGCGAGTATTCCGAGCGTCTGAACATTACGATTACGGTGACCGATGAGCCGGCGCCTGAGCCGACGCCCGATCCCGGTCTGAAGCCGGAGCCTGAGCCGACGCCTGACGGCGGCGAGCAGGGTGGCGGTACGGATGGCTCTGGTGGCGCCGGGGTCCCTGCGGGCAGTTCGACTTCGACGACGACCACGGTGACGACGAACAAGTCCAAGGGTAAGGGCAAGAACGGCAAGAAGTCCGGTGGCACGGAGCTTGCCGGCACGGGTGACTCCGCCGCGATGACGGTCGCTGCCCTGGGCATCGCCGGTGCAACCGTTGCCGCAGCCGGCATCGCCGCGACCAAGCGCCGCAAGCATTAGAGCTGGGTGACGGCTCTCGTTCTCGGCCTCAGTAAAATCTCGATCTGTAACACCAAACTGCCCAAAACGGCTCTAGATGTTACAGATTGAGATGAACCGAATGGCTGCCAATCTAATGTCTCGATCTGTAACACCAGGCGGGGAATTTGACCTCTAACTGTTACAGATTGAGATGAACAGGTGGATGTTCGCACAATATCTTGATCTGTAACAACTACAAGGCTCAACAGGGTCTAACTGTTACAGATTGAGACAAACGCCGGAATTGGTTTGCCGACCAGTCCCCAACCACCACAAAGGTGCCTGTCCCCTTTGTGGTAGTCGGCCGGCATAGAAAAAGTCCCCGCCGGGCGTGTGCTCGACGGGGACTTTGCCGTTTGGTAGCTAGCGCTGCGGATGATTACTCGCCCAGTAGGCTCTTGGTGATGGAAGCGGCGGCCTTCTTGCCGGCGCCCATCGCCAGAATGACCGTAGCGGCACCGGTGACGA
>OMGY01001322.1_pt1 | contig 23324 bp, 19 predicted proteins | sample 1674461 | NCBI WGS metagenome assembly OMGY01 (sample SAMN05578579, study PRJEB25193) | human gut metagenome | biome: Human Microbiome; feature: human-associated habitat; material: feces | host: Homo sapiens | place: USA:Birmingham
CAACCTTATTATTATATTTAAATCCGTTAATATCTCCTAATTCAAAATGTAAGTTTTCATAATTATATCTTTTAGCAATATCATTACATTTCTTTATTACATCTTCTTTTAAATCTAATCCAATCATTTTTACATCGATTTTTTTTATTTCTACAAAGTAATAATATAAAACAAATGTTAAATATGATTTTCCACAACCAAAGTCTAATATTGTAAGTTCCTTATAATCATTTTTCTTTATCTCATCATCAATTATTTCTATGAACCTATTAATTTGCTTGTATTTATCATATTTAGAATTTATAACTTTTCCTTCCTTAGTAAATACACCTAAATCAATTAAAGGCTCTATGATCATGCCTTCTTTAAGTATGTAATTCTTTTCTTTATTATGTCCCTTTTTAGCAAGCTTTTCATTATTGCCACCTTTTTTGCTACAATGTACTTTTCCTTTTTTAGAAATCTTCACATCATATGTAGTTACATTTGACCAGGCCGTAAATTGTTTATAATTTCCTACTGTATATTCTAATACGGCAGTTTCAATTTCCTCTAAGGATATATTTTCATGAAATACCTGTTTATCTGTAAACTTTTCAATTTGGTAATATTTTTTAGTTTTATTTTCCTTTAAAAGAATATTTATCTTATTATATTTTACATCTTTGTTGGACTTATTACTTATAACTAATTTTATTATTTCTTCACTGAAGATATCATTAATTATCTTTTTTAATTCTTCCATAAATTTAGTTCACCTTTTCCTTTTTAAATATGCTATCTTTATTATATCCATGATTTTATTTAATTCAAAGCTATTAATCCTATAATTTTTAACAAAAAATTAAGCACAAATAAAGCAAGTAAAAATAAAAAAGAGGTTTCCCTCTTTTTTAATAATTATTATCAAAATATTAAACCTTTTATTCTAACTCTTTTATAATTGCACTTTCTATATTTGAAATAACTATATCATCACTAAATTTTTCCACAGATGATATACATACTTGTTGTAAAGGTAATGCTATTTTATTGGTGATTATATTATTTATTATTTCTGCAACCTTAAAATAATCATTTTTATCAACAAGCCATCCATTAATTCCATCCTGGACTATATCCATAGGACCTCCGCATCTAGTAGCTATAACTGGTATACCTTTAGATAATGCTTCTGCTAAGACCATAGCAAATCCTTCTGTATTTGAAGTTGAAATACATATACTAGCTTCCTCTACAGATTCCCAAGGATCTTCTTTCCATCCACTCCAACTTATATTTTCATTTATTCTTAATATTTCAGCAGCACTTTCTAACACTTTTCTTTTACTACCATCACCAATTATGGTAGCTTTCCATTTTCCATTTATTTTGTTTAAGGCATGCAAAAGCATAAATAAATTTTTTTCTTCTTCAAGCCTACCAATACTTAATATTTTAAAAATACCATCTTGAGGCCTTTTTATAATGTTCCCCTTCTTTATACTAATTGGATTGTTCACTAAATATATATTTTTTCCCTTATCATAGCTCCTTATTCCATCACTAACTGCTGAACTTATTGCCAAATGTGCCTTAGCATAGGTTATCAAATATGGATCTCTATAAATATTTATATCTCCATGGAGCCAAGATAAAATAGGTATTTTTTTGTCAGTTCTTGCTGAATTAAGCCCTAAACTACATATATAGCTTTGAGATGGTATATGACCTGCAATACATACATCTGGATATCCTATTTTCTCCATAAGATGTCTATAGCCTTCTCCTAAATTTTCATAAGATTCACTTTCTATTCCATTACCATAATAATAAACCTCTTCTAAAGAATCTATCCATTTTACATAGGGAGGAGCATATGCCATCATTACCCTTACCCTATGACCTTTTTTCCTAAGACTTTCAGATATCTTTGTAGTAACAGTTTCTACACCTCCTCGTCCTCCAACATAGTATAATGCTATATCTATTAACATCTTTTTTCACCTAATTTCTTTATCATAAGCGTGTAAAGCCATAGAATTTATAATAAGTTTTTATTATTACTTCCTCTATTTTATTTATAACTACTTGTTCATCAAATTTCTGTATTGAATCAATACAAACTTCTGCTTTAGGTAAAATATATTTACCATTTTGAATATTAGACAATATCTCTGATAATCGCATATAATCCCCTACTGGGTATAACCATCCATTAACACCTTCAGTGACCATATCTTCAGGACCACCACACTTAGTAGTTACCACTGGAATCCCTCTCGCTAAGGATTCTGCTGTAGTCATTGAAAATCCCTCATATAATGATGAAATCACTGTAACAGATGCCTCCTTAACAATATTCCAAGGGTTCTCATGCCATCCAGCCCACTGGATATTTTCATTAATTTTCTTTGCTTCTGCTAAAGCTCTTAATGTAGAATAGTGACCTCCATCCCCAACTACTATAAGCTTCCACGGCTGTTTCAAAAGCGCTAATGCATTAATTAACGTCCCAATATCTTTCTCTGGGCTAAGTCTTCCTACTGATACTATAGTCAGCATTTCTTTTGGTCTATCTATAATATCTACATTCTTTACCTGCACTGGATTTCCCACAACATATATATTCTCTCTATCTAGAGCCACAGCTAAATCATCGGCTAGCTTATTACATAATGCCATATGCGAATTACTGAAACTTAAAAATTCTCTACCTTCATAGGCACTTACAGGTCCATGTAACCAAGAAATCTGCGGAACACCCCTATATGATTTTCCATTTAAGGCAATATTGCAAATATAGCTTAAATTTGTGGATTGAGTTGCTATAGCTATATCTGGTTTCCCCTTTTCTTCAATAGCCTGTCTATATTTCATTGCATATTGATATAATCCTGAATTTATCATAGAAAAAGGAATATCTTCACCATAATAATATATTTCATCAAAATTTCTTTCCCATTCAATATATTCTGGCCTATATGCTTGAAATACTCTAACTCTATGCCCTTTCTTAACTAATCCTTTATATACCTTTGATATAACATTTTCTAATCCACCTCTACCTATGGCATAAATAAGAACTATATCAATTAGCATATATGGTCTCCCCTTATTAAATTTATAATTATTATCTGACAATTTAATATATGTTTTTTGACTAAATTTTGTACGAAATGGATATAAATTATATTTGTTTTTTACTTATTATTTTAAAATATCTACTTTATATTTATATAATTATGAATTTTTAATAACAATTTCCATTTTTATACAATTTATGTTATGATAATTATATTACTTTTTATAGAAGAAAGGAGTATTATATGAGTTGTTGGACTATACTGGAAATTAATCCTACAAAAGATTTAAAGGAAATAAAAAAGGCATATTCAAGATTAATAGAGTGCTATAACATTGAAAAAGATACTAATGAATACACCATTCTGACAAATGCTTATGTAAAAGCAATGTCACTGGTAAATACTTCAGTAAAAGATATGTCTAAATGCTTATCTAACAATTCAATGGACTATACTTATGAAAATATTAAAAGTTATTGTGATGACTCATTAGATAATAAAAATTACATATCTGATTTTAATTATAGACTTAACTATATATACACCAATCCAACCTTAAGATTTAGCATTGATAGTTGGGTGGAATTATTAAAGTCTTATATGTTTATCAATAAAGATCTACTGAGTATTTTAGAAAAAGATTTAATAAATTATATTTTTATTCATAGATATATACCTCATGAAATATTTTTACTTTTTGATAAATATTTAAAATTTAACCAAAGAGAATCAGAGCTTTATGAGAAATATCCAAAAAATATGGTTGATTTTCTGCTACAAGAAATAAATCATCCTCTTAATTTGAGCTATAACTATCTTTCAACCATTAGTAAGGATAAAATAGAAGAATATCTTGAACTTAGAGAAAAAGCATTTATTTATAGTAGTGATAAAAATGTTATTGAATATCTTAGTAAGGCCTATTCTATCTACGCTTATGACCTAGATTTATTAAGACTTCTTGGCACCTATTATCTTAATAAAAATGATACCATAAGTGCATTAACATATTTTAGAGAAGCTTTAGAAATAAATAGCTCTGATATGTACTGCTTAGCAAGCTTTGGACATCTTTTAGTAAAAACAAAACAATATGCTAAAGCAATACTTTATCTTGAAAAATATACATCAAAATTAAAAAATCATCTTAATATTAATGCATTAACTGATTTAGCTTTAAGCTATTACTATTCTTATGAATATTTTAAAGCTTTAGATTTATTTCAATTATTAAGTAAACTAACACCACAAAATACAACTCTTAATAAATATATTAATGCTATCAAAGAGAAAATTGAAAATGTACCTAATGATAAAATTACTCCATCACCAATGTATAAAAGATTTATTACTTCAAAAGAAACTATACTTATTAATAAATTAAATGAAATTTATACCAAATTCCAATTAAGGATAGATATTGATAACTGGAAAAACTTACTAAGTTATCAGATATTCTCTCTAGAAGAACTTTCCTTTTATATTGAACAAATAATCATTGAATATCTAACAACTCATAAGTTCATCCCTAATGAAGTGTTTATCTTATTTTCTAATCACTTCAAATGGCTAGATAGAAAAAAAGAGCTTTTTCATATGTATACTAATTTAGATATCAATATTCTTTTCAAAAATTTATATGAGCTAAATCCATTATCATATAGCCATTTAAAAGACATTGATGATGAGACTTTAAACCACTATCTTGAATTAAGAAGTCTTGCATTTTATTCATTAGATAATAATATAAATGAAACCCTTAATTATTTATCTGAAGCATACAAGATTTATTCCAATGATTATGAATTTTTTAGGATTTATGGTGATTATTATTTATCATTAGATAAATATGATAAAGCAGAAAAATACTTTACTAAGTCCCTTTCCTTAAATGATTTAGATTATTATTCCATGTATAGGCTTGGTATTATTTTTTCTCAAAGACAGGAATATTCTAAAGCTCTTATCTATCTAGAAAAGCTTTCTTTAATAAAAAAAGATATCTATTTTATTCATTCAGAAGAATTCTTAATGGAAATTGCTTTATGCTATTACTATACTAATAATCTTATTCTTGCAAAAAAATATTTTAAAAAACTAAGACTTATTAATAACAGCCTTCATTTTATAGATATTTATTTAAAAAATATAAATTATAGATTAAATGGCGTCAACAAAAAAGCAATTCCTATTTCTGTTATTTCTAATCCTAATTATAATGATGAGCACATTTTTTTAAAATTATTTAAAAACTCCAAGCGAAAAATCTCTTTATTATTTACTTAAAAAAATAAGATATAGTAATACTATATCTTATTTTTATCCTCTTCAATTTTGCAATGCTCACAACATATTGCTTTTTCACATTCTAAAGTATTTCCACTAAGGATTACCTTGCTTCTTGCTAAAGTCCTGCAAGTATTTTTCATATGATAACTTTTACCATTTGGTGTCCAATAGACTATAACTTCTTTTTCTTTTGGAATTTCAATACTTTCATTGCTTTCAACTTCTTTTTCTACGTCTTCATTAGCTTCAACTTCCACTAATGCTGCTTCATTTATTACTTGTCCAGTTTTAATATTATTTTCATCTTTCTTAATATTAATTTGCTCTTTTTCCTTAACTATTTGCTTTTTACTTTCATCTTTAAAAATTCCTAATGGAAGACTAGTGACTATAGTTATAACTGTATCTCTATGAAAAAGATCTTTATTATATAAAAATAAAATTAATATTAAAACTACTATTAACGAAAGTATAACAATCATTTTCCAAGTACCTTTCCTCTCCTTAATATTTGCCGTTAGCTTTTAACATAATAAATATTATCATTATTCATTATATTGCATTTATTAAAAATTTAAATAGGTTTATAAAAAAAACATGTTGTAAATAAGTGGAACCTTCAATTTTTTCTTGAAGGTTCCCTACTTTTTGTCTTCATATTATACTTGACTATATTCACTGCATAGGTATCACATTTTTTGAAATTTTCCACAACAATATTATATACAAAAAAGGGAATTCGAATACGAATTCCCTTTTTTATCGACTAGTATCAAATGTTATTTTTATACAGCCCCTCTTTAATTGATAATTATTGTTTTCTATTATAACTATATATTTTAAAACCAAACATCATAAGTATAACTGCAACAACAATTACAAAAGCACTATTAATTCCTCCTGTAACAGGCAGTTTATTGTGTTGTTTATCTTTATTATTTTGATTTTCAACCACAATTACCTGATCTTTATTACTATCTTCTACAGTATCTTTTAGAGTACTATCATTGGAAATTTCACTATCTTCTCCTGGAGTGTCATTTTCATCACCTGGATTTTCATTATTATCATCTTCTACAAAAGAATCTTTATCTTTTAAAAGCCATAACTGTGTACCATAGAAAGGATTAGCTGTTCCTAAAAACAGTCCTTCTTCAGTAGCTTGGAAAGTTCTTAAGCCATGATTATATTTATCATTAAACCCGTTTCTTGTTATTACCTGAAAATTAACTCCATCTTCCGAAACTAATAAATCGAATCCTTTAGTTGCATTTTTACAATATTCATTAATTGCAAAATAGCATTTTATATTATTTATATTGATTATAGATAGTATTTCTTCTATTTCTGATATTATATCATCAGTTAAGCTTTCTTTTGTCTCTTCATATAAAGCTTCTATTTCATAATTGATTCATTAGTATTTCTTGCTTCAGTATTATTTACTGCTGTTTCATCTAAATTATTTTCCAATAAATCTAAAGCACCAACTAATTCATCTATAGAGTTAGTATTTGCATCATAAAGCTCTATCTGCTTTTCTTCCGTTACCAAATTAACATCTTTACTTATTAATAATTCTATTAACTCTTTAACTAAATTTAACTTTCTTATAAATTCATCCTTAGGCATATTAATTAGCTCGCCATTTGTTAATTGTGTAAATCCATTAAGTAATGTTGATGCATCAAATGTTCCAATAAATAGTTTTCCGTTATATTCACCCATTCTCCAAACATATTGATTCATTGGATCATCAAACCCAGGTCCCATATTTCCTATTGGTCCTGCTACAAATTCTTCATTAGGCTGACCTACAACCATTTCTATATTTTCATTTTCATCCATTCTATATAAATTTACTGCATTCACTAAATCATTATATACAAGTTCAAAATTCCCATTATTAGGTATTTCAGCTAAATCTAACATCGGATCATTATAATTTCCAATATACAAATAATTATCATAAACAAATAAGTTTCCTGCTCCAGATTCTTTAACACCTAAGCCAAAATCATAAAGAGCTCCCTGATTCTTATCTCCAATAATCATTTTCCATGACCAAGTTCCATCTTCTTCTTTGCTTCCTCTAAACATAGCAAATCCTTGTTTATTGTTTACTAAAGTATCTGGATCTGTTTTAGATGTAACGATACTGACATATAAGTATCCATTAAAAGATACTATATCCCATATTCCCCCACCATTTATTCCATCTCTTTTATAACATGCTGGTAAATCTAGAAATGTATCTTGATTTGCTATTTCTGTCCACTCACCTGATGATGGATTTGATGTTGTAAGAATCCTTACTCCTTTTATATCTGAGGTATCACTACTCATAGACATTATCAATTGATTATCATAAACATATAAGCCTCTTATCCCTGTTGAAAATGCACTATCTAAAGCAGTACTTTCAAATACCACATTTGATGTATTATTTATTGGATCTATTTCCACAAGGTTATTAGTTGGATATCCAGAACCTACAAAATATAATTTGTCATTAAATTCTGCTGCCATCCTATAACCAGCCATATTATTCCTACCTGCTGTATACTTATATACAATTTCAGCATCATAACTTTCCTTATTAACTTTTACTATCACTGGTGATGTCTGAGATATTCCTTCTGTATACATAGCACCATCATACATTAGTTCTATTAATTTACTTGCAATTTTAGCTGCCTTTTCAGCATCCATTCCTTTACTAGTTAAGTTGCTTATAACATTTCTATAATATATTCCTGCTATTGGATTGTAGCATGTCCCAATATATATGCTATCTCCATACTCAATCATTGACCAAGATTAACTTTGTTCCCTAGCGTGGTCTTGCCCTGTCAATATACCATCAACTTCTCCTTCACCACTAGTTGGATTAGATACTTTTTCAATTAAATATTTTTCTGTTTCATATTTTTTTGTTTCTTCACCTAATGCATTTGCTGTTAATGAATAACTGCTTAATACTGCTACTGTTAAAGCCAAAGAACACGCTTTTTTCCAAACTTTTTTCATAAAATCCCTCTCAATACCCTCTTTCTACTATAATTATACATAATTACATAATTATAGTAAATGCTTTCTTCTTTTCTTTTGCATCCCTAAAAAATAAAAGCAGATTATATCAAAATAAATACAATCGGCTTTTTTAATGAATAATTGATATTGCATAATTAATACATTTTCAATTATTAATTTTTAATTTTTAATTTTTTATTTTCCCCATGCTTCTTGATGCTATTACATCAACACCAGTTCCTAATATATTTTCAACTATGACATCTCCAGCCTTCACTGGCGCTTTCACAGTAACTTTATTAATTTTCTTTATAGCTTCAAAATTTAAGCCCTTTGGTATTGGCCCATTAGTCTTAACTGGTAGCACAGGCAAATTAGCTTCTTTTATTTTGACTGTAGAAGTAATAACTCTTACAGGATTTATTACCTCATTTAAACCATAAATTTCTCCTCTTTTACAACTATTACCTGTAACCTTCTTTTCATCTACATTTACTGTCAAATGGCATCCCATAGGGCATGATATACATATTAATTCTCTTTCCACTACTATTCACCATCCTCTAATGATATTGTTAAATCACCTATAACATCCTTTAATAGTGCTTTACTTAAAAGTATTTTTTCCATTTCTGATGGTGCTAAATGCTTTCTCTTAAAGCTGGCAATTACTTTATCATCTTCCCTAACAACTATCTTTTTATCATGATAAACATTGTTTACTCTCATAAAAACAGTAAGAGTATCTTCAATTTCCTTTATATTTAATCTTTGAGGGACTGTATAGTTTATATTTTGACCATTTTTTATATTTAAATATGCTTCATTATTTAACTGCCCCTTAAGATACTTAGCAGCACATCTTCCTGCTCTTTTAGCTTCTTCACTAACAAAATCCACTAAATCATGGACATGTAATACATTACCACAAGCAAAAACTCCTTCCATTGATGTTTCCATACTCTCATTAACCATTAACCCATTGGTTCTTTTATCTTGCTCTATACCAGCCTTTGATGATAATTCATTTTCTGGAATAAGACCAACTGACAATAATAATGTATCCACCTTAAATTCAATCTCTGTACCTTTAATTGGCTTTTTCTGCTCATCAACTTTGGCGATAACCACTTTTCTAAGCCTGTCCTTACCAACAATATCTACCACTGTATGTGATAAATATAGAGGTATATGGTAATCATTTAAGCATTGTACAATATTTCTATTTAATCCATTGGAATATGGCATAAGTTCTACAACAGCCTTAACCTTTGCCCCTTCTAATGACATCCTTCTAGCCATAATAAGTCCTATATCACCAGATCCAAGGATAACAACTTCCTTTCCTGGCATATAACCTTCCATGTTTATATACCTTTGAGCTGCTCCTGCTGTAAGGACACCAGATGGCCTATCCCCTGGAATACCAATGGCGCCTCTTGTCCTCTCTCTACATCCCATGGATAAAATAATTGCCTTTGCCTTTATGGCCATATATCCATCAACAGTATTAATAGCATATACTGTTTTATCTTTTCCTATTTCTAATGCCATTGTATCTAGCTTCACTTCTATATTGGTTTCCTTAACCATATTAATAAATCTTTCAGCATACTCTGGTCCTGTAAGCTCTTCCTTAAAGGTATGAAGACCAAATCCATTATGAATGCATTGATTTAATATACCACCAAGCTCCTTGTCTCTTTCTATTATCAATATCTTTGATATACCTTCACTATATGCTGAATATGCTGCGGCAAGTCCTGCTGGTCCTCCACCTATTACTACTAAATCATACTCCATATCTTCTATACCTCCTATTTAGTCCTTCCATATAAAATCACTGATTTTTCTTTTTCTTGAACTATCTCTTCCATTTTTATATTTAATTCTCTGGCTATTATCTCTTGAACTCTAGGACCACAAAATCCTCCTTGACATCTTCCCATACCAGGGCGACATCTTCTCTTTACTCCATCTATAGAAATCTTACCAAAGGATCTTTTTATGGCACTGACTATCTCACCTTCTGTAATACCTTCACATCTACATATCACTCTTCCATAGCTTGGCTCTTTTTTAATTAATTCTGCTTTTTCTTCATTTGATAATTCACTGAAATAAATTTGTTCTCTCTTTCCCTGAAAGTTAACATTTCTTTTTAAAGTTAAACCACTGCTCATTAAAATGTTTACTACATCTTCTGCTATGGCAGGTGCAGAAGATAATCCTGGTGATTTTATACCTGCAACATCAATAAATCCCTTAATTTCCTTATCTTCTTCTATTATGAAATCATCAGTATCTGGAATAGCCCTTAAACCTGCAAAAGTCCTTATTCCATTTCTAAAATTAATTTTTTCAGTAGTTTTAAGTGCTTCTTTTTTAACTTCATTTAAACCATCTCCTGTAGTACTTAATGATTCTTTATCTTCTAAATCAACTGCATTAGGTCCCACCAAAAGATTTCCATGTACTGTTGGAGTAACAAGTATTCCTTTACCTAATTTTGATGGACATTGAAAAATAGTATGCTCTACTAAAGCACCTTCACTTTTATCCATTACATAATATTCACCTTTTCTAGGGTGTATTTTAAAGCTTTCACTACAAATTAAGTTATGAATTTTATCTGCATATACTCCAGCTGCATTAATAACATAATTGGCAGTTACTTCTTTACCATCAGTAGTTTCTATTACAAATGTGCAATCCTTCTTTATAGATTTCACTTCACTATTAAGTAAAATTTCGCCACCATTTTTCACCCCATTTTCAACTAAAGCCAAAGTATACTCAAATGGACCAACAATTCCACCAGTAGGTGCAAACAATGCTCCTTTTATGTTCTTATTCAAATTAGGTTCCATTTTTAAGACTTCATCTCTATTAAGAATTTTTAATCCTTTAACTCCATTTTCATTACCATTTATATATAAATTATTTATTTTTTTCATATCTTCATCATCAAAAGCCAATACTAAAGATCCATTTCTCTTAAAAGGTACAGATAGCTCTTTACATAATTCTTCAAACATTTCATTACCTTTTACATTGTACTTAGCCATTAATGTACCTACTTTTGGATCATACCCTGCATGAACTATTGCTGAATTAGCTTTTGTTGTTCCCATTGCTACATCATTTTCCTTTTCAATTAATGCTACCTTTAAATCATATTTAGTTAATTCTCTAAAAATTGATGCTCCTATAACACCTGCACCAATAATGGCTACATCATACATAAAATTCACTTCCCCTTTATTTTTACATACAAAAAAAAGCCAAGACAAAAATAAGAATATAACTATTCTTTATTTTTGTACTTGACTCTACTTCTCTTGCACTAATATTTTATTATCATAATATGATTATATCACCACTGTAAACGTTTGTCTATATTTTGAATTATCTTTCACAATTACTCAGCAAACTGACTGTTATATAGCTCTTCATAAAAACCACCTTTAGCTATAAGCTCTTGATGATTTCCTTGTTCAATTATATTACCGTCCTTTATTACAAGGATTAAATCAGCACTTTTTATAGTTGAAAGCCTATGAGCTATAACAAAGCTTGTTCTTCCCTTCATTACATTCTGCATAGCTTGCTGTAACATAAGCTCAAGCCTTGTGTCTACAGAGCTAGTTGCTTCATCTAATATTAAAATAGCTGGATCTGAAAGTATTGCTCTGGCAATGGTAAGTAGCTGCTTTTCTCCCTGTGATATATTGGATGCTTCTTCATTTAATACCATATCATAACCATCTGGTAATGTTTTTATAAAATGATGTACATTAGCAATTTTTGCTGCTAAAATAACATCTTCCTTGCTGGCATTAAAGTTACCATATTTTATATTTTCTTCAATGGTTCCATTAAATAACCATGTATCTTGTAATACCATACCAAAAAGACTACGCAAATCTTCACGCTTCATATCTCGTGTATCTACTCCATCAATCTTTATTGATCCGCCTTTAAGTTCATAAAATCTCATTAACAAGTTTATTAATGTAGTTTTTCCAGCACCAGTTGGTCCAACTATTGCCACCATTTGTCCTGCTTTAATTTCTGCGTTTAAATCATCAATTAATATCTTATCATCATGATAACCAAATCTTACATGTTCAAAACTTACATTTCCTCTTGGCTCATCTAGTTTTACACTTTGTTCTTTATCTGGAATTTGCTCTTCTTCATTTAAGATTTCAAAGACTCTATCTACTGCTGCAAAAGCTGACTGTATTGCTGATGATAATTGAGTTACTTGTGATAATGGCTGATTTATTTGCCAAATATATCTTATAAAAGCCTGTAGATTACCTACTGTAATTCTACCAGCTACTGCTGTAATTGCTCCCATAATTCCAATGGCTGCAATACCAAGATAACTTACCAGTGATACTAAAGGCCCCATGGTACTAGAAATAAATTGAGCTTTAAAGCCTGAAGATTGTAATTTACTATTGATTTCAACAAATTCATTTATGGCACTTTCTTCTTTACCATATAACTTTATTTCATTAAAGCCTGTAAACATCTCCTGTACAGTTCCATTTAACTTCCCTAAAGCATCTTGCTGTGCCTTAAAATAACCTTGTGATTTATTTACCACAATTTTTGATACAAGAAAGCTTAATGGTATTATCAGTGCTGCCACAAAAGCCATTTTTACATTTATTCTAAACATCATAATTAGTGCTAATGAAACTGATAAAATAGAATTTATTACCTGACTTAAGCTTTGCTGCAAAGCATTTGATATAGTATCAATATCATTAGTAATCCTACTTAATACATCACCATAGCTGTTTCCATCAAAATAACTTACTGGTAACCTTCTAATCTTATCCTGTACTGCTGCTCTTAAGTCTCTCATACTATTTTGGATAGAGTTAGTTAATAAAAAACTTGCCCCATAAGTTGATAATACATTACCTAAATATACACATACAAGAATTATCAATATTTTTAGTATATATTTAAAATTTACACTAGCACCTTCAACACCCTTGATTATATTAAAAGAATCATTTGTAAGTTGAGTTATTATAAGACCCTCCACCGCTGGAGCAAGAGCTGTAAATACAGCTGCTGAAATAATCAGTATTATAGCAAAAATAAACCCTTTCCTATAATTTTTTACAAAGGGGGCTATTTTTCTAATTGTATCTTTTATCTTATTCATTATGCAAGTTCCTCCTCTGTAAGTTGTGATAATGCTATTTCATGATATACATTACAAGTTTTTAACAATTCCTTATGCTTGCCAACACCTACAACTTTACCTTCATCCAATACAATTATCTTATCTGCATCCATTATTGAACCTATTCTTTGAGCTACTATTAAAACAATTGCATCTGTAGTTTCTTTTTTCAAAGCTTTTCTAAGAATAGCATCTGTCTTAAAATCTAGGGCTGAAAAACTATCATCAAATATATATATTTCTGGTTTTCTTACTAAGGCTCTAGCTATTGATAATCTTTGCTTCTGTCCACCTGATACATTAGATCCACCTTCACTTATAGGTTCATCAAAGCCCTTTTCTTTATTTGTAATAAAGTCATACGCTTGTGCAATTTTCGCGCTATGTTCAACTTCATCATGAGTAGCATGAGGCTTACCAAATTTTATATTACTTTTTATAGTACCAGTAAATAATAAATTCTTTTGTCTTATAAAGCCTATTTTCTTCCTTAATGCTTTTAAATTAAACTTTCTTACATCAATACCATCAATTCTTATACTTCCTTCTGTTACATCGTAAAATCTTGGTATAAGATTAATAAGTGTTGACTTTCCACTTCCTGTGCTACCAATAAAAGCAATGGTTTCTCCTTTTTTAGCACTAAATGAAACATTTTTAATTACTGGTTCTTCTCCATCTGGATAAACAAATGTAACATTTTCAAATTCTAATGTTCCTTCATTATTTGTTTCAGTAATTCCTTGTTCTGGATTTTTAATCATAGGCTCTGCATCTAATATTTCCTGTATTCTTTCTGCTGAAACTTGTGCCTTAGGATACATAACAAAAACATTAGAAAATAGCATTAAAGAGAACATTGCATGAAATAAATACTCTATAAATGCAACTAATTGCCCAACTTGCAATGAGCCGACATTTATCATTTTGCTGGCCATCCAGAATATAGCTATTATAGCTAAGTTCAATAATAAGAAGAAAGTAGGTTGAGCCACTGACATAAGCTTAAATAACTTTTTTGAAATGGAAGCATATGCATTATTAACTTTTTTAAATCTCTTTCTCTCATAATCATCATTACCAAAAGCTCTAATAACCCTAATTCCTGTTAAATTTTCTCTAGATATTCTATTAAGCTTATCTAAATTCTTTTGTTGTGTTTGAGACCATGGATGGGATGTCTTAGCAATTAAATATACTCCTAAAACAATAAGTGGTAAGGTAACTGATAAAATAGCAGATAATTTCACACTTGTTGATAAAATTAAGAATACGCTTATGATAAACATAATAGGACATATCATTGCCATTCTCAAAATAGTATTGGTAAATTGCATAACTTGAAAGGCATCATTGGTAGTTCTAGTTATCATTGATGATATACCAAATCTATCATATTCACTATGAGAAAATTCTTGAGACTTTTTAAATATATCATTTCTTATATCTCTAACAACACTGGTGGAAATCTTTGCTGAAGTAAATCCTAAGAGTATTGAACCCATAACACCTAGCACAGATATGATCACAATAACAATACCCATTCTCTTTATATAGCTTATATCATTATAGGCTATACCTTTATCTATGACAGTAGCCATTATTGTAGGTATGCCCAGTTCAACTAAAGCAAAACCTAATACACCAAGCATATTCAATAAGACTAAACCTTTATATCTGTTTAAATACTTTAATATTAATTTCATTTATTCATCTCCTTTTCATTATTATTCCATCAGTCTTTAGTATCATATCTACTTATTTATTTTGTGTCAATAATTAAATTTTATATATCTTATTAAGTTTAATTCTTCCTTAATTTTCATAAATATTAATAAACTTTTTAAATTTATTAAGGTCAGGTCTGCTGTAAATATGTTACAATTAAATTATCATAAAGTATTTAAAGAAAGGAGCATTCATATGAAAGTTATAACTTATTCATCAATGAAAGACTTTATAGATGATACTTTAGAACTATTATTAAAAGATGAAGCTGTTAATCAATTATTGATATTTACTGCCTTAAGCAAAAAGGATTTAGCCACAAATGATACTTTACATGCAGGCAAAGTCATTGATGAAAATAATGAGGTTTCTTTAATATTTTTAAATAGCCAACCCTATAACCTTCTTGCCTATACACCTAATGAAACTATTAATGTAGATGCAGTAAAACTCTTAGCAGAGTATTTAGTTAATAATAATATTAGGATTTACGGTATAAATGCATGCAAAACTATATCTGAAACATTCATAAGATATTATAAAAAATTAACCAAAGCTAACTTTACTGAACGCTTAGCTATGGATATTATGGAGCTATCAGAAGTAAACGATATCACTTTGCCAGAAGGAAACTTTAGACAAGCTACTCTTGAAGATCTGCCTTTATTATCTAGATGGTTTTGTCAATTTTCTTTAGACGCCACCAGTGAACTCATTGATATTTCTATTGCTTCATCATTTATGACGGAGAAAATATCCCATGGATTGGTTTATATATTTGAAAATAAAAATAAACAAGCTGTTTCTATGGCTGCTGCTACAAGACAACTACAAAATGGTATTTGTATAAATCTAGTTTATACAGATGAAGCTTTTAGAAAGAAGAAATATGGTTCAGCGGTAGTATTTAATTTAAGTAAGCTCCTACTGCAATCAGGTAATAAATTCTGTACTCTTTGTGTAGACAAATCTAATCAAATATCCAATAGAATTTATAGAAAAATTGGTTATAAAATACTTGATAATAGTTATGATTTTCGACTTAATTAATATAACAATAGGCAAAGAAATGGTAAGATATCCTCTTCTTTGCCATGCTAACTTTATAATTGATTTTATTATTTTCTCTTATCTATTTCCACATATGGTCGTCTTTCTAATACATTCATATAAGCAGGTCTTATTATCTTATCTGCATTAATTAACTCTTCAATTCTATGGGCACTCCATCCTACAATACGTGCCATAGCAAAAATAGGCGTATATAATTCTTCTGGAAGTCCTAACATACTATATACAAAACCACTATAAAAATCTATATTAGCACTTACACCTTTATAAGTCTTTCTATTTTTTGCAATTACTTTTGGTGCCAATCTTTCAACTGTTTCATATAAATTATACTCCTTTGTAAGCCCCTTTTCTTCTGACAGTTTCTTGACAAATGCTTTAAATACTTTAGCTCTTGGATCAGAAACTGAATATATAGCATGTCCTATTCCATATATCAACCCTGATTTATCAAAAGCTTCCTTATTCAAAAGTGCATTTAAATACATAGCTATTTCTTCTTCATCTTCCCAATCATGAACATTTTCTTTCATATCTTTAAACATCTGCATTACCTTTATATTAGCTCCACCATGCTTAGGTCCCTTTAATGACCCTAATGCAGCAGCTATAACTGAATATGTGTCTGTTCCTGATGACGATACCACATGTGTTGTAAAGCTTGAGTTATTACCACCACCATGTTCTGCGTGTAATACCAGTGCCAAATCTAATATTCTTGCTTCTAATTTACTATATTTACTATCTGGTCTTAACATATATAAAATATTTTCTGCAGTGGATAATGTTGTGTTAGGCGTATGTATAATAAGACTTTCCTCATTATGATAGTGATTATACGCTTGATATCCATAAACAGATAGCAATGGAAAAATTGAAATTAGTTGTAATGACTGTCTAAGAACATTAGATATGGATATATCATTTGGATTTTCATCATAAGAATACAGTGTAAGTACACTTCTAGCTAAAGTATTCATCATGTCAAAACTTGGTGCTTTCATTATTATATCTCTAACAAAAGATGTTGGTAAACTTCTATAGCTAGCTAATATTTCTGAAAACTCTTCTAATTGCTCTTTATTTGGTAATTCTCCAAGTAATAAAAGATATGCTGTTTCTTCGAAACCAAATCGATCTTCTTTTATAAATCCTTTAACTAAATCTTCAATATTAATACCTCTATAAAACAACTGTCCATGGCAAGGAATAAGTTTGCCATCTACTTCTTTTTTTGCATACACTTCAGATATTTCTGTTAAACCTGTTAAAACACCTTTTCCCTCTAAATCTCTAAGCCCCCTAAAAACCTTATATTTAGAGTAAAACTTTGGATCTATCCTGCTATTATTCTCACATATTTTATCCAGCTTTTTAATTTCTGGTGTGATTTCTGAAAAATTTCTTTCTACCATAATACTCTACAATTTGCCCCCTTTTGTTTTACATATATTGTATATTACTATATATTACCACTTTTTCTCTTTATTTCAAATAAACTATTGAAAAATTCACATTTATTTAATTTATTCAGTTACATATATATTTAAAAAGCTGATAAATATTAGTCATATTTATCAGCTTTTCACTATTATCTTTTTCTATGCCTTACTAATAATACTATTAATATTAAAACAATTATTACAGCTCCAAATATAATTAAACCAATATTAATTATATTTGGTGCAAAGAACGATAAAATTACTTCTGTATTTGTATTTAAATCTTTTATAGTATAGCTCCATTTTCCTGTATAATCATCAATTTTTGCTGTTGCATTACTTTCTGTAATCTTAAAAGGTATGGAAATTGTTAACTCATATGGTATTTGTGCCACATAATTTTTGATGGTGTTTGTTACATTTCCAGTTAAAAAACTAGTTACATCGCCATACAGATATTTTTGTATTTCTGGTGTAATATAATTATTGATATTATTACTTACTTCATTTTCAATATTAGAATCTATTTCTGCCAATAAATCTTTAGTAAGTCCTATATTTACTTTATATTTATCCTTTAAAAATCCTTTTTCTCTTTTCACATCATACTTAATAAACTCACCATCATCATATGAGAAATTGCTTATGTTTAAAGTATTAGATTTTAATAAATCCTTTATATCTATTTTAGGCGTTATAATTGTAGCTTCTTCAACAGTATTATTATCTTGTGAATACACATTAATTTCCGTCTCTGTACCTAATACCTGCTGTAACAATCCATCTCCTACCACTTTTTTTATACTTTCATCATAAACCAATCTAAATACTGTATTACTACTTCCATCTTTATTTACTTTTACATTTGTACTAACTTCCATTGTTCCACAACTTACTAAGAGTATCATTGATATGCTTATGAGCATAATTATAATCATTCTTCTAAATTTACCACTCATTTAATCTCCTCCATCTCATACTATTTATTGTCAACAGATATAAAGCCTATAAAAAAAAGATGTAAGTGTCCTCTTACATCTTTATATTGCATTTATTAAAACAACTTTATTCTCTTGTAATGATTTTTTCACATCAATAACTCTTTGATTTTCAGATCCTCTATATTTTAAACTTAAATTTTTCATTTCAGCCTTAAATGGACCATCTATTAAGACATCAACTTGTTCTAATATTTCCTTTCTCCTTGGATTACTTATTATCTCATCATAAGTATATCCTGACCAAAGCCATATTTCCTTATTGGTTTCTTCTTTTATTCTAGTTAACAGTTTTAATAAGGAATCATCCATTAACTGTTGCATAGGTTCTCCCCCTAAAATACTCACTCCATGAACATTGGGGTTTTTTACATAAGAAAGAAATTGTTCTTCCACTTCTTCAGTCCAAAGCTCACCATACTGAAAGCTTTGCTGATCTTTATTAAAACATTCTGGACAATTATGTGTACATCCACTTACAAATAAAGTGGTGCGCACCTTAGGTCCATTTGCAATATCGAACTTCCTTACTTTTGCATATTTCATAATCAACTTTCTCCTTTTAATCTTTAGCTGTGATTTACCACTTAGTATTTTAAGTGTACACTATATTTGCCCCTGTTGACTAGTAAATCTCTTTACTCAATAATACTAAACTAAATATAGTATATTCTTATTCCTTCTAGCTTTTTAAATTTTTTGTATTTTGACTTCAATTTTTCTTTTGTTCTTATAAGCTTCTTAATAGTATATATACCAACACCATAATTCTTTTGAAAATATTCAATGCATTTATTTCTTGATTCAAAAGACATCTTTTTTCCATTAGGGAATTCTACCATAACGCTCTTCTCATGACACTTAGACATTAAAGCTTTATTACTTTCAGTATGCCTTCTTCATTTCCTAAATACATTCCTTTTTTAGCTTTACTCATTTTCAATTTTGACTCTTCTGAGTGAATATGTCCTTTATTCTTCCCTAAACAACTATTTCTCATTTTAATGGAATATTTTATTCTTTCTTCTACAGACATCATAGATACTACGTCTCCACCCTCTCTCCCCCATGTTTGATTGGTAATATTAAATCCATATGTACATATATATTCATTTATATACCAACATTCTGTCATTAATGCTTCTTCATTGCTTAATCCAGACTCTAGTATATTTATAGCTATTTCTATAGAATTATTCCTACAATATTTTAATATATCATTGAAATATTTATTTCTTTTTTTTTCTGTAAAGCATCTTTCGCCCTTTCCTTTACCTACATAGAATGGTTCATTATTATCCAACCTTATCCACTCATAAACATAATACTGATTCATTAATTTCCTCCAAAAAAAATAGATAATATTACCTTAGTAATATTATCTATTTTTTGAATAATTATTCTAATTATAAGTGTAAAACTCTGTCGCCAATTTCTGCTGTTCTTCCCTTGTTCCAGAAGTTTGTTCCTATATCGTTTCTACCGTTGGTTTCCCAATACTTTAACACTATTTAAGTCGGACTAGACTATACCTTTGCATCTGAATATACATTACCATTATAGTCGTTGAGCCTTCTCCCTATTTAACAACTTAGGAGCTTGGTTGCGGATTTTCCAATCATCATTCCTTTTTACCATACCTAAAGTAATTACCTTTAGCCATTATTTTATTTCTAAAATAATTTGGTAGAATAATGCTCTAAGGAGGTTCCCGCAATTTCGGTAATTTAACGTGAGCCTATTAAATTAACCCACAAGTTCTTCTCATAACTTGCATTTCATTTTCATCACTGTTTCCACATGATGGACAATGCCAAGTTAAATCTTCTTTATTTAATTGTATTTCACCTGTATATCCACATTTGTAGCATATATCCGGTTTTGTATTTATTTCAGCATATTGAATATTATGATAAATAAAGTTTATTATATCTTCAACTGCTTCTAAATTTTTGCTCATATCAGGTACTTCTATATATGAAATACATCCACCTAAAGATATATTATGGAATTGAGATTCAAACTTTAACTTGCTAAATGCATCAATTTCTTCACATACATGTACATGGTAAGAATTTGTATAATATAATCTATCAGTTACATTTTTTATTTCTCCAAATCTAGCTTTGTCTCATCTACAGAATAGATTAAATTTTCTGCCGTTTCTACCCCAGCTTTCGCTGTATTTATTAAGGGACTAGACTATCTCTTCATCCTAATATCACTATTAGGAGCTAGGCACTTCCACGTTGGACTTTCGCCTGTATCCGTGTATTCAACATTTCGTATATTAATATTTATTAACATCTTATTCTATCTTAATATTGATAAAACAGTTTTCTATCACTAAAGTTGCAAACTCCATTAGCTAAGTTGAACTTTAAAATCTTGTTTAAGATAGTTATATTTGTATGTCGATTAGTCGTTACACTTTATAATTATTTATTGTTATATCTAAAATAGAAGTTATACTTTCTAGGATAAGTTTCATTTTTACATTGATTAAAAATCGTACTAAGTGGAATATTACACTCCCTGCTTGCTTCTCTTATAGACCCATATTCATTTAAAAGTTTACCACTTAAATCATATTGGTTAATAGCTATAGATTGAGAGTCATCAAATGATTTCTTATTTTCTGCTAATCCTTCATTATAAGCATGTTTTGTATTTTCAGATGCTGTACACCATTCTAAGTTATTGCAGTTATTGTTTAACTTGTTACCATCTATATGATTAATTTGTGGTTTATTTTCTAAATTAGGAATAAAAGTTTCTGCAATTATTCTATGAACTCTTTTCGTAATTATTTTTCCTCCATAATTTATCCCACAATAAGCATAACCTTGATTTATATTAAATTTAGCCTTTAAATATAATCCTGTCTTTCCACTTTCTTTAAAAATCTCACCTTTTAGAGTTGCATAGTCAAGTGAATTTTTTATCCTTATACAATCACAAGGTAAAGTATATTTACTTTCAATAGTTTCTTTTATTCTTAAATAATCTTCATAAGAATACTTCTTATTTTTTCTATTATTTGGATCATGTAAGCATAATTCTTTTTCAATTCTTTTTAATCCATTAAAAGTTATATTGAATTCTTTAATTATATCTTTTCTACTATACATACTTATCACATACTTTCATATTTCGTATATACAATAAATAATTATCTTAGCACGGTATTGTCATATGATATCCATCACTTAGATTTTTACCGTTAGCAATTTATATAATAAATCACACCCTATATTTATAGGTTCACCTAGATTTTTCTTAAATATTACTATTTAAGCTCCCATCATTTTAGGAGTTCCATAAAGTCCGAAACCTAAACCTGTTTCTTTCTTCCATTCCATACATTTATCTTCCATATAGTTCATTACTTCTAGAGCAAACTTTTCTCCTTCTGGAGTAGTATGGCTTACCCCTAACATTGCATAAACCATTTCACATACTCCTACATATCCTAATGATAATGTTGAGTATCCATCTTTTAAGTATTTATCTATTTTTTCACCTTTTCCAAGCCTTGCTATGGCACCATGTTGCCAGTGGATTGGTGATACATCTGAAGAAGTTCCTAATAACATATTATGTCTTATCATTAAAGCATCCTTACAAAGCTCTAATCTCTGATCTAACATATCCCAGAATAACTCCATATCTTTATCTGCTATAATGGCAATTTGTGGTAAATTAAGACTTACTACCATTTCTACCGAGGGTTTCCCCTTACTTTAACACTTTTATCTAGTCGGATTAGAATATTCCTTCTACCTATCTTATTGGATATTTATAGGTAGCTCCTATTATATTCGTTGAACGTCTCTCATAGTTTTTTAACCTTAGAGATTTCGCTGCTAATTGCCCATTATACTTATAGAATCTATTACTACTTTCTATAAATCTTATTATTTTTTTCTGCTCTCGCAACCATTTCATTTATTGTTTCCAATTCTGCTTTGGTATAATAAGCTTTAGGGGTTTCTAGCAATTTAAGAAGTTTTCAATTACTTCTTACGAAGCAACGGGGCATATTTGTCTACCCTGATTAAATCTACCATACCACTTATAGTTACCATTTTCATCTTTCCATGGTGATAAGTGTGATCTACGCATTTAATCCAATATTTCTATTGGCTCGCACTATCTCTTCGCTCCAGCTTACCAGGCCTTCATCACGCCTTGCACTTCCATTGGTGCTAATCTCCAATGTACTCTACTCCCTTTCATATCTTTAATATGCGGTTTCGATAGTCTCTACACGTTTTCTGTAATAAATTCATCAAAATATAAAGCTCTCTTTCTCTCTAAACATTTAAATCTATCTAATTTTTTAGGATTTAAACATTCATTCTTATTCTTAAGCCATAATTCTAAAAAGCTTCTTCCAACATTATACTTAAGATGCATTCCTTTATAATATTCTGATTTATTTTTAAATCTTTCTACAACATTACCTTTCTCGTCAATAACAACA
>OMGY01001323.1_pt1 | contig 23320 bp, 24 predicted proteins | sample 1674461 | NCBI WGS metagenome assembly OMGY01 (sample SAMN05578579, study PRJEB25193) | human gut metagenome | biome: Human Microbiome; feature: human-associated habitat; material: feces | host: Homo sapiens | place: USA:Birmingham
ACGGGCCCGCCGTTGCGGCCAGGCTGGAGGCCATCAGGGACTGCCTGCGCCGGGGGCTCTCGCCCGAGCAGATGGCGGCGCGCAACGGCGGGCCCGTGGACCTGTCGCCCTCGACCATCTACCGCTGGGTCGCGGCGGGCTACGACGGCATGACCAACATGGAGCTCAGGCGCAAGGTCGGCTACAGGCCGAGGAAGAGCGCCGCCGGCCGGGCGGCCACGCGCCACTCCGCCCGCAGGTCGCATGCCGCGTTCCTCGCCCTCGGGGAGGACGCGTGCGCCGCGGCCTGGGAGATGGACACGGTCGAGGGCGCGCGGGAGGACTCCGCCTGCCTGCTCACGCTGCTGCACCGCCCCAGCAGGCTCCAGCTCTACCTGCCGCTGCCGGCGAAGGACGCCGCGTGCGTGGCGGCCGCGCTCGGGGGCGTTGTTAGCGCTCGGCGCTGGGCCCCAACGGCATGGGTAGGGTCTTCCGCGCCGTGCTCACCGACATCGGCGCGGAGTTCTCCGACGAGGGGGCGATCGCCGCGCTCGTCGGCGAGGGGCCCGGCGAGACGAGGCTGTTCTACTGCGACCCGAGGCGCAGCGACCAGAAGGGCGCCTGCGAGCGCAACCACGTCGAGCTCAGGAAGCTGCTGCCCAAGGGCGCCGGCCTCAGGTTCGACCGGCTCGCCCCGGCGGACCTGGCGCTCGCCATGTCGCACGTGAACTCCGAGCCCCGCGGCGCACTCGGCTTCTCGACGCCGGCCAGGGCCTTCAGGGCGATGCTCGGGAACGATGCGGCGACGCTGCTGGACGCCTACGGCGTGGAGGAGGTGGCGCTCGGCGAACTCGACCTGACGCCGGGGCTCATAGAGCGGGCGCGCGCAGAGAGGGGCGATGCCCCGCTGGCCTAGCCTAGAAGGAAAAACGGAATAGACGGACCGACCGTCCGGCTGAGTCTGGGAAGAGGTGCCGGGCGAAGGCCGGAGCATGGCCACCGGACCTATCGAAACACATCTCCACCGTTCCTTCAACTGGGAAAACGACGCCCCCGGGGCCTGAATTGGGCCTCGGGGGCGTTCGGCTAACCGCGGAAACGGCCTATTCGCTCAATGTGTTCGGCTGAGATCGGAAATCAACCCTTGAATATCAAGCGAACCTCGCGCCTCGTCAAGCGACCTCATGAGTCATTTCCCTTCCGATACCGATGAAATCATACGGATTGTCTACTTATTCACCCAGCCGTAGACGGCCTCGTGGTGGACGGTCTCGGTCCATGCCTCCTGGTCGGTCACGGTGACATCCTGGTATTTGGGTAAGACGGAATAGTCCATTCGACCGTTGGCGTAGTCGTAATCAACGCAGCTGTCCTCATCGTCAAAAAGGGTCCCGTCAAAGGCCATGTACTGAACACCGACTTTCTGCTTCTCGACGTGGGTGACGGCGGGGTGGTAGATCTCCTCATCCCAGGCGGGTGTCACGACATCCCAGACCTTCTCGGGCTCGGCGGGCTTGGAGGGCTGGGAGCTGCCGGAACCCGAGCCGCTGCCGGAGTTGCCCGAGTTGTCGGGCTTGGAGGGCTTGGACGCAAGGCTTGAATCGTTCTTGTTGGACGCGGCGGCCTGCTGGACGGCGGAGCTGCCGGGGCGGGAGACGGGCGTTGCGACCGCGCTGGCGTTCGGGTTCTCGCGCTTGGCCTCGATGAGTTTTCTGGCAGCGGTCTGCTCGGCCTCGGGTAGCTTCTCGATCGCGGCGTCCACCGCCGCGTCATCGGTCATGTCCACCTTGGCGAGGCTCACCTTGACGGACGCGCCCTTGCCCTCGACGACGAAATCGACCGCATCCGGCACCAGCCAGGTGGTCTTGCCGTCCTTGGCGGTCGGGATGGAGGTGACGTTCAGGGCGTAGGCCCCGCGCGGCAGGTCGACGGACGCCTCCTCGCCGGGGACGATATCGCCCTTTGCCGCGGACTTGCCGTTTTTGTCCACGACCTCGTAGGAGAACTCGCCGTCCCCCTCGCTCCAGCCGTCCGCGTCGAGTGCCACGGATGCGGGGTAAGTCTTGGAGTCCTCGGTACCGGCGGTGGATGCGGCGGGTGCGTCGTCGGGGATGTTCACGGCCTCGTGGTTCAGCGATAGGCCGATGCCGAGCGCCGCCACGATAGCGAGCGCCACGCCGCCTGCGACGAGCTTGCGCTTCAGGCCGCTCGGGCGTTTCGGTGCCTGACCCCGATCCGCCGCGTCGTCCGAGTCGAGCGCCACGGCATCTTCCAAATCCTTGGGAATCGGAAGCTCGGCCGTGACATCGGCGTCGGTGCCATCGGGGATATCCATGAGCTGGGTCTGGTCGGTATCGGTGTTCAGGTCATTGGAGTCATCGGGGTTGACGTTCTCGGGGTTCATATCGGTATTCAAGGCAGTCTCCTATCCGGTCTAGATATCGGGTGATTATAGGGGTCCGTGGGGACAGGGTTTAGATGATGGCCATCTCGTGGCTGATCGGGCTGTACTGGTAATGGGGCAGAAAGGGATCGTCCCCGCGTGTGCGGGGAACAGCCTTTCGACCGCTCAAGAGTAAGGCGAAATATGCCATGCGAATGGTTGCCAGGTCGAATTGGGTATCGTTATCCATCTGTCCTCCTAATGTGGGAATTGGTTCCTACATCTTGGGACAGGGTGGATATATCCGATGGGACTTGCCGGAGCGGCAATTGCGTCAGAGCGGCGAGCGCAATCGGGGGACAGTTCAGCGCTCTTTTCAGGGCTGTTAACCTTGACCGGGCGGCGGTCAATCACTTTGCCGCGTCTAGGAAATAGCTAGAATCGGAATAGACTATCGTATATCTGAAAGAGGTATTCAATGCTTGAACGAATCGGTTCGTCCGACGCTATTCGCTATATGGTGCAGGATTCCGGCATGACGCTGCAGGAGACTTCGCTCAAAACCGGCAAGCAGAAGGGCAACTTGTCGTCGCGATTGCACAACAACACGCGCTTCACCATCGACGAGTTTGTCAAGATCTGCGATGCGTGCGGCTGGCAGCTCGTGCTTAAACGCGGAAACAAACAGTTCGACCTGCGCGGGATTGACGAAAACAAGCCGCGTGCCAATGTGAAAAAGTAGCGCTCGGATCAGCTATCGGACCCATGTAATCGCACTGAGATAAAGTCGTCCAGAACCGGTGCGCGGCCTTAAACGTACGCGAAGTCCACAACGGTCTTGCCGTCGGCCATGAGCTGCTTGGAAGCTGCCAGGGCTGCAAGGTTGTCGATCCGTTCCTGTTTCGTGAGAGTTCCCAAACGGGTCATGGGGTGATACGGCATCGGATTGGGCTTGCTTTCGAGAAGCTCGGCGGTACGGATCCCAATCGCGTCGGCGAAATCCTCCAGGAAGTCCCATGCCTCGTCTACCGGCAGCATCGTTTCGCGCTTGGGGTTCTTCCAGTCCTTTACCGACCGACCTGTAATGCCCAACGCCGCCGCAATCTCGGACGTCGGCAACCCCAGGATATCTGCCCGGGCGCTAAACTCGGCCTTCGGGTCGAGGTCGGGGAAATCATCCAGGTGCTGCTCGACCCACTCATCATCGCGACACGCATAGACAAACGAACACTCTGTATCCATCGCCTCGAGTTGGTCGGCGGCGAGGTGGCTTGCGAGATTGTTGAGGCCCACGGGCTCGGTATCGGGCAGGTCCACGTCGCGATACCAGCGAAGGATATGTCGGCCGAACTTCTCATAGGCTTCATTGGCCTCGTTCAAGCACTGCAACGTCAGGCGGCCGAGGTCCTCGGCTTGGTCTTGGGCCCAATCAAAGGCATCCTTGACCGGAACGCAATCGAGCTCGGGGTCGAGCCATTTGCGAACGCTGGACACGCGAACATCGAGGCCTCGTGCGAGGTCTTCGGGCCTGAGCCACAAGTTATCGAGCTGGGCCTGCAGTGAACATTTCAAATCGCACATAATCGTTCCTTCCTGTAGCGGGGTCGCACGACTCATTGAGAATCAATGAGTCTCCACCTCCCCGCGCTGCTCATACCCGCGCTCAAGTTTCTTCCCAAGCGCCGCAGCATTGCGCTTCGTCTCCTCGGCAAACAGGTCATCGATAGCTCTATCAATCCGAACGCAGGTCTCGAAATGTTCATCCTTCCAGGGCAGATCAAGGCCCAGGCTCGTAGGCCAATAGCCGCCGAGTTTTGCGTTGATTACTTCCTCGGGGTACAGCACGTCGCGACGAACGCCTTCAATCGCCTCGTCCTCGTCCATGTCACAGGCTGTATCGTCCTTCTTGAGACACTTGCGCAGCTCCTTTTGCTCGCGGATGCGATGCAGCGCGCTGGCGCACACCACAGCCAAAAAGCGATAACGTTCGCATAGGTCCCATTCGCCGCCAAGCCATACGCGATAGCCCAGAACGACGCTTGCAGGCTCCTCGTTCAGTAGGAACAGTTCCCACGGGTACACCTCAGCACACGCGTCCTCCCCCAGCCTTTGCACGCCGTCGCGCATAAAGATGCACGGCTCCACGTCGTAATAGCCAAAGCCGTGGTCTGCACCACAACGATTGATGACGTGCTTGGGCAGCAGGACGATCTTGTCGCTGGGCTCGGGATCTATCTTCCGCAGCTTTTTGACCTTGCGGCGGGCGCGCTTTAGGCTGCGTTCGCTATCGCCACGGCCGCGGCCGTCCGGCTTGCCGCCGTATCGAAGGGCAACCTCACGCGCCAGGATCTTTGTGTCCGCAGCGCACAGCAGGTCGCTCACGGTGGGCAGGTCTTCCCACTCAATGCCATCGACGTCCCAAATCCTGTTCATGTTCAACCTCTTTCTGGCTGTGAATTTACGCACTTGTTCGCCCTGCACAACGTACTTGTAAGGCATGCGCCCCGCTAGAGCGCCTTCTTGCTGGGCGCAATCACCTCGTCCACCAGGCCCAGCTCCAGAGCGCGCCTGGCGTTGCACCAGCAGTCGCGCTCGGTGAGCTCGTGGAACTCCTGGGCGCTCAGGTTGCCATGCTCGGCCAGCAGCTCGTCCAGCTCGGCGCGCATGGCCGCTGTATGCTGGGCCACGATCTCGATATCGGTCTGCTGCGCCATGCCCGTGCCGCCCATCAGTTGGTGGATGAGCACCTGCGTGTGGCGGTACACCTGACGGTGGTCGCCGCAGGCCAAGATCACCGCGGCCATCGAGGCCACGACGCCCTCGCCCACCGTGATCACGGGGCAATCGAGCGACTGCATGGTGTCGATGAGCGCCAGCCCCGCCGTGACGCTGCCGCCCGGGCTGTTGATGATGAGGGTGATGGGCTCGGTCGCACTTTGATGCTCCAGCACCAGCATGGACTTAATAAGGCCGTTGCAGGTCGCATCGTTGACCTCGCCCTCCAGCAGCAGCACACGGCTGTTGAGCAGTTCGCTTGCCATATCGACAGCGGCAACACGGCCGTCCTTGGACTTCTTTATGATGCTGGGCTCACGATACATAACGGGCATGGTAATTCCTTTCTAAACGGAATCGGTAAGGAGGCAAAAACTGGACCGCACGGCTTACGACTAACGGAAGCCGTGCGACAAAACATGCAAGATGGGGTACACAAAGCTGCAAGGGCTAATCCCTCAGCCACTTGGCAGCATTGGGGTGATCGGCGCAAAAGTACTTCTTGGCGCGGAAGGGACGCATGCCGGTCACCTTGACCAGGCAATCGGTGCGGGGCATAAGCCCAACCTCGCCTGGGGTCATCACGCAACCGCGCACATCTACGGCAGTGCGCTCGGCGCCCACGTACTTGGTGCCCAAAACCGACTCGCCACACAGTTCGCTTATGTAGTTCTGCGTCGCGATGTTGCTGCCGCCGCCCATATAGACCAAACTATCGCAGTTATCGAGGATGGTAAGCGCCGTGGATTTGCCGTACACGACATCGAGCTGGCTCAGCGATTGCGCACACATCAAAAAGCTAATGCCGCGACTGCGCACAGTCGCAATGCTGCGCTCAAAATCGGGGATGCGGCCCACATTGGGAAACTCATCGAGCACAAACTGCACGCGACGCTGCAAATGGCCGCTGGGGCTGGCATCGGCACGTCGCTGGGCAAGGTTAAACAGCTGCTTAAGGGCAACATTCGCAAGCCATGCATTAACCGAATCGTTGTCGCTCACCTTGAGATCGATCACGCGCTTGCCCTCGTCAATACGATCAAGACGCATCTCGTCATTCTCAAAAACGCGCATGAGCTGGGGCGTCTTAAGCCGCGAGATAGTTGCATTGAGCGTGATCAGAATACTCTTAAGCGTCCTATCTGCCGCACCTCGAAAATCGCGATACTGCTCAACGCCATACAGATCAGCGTTCTCCGCACCAAACTTATCGAGAAACTCCCTGGACTCCACCTCTTCTACAAGGTAGTCCAACGGGAATCGTCCCTCACCATCTCCCGTAACCTTGATGAGCGCAGCCAGTTTAAAGACGTTGTTCATCTTAAGGTAGCGGCGCGGGGCATTGGGGTCCTCACCCGGCGTAAGGGTGCCGGTAAGGGTCTCCAGGAGGAACAGGATTCCAACAATCGCTCGAAGCAGCAGGTCGCTCGCGTTATTCCAGAACGGATCATACCTAAGGCTACGGCCGTCAGGATCGACCCCCTCCATGATTGCCGCCACTGTGGTGGGGATATCCTCGACATCCATCACGTAGCGCAGAGGGTCGTATCCGGCCGACTGCTCGGGATTAACAGTATCGAGAACCGTTACCTCGTAGCCGTCCTCTTCAAAGCCTTTCCCCGTACGGCGCAGCAGCTCGCCCTTGGTGTCTGTGACCACATAGCAGCATTCGTGGTGATTGAGCAGGTTGGGCAAAATGAAACTCGCCGTTTTGCCGCTGCCGGTGCCTCCAAAGGCAAAGACATTGTTGGACACACTCGTCTCCCAATGCTTGTCGTCCTCGTAGAACGCCACTGTGGCGCCCTGCGCCAGGATCACGTCGCGCTGCTCATCGCCAGACGACAGCGTCTGCATCTCCTCCTTAGTCGCCCACTTCTTGGTCTGATACTCCGTTTGCTGCGCGGCCTCGTAGCCGTACATCTTGATGACTGGCATGGCGTGGCCCCTTTCTTGTCCGTAGTGTTGGTGGTTGTTAGGCAATGCGATCGACACCGTCGTCCTCATTGAGCTGTGCCGAGCGCGACGACTTGGTCGCGTGGCCGATCAGGCGCTCGGCCTGCGCCAGATAACTCTCGCGAGCAGCAGTTGAGACCGTTGTGTCTCCCAGGTACGCAAGCAGTGCATGAATCATCAGCTCGTCAAGCAGGTCGTAATCTTTATGATGCTTGATATTGAGGAGATAGCGATTTTCGAGTCCGTGTACTTTGTTGGTCAAATTGATTTCCATCTTTTCCTCCATGTAATAAAAAGTGTGTCGTTCGTCCAAAAGTGCCTCAAACGGGCGTTTGACGCATAGCTCAAAGTTGAAACGCGGACTCGTATCGAACACGCGTCGTTGCACCTTGAGGTAGCGCTTGTAAAACATGACGGCATCATCTTCATCCGCCGTAAAGCCACGCGATCCATCGCGGTGCAGCCGGTCGCATGGCTTTCTGCCATCGGTATGGCGCACGAAGGAGGACGGGATATAGGCACCCTGCTTGGTGCTGTACTTCATCCCTGTCGCAACTTCCTCGAACAAGAGAACACCAGCCGATTTAAAGCCCGCAGTACGCCCGTGCCTAAACATACTCACCACAGTCGCTACACTGCCTATACGGCTATCGCGCGGGGGAAAATACAGTGGCAGCAAAGCGAGTGTCGCGGCAGTCAAAAGTTCGCGGGCCTCGTGTACATCGGCTCGATACTGCTCGGGCACCAGCCCGGGAATATCGGGCGAGCGCTCTTCCAGCACGCCAACGAGCGATTTGGCCAGGCGCTCGACGTTCTTCTCGCCGCAGTACGGACACGGAAGAGACCGTTCTACCTTTCCGTTCATTTCGCACATGTCGCGGAGATCCTCGTCGATCGCACTGAGGAATGCCTCGTAGATGTTGTCCCGTTTCTTCATGAATGTTTCTTTCTATCCGGTTTCGGGTGTTTGGTGTAAGTCTGTTCTAAGTTTTAGAATGCTCTGAGGTATGGATGATGACAATCGACCTAACCTGCAGCTTCGTTAGTGAAATCACCCTGCTTGATAGCGCGGTTTGCCTAAAGGCTGTGTAGCGATTGCATCAAGCAGTTGGTATTGAGTTGGTTTTGGATTGCTTCGAGGATAGCACAGTAGGCTGTTCTCGTCATTAGAAATTTTTAAATTTTTCTGCTATTATATAGCCCACTAAGAAGAAAGGGCTCTATACATGCGTGAAACAACATCATTGCCACGTCTCACCGCCGCCGCCCTCTCGCGCGCGCTTAACCTAGAACAAGGCAGCCGCCTACTCACCGTTCGCCTACCTGGCGCCATCGGCTGCGAGGCGCTTCGTGAATGCTTCAGGCTGAACGGCAACGGCGTACCTAATATTTGCGAACTTGAGCCCGGCAAGCAGAACACGGGCAATGACAACGCGGCGCCGGTGTTTATCGATGCCACAGCTTGCGTTCGCAAACGTTTTCGCGAAATCAACAGCGCATGTGAGGCGCTCATTAATGATCTGGAGCCTGGCTACCTGGGCTTCTGCGATTGGGAGGCCTATCTCTGGTGCCTGTATGCACTAGCCCTCTCCGGTCGTACTCGAGCCGCCGTACTGCTGCCGTTCGAGTCTTTGGACAACGCCGAGCAGGCACGCGCGATTCTGTTGCGCGAGGGGCTCGTCGAAAGCGTCCTATATCACCCGCTCGCCGAATCTCCGATGCACGGCATGTACGCACTTATTGTATTGTCGACGGGAAATCGCAGCGTTTCATTCCGCAATGCCGCCACGCCCATGCCACGCCTTCGGTTTGCCGACGGGGCTCGCTACCCCAATCTTCCCTTGGCTTTCTCCCCTGACTGGAGCGGCATCGAGTGCGACTCACGCAAAACGGTTTCCATTGAAACCGTCGAGCTCGAAACGCGCAAGCTACTCCAACACCACGCCGCGCTCTCCAAAGGCAGGGTTGGCCTGATCTCCGTAGCTCAAAACTACAGCGCAACGCTCGGCGACAGCTTTATGCGCGTGGTGCCGTTTATGCCCCGAGACAGCACCACCTCGGACGACATCGACGCTGTCGAGGTGCGCCGCATTTCATCTCAGGATTTCCGCAACGGCTATTTGCTGCCCAAGGATGTTGCGGAAGGCGCGTCGGGGCTGGATTCCGAACCTGTAAAGGTAAGTCCAGACGTGTTGGCTCGTTACGAGCTTCGTTGCGGCGATATCGTCATGCCGCGCATACTCGGTCGTTACGGCGCGTCGAACCTACTTGTGGTCGGCATCGATGATGCAAAGCAGCATCTAGTTGCCTCGCACAACACCACCGCCATTCGCCCGGCGATTCCAACGATGACCGACAAGGAGCGCATGGTGTATGCAGAGATGGTCGCGGCGTACCTCACCGACGGCCATGGGTCCATAGTTTTGCAGGTATTGTCCGACAATCAGTACAGCCACGCCATCCGTCCTAGCGACCTGTTCGAGATCGAAGTCCCACCGGCGCTCGACCCGCGTACGCGCGAGTATAGCGAATCCATCAACCGCTTTGCCGAGGTCGTAAGGACAAAGAAACAAGCCGAGGCCGCTGTCGCCCAAGCCCAGCGCGACCTCGAAGCCGCAAAAAAGGCCGTCACCCAGGCGGTCGACCAGAGCTGCGAATAGCGCATAGGCAGTAGAAACGTCTTAAGCCGGCGACAGGAACTAATTCTGCCGCCGGCTTAACTATCTAGCCTATTCCCATCCCGTGGTCTGAGGATTCCATTTGCGCACATTCGCCGAATGATTAAAGCACGGTGTATACAACCGATTGACGACCTCTTCTGCCCCAGCAATGTTCCCCGCGAGATCAAGTACCCCCGCCTGCCTCGCCATCTTTACGTACTGTGCAGAACCATTTTGTTTCCACCAGAGAGGCGCCACGAACTCTTCCGGCATTGCCACCTTGCGGGCAGACGCTTCTTTCTCGACTCTCTCGACAAGCGTAGCCCCATCGACGAAGCAAGTTTTTGCGTACACCAAGATGTCGACTATATCCTTGATTCGCGAAGAGGCACGGCCCTCATGCATCTCTATCATTGCGAGCAATTTATCTGCAAGGGCACTCTCCACTCGGCATACTCGATAGTCGCAGACTGGGAGCCCCTCGATATTCAAACGATCGATCGGCGCAAGAACCTCAGGCTCAAGTCCCCGCACTTCATCAATTACCAAGTCAATTGAAATTGGCTGTAGCTTCTTGGTTCCCATAAAGGGGGTGAACCACACCTTCGCACCGCACCGATACTCATCTTCTTCTTTGATCTGCACTGCACGATCAAAGACGAACGAAACGAAATCCTCCAGATCAATCGAAGCAGCCTGCACCAGATCGGCAATAGCCTCTTCGAGACTTTCCTCTTGAGCAACCAAGTCAATATCCCTTGTGACACGCGCATCGAGTGTTCGCGCTAGGACGCTTTGGCCACCCTTGAGCACAAAGCTGCCGTCATCTTCTGAAAAAACGCGACATAGGAAGCGATGAAAGTAGAAACCGACGATCGCCCGATTAGTATCCATCGGCGATTCTCTTGCGGCATCCTTAACAGCCATCTCCAGTGCGGCAGGTGTTTTGTACTTCACCATGCCCTCCGTTTCTCATTACCCGTTCAGCGTCGTCAACAAGGGCATCATCAACTCGCGTCGTTTGGCGGTTTTAGAGTTCTCTTCTACAAGATCCTTCAGCCGCTGTGTATCGAGCCCACGCCCAAGCGCGTCGTGATAGGCATCGATGATTAATGAAGGATCCTCGCAATCGAGACAAAGATCGACAAGCGTGCGCTCGGGTTTGGTTACCGGCAGGCCGTCGAGCCAAACGATATCCTGCTCAGCAATCTCGCGCTTTGCAAAAGAAAGGGATTCGTTTCTTGTATTGATGCGCATGGGTGCGGTCATTCTGTAGGGGGACAGATAGAAATCGCCCATTTGCTGTAGGTTCGCCGCAGTCGTACCGCTCACGGCGATGCCATCCCACTGACGTTTTCTCTCCCACGCGCAAAGGGAGGGATTGGTGAGCTTCCAAAAGGCGTTGAGCTCGTCGGTGTCTCGGCGCTGTGTTCCAGACATCCGGTAGGCGCCGTGGCATATCCGTTCAAGACGCCCTGCGCGGCATGAGTGCGCCAGTGCATCTCGAGAGATGTCCATGCGAGCCGCCTGGGCCGTGGTGAACACGCCCTCGCTCTCGGAAAGCTCGCTTATCGCCGTTATGTTGCTAAAGTACTTCATGTTGCAATTGTAGGATATTTTCATACTTTTGCAACGTGATTCTGATTCATATGAATCGTTCGCCTTGTTTATCCCATTTCTGTCACCACTTTGCTACCGGCTCACCATCCTCCGCTATCGAGGTCTAATACTTTTCCGCGAAGTGAACGGCTGTTTTTGGACCCCTGGAGCATCCGAATTTTTCAACGGCATAAACGCAGGATTCCGGCATCAAAGTCGCAGGAAACAGCACCCGAAAAGTGTCGATGCTTCCGGGGTCCGTTTTCACTCGTTCACTTCTCGGAAAAGTATTAGACCTCGCTATCAGCTGTCCCAAAGATCAGACCGCACCTCCTTCACGCCACGCAAAACCTGCCTTTTCTGCCCCTGCCCGCCTCCGCGTCACCCAAAAACTCATCCAACATTAATCTTGGCTCAAGAATCGCTTAATCTATAACCTGCACTATAGAGTTCGACCAAGGGCGGGGCAGCGTCGCGCAACGCAGGCCGCCGAACGCAACGCTCGCGCCCGGGCAAATCGCCCGGCGTCGCGCCCATCGAACGAAAGGACAGGTCATGGACGACCTCGAAAAAGTTGAAACCATCCGCACCAAGTGCAACGTGAGCTACACCGATGCCAAGGCCGCGCTCGACGCCGCCGACGGCAACGTCCTGGATGCCATCATTTGGCTCGAGTCGCAGGGCAAGACGCAGACCACGTCGGCGCACGCCGCCACCGAATCCGCGCCAGTCGATGAGCCCTCAGCCGAGATGGTCGCCGCGCAGGCCGCCTACGAGAAGTCGAGCGAAAAGACCGACTTCTCCAAGAAGATGGACAGCGTGTGGGAGTACCTCAAAAAGCTCTTCCGCCTGAGCCTGGACACCAAGTTTATCGCCACGCGCCGCGATGCGATTATCCTCAACATCCCCATCCTGATCCCCATCATCGCCCTGTTTGCCTGGGGCGCTACGATTTGGCTGATGCTGATTGGCCTGTTCTTTGGCATGCGCTACCGCATCGATAGCGACGGCGACGTGCCCGGCAGCATCAACAACCTTATGAATCACGCTGCCGATGCCGCGGACGACATCAAGCAAAATCTCAACGACGACAAGTAATCGCAGACGGGGGCACGTATGGCACGAATCCTGATCGTAGAGGACGAGGAGAAAATCGCCCGCTTTGTGACACTCGAGCTGGAGCACGAGGGCTACCAGGTGGAGCACGCCGCCGATGGCCGCACCGCCGTTGACCTGGCGCTGGAGCGCAACTACGATCTGATTCTGCTCGATGTGCTGTTGCCGCAGCTCAACGGCATGGAGGTGCTGCGACGCGTCCGCAAGCACAAGGATGTGCCGGTGATTATGGTCACCGCGCGCGATGCCGTGATGGACAAGGTGGCCGGGCTCGACGCCGGTGCTGACGATTACCTGACCAAGCCGTTTGCGATTGAGGAGCTGTTCGCACGGATCCGCGTGGCGCTAAAGCGCTCGGAGGCCGTGCGGGCGGCTTCGGGCGTTGGCGGCATCGGTGCCGGGGCGAACGTAGTGGGCGGCGTGGGCGCCGGTACCATTGCGATGCCCCTGGCCGGCGGCTCGGCCCAGGCATCCGCCTCGCCCTCCCCCGCCGCGCTCGTCGTGGGCTCGGTCGCGCTCGATCCCGACCGCCGCGAAGTCACGGTCGGCGGCTCGCCCATCGTACTGACAGCCCGCGAGTTCGACGTCCTCGCCCTGCTTATGGCACATGCCGGCACCGTGCTCACACGCGAGCGCATCGCGCACGAGGCGCTGGGCTACGAATACGTGGGCGACACCAACAACGTCGACGTGCACATCGCGCACCTGCGCGCCAAGATCGAGGACGCTGGCGGTGTCCGCATCCTCCAGACCGTGCGCGGGGTGGGCTATGTCTGCCGCGCGTAACGCCGAGACCAAGCGCGTCACCTCCATCGCCCGCGCCATCAACTGGAGCTACATGTGGCGCCGCTTGGTAAGCTACGTCTGGCTGGATCTGTTACTGCTGCTTGTTGCGGCGGCGATCCTCGTCTATGGATACAACCAGACGCTGCCCGACGACACGTTTACCGCAGGCTGGATTCCCGGCGCCACCGTTCGCGGCATGTCGCTGACGCCCGCGCGCGGCTGGGACCTGGCAACGCTCACCTATACCGTCGAGCTTACGCGTACCACCAAGACCTTCCCCCTCGCGCAGGATCTGGTCATGCTGTGGCCCCTTTATCCTGTCGTTGTGGGTTGGCAGGTCATCAGCGTGCTCAACATGCTCGGCGGCGCGAGGCGCGTGCGCCGCACCATGGCGCCGCTCAACGACCTGGCCTTGCGCGTGGACGAGCTCGGCCGTATGCAGCTCTCCGGCGGCAAGATGGAAACGCTGGAGCAGGCCATCGAGCGTGCAAGCGTCGACTCGCCGAGCGTCACCACCGGCGACGCCGACCTGGCGAGCATCGAGGTCGCACTCAACCGCCTGCTGCGCCAGATGCAAGAGGCCAAGCTGCAGCAGATGCGCTTTGTCAACGATGCGAGCCACGAGCTGCGCACGCCCATCGCGGTGATTCAGGGCTACGTAAACATGCTCGATCGTTGGGGCAAAGACGACCCGGACGTGCTGGCGGAATCCATCGCGTCTCTCAAGGCCGAAAGCGAGCACATGCAGGAGCTCGTGGAGCAGCTGCTGTTTTTGGCACGCGGCGATGCCGGCCGCACCGTGCTGCGGCGCGCGAATACCAACCTGGCCGCACTGGTCGGCGAGGTTTGCGAAGAATCGCAGATGATTGATGCCACGCACGCGTATCGGCTGGCCTTTGACGCTGCGCTCGCCAGCGACCCGCGCTGCGACGCGCCCGTTGACGTGGCGCTTGTGAAGCAGGCTCTGCGCGTAATCGTGCAGAATGCCGCCAAGTATTCGGACGCGGGAACGACTGTCACATTTGCCATAACTCCCGATACGGGCACGGGCGCGATCGACATAAGTGTTGAGGACGAGGGCATCGGCATGAACCAGGAATCCGCAGCTCACGCGTTTGAACGGTTCTACCGCGCTGACAACGCGCGCGATGCCGGCGCACAGGGTTCGGGCCTGGGGCTCGCTATCGCCAAGTGGATCGTCGACAGCCACGGCGGCGTCATCGGTGTGACCTCGGTCGAAGGGGTCGGCAGCCGCTTTTCGATTCGCCTGCCGCGCTAGGAAGCCCCTCGGCATAAATAAAGGGATAGGGCCACGCGGCCCTATCCCTTTTTGCTAGCTGTAGCAGCTTGTGCGCTACTCGCGACACAGATGCACGGCGAAGCCGGCGAACTCGCGCTTAAAGTACACGAGCTTGGTGCCGCCGTCGGGCAGCAGCACGCGCGACTCCTCGTTGACCTCGAGCCCGCGCTCGACGAACCACTTCTCTGCTGCGTCAATGTCATTGACGGCAAAGCCGATGTGGCCCTTGGCGCCACGCCCGTTCTGCTTCATGATCTCGACCAGCGAATCGTTAAAGTACGAAACCGGGGTCTCGATAACGGGCAGACCCATCATCGTCGAGAACAGCTCCGCGATCTCCAAGGCGTCTGCCGGGTCGGTGGCGTTAATGCCCACATGGGCAACGCGCATGCCAAAGAGCTCGACCGGATTGGCGTTCTGCTCACTCATGCAGTCAGCGCCTACTGAGCCATGACGTCAAGAACGGCCTTCTCGGCAGCGACGCGGTTCATGCCGGTCATGAAGGGCACGCCGCTCACGTACGGGCAGGTAAGGCCCTCGGGGGCAACGGTGGTGGCGATCAGCAGATCGGCGCCCTCGTCGCAAACGTCCTTGGCCTCGGAGATGGCGCACTGCACGATCTCGTACTTGTCGGCGTAACCGTTGGCGTCGAGCATGGTGGCGACCTTCTGGGCAACGAGCGTGGAAGTAGCAGCGCCAGCACCGCAAGCCAAAACAATCTTCTTCATAGGTAATGTCTCCCTTCGTGGTTTACTTTAGGTAAGTGTACCGCAGCGAGCGATGGCGCTCGGCCTCGATGCACTTTTATGCCAGTTTGCCTGCGCACTGCGTATAATACATCGAGTACATGTTGTCATACCGCTCGCTTTATGAGCGACTAAGGACCCTAATATGCCCGATTCCCGCACCCTCTGGACCGCCGTCGTCATTATTTGTATCGCCATATCGGTGTTCTTTAGCGTAAAAAAACGCACCACGTTTAAGCGCCTGCAACAGCTTATGGCTGCCAAGCAGTGGGACGAGTTCGATCGTTTGCTCGATGGCAAACTCACCAGCATGCTGTACCCGCGCTACAACCGCGACTACCTGCGCCTGAACTCCTATCTGCTGCGCGAGGACCACAAGCGCGCCGACGAGATGTTCGATTTGCTGCTGGGGCTCAATCTGCCCAAAATGCAGCGCGTCGACCTGGTGATCAAGGCCTTTAACTACTACGTTGGCCAGGAGGACCGCAAAAAGTCCAAGGAGCTGCTGCACGAAATCAAGGGCTTTGAGGGCGGTCAGGCCGAGGCAGTTGCGCACGAGTGTCAGCTGATGTACGACACGATGATCCTCAAGCGCCACAATGACATTCCCGAGCTGGAGCGCATGCTCGAGGACGTCGGCGACGACCCGGTCAAGCGCTGCCGCTTGGAGTACCTGCTGGCCCTGCAATACCAAAACAAGGGCGACGAAGCCAAGTTCCAAGAGTTCCTTGAGAAGTCGGGCCAACACTCGATGGCCGTCAACGCGTAACGGACGGCTTGTGCTAGACTTCTAGTCTCACGGGGGCGTGGCGGAATTGGCATACGCAGGAGACTTAAAATCTCTCGCCGCAAGGATTGTGGGTTCGAGTCCCACCGCCCCTACCATATGGAGCTTTCGAGCCGGTGTCCCCAAGGGATGCGGGCTCATTTCTTTTAGATGCCGGCGGGACTCGAACCCGCGAGGGGGCGAGCGTCAAGCGGACGCGCAGCGTCCGCAGCGAGCCGGCGAGGGCGCCGGCAGGCGGCCGAAGCCGGTGCGGATTTGCGCAGCAAATACGCAGACGTCCCACCGCCCCTACCACGTATTGTTTACGAGCCCGTGTCCCCCAGGGATGCGGGCTCGTTTCTTTTACACGCCGGCGGAGCTCTAAGTTGCGGTGGAATAGATCCTGTTTATACCGTTTACCAGCTTATTTAGGAACTATTTCACCGCAACTCAGAGGAAGACGGTTAAAGAGCACTCAGGCTCGGGGTCCAGGCGATGGTGGGGGTCACGCCGTCGAGAACCTCGTTGATGGTGGCGGCCATGCCGGCGAGGAGGCTGTTCTCGCTTACGGTGAGCGCATCGTAGCCACCGGCGCGCATGAGCTCGTGAATCACCACGGCGCCGGCCAGAATCACGCCCGCGCGCTTGGGCTGCACGCCCGGCAGCGCAGCGATACCCTCCACATCCAGCGTAGACATACGATCGATGGCGGCCGAGATCTGCTCCATCGAAAGCTCGCGTAGGTGCACAAAGCTCGAGTCGTACGGCTCCAGCTCGTGAACCAGCGCCACGAGCGTGGTGACGGTACCGCCCACCGCGACCAAGCGCTCGGCGCGCTCAAAATCGCTCGGCAGGCTCTCAAAGTAAGCCTCGAACTGCTCGCCCGCCCAGTCGGCAGCGGCAGCAAGCTCGCCGTCCGAAGGCGGCAACACCGAGAAGAAACGCTCCGTCACACGACGGCAACCAATGTCCAGCGAACGCGTTCCCTCCAGCGCGAAGACCCCGCGCTCCGGCGCGTATACGCCCGTAGCGAGCTCCGTGGAGCCGCCGCCCGAATCGGCAACAACGATGCGCTCGCCGGCAAAATCGTGCGCCACGCCAAAAAACGTCAGGCGCGCCTCGACCTCGCCCGGAATCACCTGCGGCTCAAGCCCCAGCTCGTGCAGGCCGTCCAGCAGCAGGGCGGCGTTAGACGCATCGCGCGCGGCGCTCGTGCACGTGGTGCAGATGCACGCGGCGCCAAAGGTACGCGCCTCGTCCACAAACATACGGCACGCAGCGAGTACACGCTCGACAGCCGCCTCGCAAAAGCGACCCGTCGCGTCCACGCCCTCGCCCAAGTCGGTAATCTCGGTATGCTTGGACGATTCCACAATCGCTCCGCCCTCGACCTGGGCCAACACCAGTCGCGACGACACCGTTCCCAGGTCGATCGCGGCTACCTTATAGCGTTTGCAATTTGTCATTGCGGGCTCCCCTCCGGGCGCTACTCGCCTACTCGCCGCTGGACGCGACCGTCTGACCCTCGACGCCGTTAAATCCAAACAGCATGTCGAGCGTCTGAATGTACCACGGCGCGTCCTTGCCGACCTCTTCGATCTCCTTGGCCACCTCGCTGGCCTTCTTGGCGTTCGACGACTTCTTTTCAGCCGACGACGAATCCGAATCATCGTCCAGGCCCAGCACTTCAATCCTCTTCTCGCCGGGCATCGCCATGCCCAGTTCCCGTGCCCGATCCTTAATGCCCTCTTCCGAGAGCCACTTGTCAGTGTCTTTTTTCATCTCATCTTTGTATTGCTCGCGAATCTCGACCTGCTTGGCCAAGATGTCGTTCGAGCGTTTTGCAACGTACAGGTCGCGCACGGGGAAATACAGGCTCACGAGCGCCAGAGCCACCACGATACCGATAAACAGCGGACGCAGAGAGCCATGCGTAAAGTCATAGATTGCCTTGACCACCGCGTTGTCGTTGGCGAAGTGCATAAAGTCCGAGCCCGAAAGACGGCTCGAAGGCCTGCTCGACCTATCGTGCGTTTGAGCCGACGAGCGCTGAGCATGCGACGAACGTGCCGGGCGCACCGGTCCATCTGCCGAAGTATTCGATTGAGCATTGGGGCGCGAGGTACTTGTCGGGCGCTGCGTGGAGCGGTCGGCGCCGGCGTAGATGGACCCACCGAGCTGCACCGTGCGCGCACGGCGAGGCGACGGCTCACGCGAACCGGCGGAATAGTACCTGTTGTCGTAAATCTGATCCATGTGCGCCTTGTGCGGTTGAGGTTTGTTTGCGCTAAGTATTCTAGTTATAGCACGAGATCCCGCACCGCCTTCGCCAGCCTTTGCTCGACATAAAAAAGGCGCTGAGCCATATGGCCCAGCGCCCACAGCGCTTTGCGGCGTCCAGTCCAGCCAAGGCGGGGTGAAACCGAATCAGCCTCCCCCTCGCCAAATTCGCCCGTTTAGCGAATGTTGTAGAACGCGGCCTTGCCGGCGTAGCGCGCGCTGCCCTCAAGCTCGTCCTCGATGCGGATGAGCTGGTTGTACTTGGCGATACGGTCGCTGCGGCACGGGGCGCCCGACTTGATCTGGCCGACGTTGACGCCCACGACCAGGTCGGCGATCGTGGAGTCCTCGGTCTCGCCGGAGCGGTGGCTCACGATGCAGGCGTAGCCGGCCTCCTTGGCGGTCTCGATGGCCTCGAGCGACTCGGTGAGCGTGCCGATCTGGTTGACCTTGACCAGGATCGCGTTGGCGGCACCCAGCTCGATGCCCTTCTTGAGGCGCTCGGTGTTAGTGACGAACAGGTCGTCGCCCACCAGCTGCACCTTGTTGCCAATGCGGCGGGTAAGCTCGACCCAGCCGTCCCAGTCCTCCTCGGCCATGCCGTCCTCGATGGAGATGATGGGGTAGGTGTCGACGAGCTTCTCCCAGTAATCAACCATCTGGGCGCTCGTGTACTCCACGCCCTCGCCCTTGAGCTCGTACATGCCGGTCTCGGCGTTGTAGAACTCAGTCGAGGCGGGATCCATGGCGTACATGAAGTCGACGCCGGGCTTAAAGCCGGCCTTCTCCACGGCCTTGGTGATGTACTCGAACGGCTCGGCATTGGTCTTAAGGTTGGGGGCAAAGCCGCCCTCGTCGCCCACGCCGCCGCCCAGGCCGGCCTCGTGCAGCACGCCCCTGAGGGTGTGGTAGACCTCGGCGCACCAGCGCAGGCCCTCGGCAAAGCTCGGGGCGCCCACCGGCATGATCATGAACTCCTGGAAGTCGACGTTATTGTCGGCATGCACGCCGCCGTTGAGAATGTTCATCATAGGTGTGGGCAGCAGGTGGGCGTTGACGCCACCCAGATACTGGTACAGCGAAAGACCCGCCGACTCGGCAGCGGCGCGGGCAACGGCCAGCGACACGCCCAGAATGGCGTTGGCACCGAGCTTGGTCTTGTTGGGGGTACCGTCCGCGGCGACCAGCGCGGCATCGACGGCGCGCTGGTCGAAAGCATCGAGGCCCACGACGGCGTTAGCGCACTCGTTGTTGACGTGCTCGACGGCCTGCGAGACACCCTTGCCCAGATAGCGGCCCTTGTCGCCGTCGCGCAGCTCATATGCCTCAAAGGCGCCGGTCGAAGCGCCCGAAGGCACCATTGCGCGGCCAAAGCTGCCGTCCTCGAGCACGACCTCGACCTCGACGGTGGGATTGCCGCGGCTGTCGAGCACCTCGCGACCGTAGACGTCCAAAATATCGCTCATGTTGTCTTCCTCTCACTTGGAAACGTAGTGGATGCAAGCGACCGGCTGACCGTGCACCGTCGGTGCGTCTCCGTAAGTTAGCCATGTCGCACTTTTTGCATTATGCCCTAAGTTAGCCGATGGATACACTTGATTATCAAAAAATTTAGCGGGAACGATGAGGCGCGTCAGCCCGTCGTTCCCGCAGTCTTACTCCTCCGCCTTTGCGGCATCCCACAGGTCGTTGAGGCCGTGGGTCGAAAGCTCGGCAAGATCCACGTGAGCACCGGCCGCCATCTGCTCCATCGCAGCCCAGCGACGGCGGAACTTGGCCGTGCTCGCGCGCAGGGCGCTCTCGGCGTCAATCCCCTCTTTACGCGCAACGTTGACTAGGGCAAAGAGCAGGTCGCCAAACTCCATCTCGCGCTCGGGCGAGCCGGGCTCCTCGGCCTCAAACTCGGCACGCTCCTCGGCGACCTCGTCCCACACATCCTGGACCGCCTCCCACTCAAAGCCCACGGCCGCCGCCTTGCGCGACACCTTTTGAGCTTGCATCAGCGCCGGCAGGTGCGTGGGCACGCCGTCGAGCAGGCCTTCGGGCGCAGCCTCGCTCGCCGCCACAGCCTTGTCCTTGGCAGCCTTCTCGGCAAGCTTGACCTCGTCCCAAATCTTGAGCACCTCATCGGAGTTGTCGGCATCCGCATCGCCAAACACGTGCGGGTGGCGGCGAATGAGCTTGGCGTCGATATCGCGTGCCACATCGGCCAGCGTAAACTCGCCGGCGTCCGCCGCAATCTGCGCATGCAGCACTACCTGCATGAGTACGTCGCCCAGCTCCTCGCACAGATGCGTGGCATCGGCGGCCTCGATGCAGTCGAGCGCCTCATAGGCCTCCTCGATCATGTTCTTGCCAATGCTGCGGTGCGTCTGCTCGCGGTCCCACGGACAGCCGTCGGGCTGGCGTAGGCGCCAGATGGTCTGCACCAGATGCTGCAGCTCGGCCGACGCGTCGACCAGCGTGGACAGGTCGCGCGAGCCCTCGGCATTTTGCTGAGCCATGTGCTGTGCCATGGTTAATCCTCCTCCATGATCACGTGGCGGAACGCGCCGTCCTCGTAGATGCCGTAGCTGTGCGTGCCGCCCTTGGGGATGCTCACGCTGCCGGGGTTGAAGAGCCACAGGCCCGGATGCGCGGCGCTCTCCTCGTTAACCTTGATGTGTGTGTGACCGTAGACGAGCGCGGAGCCCTCGGGCAACGCGGGCGCGTGGTCGACGCTGTTGTGCATGCCGGCGCCAAAGACGTGGCCGTGTGTCAGGAACAGCTCGCGGCCGGCTTCGTCGAACAGCGTGGCGTAGTCCGCCATGACGGGGAAGTCGAGCACCATCTGGTCGACCTCGGCGTCGCAGTTGCCGCGCACCGCGATGATGCGGTCGGCCAGGGCGTTGAGCAGCGGAATCACGCGCTTGGGGGCGTAGTCGCGCGGCAGGTCGTTGCGCGGACCGTGGTAGAGCAGGTCGCCCAGCAGCACGATGCGGTCGGGCTCCTCGGATTCGATGGCGGTGCAGAGGCGCTCGGCCCAGTATGCCGAGCCATGGATGTCGGAGGCGATGAGGTATTTCATGGGGAGTCCTTTCGGTGTGGGGTTGATGGGGGCTGAATACGAAGTCCAGCGGATGTGGAGCCCCTCTACCGCGTTACTCAAATCGAAGTGCCGCGCTCTGAGCCGCCTGCATCACGCGTTGGAGCGGCACGCCATGTTCGCGGGCGAGACGGGCGCAGTCCTCGTACTCGGGCGCCGCACGCTCACTGCCGTCGGGCAGGGTGGCCACCTTGACGGCTACCTCGCCCCAAGGCGTCGCCACCTGCTCAAAACGACGTGGCAAGCAAACACGCTCCATGACCTGGCGACGAATGCCGTTGGTCGTGGTTTCCAAAAAGATAATCGTCTGCAGGCGTTCGATATCCTCATGCGAGCAGATCACCTGCAGCTGCCAGCCGGGGCGGCCTTTTTTGCAGTAGAGAGGCAGCCAGTGCACCTCGCGGGCGCCTGCCTCGCGCAGGCGGTCGGCGGCATAGGCGAGTACCTCGGGCGACGCATCGTCGATGTCGCACTCCAGCTTGACGATGGTCTCGGGCGCATCGGTCTCGCGGGACAGCGGAGATGTACTTCCACGTTGCATACGGTCCGGATCCTTTCCGCACGGGCTCGTTTTATTCACCCAAACGCTAGCACATCGGACGTGGCACAGGCGTGACTTTCGTCCGTCGCCGCCCTCGCTCCTATCCAAACATGTACATCAGCCTCCAAACATGTCATTTTTTGCAGCTTTTGGAGGCTGGTGTACATGCTTTGAGAGCGCAAGCGGGGCCGCACCGCGCGCCGCGCAGCCTTTCCAATCGATTTCGAGCTCCGGCGTGCCCGGCGTGTTGAAAGCTGCACCATTACAATGGAGCGGATTCGCTTGACGCAAAGGAGTCGCAATGTCTGCCTGCCCGCTGGTCGATTGCCATACCCACACCTCGTTTTCGGACGGACATGCCTCGTTTGAGGACAACGTTCGCGCCGCTGCTGCGGCCGGCTGCCGCGTCATGGTCTCGACCGACCATCTCACCCTGCCCGCCAGCATGGATGCCAACTGCGAAGTGCAGGTTACTGAGGGCGACCTGCCGGCACATCGTCTGGCTTTTGAGGATGCTCGCAAGCTTGCCGCGCAGATCGCGCCGGAGCTCGAGCTTATCTATGGCTTTGAATGCGATTGGTACGAGGGCTGCGAGCCTTTGGTTGAGCGCTGGTCCCAGGGCGCCGTCGTACGCCTGGGTAGCGTGCATTGGATTGGCAACCCAGACGATATCATGGCCGGCGCTGCGGGCACGGCAGGGACAGAGGGTGTCGCACGCCCCGATACGCCCGATTCGCGCTGCGGTTGGATCGACGACGACACCGACCTGCATGTTTGGGAAAACCTGGGCGTGCACGGCGTGTGGGAGCGCTATGTCGATGACTGGTGCCGCGCCTGCGAAAGCCCGCTCAACTTTGACGTGATGGCTCATCCCGACCTGATCATGCGCTTTTCGAAGGAAGGCTTTGCGCCCGATTTTGATCCCGCGCCGTTCTGGGAGCAGATGGCCGAATGCGCCCACGATACGGGTCGCCGCGTTGAGGTCTCGACCGCCGCACCGCGCAAGGGCCTCGACGACTATTACCCCTCGACGGGGCTGTTGCGCTGCTTCGCCCACGCCGAGGTACCCATCGCCTTTGGCTCGGACGCACACCGCGCCTGCGATATCTGCTGGAACATCCGCGAGGCCCAGGCCCACGCCTACGACTGCGGTTATCGAACCTACGATATCCCCCACCCCACCGGCGAATGGGAATCCACACCCCTCGCCTAGCCATCCCTTCATAAGTTGCGGTGAAATAGGGATTGTTTTGCTTGATGAAGCGCTTAAACAGTCCCTATTTCACCGCAACTTCCGGCTTATAGGACAAAATGTGTGTCCCGATAGAACATCCGTTTCCATCCATTAATC
>OMGY01001324.1_pt1 | contig 23320 bp, 30 predicted proteins | sample 1674461 | NCBI WGS metagenome assembly OMGY01 (sample SAMN05578579, study PRJEB25193) | human gut metagenome | biome: Human Microbiome; feature: human-associated habitat; material: feces | host: Homo sapiens | place: USA:Birmingham
CTGCGGACACTTTTGGCGCCACCTTTTGGTGACAAAAGGTGGTAAATCCGCTCCTTGCAGGAGACACCCAATCGGAGGTGCGGGATGTGCTCGAAATGAGAATAGGTTGTTTTTGCAGTGCGATCCCGCAGGCCGGAGGCCTGCTAAAATACAGTTTCGAAAGATTCGCTCTTCGGCCGCAGCCGAAGAGCGGAAGCCCGCAGCCGCTCATGCAGAGGGCGGCATCGCTCCGCCTGCGGCCTCCGGCACATCCTCCGCCGGCCGCGGACGAAAAACAACGGTACGAAAGACCAAACGCTCGCCCGCATGAATGCTCCGATAACGCGACCGGAGGGCTTCCGTCATGGAAACCCTCCGGTCGTTCATGCGATCGGATTGCGGACGAAGCCGCAACCGGAAGAATCGGCCTGCTATTCGCCCATCAGGATTTCGAGAATCTTGATGGCGGCCGTGGCGATCGGGGTGCCGGGGCCGAAGATGGCGGCGGCGCCGTCGCGGTACAATTCGTCGTAATCCTGATGGGGGATTACGCCGCCAACGATCACGATGATGTCCTCGCGGCCGAGCTTCTTGAGCTCTGCGAGGGAAGGGATGTATGCCTTAATGTTATTTCAAAATCTGGAACGACCACTGAGCCCGCAATTGCATTTCGGCTGTTCAAAGAACTGTTGGAAGAAAACTCTTTGCCTCCCATATTGCATTCCGGGTGATATGTAAACTGTACTCCGCCATAAAGAATCTCAACGTTGTGTTCTCCTTTTGCTGCAGGGGTTCGGACGAGGCGGCAATATTTTGCAATATCGTCAGATATGAAAATGTTGCCTTCCAAAAAGAAATCAGTTGGATTTTTGAGATAGTCTTTGAATGCTTTGATGTACATGGAAACGCTCCTATCTAAAATTGTTATACAAAAAGGGCAGACTTCCCAGAATAGGAAGCCTGCCCTTAATGCAGAAATATGAATTGTAATCAAGACCCAAAATATCAGTCATAAATGGTATCTATCATACAGTTACAAGTTTATGCAACTCGCATAATACGTCAACCATCACTCGGTATCGGCAACGCCCATATAGAGATGGTAGGTGGCGTTTGCCGTCTGGCAGACCCAGTGATTGTAGAACGAATTGTACGGCTCGGATGTGACAACATCTTCGTCCGCACAATAGATAGCTGCCTCACACCACGAGGGACCATTCTTGCGCGGGATGCAGCGAACATCCATGCACATACCATCGGCAAAGGTAACGGACTCGAACTCAATCTCGTCCTGCTTTTTGCCTCCGTCGGTGTACTGATTGATTTCGTTCATGCGCTCTTTGCTGATAACAAGGCGCTCGACAAAAACCTTACGAAAATTGGTGAGATTCTCATAGGTTGCGCAGATACGCATGATAGCGCTTGCCAGAGCAGAAGCTGAGCCCATATCGTAGCAGAGCGCCGTTTTGTTGAAGCTGCCAACTCCAAAACCCGTCCAGAAACCGCCCTCAAACAAATGGATGGAGGCGGCATAGCAAGGACAGGCATCGGGTTTGCAAAGCTGGATTTCAAGCGTGCAGCCCTTGTACATACTATCTACCGCAACCCGGCAAATGTCAAAGTTTGCTTCGGAAGGGACTTTGCCGCTGCCGTCCCAATAGGTGGAGTTGTAGCGGGAAAGATACATCTCGGCAATCTGCCTTGCATCGCTCTCGGTCATACCGATGGATTGTTTAAACATTCTTTATACCTCTTTTCAGATTGTCAGCGCATTTTAGATGCCTCTGGCATTACATGGTCGGGTTGGTCCACAGAACCTTCTCTCCAGCCCGGATACGCGTGATACAATCGATTGGAAAAACGAAGACATCGAACATATTGGTTCCCTTCTCAACCTGTTTGATGAGGTTGGGATGCTTGCAAACAAAGCGCTGAGTGTCTTCCGGCTTTGCAAAGGTGCTGATACGAGTCACGGAAATTCCTTCTCTGCGCAGCACATCCGCATCGCGAATAAGGTGCCTGGGGCAATCCACTTCGAAATGCTCACTCATCTTCTTATCGTCAATATAGTCCATGACGAGAGTGACGACTTTGTAAGGCTCGACCGCTTCCATCATGCTTTTGCACACATTGGTGATGTCCTTAGGGTCGGCACTGTCGTGCTCATAAAACGTAAGGAACAGTTCCGACATCTTATCAATGGCAATCAGCCGGGCCATGTAATAAATTCCGGATGCCGTTCCGCTTCTTGCCGTAATGACAGAACTTGTCTCTTCAGCCCAATCCGATGGAGATGCCAAATAGTGAATCACATCGTCATCGTTCAGAGGATACATAGTTCGAATCAGGTTGGAGAACTCATTGCATTGAGTTCCAAAAAGAAAGGCGGAGCAAGCATTGCGGACTGCTTTATCCACTGTATCCTTATCCTGAAACATTGCGGGGTCTGCCGGAATGTTCTTTCGGAACAGCGGAATACGGATACTGTCCAGTTTTTCGAAGACATCCATATCGTCGATGAAATCGCTGTTTTGAAGCAACTCTTTTATGGTTTTGGAGGCTAAGTAGATGGTTTTGCTATCTACAATGAAGCCGCCAAATTCCCATTTTGCGAATCGTGAAAAGGATGGCTTTTTACCGTCCGACGAATCTCGGTCCTGAACCATCACATAGAGCGATTCAACTTGATGTTCCTTAACCAAAACCGGACGCTTGAAAAACGAGTAATAGTGGGAGAACACGATGTCATCGCTGCGTTTTGCGCCCTCAAAAAAGGTCATGGCCCGGTTTGAAAGAAAACGAATCAGTTCCTCAATAGTAAAAGTTAACATAGTTCATATTACCTCTCTTTAGATGGTCAGCACAGCAGAATCGAAGATTTCCAAACAGTCGCAACTCAAGAACTGGCCTCCACAAATGGGGCACTTCTCAATGTCGCAGCCGTAGTGGTGATAGTAGCCAATCTTGGCTCCACAATCGCCACAGCGGATATCTTTTTCTTCCGGAGTGCCAACGAATTTCTCGTACCAGTCGCCGGGGTCGCCGACTTTGATACGGTTAAAAGTTTTCTTGTGTTTGCCTTTGATGACCACGCGCTTATACGAGCAGCCGTTAGCTGTCAGCATTTCGCGTCCACAACAGTTACATTTTGCCATTGCTTGTCTCCTCTTTCAGCAGGTCGCGTGCGTGGTCAAGAACTTCCTTGGCAACAGGCTTACCGCCTTCGTTTAGGGCAAGGAAGATTTCCAGAACCTCTGCACGAGTCACATTCTGGTCAATTTCAGCAATCCCAATGGAAGCGTCCATGAACCAGTTTTTGTCCTGAGGAGAAAGGTCGTTGTAGAAAACGCCTTTATACGGGAAACGATTCTCGTAAAAAGCAAGCAGGGTCAACATACGCTGCTTGCCATCAACGATTTCATAGTAGTTGCCATCGTTGCTTGTGCGAGTGAATGGCAGCTGCTTAAAGACGAAACGACCAATCTCGCGACCCATAAAGATGCTGTCCAACAGCTTTTCCCTGTCCTCATCATCCCAAACAGAACCACGCTGATAATCAGGGTTGAAATCAACGCCGAACAGGTATTGGAAGCTGAGTAAAGAATACATACTGCGGTTTGAGAGTTGCGCTTTGCGAAATGCGTGTCTTTGTCATCATCCAGTGGGCGAACACTTGTCCAAGCCCAGCAGGAATAGTTATCGCTGTTTGCACCACTGCGGATAAGATACATGTACCCGCCTTCCAGAGCCTCGTCAACAACGCAGTTTAGAAGGTGACCAACCTGTACTTTGTCGCCGACCGTGAAGCGATAAGAGGGTTTCCCTGCACGCTTGGCAGTTTCACAGGCTCTCTCGTAGGAAAGACCTTCGAGCGCAGCTTGTTTCAGGTTGATTTTTGTGATTTCTTTTCTTGCACTTTTCTTAGCCATTGCGATTCTCCTTAACCAATCCGATGGACTCCGAACAAAACAGCAGGAAGAAGCTGTTCATACGGGGTGTATTGGGCAAAATCGTAGATTTGAGCCTCATCGCTGATGATGTATCCGCCAGGGCAGGATTCGCCATCGTCATTGGAACCGCCGTTGTCATCAAGGCCACGGCTTTTGAGCTCGTTGAGGTAATCCTCACGCATAGCATCGTATGCTTCTTCCGGGGTAGAATATTGCTTTGGATTTACTTTTGTGTAAAGGTGGCCCTCGTCATCGGTGAAAGTCTTTGTGATGATAAACATAATTTACACTCCTTTTTGTAGTACGCAAAAAAGCGGGCTTCCCGATTGGGAAGTCCGCTTTCAAGCGAAATGTGAATTGTACGAAAGGCAAAGCACCTTTTGATTGCTGGTATCTATCGTACAGTTTCATCATACGCCGTTCGCACAATATCGCAAGAAAAAAGAAGAAAAGCCGCTGCCTCCCAGCATAGGCAACGGCTTATTGTTATTTGCTCAACGCTTTCTCAGCGTTTTCTTTGACAGTCGAGCGGATGTCAGCAGGCACCTTCAGAATGTCCAATGCCGCCTCAACGGAAAAGCGTCCAGAACGTACAAGGTTTGTAACACTTCCGGAAAGAGATTCGAGATGCCCTTCTTTGCGGCCTTTTGCAAGACCTTTTTCGACACCCTGCTGCTCGACAAAGTCACTATAATTACACATTTGATTGATACCCTCCTTGACGTCGGTGGTAACGGGCAAGCCGCACTCGGTTGCAAGTTGCAGCTTTTTCTCCACAGGCGTTTTATTATCAAAAATCGTAGAAAAGAGACGTACCATGTCATTATCGGACTCTTTATCCTGCAAGCAAGCCATAACAATGCAGTAATTGTCATATTGCTCTTTCGGAAAATGATATTCTTTGGCCAAACAGGTTTCGGTCATTGAATAGGTGTTACAAACACCACGAACTTCTTCACCAGGGTCAATACACAGCCAAATGCTGTATACCTTTTGCAGCTTATCATAGTCCGAGTTATGGAAAACAGATTCCTTTTGCGCAGAAACCATTCTGCCGCAGTAAAAACTTCCACGGTTCAGCATGTGGTATCCAGGGTTGTACTTATTTTGAGCTTCAATATCCACAATGACTCGATTGGCTTTACCGCAAGGCAAGCCAATATCGAACAACACATCGTAGTATATTGTTCCCTCATTTATGCTTTTGGATTCTACGTTCTTTTCGTTCAGTTTATCAGGCAGGTCTTCAACAGGATGACAGCTAATTTCGACTGGAGGGATGTTGGATTTTTGAATTTCTGCCAACTCCTCCGGTGTCATTTCGCTTTTGGCTTTTTTGTAGACAATGAACTCTTGAATCTTATCAAGAGCCATATCATGAAATTCTGGAATGCAATTCTTAGCGATAAAAGCCGCAACGGGTGTACAGCCAAGCAAGCTTTTGCATCCAGCATCCAAGTTTACCTTGTCATTGCTGATGGCATGCCCGATGGTATTAAGACCTCCCATGTCTTTATACCTCCTATATTATAGCATGTTCGCAAACAAATGCACTAGAAAATACTTATTGTACGCAAAAAAAGAGTGGGCCTTCCATTGCTGGAAAGTCCACTCTTATGCGGATTGTGAATTGTACGAAAGGCAGGATGCCTTTTCGATTGCTGGTATCTATCGTACAATTCTAATTGTATGGGTCTCGCACGAATGTGCAATGGTCTTTAGCCAAGCATCGTCGCATCACCATCAACGTACCAGATGTACTGCTTCCAGTTAGAAGCGGTCGCACCAGGGATGAGTTTCAGCGCAGAAGCTGGAGGCACGCGACTCGGCTCAAATGACATCTCGTAATGCTTTTCCAGGCCGTATTTCCGCAGAACGATACTCGGCATTACTCTGCCAAGCTCGTACCACTTGCGAGGCGGGATGCGGATGCAATGTTCGCGGTGAATTTCAGTGTATTCCTGCTGGAATTTGTGAATGGCCCGAAGCAGCTGACACATCGGGCAGGTATTAAGGATGCCAGGGTCCTTGTAGCGGTATACTACAAGACGATATTTATCGTGTTCCTTGGTGGTCAGAACGACACCAAAATAGTTTTTTGCCATGATATCCTCCTCGTTTTAGTAGTTAGTACCATACTCCAGGGCGTAATCCGGACGCTGATATTCGACGACCGGCTTTTCCCAAGAGCAGATGGGTTCAGTATTGGCGCTCGGAAAATGAGAGCTGATTCCGTTGGTGGCAAGCAAAGCTGCCGTGCAATCCGCAATCTGTGCAAGAAGCTCAGGATTCCATCCAAAGGTGTCATCTCCGGTCAGCTGTTCGCACAGGACTTGTGCCGCTCGAAGAATTTCAGTGTCTTTGGATTCCTGCTGAATAGGTTTCGGTGCAGCAATTGTGACATTTCGTGCAATGACGTTTTTGGGCAATGGCTCATCGACCCATTTTCCCTCGTAAATCTCACGGGCATAGAAACCGTCTTTGTCGAATTCGTCAAGGCGAACCCAATGGTCGGCTTCCCAGGTCCTTTGAGCGATTCCGTCTGGATTGATAGTAACCATCACACGTTCATCGTGTGCGTTGTTTCCCCAATGGGTTTCAGAGTCATTGCCAAACTCCTGAATGAGAAGTTTCCTTGCGAGTTCTCCATCGGTCAGTGCAGACAATTCTTTGATTCGTTTTGTGTTCATATTTTTTCTCCTTTTTCTGTAAACAAAAAAGGCAGGCCCATCGTGGTGATGAGTCTGCCTAGTTGTATCAGTTTGTGAATTGTACGAGCGCTGAAATGCGCAGATGCTATCTATCGTACATTCACAATTTTACCGGCATCGCAAGCAGCGTCAAGCTGTAGCAGCGGCGTCAGCAGTTGCTTTTTTGGCTTCCGTGTATGCTTCGTAAGCCGCGTGATATTCACTCAGCTTAATCTGCGTAACGGTGTCTGGAACCTTGGTGCTGCGAGTTGCATATTCGCAGGAATAATATCCGTAGATATTTCCCTGCTCATCATCCCACAGCTCCGTAGTGATGCGGCCAGAACCGTTGAAGCCGGCCCACCAGAACTGGTTGGCAAGGAATTTCTTGCCGTTCACGTTCTTACAGACCTCATCTTCCCACAGGCAGTTCATGGGCGAACGCTGTTTGAAGATGACAAAACCGTGAGGGTCACGGCGTTTCATGACCTGAGATTCGTATTTGGCGAGCAGCTCCGGCTTCAAATCAACAGTCAGTCGGTCATTTAAAACATACGAGAGCTTCTCATCAGGGAAATATTTGTCGAAGAACTGCTTTGCAATTTCAATGAAATGCGCTTTTTCCTCCTTTGTCGCGAAATAATTCTTGTAGAAAGTGGTGCCGGGATTTACCTTAAATGCCATTTCAACCATTGCCATTACTCCTTTTCCATTTGGATAGTCCAACCGTTTACATCGGAATAAACCGCATAGAGCAGCGTTGCGAAATTGTAGCCTCCGTCATACAGCGTATAGCGAAGGGAGATGTTCAGCGCAAGAGTCCGTTCCTTGACGATGCCCTCGCAATCGAGATAGCTGAACGTCTTTGTCGGATTGGTAAGCCATGCTTCACGTTCTTCATTGAACTTATCTTCATCGTATTCCACGATTTCCTTGAAATACGAATCGAACGTGACGAGCTTGACTGACGAGAAGACATCAGCCATCATTCCGCACTTTTCAATCAGTTCATCAGGCCATTCGACCTTGATGATTGCTGCGCCGTTGTCTTTCAGCTCTTTGTGAGGGCTGAGCGAAACGTTATAGCGCTCACTGAGAAAGCCGAACAGCCAGGACCAATCGATAGTTTTCAGGAAACTGGCAGCTTCCTTGGCGTCCATGAAAATTTTGATTTCTTTACGTGCCATGATATATCTCCTCACTATATTATTCGGTGCCGAATTTAGCCCACGCTTCTTCGACACTCATGTGATAAACCGCCTTAAACTGTTCTTTGAAATACGCATTGAACAATTCCCGGTGGTGAGGGCTCATGATGATTTCGAGATTGAAGTCGGGGTCATCGGTGGAATTGTTGCAGTAGGAAATGTATGTACGAATGGTATCGTCCGGATGCCAGTCAATGTACATGTTAATCCAATCTGCATTTTCTTCTGAGTTCAAATCAAGGCCAAATGCTTTGTCTGCATCGAACCAGATAGGGACGTAGACGTTAATCCATCCGTCGTAGATGACTTCTTCATTGGCATCGAGCGTGAATCGTATCAGTTCAGCAAAGTCCTGTACGGTAATAGTTTCCTGCGTGCAGAGACCATGAACCATTTCGTTGTGAGTCATAAAATATGCTCCTTGTTATTTTTTGAAGGTGTCAAAGAATCGAATCATCTCGCGGTTCACACCGACTGCAGATTCAGTCTCAGGATAGAGCGCTGCAAAAGCATGGACCGTTTCTCTCTTGGAAACAAACCCGTAGTCGTGGCGAACGCGCTCATTTTCGAGGCACTTCTTAAATCCGAAAGTCTGTTTCTTGAGAAAGTCCTTTTTCCCGGTGCAGATATAGCACGGGGGGACGAGTTTGGAATAGGTCTCAGGCTTGATGAACTCAGCATAACTGTGATTCTTCCAGCCCTTAGACATATAGTAGTTCTGAAGCAAACCTACCTGACCCTTGTAGATGTAATACATACCGCTCTGCAGGCCCATCGCGTTGATGACGAGCTTCTTGGCTGCCTCGGGTACGTTCTCTTCCAGTTCGTCCTCTACCGGCTGCATCTTGACAGGATAGCGGAGAATAGAGCTTGCCATGCAGGCAAGGAATGCGCCAGCACTGTCGGCAACTACAAAGACCTGATTCAAGTCACCACCGAAGTCTTCAGCGCGTTCAGCTACAGTAGCAAACGCATTGATGACATCGGTGATTTGACCGAAAACATTGGTTTCAGGAACCAGACGGTAATCCGGAACAAAGGTGAGATACCCTTCTTTGGCAAACCAGGTTGCCAGGTTTTGATTCTGTTCTTTCCGGCCAGCAATCAAGCCGCCGCCATGGATATCGATGATAATCGGATGCTTTTCGGCATCGTTATCTGGGCGATAAACGTCCATGAAAAGATTCTGCTTGCCGCAAATACCAATCTCAGTGGCAGTTATGCCTTCATGAGGCATAACAGGCTGAGACTTGATAATTTCTTCTACATGGGTGCGTTCTTTCTTGGTGGCGGCATTGATGAAATTCATGATAAAAACTTCCTTTCAAATTGATAAAAAAATAGCGGCCGCCAATCTATAAAAAAATGAGATTAGTGGCCGCTTGGGTGTTATTGGAATTCAAATGTGTATTGGGTTCCTCTTTCGGTTTTGACAAAAATTCTGCTTCCTGCAAAGCCAATAGCTTTTACTGTGCTGGTACGCAGGACGTCTTGTTGCTTTGGTGTTGTTGTTTTGAATACGAGTGGCTGCCCACTTGACAGCTCAAGAGTTCCGACCCGTCCAATGAGCGGAAGAACTCTTGCGTTGAGACTCGTGGTGCTGTGAAGCACACAACTGCTGTTAATCCGCATCATTGTCCTCCTGATATGAACTGGTCAGATATCCACATCCGGGTACTGATTCAACACATGATTGAACCTGTTATCCAGATGTTCATCGTTTTCGTCCCGCTCGGGATAATTAAACTTTCCTTCCTCTTCTGCTGCATCCCCCAAGCGTTCCATGAGTGCAATGACGCTTTCGAGCCAGGCGGAAGCCTTGCCAAACGTGTCATCCTCTTTTCTCTTGGCATAGAGCATGTCAGAGACTTCTTCGAGAGCCATTTTCTGCTGGTACAAAGTATTCCAGTTGATGTGCTCTACAGCGGAACGTAGGGGAGTTAAGTGTTCTGTTTCTGTTACAGTGTTTGTTACGGTCATTTTTCTTTCTCCTTGTAGTGTTTAGTTACGATAAACGTCAGCAAAGCACCGCAAAATTCCAACAAAAAAAGCAGACTTCCAAACGGATAGTCTGCTTCTCAGAATTGTGAAATTATAGCGTATGTGTGCTGTTATCTATCATACAATTTTTATTGTATGCGTTTCGCACGAATACGCAATAACTATTTTTTAGAATTAAGAATCGGAATTTTCCGAACTGTTGCTGTTATCATCGGAACTGGACTCAGCGTTTTCGTCCGCCGTGGAATTGTCACCAGATTCAGCGTCGGTGTTTTCTTCCGCGCTTGTATCCTGTTCGACAGTCGAATCACTGTTGACTGATGCGTATGTACCAGTCAAGATGACGGGAACTTCACCATAACCCAGATAACCGCTAATCAGGCTGCCGGAATTTTCGACTAGGTACTTGGTTTCTGTCATGTTCGGGAACAAGTAGATATCCTGAATCGTAGTGCCCTTCACATTAGCGCTGTCAAAGGTATCGTTGCACGCCGCAACAACACTATACCCGTCATAGTTCCAAACCAGATAGAAGTTCTTGCCGCCAATTTCAACATCATAATCTGCATCTCGGAAATCTTCAAAGGTACGATACTGCTTGCTGGAATTGAAAGCGACAGAATCGTTGTTTGTCCAGTAGAGACCGGACGGATTGCCAAACAAACCATACAGGAAGTTGAACTGTTCCTCCGGCTCTCCGTCGGTCGGATAGCCGTCGAATTTGTCCGGAGTGACAGACGAATAATAGAGACCGTCAAGGAACGCATCGCCGATATTGATGCCATCATCATTGGCTGCACGACCGTCCAGCATCAAGGTCAGTGAACCGCCGTTATATCCAATCGGATAATAGTCACAGCCGTCATCCTTGCTGGCAGTGTGAATGGAAAAATCACTGATTTCCTTTTCTACGCCTTCGCCTGTGGATTCTGCATTGATTTCACCAATGACTGTATCACCGTTTTCAAGTTCGTTCAATTTCAGATATCCCTTTACAGGCAAATCCCGTACATCCTGTAATGCAACGTCCGTGATATCCAGTGTCTTGCCGGTATCAACGCTGCGCAGCGAATAGAACTTGCTGCCGTCATCGTAAGACAAAGGACTCTGCCCCATCGGAATACCGTCCGGCCAGGTAGTGTCAGGATTGTCCAGCGTGCCGGGCGTGAAATCCGGGAGATTCGACAACAAAGACCAGGCATTGATGGGTTCCGGGGTCGGTTCTGCTGTCGGTTCCGGTGTTGCTGTTGCGGCAGCCTGTGCTGCTTCTGCGCTTGCTACTGCGGCTGCCTGGTCTTTCCGTTCCTGAACCACAGCTGTGGCGCAGCCGGAAAGTGTCACGGCGAGTGCCATGGCAGCTGCGGTGATATTGATAATCTTTTTACTCATACGTGTTTTGCCTCCTTATGTTTGCGGTTTTGCGGCTATTGAAGATTTTTCGTGGTTTTATTACTTTTAATTCATACTACACAAACAATATGCCAGAATTTTTTGCAACAAATTTGCATTTACTCGCCGTTATTGAGTTTGCGTTAGAGTCTTTGTATGTTGTTGCTTTTCCGTCTTTAGAGCCAGCTATTCCTTGCATTATATGAACATGCTTTCCAACAAGAAATATGCTTCCTGGATAGTTACGGTTCATGTTTCTGTATGTTGGATGGTGCTCTTTAACTTTAAGCTTGCAAACATCATTCGGATGCTCTTTGCGAAATTCTTCTAGGCTGGCAGCTTCTTGTTCCGTTGCTTTATGCCGATTTATAGCAACTGCCTTATTATCGAGTGTGTACACGCGGTTCATATTTTCATTGTTTAACACTCTTCTATCATGACGGCGGAACTGTTTAAGCTCATACGGCATATGATTGTTGATGTTGCTATCACAGACATTGCTCGGCAAGACAGAACAAGCAATGCAGTAAGCGTCGAGCCAATGGTCTTTACTTACACCGTGCGCTGCACGATAGTCATGGGTGCTCTTTCCTGCTGTCACAAAAAAGTGCTTTGGAAATAGCACACTCAATTTATTCGTCAGTGCCGGAATGATTTGATTCAATACACTCAAAGCGCCGTACTTTTTGTTAAGTCCAACTTTTTCTTCGGCAAGTTTCTTTTGCCAGGCAGCATCTTTATGAACAAGGTTATGATGCTCCGCGCATAGACCAACGATATTGGCAATGGTGTTGCTGCCATTCTCGGATTGCGGCACTACATGGTGGTAATGGTCGATGGGTTTATCACAGAACAGGCAATGGTGTTCCTGCATTTCAGAAACAGCATTTTCAAGACTCCCTTTTTGGTAGAGTGGGCCTTGTTGGTACTGCCATTTCTGAATGTCAGGATTATCAAGCCGCATGAACGCAAATTTGTTTACTTCAAGCACAACATCACTGATAGGAAGGAACTTTTGCATTTTTCTCACCAAATTGATGTGTGTTTGGAGCAACTGATTCGCGGTAGGCGTAAGCCATCCTTCCGGTCTTGTGCGATTGGTGTACTTTGCTTCTTTGTTTTTAATACCAATGCAGAGTACATCTTTCTTATAACCCGGAAGGCGACGTTTGATGATGCCAATTTCTTTTGCACGTTTGCTAGGATTCTTACTTTGAGCAGTATCTTGCTTCACGCACTTCTTAGAAATGGTGCCATTTGCCTTAGCTCTCCGCTGACGGCGACAACGTCTGCCGTTTGTGCGTCTTGCACGGCGGGCTTTTTTACGGTCTTGCATCAATTTTGGAACCTCTTTGTTGCGAGTTTCCAGATGTGCCGTAAAGACTGCCGTTCCATTTGCTTTAACAACGGCAACGCCGATATTGGTTCTACCAGGGTCAATGCCTAAATATAGGGGCTGCACTACATCATTGGTTTCATACAGCAGTTGGATGGTAAACGGTTTTGCTCTTACGACTCGTGCTTTCTGCTCTTTAAGCAGGTGGCGCACATGTCCGCCGCGAGTCGTAGGCATCAAAGGTTTACCGTCTTTGTTGAGCACATAAACAGTGGACATATACGTCACCTTCTTTGCGATAAGTCTCCCCTGCCGAAACAGGAGGTTGTGTTTCCCTTGGCTAGATGACGCCTTCGCATGGTTGCAGGCTGGGAAAACCGTACAAGTGCAGCTCGTCATCTTGATGTACAAAAGTACATCCGCCTGTGATATTGAAGGAACTTAGTGGGATGGGGTCATTCCACTAAAATTCTTCAATACCCCTAATGCCGAGGAGTGAGAGACCCACCATGCCGATAAGCAAAGTGAGGAGTCCAAGTCCAAAAGCAAAGGCAATATATTGAATTACGTCGATGAGTTTAAGCCATTTTGCGACTGCAGCGCCTAAAACAATCAACAGGCCAAAGCAGCCGGTCAGATAAATGAGCAAGCCAAACTGTGCAGTTCTGCTAAAAAAGGATTCAAGTGTTTTCATGATAAACTCCTTTCATACTTTTTATGGTATACGATTCGCAAGAGCCTGCAACAGGAAAATAAAAAAAGCTGCCCAACCGAAGCTGGACAGCCTATGTATGATTATGTATTATCGTCTGTTATCTCGTTCTTGTCTTCTGTGCTCACGTTCCTCGTATTCTTTTTTCTGATACTTGAGTCGTTCATTCAGCAGGAAGGAGTTTTCATCGCGAGTCATTTGCAGTTTTACCTCGTACCAGCAGCCGTAAAGAAAGGCTGCCAGAATGCAGAAGCCAACGATTTTGACTAAGAGGTTGAAAAGAACGTTCACAATAACCGGGAAAATATAGCCGATGGCTTTGGCGATAAGCAGGATGAGCCCACCGAAGACAACGATTTTTGCGATTGTCTGAACAACGGGCGGGAAATCGCCCAGGACTTTGGAAATGGTATCGTTAATTTTGGTGATGATATTAGTGTTTTTGCCACCGTTGTTATTATTTTCTGCCATGTCGGTTCCTCCTTTTTGTGCCAATTATAGCATATATCGGTACAAAACGCTACACTCCACATGAGGAATCTTGATGTTTAAGCAATAGCTCAACAAAAAATGCCGCCACCCTTTCGGATGACGGCAAGTGATGTTATTTCTTCACGGGGATATTCTGGTCAAGAATAACATCGAAGTTGTAGTGCGGCATCTTAGACGCATCACCACCAGCAGCTTCGAGGGTCATGTAGAAGTCCTCGTCATTCATAGCCTGCACGAGAGTGTTCATCTCGTCGCAGGTATGTTTGAGCATAGGACCGCGCTTATTGCAGAACATCACAGCCGAAACAGGCTGAATGCCCTGTGCAACCATGCCATCCCAATGAGTCCGCAGCTCGGTTACAGACTTCAAAGTAGCAACGCCGCTCATGAAGTCATAAATCTTGCAGTGGGACTCGTCGATATGTTCCAGAACGTCGATACGAGTCCGGTTTGCGTACAGAGGGAACTGGAGTTCAACTTCATTCCCGGTGTCTGCAACCAGCCGATTTGCAAAATCCTGCGCATATTTCTCAAGAGTGAGAGGCTCGCTTTCGAGAGGCTTCACGTTTTCGGCAATAGCGTCGAAAATTTTACGCCATCCCTTGTCGCTCAGGTCGATATCCGACTTGTTGGCGAGGGTATTCAAGAACCCACGCGGCAGACCGGAAATATCAACAGCAACAACGCCGGTGAAAGCGTTGAAGGTCGGGTGACGAGTCTTGTCCCAGATGGTATCAAACTGAGCGGTGGCGATAACACGCTCGCCGAGCTGGATATCCAAGCCCTGCGTAAGCATGTTGTTCTGGTAGAAATGCTTCAAGTCATAGCCACCAGTAACAACACCTTTGGTCGCATCCGTATCCAGCTGACCACACTCAACCTTGACAGGAATTTCGTACCCATCATAGTCAACAGTGAAGTTCTTTTCCTTCTGCTTCTCCTTATACGGCTGGAAAATAGGCTTGACGAGCACATCGCACGTCTTGCCATTCGCCATATGGAAATCAGGAATCAGGATACGGGCGGGAGCAACGCCGGTAGCGTCAGGTGCCAAGTAATTGCGGTACTTGACACCAAAGTGCTCAGCCAGGCAAGTACGCAGCACGTTCAGGCTGGTGACCCGGCTCTCAGCGCAGCTGCCGTTCTTGGTCAGCATGGTGCTGGCGGTAGCCTTGTCCATCTCCACATAGATGATGGTAGAAGGAGCGCCAAGAGCCTTAAACTGCTCACGCATAACGACATCTGCCATAGGAATCTCTTCCTGCTCGGACATCGTCATGGTCGTGGCGAACGGGCCGTCAACGCGGTGATAGCTGTCCTCTCCAGGCTGCTTGGAAGCGATGAACCAGGGATACTTGTTGCGGGTGGCAACCAAAATGAAATTATTCAGGCCAACGCCATGGATGCACAGCGGGCCCTCATTGCTGTGGCCGTTGCCAAACTGTAGGCTTTCCGGCAGCTTTTCCTTAGACATACCATTGCCCCAGTCGGCAATAACCACACCAATTAGGTTTTTGGCATGGCCTTTCACAATCGCGACCAAGATGTTAATGGCATCTTTGCAATTAGAGATGGCATTATCAACCGGCTCACAAGCGGCATCGCTCATGGGTAACTTCTGGCGCGAAATAGCGTCAAAGTAATGGTTGGTGATGCCGACGTTGAAAGTGACGTTGTTATTCTTCTTAGCCATAATATAACCCCGTAACGTGGGGCTGCCGTGCTGCTCTCGAATTTATCTCCACAGCAATGTGAGCCCCATATATCGGGGATGTTATTATTCTTTTTTGTTGTTTGTTTTGCAGGAGCCGCTGGCGATATCAGAAATCGCTTCTTTGACAGCTCCGAAAACGTCAGCTGATTTCAGAAAGTCTTCGGCCAATCCTTTGATGTGGCTGTAATTTTTGAAGACTTTCTTGACAAGAAATGCGCCAGCGATTGATACTACTGCCAAAAGCAGCAGAAATTTCGCGGCATCGGTCAGTTTCACTTGCTCCAGCAGGAGCGCGAGTATCACACCATCTTTGCTCAGCTAGGTCTTAATTAGACCGTGAACGAATGAACCATAGCTAACTGCATATTGCTTAGCTTTGGCTTCGTGGTTACTAATGATGGTGTCTACTCGCTAAATTATGTTTCGAATCATGGTAATGTCCTCCTTGAAGGTTTGTAATTGTTATACGGTATATATAAATACGCTCTTAACGCGGCGTTCGCGTGCAGGAACATTTATATAAACACATTGACGCTGTGTACGCGTGCTATGTTGATTAGCATAGCAATTCTATATAATCAGCCTTTCCTTCGGCTGTCAGAAGTCCACATTCCGTGGGATAAATCTATATTAAACGCAGAAAATCTGCGGAAATCCTCAAAAAAGAAAAAGGACAGAAACCCAATATGGGCATCTGTCCTTCTTCCAGGAGGTATATGAACTATGGCAAATCAATGATATCTCTGTTACATTATCTATTCTATGGGTATCGCACGTGCCGTCAACCCAAAATACCAAGTTTTTACGAAAATAATATATACGGCACATCGTACAATTTAGAAAACCGGATATTTAGTTTCCTGAAATGGTGCAGGAAAAAGACACCGTGCCGCTCCAATCACCGGAAGTAAGATTAGCTTTTACCGTATAGTTTGAGGTGATACTAGCCAAGGCATCGTCACGTTTCCACGTTGTTTTGGGTGTTTCCACTATTATCGGGAAATCGCAAAAAATGTCAAAAAGAAAAAGCCGTCCACCAAACGGTGAACGGCTTTCGTGACAATTTATACTGCGGCGAGAACTTCTTTCAAAGTCATTTTGTCAATGCCTGCAAATTCTACAGCGGCAGTAGCCCAAAAGAAATCGCTGGCGCGGCATTCGTCGTATATCGGGTCAAATTCGTTACATTCGGTTTTGATGTCAAAAAATTCTTCACGGGAGAATCGTTCACACGGAATCCCTGCATTCCTCTGTACGAAATCTTTAATTCCATCGGTCATAATGGAGCAGCCAATCTCAAGGGTGTCGTCCGAGAGGCTATCCCCATATGTGTTATATGATAGACCATAGTGAGATACATAGGTTGCGCGGCTTGCACCAGTATATTCGCTCTCGAGAAATTCACTAACAGTCTGCTCCAAAGATACCTTTCCATCTTCGTACAATTCACCAGAATAATCATACGGGCAATCATTGCTGCGCCATTCATAATGAGTGGGAATGGGGTTCAGCATTGCTGCCAAACTCTCCAAAAGCTGCTCTCTAATTACATCCTTCTGAGCAAGAAAAAGCGAATTCACATATTCTGCGATTTCATCTTCATTCTGCTTGATATAGTCGATACATTGTTGCATGCTTTCGGTAACAGGAGCTTCATGTGATTTCATGTTCATAATTATGGAGCAGGACACCCCATCTATAGCCGTAAGGCTTAGGTGGGGAGGAATGCGCTTCTTAGAAAAGACTAAGATACAGCATTTCCTGCTTACCTCCTTTCAACATTTAAATGATTTGTATCCATGCTCCCGCATGGCAAACAACTTGAACTTTGGAAATTGCTACGGACTTACTTTTCCCATTAGCAGGAATCAAAAGTCTTGTGCCTTTGTTATGGCACCCGCTTGTAATGTATGTTTTACTTTCGAGACGCACAGTGTCGTATGGCTGAATTGCATAGCGCTGTCTTCTTATAGAGCGACGCCCCTTCGACACCTTTTTGCTGCGGTACTTGTGCAGGTCTTCAGAATTCTTTTTGTGATTACGGCTAATTCTGCCGTTAAAAAGTTCTTTACCTTTTGCTTTGTTACCGGTGCGGGTGTCGATATAAGTGGCATCGTAGAATTTTTCCAGCACACGATTGTTTCTGCGTCGTTTTTGGTAATGCCTAAACACGCAACGATGTACCGGATGATAATCTCCCATTGCATACGCATCGTTGTTGTGGGTTTTCTCTATGCCAAGAATGATTCGCTTTTCCTTTGTCATCGCACCATAAGTGATGGTCACAAATTCCTTACCGTATGTGGCGTGCAGTGCATCTACTATCTGCCAGCGAACAGCGTTCATAAACGCTGCACCTGAAAGATTGGCAAATTCTTTATCTTCGCCAAAACCGAAGAGCTTGCCGCCTTTTTGATGATTTGCTGGCGTGTGGCATTTTTCACACGCTGTAACCAACTCATCAAGCTGGTAGCCGTGTCTTCCTTTCCAGTAGAACATGTGGTGCATATGTAAAATGGCACCATCCGCGATTTTGCGTCCACAAACTTGGCAGGTGTAATTATCACGGTAGAACACTGCCTCACGCAAAGTTGCCAAGTTGTAGCGGGGACCTTTCTGGTAGTCTACACCTTCCGGTTTTGATTTGCCTTTCTGGATGGCTTGCAGCAACATTGTGTCAAAAGAACCAACTTCAACCGTTGCATGAGTAATCGGGATTACAGATACATACCGTTCGATAAGACGGATATTCAGCTGCTTCTTATGTTCCAGAGAAGGTGCAAGCCAACCTTCGCCGCGCTTGCGGTTATCGAAGCGCGGTTTACGGTAGCGCAGTCTATTTCTGCGGGTTCGGCGCAACTTACGACAACTGTCGTGGCAGGCTTTCTCATCCTGTAATGTATCATACTGGGCAGACACATATTCGTGGGATTCGCTTTTTACGCTGATGCCGATGTAGTTGTAGCCCACGTCTTCGCAGATTTCGATGGGTTGTGTGTTCGTTTTGCTGTCATACAGCAGTTGAATAGTAAAAGGATGATGCTTAACGATTTTTGCTTTTCCGTCTTTCAAGAGTCGGCGTACCTTGCCAAGACGGATGGTAGGCATTAAGCGTTCACCACTGTTGCTGAGAACACAAACGCAAGTGCTCATGCAAGGTACTCCTTTCGTAAATAATGAATCGATAAGTCAGGGCTTGCGCCCCGTGGTCCACATCGCCAATGTTGTTGTACTGTTTTACCTTTCGGTATGATGTTTGCACGTCTCCTACCCTCAGAGATTTTTAACAAACATCCGCAGAGCTCACCACTTGTGGAGCATGAGTAAGGTGCCTATATTATTAGTACACAACGTAGTTTCCTGCCGCTGGAGCAGCAGACTTAGGCTAATCAACCGGGCTTACGGGTTGCCCCGCAAGCCCCGTCTATAACCGGCGAGCCGGTTTAGGCGGGGTTGTTGACTTGTTTTTTTGGGAACGTTACCATTTATGGAACGGGTTCAAAAGTCCGGGACGGTATTCGTTATCGACATACATCTTGATGTCGTTATCGTCCAGGGCATCCAAAATGTTCATCCAGCATTCCGCTTCGACGCGCATTTCACCGTCCATTTTCAAGGCCCTGTCGCACTGAACTAAGTCTGCTCGAAAAGAGTTCACATAGAAGCAATCTTTTGCGGCAGCTGCGAACCTGGTGAAGCTGTTTTTGGTATTCGTCATGGTATTCATCCTTTCTAAAATAATTTTGTTTCTAATCAATACATACAAAAAAAGAAGCAGGCCCTCAAAAGAGAGTCTGCTTACAAGCATGACAGATTGTTAATGTTCAGTTAGGAGGTAAGTGATGGTATCTGTTATGCAATTATTATTTTAGGCGGTTCGCACATTCGTGCAAGTGGCTTTTTTAGCTTCGTCTGTTTTGTGGTGTGGCGCTGGTCCAACCTTTGGGCTTGGTTTTTTCAGAATCGTCACCTTTGAACATTTCGGATACTTTGCTGCCATCATCTTCAGCGTGGGCGATGTATTCAGCGGCAAGAATCTCATACTGGGCGCGGGTAATCCCGGTTTGTTCTGTAAAATTTATGAATTCATGTTCAAACGCCAGGCTGAGTGTTATCAGAACCCGATTAGCCAGTTCTTGCCGGAATTCATCAACGGTGCCATCAAATTTTATTGTGCGGTCGTCATCATCATCTGTGAAATCATCGGCCGCAGTATTGACGGCATCGCTAAAAAATGTAGTCATATCGTATGCCATATCGGAAGGGCTGATGTTAGGGCTACCATTCGCGTCTTTTTCGTTCAGTTTAACCTGGAGTAGCCCTTGTATGATGCTGTAGCGCATCAGAAGCACTGACATTGTTGATGTTGGCTCGAAATTTTCAATTTCTTTTTCAAGAATTTTCTGCTTGTTTGCGATTACTTTGTAGTTTGCTTTCATATGAATCTCCTTTAAGTGCCCATGACGCGTCTTACTGTTGCAATTTTTATCTCACGTTTCCCTTCCGGCAGCACAAAAGTTGGCTCAATCCAGCGGACTTCTAAGCGAGTTCGACCTTCTCCAACCCAGTAGTGGTGCCAATGAGCACGGCGGACATGTGGTCTGACCGTACGGCCTGTGCCAGTTGCTGTGGATTTCTGATATTCTGCACCGGAAACCAGCTGCATTTCAAAGCTCTTGCCGATTACAAAGCCCACATTGTAAGTTTTGACATTTACTTTTTTAGGAGTAGCACCGGGTTTGGAAACAAGGACGGGCCGCTTCTCTTTCGGGATTTTTACCTCTTTGATTTCTGCGTTTTTTGATGCAAGATAATAAGCGGCAGAGACCGCGATACGAAGATACGGCTCAATACCGGCGTTGAATTCTCGCTGCTTTTGCAGCTCTTCCTCGCTGAGAACGGCACCTGGTACGTTTGAAACCGTGGCGTCATTGACAGTTGCAGAATCAGTTCCGTTCTGAAATGCCTGCTCGCGAGCATCATTGTTGCGCCGATAAGATTCAATCAGCTTTTTGCCGTTGAGACACCACTGCATGCACTGGCAAAGTTCGATGTTATCGACATTCGGGTTCGCCTTAAAAGGAACAATCAGGAAGAGCGTATCCACATCATTTGGCCCGTGGGAAGCATCGAATTCAATGTGTACGAACATCGCATCATGATGAGAGCCAGTGGGCAGATTCATGACAAAATCTCTGTATGGCAACCGCATCATAATGTCAGAATAAATAGGTGCGTCCTCAGTCTCAGCCAATGTTCTGAGAAACTCCGGCGCAAAATTATATACGGTTTTTGCTGCACGCCAATAGTTTGCAACGTATGCCATCGAGAACTGTGCGGCAAGCTCTCCATCCATCGCATTGGCAGCAATTTGACCATTTTGGATAACGCGGTGCCCAAGCGGAATAAATTCACTTACATAGTAGTCATAGCCTTTATCCAGCAGCTTGTTGGCCCCAGAATTCGCAAGAAATTGACTGCTCTGCTCGGCATACCAGAGAGCACTGTTCACAATGATATTATCCACAATGCCACCTCACTGCCAGCATAATTTTATTGTTCCGTCAACAAAGAGAATCTGGCTGTACTTCTCACCGTCAAGAACGATGCAGCGGTCCTCTCCGTGTTTGTGAGCGCCGGTACAATACACAGTTTTGTTATTGATAGCCGGGATGGACGGTGCTTTTGCCAAAACCAGCTGACCGCGCATGGCGCAGATGTCGAGAAAAGAAATAATGTGGTCGCCCACCCTGGAAAACCTCCAATCTTGTTCACAGTGCTTTGATTTGGAAAGAGCCCTCGACATGCGGCAGCGGCTCGTTTGTCACTTTCAGAACGGAGCTATCTCGTTTCTCTGTCGTATATCGAATGGTTTTAAGAATCTCGTATGCCAGCTTGCTGTTGTAGGCAAGCCCTGCGTTGGAAATACCGAAGTTTCCGTTCCAGCCAATTCCCATCCTTTTGAGCTGCGGAATTAGAAGGTCACGGGCTTCGATGACGCCTGTTCCGTTCCAGCGTGCATCATGATACGCCTGAAAGTGCTGTTCATCGTTACCAGAAATATCGAGGGCTTCATAAATGACACCAAATTGACCCATTAGAATGCGAGAGTATGTATCCAACGCATTGGCAACGACTTTCCAGGAAGGAGTATCTAAGCCGATACTGTATTTATACGGAGCATCCTTTTCCGGCAGTTCCCGTGCATGATGCAGCATATCTTCCAGTATTTCGCTGCACTTGTCGGAATAGCTTTTAACAGGAGCCGTTACGTTGATAGCCGTCAGAGTAGCACAAGCACTTGCAATGTCTGCCTCGCTTGCTCCATAAGCCTCTCCAACCTCTTTGCAGATAGAGGAAAAATCGTTGCTATAAAACGTTATCATGATGGCAAGAGCGTGCAGGATGAAAGAGTACTGCTTGCTCGTGAAATCAATGTACATACGGTAAAAATCCTTTCATTTTCTACACTTTAATTATACCGCGATTCGCAATTTCTCACAACGGAAAGCGCTAAATGGTAACAGTTTATACACATTCTTTTGCAATTGACATTCTCCCCCGCCTAAGCCCAACGGCTATAGACGGGGTACTCTGCCTTCAAATTTCATAGATGAATCAGTGGCAAATGAAGGCACTTTTGCTTCCTGGACAATTTTGTTGCTTTGCTGTATGATTAAAGTACAACAATTAGGGCAATACAAAAATCGATAACGGCGAGGTACTGACAAATGGACGCGACAATGCAGACGGTTCTCCGGCTCCATGAGCAAGGTATACCTAGAAGAACCATTGCCAAACGTGCAGGCATCTCATTGCAGAAAGTGCGCAAAATACTGATTACAGCCGGGGCATGGTCAGATGAAACATCAGAAAAAATCGGGAAGCTGCGTGCGAACGGTATGTCAGTTCCTGAAATTGCAGAAGAATTGGGTGTAAAAACCAATACTGTTTGGAGCTATTTGCCATACAGCAAAGGCATGTATAATCAAGAATATCCGACCATTAACGCCATTCGAGTCCGAATTCGAAGCGAAAAGCAAAAGAAAAAGCCCTCACCTGCACGGATACCGCACAGAATGAGGGCAGTGGCGCTTGCTGAAGGATTCGAACCTTCGGACAGTCTCCCATCGTCGGTTTTCTGGACCGATTTCATCAACCACTCGAACAAGCAAGCAGATGGCGCAGAGGGTGAGATTCGAACTCACATGCCGCGATTTCCGCGACGGCAGCTTAGCAAGCTGCTGCCCTACCGTTAGGCGACCTCTGCATAATGCACCTTTTAACGTAGGTGCGACGTAGTGACCCCTGGCAGACTCGAACTGCCGACTCCAGCTTGAGAGGCTGGCGACTTGGACCAACTTGTCGAAGGGGCCTTATGGTGTGCCGGGTAGGATTTGAACCTGCGACAAACGGATTAACGGTCCGCCGCTCTGCCTACTGAGCTATACACCCACAAAAGTGGCAGATAATGCTCTGCCGGGCATGGTGCGCTCGCGGGAAATCGAATCCCGAACACCCCGATTAAAAGTCGGGTACTCTACCGATTGAGTTACGAGCACTTGTCGCGCATCTTCCGTGCCTTGCTTATGGGAACACAGCTTTGAGGAATCTCACTTCCGATGCGCATGAAAGTGAGCGTTGGCCGAGAATGGTCGAGTCGAACAACCGTTGTCAGGGTCAAAGCCTGATGCATTATCGTTTGGCGAATCCTCGAATATACATTATGTATAATAGCATACACTTTAATAAGCCTGGCTGGAATTCACTCCAGCGGCATTAGAGTGACCTGATTTTGATTTTCTGCATCAAAAAAGCACCCATCAGGCGTTGTGCGTCTGACAGGTGC
>OMGY01001330.1_pt1 | contig 23182 bp, 19 predicted proteins | sample 1674461 | NCBI WGS metagenome assembly OMGY01 (sample SAMN05578579, study PRJEB25193) | human gut metagenome | biome: Human Microbiome; feature: human-associated habitat; material: feces | host: Homo sapiens | place: USA:Birmingham
AACATAGCAAGTTGTGTTTTGAGGCACCCGAAATAAATTCGGGCACTCAAAACAACTTGCCGCTCGCCCGACGGCTCGGGAGGGATTCACTCCAAAGTCGTGAATCCGGGACGGAAAATCAGAAACAGGAAACATCAATGCGTATGGAAGAAAACAGAAAGAAAAAATCGACAAAAGGTGTGGGGCGGAAGCCAAAATCCGACCCTGCCGTGCACCGTTATGTCGTACGGTTGAACTCGGAAGAGAACGGGCGTTTCAACATCCAGTTCCAGAAATCCGGATTGAAAGAGCATTCAAAATTTATCAAGGCGATGCTTTTCGGACACGAAATCAAGGTGGTTAAAATCGACAAGGCAACGATGGACTACTACATCCGCCTGACCAATTTCTACCACCAGTTCCAGGGTATCGGCAACAATTACAACCAGACGGTCAAGGCGGTCAAGACCAATTTCGGGGAAAAACGGGCATATGCCCTGCTCCGAAATCTAGAAAAGGCGACCATAGACCTGGTAGTGCTGAGCAAGCGGATTATTATGCTTACCCACGAGTTTGAAGAAGCCTACCTTATCAAAAGGAAAAGGGAGGAAGGATGATATGGTGGCGAAAATCAACAGAGGCGTTTCCCTTTACGGGGCAATCGTCTATAACCAGCAGAAAGTGGATGATGCCACGGCACGTATCATTTACGGGAACCGCATGATTACCGATGTCACGGGCAATCCTGAACAGGTCATGCGGCAGACGATATGGGCGTTCGAGAATTACCTGCTTGCCAACAAGAACACGGAGAAGCCCGTACTGCACATCTCGTTAAACCCCTCATTGGATGACCGGCTGACAGACAGCCAATTTGCCGACCTCGCCAAAGAGTATATGCAGAAGATGGGATATGGCGACCAGCCCTACATCGTATATGTACACGAGGACATCGGCCGCCGGCACATCCATATCGTATCCACCTGCGTGAACGAGAAAGGGGAAAAGATTGACGATGCCTACGAGTGGAACCGCTCGATGAAAGCCTGCCGGGAACTGGAACGGAAGTTCGGCCTGAAACAGGTGGAAGACAAGCGGAAGGAACTGCTGGAACCGTATCTCAAAAAAGCGGACTACCAAAGCGGTGACGTGAAGAAACAAGTATCCAATATCGTCAAGAGCGTATTCGGTACCTACCGTTACCAGTCTTTCGGAGAATACAGCGCGTTGCTTTCCTGTTTCAATATCGAGGCGAAGCAAGTGAAAGGCGAATTTGGTGAAGTACCCTATAACGGTATCGTCTATACCATGACAGATGATACGGGAAAACCGGTATGCACACCCATCAAGTCTTCCCTTATCGGTAAACGCTACGGTTACGAAGGGTTGGAAAAACGTATCGGTTACAACGCCCGCGAGTATAAAGCAAAAAAATGGCAACCGAAGATACGGAACGAGATTGCCCTTGCCATGCACGGCTGCCGTGGCAACAGAGAGGAATTTGTCCGTCTGCTTGCCAACAAAGGCATAGACGCGGTGTTCCGTGAAAACGATGAAGGACGCATCTATGGAGCGACCTTCATCGACCACAAGAACCGCGAGGTCTATAACGGCTCCCGACTTGGCAAGGAGTTCTCGGCGAATGCCTTTGAACGGCTCTTCAATAATCCTGACAACATCCCCAATGTGGATGCCCACATGCCGGACATCGGTCTGCAAAGCGGATTCTCCTCCGATATGGAAAGCGCCATCGAACAGGCTTTCGGTATATTCGCCATGGAGCAGAACGGTCCCGACCCACAGGAAGAGGCTCTTGCCCGAAGACTGCAACGTAAAAAGAAGAAGAAACGCCGCTCACGCGGAATTTCCTAATTACCGATTTTTCTAATATTAAAATTAGTTCATTATGCAACAGGAAGATGATTTGAGAGGACTGGCCAAAGTCATGGAATTCATGAGAGCTATCTCCATTGTGTTTATTGTCATTCACGTGTACTGGTTCTGCTACCGGTCATTTGTGGATATGGGTATAAATATAGGTGTGGTCGACAGGATACTGCTCAATTTCCAACGGACGGCAGGACTGTTCAGCAACTTGCTTATAACGAAAGTATTTGCCGTCATATTCCTTGCCCTCTCATGCCTGGGTACCCAAGGAGTGAAAAATCAGGAGATGACATGGGGCAGGATATACGCCGCTTTCCTTTCGGGATTGGTGCTGTTTTTCATGAACTGGTGGATGCTTGACCTGCCATTCTGCCCGACGGCCAACGCTGTCATATATACGGTAACACTTACCGCAGGATATATCCTTCTCTTGATGTCGGGTATGTGGATCAGTCGTATGCTGAAACACAACCTTATGGAAGATGTCTTCAATACTGCCAACGAGAGTTTCATGCAGGAAACAAGGCTTATGGAGAACGAGTATTCCGTCAACTTGCCCACGAAGTTTGTCTATCAGGGCAAGGAATGGGACGGATGGATCAACGTTGTAAACGTTTTTCGTGCGTCCATCGTACTGGGAACGCCCGGTTCGGGGAAAAGCTATGCAGTGGTAAACAATTACATAAAACAGCAGATTGAGAAATCCTTTGCCATGTATATTTATGATTACAAATTTCCGGATTTGTCCGAGATTGCATACAACCATTTGCTTAAGCACAAGGAGCATTACAAGGTAAGACCGGAGTTCTATGTCATTAATTTTGACGATCCGAGGCGCAGCCACCGCTGTAATCCTATCAATCCCAAGTTCATGGCGGATATTTCCGATGCTTATGAAAGTGCCTACACGATAATGCTCAATTTGAACAAGACCTGGATACAGAAGCAGGGTGATTTTTTCGTGGAATCACCGATTATCCTGCTCGCGGCAATCATCTGGTATCTGCGAATTTACAAGGACGGCAAGTATTGCACCTTCCCTCACACGATAGAATTCCTTAACAAGCCGTATGCTGATATTTTCACGATTCTCACCTCTTACCCGTCCCTCGAAAACTATCTTTCCCCCTTTATGGATGCCTGGCAGGGCGGAGCACAAGATCAGTTGCAGGGCCAGATAGCGAGTGCTAAAATCCCGCTTTCGAGGATGATTTCACCGCAGCTTTATTGGGTCATGACAGGCGATGACTTCACGTTGGATTTGAATAATCCTGAACATCCGAAAATCCTATGTGTGGGAAATAATCCGGACAGGCAGAATATCTACTCGGCGGCTCTCGGTCTGTATAATTCCCGTATAGTGAAACTGGTAAACAAGAAAGGACAGTTGAAATCCTCCATCATCATAGATGAGCTACCCACGATATATTTTCGGGGTATTGACAATCTGATAGCCACCGCCCGAAGCAACAAGGTGACAGTCTGTCTCGGCTTCCAGGATTTCTCCCAGCTGACCCGTGACTACGGTGAAAAAGAGGCGAAGGTAATCCAAAATACGGTCGGCAATATATTCAGCGGCCAGGTGGTAGGTGAAACCGCAAAGAGCCTTTCCGAGCGGTTCGGTAAAATCCTGCAACAAAGGCAATCCATCTCCATCAACCGGCAGGATACATCCACCTCCATCAACACGCAGTTGGATTCTCTGATACCGGCATCCAAAATAGCCAATCTTTCGCAGGGAACATTCGTGGGCAGCGTGGCGGACAATTTCGGAGAAGAGATAGAACAGAAGATTTTCCATGCGCGGATTATTGTCGACAGTGAAAAAGTGGCGGCGGAAACAAAAGCCTACAAGAAGATACCCGTCATCAACGAGTTCAAGGACGAGGACGGCAACGACATCATGCAGCAACAGATAGACCGCAACTATTCACGCATCAAGGCTGACGTACTGCAGATCATTGAGGAAGAGATGGCAAGGATAGCCAATGATCCGGATCTGAAACACCTGATTCCGCAGAAGAAAGATGATAAAAAAAACGAATAGAACAAGTCCGCTTTTTTATTTCAGCCTGCAAAGGTAGTCCCGTGCCCGCCTGGATTGAGCAAGGCCAAGCCCTTACGGGTTTCCGCAAAAATCTTCCGCGCTCCGCTTGCGGTATTTTTCCGGAAAGCCTTGCACAATCCGGCACGGGACAGTGATGCAGGCAAGAAATAAAATATCGGCTCACGAGCCGGTGAATGTTTAACTGAATAAAAGAAATATGGCTATGGGCAGAACAAGAGTGGTCAATATCCGCAAGGAAACCTGTGACGTGTACATTGGCAGGGCTGGATATGGCAAGGACGGTTATTTCGGGAATCCGTTCAGACTGGAAGCAACGATGGCAAAAGGCAGTACGCTTGGCCGATACAGGAAATACTTTTATCATCGCCTGAGTACGGATAAAGAGTTCCGCAAGCGGATCGGGAATTTGCAGGGCAAGACATTGGGATGTTTCTGCAAACCGGATCCTTGTCATGGGGACATCATTAAAGAATACCTGGACTGGATGGCTGAAAATGCGAATGAAGCAATCGTCATCGGGCAAATCCATTGGAAAGGATGTGTCTATCCCGTCAGGGAAATAGATGCCGGCAACCATATATTCAGGGTGTCAGTGGAGAGCCTGCGGAATGAACTGGCAAACGATATGCGTAACAGTATATATGAGGCAATGGAAGCCAGCGAAGAGATTGACGGTTACTGTACGGATGAAGAGTTGTGTACGCTGTCAGATACCGATTTGTATAAAATGTATTGTTGAACGAATTATAATGACAAATGAATTATGAGGAAAAGAAGCAATTTCACACCGATGAATAGATTCCATGAGATTATCGACCATTACGGTCTGAAACTGATGGAAGTAGGTGTCAATCACCTGAGAATATTCTCCGAAGGACGGAAACTTTTTGATTATTATCCGCTCCGGATGAAACTCTTCGACTACCGGCAATGGCAACAATTGACTTACCCGTCTTTCCTTAACGGTACGGACAAATGGGAAACGGAACTTGACGGCATCATCCAAAGACTGCTGGTATCACCGCAATAAACTTGAAAGTATGAAGGAAAACAATAATATGCCGCTCGTTTGGAACAACATTCCCGAATGGGCGATTTTTGCATTGGAGTACGGCATTGAAGAAGAATTGTTCCTTACCGATGAAGACAAGAATCTGATAACCCGATTCATCGGTGAAAATTTTCCGAACGGATATACCATGTCGGTGGATTGGGAAGCATACAGAGAGTTTGATGCTTACCCGGCCTTTGGGAAACCATGTAAAACGTATGAAGTGACTTTTATAACAGCATAAACCGATTTGAAATGAAAAAGATAATATTGAGTGAATACAATGCCATCCCGGAAAATTACCGTGGAATCTGGACTGTAGAACGTTGGGACTTGCCGGATTGGGCGGAAATACGAGAAAAATATATCGGCAAGCGCACCATGATGGTCAATGACAATGGCACGTGTCTGTTGGTTGAAGGAATAGGCTTTGAAATTGTGGATGACAGTACATGGAAAAAGCCCGATGAAGTCAGACAGGAAATAGGAGGTCTTTATCTGAAGTTCTACAGTGAGCAAGGATGTGAACCTCATTATGCGGACTGTGTCATCAGATGGTGTGACACACTGGAAACAGTAGAAGTAAGGATCGCTTTGGCTATGGATTCCGACACGGAAAAGGATGACGAGATATTCTTCTACTGCAATAGTCTGGAAGACTTGAAATCATTGACGGACAAAGATGGGGAGGATTTTACTGTTGCCGGATGCCTCGATTTCGGAATATACGAAGAATTGCTACAAACAACTTAAAATTACCGGATATGAAAATCAAATGTCAGGAACACTACGACAAGGTGGCGGAATACGCCAAAAGTATTGGTGACACAACCTTTCAGAATTGCATTGAACGCCTCAAACAATGGGAGAAGAACTCTGGCGGCAGGTATGAAATTGAACTATATTACGATTTCGCTCCGTATTCATTCGGATTTGCGGAAAGGACACCGGATGGAAGAAACGGCATTGTGGGTGGATTGCTCTACCACGGCAGACCGGATGAGTCTTTTGCCGTAATGATGGAACCATTTCACGGCTGGAGCATACATACATAAAATTTTTATACCACAAGTTAATCTGCAATTGCGTGAAAAACGGTGCAGGTAAAGTCAAAACTCCCTTTCTGATAAAACCACCCCTGTTACAGCTATTTGTAGCAGGGGTAGATTTATATTTTGGGTGCATTATGCACATTGTCCTTACTATTTTTACACACTATTATGCTACATATTATGGTGGATTCATAATAGATTTCCTTCTGTATCTTTAAGGAAATCTATTATATTAATGATTGATATGCCATCTGTATTCACATGAGAAGGGGTCAAACCTCCCACAATGACTATTTTAGGGAATCCATCTTTGATATGACGAAGGGAATTGGTTTCCTGGTCAATTTTTTCTTGAGTGGGCATATCAAGTGCTGATTGTATGTACACACGTTTATCCCCACTATTGCAAATGAAATCAACTTCCAGTAGTTTTCGCATTTTCTTTCCATCATCATTTGTTATTCTCACTTCCACTTGCCCTACATCAATCGAATACCCTCTGATACGCAGTTCGTTATATATGATATTTTCCATAAGATGACCCCCATCAATTTGACGGTAATTCAGACGGGCATTACGTAGTCCGACATCTTCAAAATAATATTTTGAAGGCGTGTTGATGTAATGCTTTCCTTTGATGTCATATCGAATGGCTTTTTCCAACATAAAGGCATCTTGTAACATTCCAAGATAACTCTGTATGGTTGTATCTGAAATACTATGACCTTTTACGGACTTGAATGTATTTTCAAGGTTTGTCGGATTGGTCAGGCAGCCTATATTGGAAGCAATAATATCTATAAGTTCACTCAAATCATCATCGTTTCTAATATTGTAACGCTCTTTTATATCGCGTATATAAGTTCCTTGAAACAAGGATTTTAGATAATTTTCTTTTTCTGTTTTCTTTGAAAAAGATACGACTTGTGGCATTCCTCCATAAATCATATAATCCTGTAGGGCAGAAAGTTCATTTGTGTACTGTCCTGCCTTGAGAAATTCCGAAAAACTCAGTGGATGGACTCTGATTTCATACCCTCGACCACGAAATTCTGTTTTTACATCACTGGACAACATTCGGCTATTGCTTCCTGTCACATATACGTCTGTATTTTTAATTTTCAGATAGCTGTTGAGTACATCTTCAAACTCAGGAACAAGTTGTATTTCATCCAATAGTATGTAATACATATCGTTATCTGTGATATGTCCATCGATGTGATCCAATAATCTGTCCGGCTCTCTGAGGTGTTTATTACGTCGGTCTTCCAAATCAACTTGAATAATGTGCTCTTCATTCACACCGTTTTCAAGTAATGATTGTTTGAATAATTCAAATAGAAGATAAGATTTTCCACAACGGCGTACACCGGTAATAATCTTAATCATTCCGTTGTGCATTACACTTCTTAGCTCTTGCAAATATTTATCCCTTGGTATAATCATGTTGCAAAAGTAGTGAAAATTATCAGTATTACGGTTATTCTATTGGAGAAAAATGGGTAAAAGACCAATTTTCTCCAATAGAAGGCGGATATAAGCGAATCCATGTTCATTATTTGCTCGCATTCATTAAAAATGAACATCCATAGATGAGTGAACAAAAACATTTTTTCATGTATTATCGTTCTGCAAGAGTAATCATTTTCTGATTACTTCTGCGAAATGATTGCAATTTTCTTGGGCTAAAGGTACATTTTTCCATATTCCTCTATAAAAATCCATCATAAGCCACGCTTCACTTGTCAAGTCCCTTTAAGAAGATAACTCGGAGGGACGATACCTTCTACGTTCAGGCCTGCGGTTTTCGGGCAAAAAATTCCCTTCGGTAATTTTTCACCCGAAAAAACGTTCCGGTATCGCCGTCCGAGTTGGAGAAACGTTCCGGGACTTAGCAAGCGAAGCGACCTACGACGCATAGGACAAAACCAAGATACAATCCGGCGGCGGTATTTTGCCGACACCTGATGTCCTAATGGATTATGCTGTCAACATCAACCGCACGTAAATTCTCATCCAGTCCTATGGAGTAACAGAAGGAAGCGGGGACTAAAGACAGCTCGCTCTCCACTCTGCATAATACAGTTTCTCTTTATCGGCTTCGTGTCGTTTGCGGCTTTTCCACCCTTTCCCATTTTCCCGTTCCGCCTTTTTTGTTTTTGGCTTTCCCTTCGCGTATTTCTCTCTCTTCTTTTATCGGACCCGGTACGTTTCTCACACTTTTATCCTTGATTCTTCCGTTTTTCCGCCTTGCGTTTTCTCCCTCTGCGGTGAAACGTGATGACATCCGATGAAACAGATAGTACAACGCATTGAGACATAGTGATTTATCAAATTTATGACTATATATTTGCGGTGACAACAACAGTTATAAACCCTAAAAATTACAGTTATGGCAAAGAAAAATGTAAGGGACGAACCCCCAAAAACGCAAGTCACCGAGAACGCCCAGCTGAGCGACATCGTGTTTATCCTCGACAAGATGGAACTGCTTCTACAGGCAATATCCGACATCGACAAGAACGGCAGGTACAAGACGGTTCCGGCAGACAAAAAACACCGGAACTCTTTCCTGAAAATTGACCGATATGCCAGCATGTTCGAGAATTTTCTGAAGAACTTTTGGAGCCAGTTGAAAGACCCGACTCGTTTCGGCATCCTTTCCGTCAAGGAGAATGCGCTGGACAACCCGGAAGTCAGACAGGCAATTGAGGATCTTGCCGCAGGCAGAAAATCAGACGCGGTGGAGGAATTTCTAAAGAAATACGAGATTGTTCCCCGCTCCAAAGAAAACCAAAGTATAAACCATCAAAATCAAGAAGAAATGGCAAAAAAAACTGAGACACAGCAACAGGCCGCTCCGGAAACCGCGCAGCAGCCGAAATACCGCTACAATGAATCCATGATCAACTGGGAGGAACTGAAGAAATACGGGCTGTCCCGCGAGTATCTTCAGGAACGCGGACTCCTTGACCAGATGCTCAGGGGCTACAAGACCAACCAGGTCGTGCCCATCAGCATGAATTTCGGTTCTGCCGTATTGCGTACCGACGCACGGCTGTCACTCCAGCAGTCCGTGGGAGGTCCCATCGTGCTGGGCATCCACGGTATCCGGCAGAAACCCGAACTCGACCGCCCGTACTTCGGGCATATCTTCTCCGAGGAGGACAAGAAGAACCTGCTTGAAACAGGCAATATGGGACGTGTCGTGGAACTGAAAGGACGGGGCGGTGAATACATCCCCTCTTTTGTCAGCATTGACAAGCTCACCAATGAGGTGGTCGCCATGCGTGCGGAAAATGTCTTCATCCCGAAGGAGATTAAAGGCGTAAAGCTTACCGAGCAGGAGCAGAACGACCTGCGCGAAGGCAAGAAGGTGTTCATCGAGGGTATGATTTCCAACAACGGAAAGGAGTTCGACGCCCACATCCAGATCAACGCCGAGCGCAGGGGCATCGAATATATCTTCGATAACGACAAGCTCTTCAACCGCCAGTCATTGGGTGGCGTGGAACTGACCAAACAGCAGGTTGAAGACCTGAATGCCGGAAAGGCCATTTTCGTGGAGGGAATGGAGCGTAAGGACGGGGAGAGATTCTCCTCCTATGTCAAGCTGGACGAGGTGACGGGCAGGCCCGCCTATACCCGCTACAATCCCGACTCCCCGGAGGGCGCACGGGAAATTTATATCCCGAACGAGATCAATGGCGTGAAAATCACCGCCGAGGAGCAGCAACAACTACGGGAGGGCAGGACCATCTTCCTCAATGACATGGTGAACCGCAAGGGCGAGGAGTTCTCCTCGTTCATCAAGGCGGACCTGGAAACCGGACGGCTCAGTTATTCACGCACTCCGGACGGTTTCGAGCAGCGTGCGGAATTCAAGATTCCGGATAAGGTGTGGGATGTGGAGCTTACCCGCAAGCAGCGTTCCGACCTGCAGAGTGGCAAGGCTGTTTTGGTGGAGGGTATCAAGGGATATGACGGCAAGACCATCTCCCAGTATGTCAAGGCGAACTTCAACCAGGGCAGGCTGGACTTCTACAACGAGAACCCCGACCGCAAGCGTGACGCCTCGCAACGAAATGTCGTGGCTGAAACACAGAGACAGGAACAGGGCAGCCGGAAATCCAAAGGCGCAAGTATAGCATGATGCATGAATCAAATGAATGTGGAATCCTAAAAGAAAAGAAATATGGAAATGAACAAGGAAAACAACACGCCTTTCAAGGTAGAGGACGTAAACTGGGAGGAACTGGCAGGTATCGGCATATTGAAAGACGAGCTGGAAATGTCGGGAGAACTCGACACGTTGCTCAAGGGGGAGAAAACGAATGTGATACGGCTCAGCCTGGTGCTGCTTGGTGTGGACGTGGTGATGGACGCCACGCTACAGCTGGTGCGCAAGGACGGCGGACCGCTGCTCGAAATCCTCGGCATCAAACCCATCGGACAACAGTAGCCCCTCCTTATATATAATATGTAAACTGAATGTATAACCGCCGTTTTCCGTTCCACCACACACCGGCAAGCGGGAAACGGCTTGACTTTATCCGAATCATGATAGCAATCATAGCAGAAAAACCGAGTGTCGGTCAGGACATAGCCCGTGTGGTCGGGGCTACAGAAAAAAAGGACGGCTACATAGTGGGAAACGGTTACATGGTGACATGGGCACTGGGACATCTGGTGTCACTGGCCTTACCGGATGCATACGGCTACACGAGAACCGCCGCCGAAGACCTTCCGATGATTCCCGATCCGTTCCGTCTTGTCGTGCGGCAGGTACGCACTGACAGGGGGATGGTGACGGACATCGCAGCCGGCAGGCAGCTCAAGGTCATCAGCGAAGTGCTCACCGGATGCGAGAGCATCATCGTGGCGACCGATGCCGGACGTGAGGGGGAACTCATCTTCCGGTGGATATATTCTTATTTGGGCTGTACCAAGCCGTTCAAACGGTTGTGGATCTCCTCGCTTACCGACGAGGCCATCCGTGAGGGAATGGCAAGCCTCAAGGAAGGAACTGGATATGACAGCCTGTATGCAGCCGCGGACAGCAGGGCGAAGGCGGATTGGCTGGTGGGCATGAATGCCAGCCGCGCATTGGCGGCAGCCTCCGGTTCGGTGAACAACTCCATCGGACGGGTACAGACACCGACCCTTGCCATGATATGCGCACGCTTCAAGGAGAACCGTAACTTCGTCTCCACACCATACTGGCAGTTGCATATAGTGCTGAAAAGGGACAACGGGCACCGGCAGTTCATCCACACGAAGGAGTTCAAGGACAAGAATATGGCGGAAGCGGCATACAAGAGTATTACCCCCAGATCGGTGGTAACAATCACTAAAGTGAAGCGAGGGAAGGTATTCCAGCAGGCTCCGCTCCTGTACGATTTGACAGCCCTCCAGAAGGACTGTAATATTCATTACGATCTTCCGGTGGACAAGACCCTTGCCATCACACAGTCCCTGTACGAGAAAAAACTGGTTTCATATCCGAGGACAGGCAGCAGGTATATTCCGCAGGATGTCATGGCGCACATTCCGGTATTGTTGGAAAAGATAACAGCCATGCCGGAGTTCCGTGAGTACAGAAGGAGCTTAGACCTTTCCGCCCTGAATACACGAAGCGTGGATGCCGCAAAAGTGACCGACCACCATGCGCTGATTATCACCGGTATCGTCCCTGAGGGATTGTCCGAGGCGGAATCCACGGTTTATACTCTGATAGCCGGCAGAATGCTGGAAGCCTTCTCTCCCCCTTGCGAGAAAGAACTGCTGCTCATGGAGTGCGTATGCGGGGGACTGGACTTCCGCTCCCGTTCCACTGTCATCGCCAATCCGGGCTGGCGGGCGGTGTTCTCCCGAAAGGAGGACCGGGAAAAGGACGAGCCGGAAAGAGACGAAGGCACAGCATCTTTTACAGAGGGTGAGGAAATACCGGTCATGGGACATGGACTGTCACAGAAAAAAACATTGCCCAAACCTCTCTATACGGAAGCCACCCTGCTCACGGCCATGGAGAACTGCGGCAAGGAAATCACTAACGGACAGGCACGCGAAGCGGTGAAGGATACGGGTATCGGTACGCCTGCCACCCGTGCCGCCATCATCACGACCCTGCTCAAACGTGACTACATCGAGCGTTCCGGCAAGAACATCCGTCCGACGGAAAAGGGGCTTTACCTCTATGAATCGGTAAAGGACATGATGGTGGCTGACGCGGAGCTGACCGGCATATGGGAAAAGGCGCTGGAACAGATAGAGTGGCGTACCCTCGATCCGGAAAGCTTCATGCTCTCCATCAGGGAATACACGGGAAAAGTTACCGGCGAGATACTGCGTCTCAAATTTCCGGAGCCGTCATCATGCGTCCTTGCCTGCCCCAAGTGCAAGACCGGCAACGTGGTGGTGAAGTCCAAAGTCGCAAAATGCGACCGTGAAGGATGCGGACTGCTGGTGTTCCGCCATTTTCTGAACAAGGAACTGACGGACCAGCATCTCGAACAGCTTTTCTCTTCCGGCTCCACCCGGCTGATCAAGGGCTTCAAGGGCAAGAAAGGGGTGCCTTTCGACGCGACGGTCATCTTTGACGAAAGTTTTAACCTGAAACTTTCTTTCCCAAAATCCAAGGGCGGGAAAGGTAAATGATACCGTCATCCCAATTCCGGGGCAAAGGTAGCGGAACCGCCCGTTGCCACCTGCAAGGTCGGGCCTTGCAGGTTTCGGGGAAAATCATCCTCGCCATGCTCCGGTATTTTCCCCGAAAACCTTGCCTGTGGAGGCGGTCCGCATACTGGCCCCTGAAATTGGAAATGGCATGTTTCACCTTTTAATAGCAAATGATCATGAAAGCAAAGGAATGTATCGAAAAACCGAGAACCGGCAAATGGATAAAAAGAATGGCACTGGCCGCCGCAGCCTTCATAGAAATCAAATTTCCATTTGCCCCAAAAGAGCGAGTTAATATAAGACAACAGGGAATCGTCTTGTTTAGAGCCTATGATGACGCAGCGGTCAATTTGAGGCGGCTTATATTCGGAAATTATTTTACTGAGAGCACAGTATGGTGCGTGCAAAGGATTCTGTTCTCTGAAATCAGGCCTGCCTTCCAGCTGGTTTTTAAAGTTGTCATAGCAGTTCTGGTTCATATATACTTTATCAAAAAGGGACAGCAGGCCGGTATGGTCTATATCTGCATGGGTTATAAATGCTTCTAGGCTTTTACTTAAAAAATTATTGAAAAGCTTTTTAAGGAGGGAGAGCATTTCATTTTTATAACATGCAAAACCACAGTCTATAAACAGCAGCTGATTTTCATATTCTAAAATATATATACTGCTGCCGCAGGGCGGTTCTATTGCATGCAAAAACAGGCTGTCGGCGAGTTTTACATATTGTATTCTTGCATTAAAGTTTTCATCTTTGTTATCTGTGATCAATTTGGCAAAACGTCTTATGTAGTCAAATGTCATTAGCGGAGCTTTATTTTGTTCATCCAGCAGTTGCATAAGCTTATTTGCCTGTATCAGAACCTGATTGGTCGTTTCCTGATTCAGGTTTAATATTTTACGGATTTGATTGGCAAAAGTTACATAAAAGACTGTACCGTCCAGCAGCCTATTCGTGACGTTATAATCCAGGATGCTTATCTCGCATATTGTAGAAATATCTTCCACCAGACGTTTGAGCTCTCCGGTATTTTCTATTAACAATCCCATTTTAAAATATTGGTATTCAGTTCCATTTTCCTGGGAACTTATATATGATATATTTACTTTATAGTGATTTAAAATTTCCAGCACGGGAGTAACGGCACCGGGGCTATCGGGCAGCTTTAATACTATCATTAAAAGCTCTTTGTCATCCGGGCTGTCTGAGAGATATCCGCAGTCAGACAGACGGCGGGCAATTTCTTCAAGCTGCTCCGCGTGTGCAGAAACTTCTATAAAAAGAGTATGAGTATCTATTGCCTTATTATAGTTTACGCGGGCTATATTGCCTCCCGCGGCCGATATAATATTGCTAGCCAGCAAAAAAGCTCCAGCTTTATCAGGCATTCTGGTTATATAAGTTCTACGCATTATATTGTACCTTTATGTATTTTCATTTCAACCTGCTTTTGAATCAGCATTTATTAATAAAGCCGTCGCAAACTTTAAAAGTTCGGGACGGCTTGGCGCGCCTGGCAGGATTTGAACCTGCGACCAACCGGTTCGTAGCCGGGTACTCTATCCACTGAGCTACAAGCGCGTTTATTTAGCTTGTTTATTATAGCTCTAAAGGCCGAGACTGTCAACAGATTTTATTGGGATATATCTAAAATTTTCAACGGCAGGGGCGCATAATAAAGGGGGCGGGGCGGCTCTTGACAGGCTGCGCCTGTCCGGACCGCGCCTTACGGCGCCGGTCCGGCGGCCGTTCCGGCCGCAAGAGCCGCCCCGCCCCCTTTATTATGCGCCCCTGCCGGAAAAACAGCTTTTTCTGCCGCACAGTCTTTTCAGGTGTGGTTTGCTGTGTTATAATATTAATATATAGAATTTGTATTGACACGGAGGATGCAGATATGCCAAAGGGGATGTTTTTAATGCGTTCTGAAAGAGAAATGTATGATTTGATATTGGGCTTTGCACGCTCGGACGAGCGTGTCCGTGGAGGGATTTTAAACGGTTCGCGTGCAAATTCCAATGCCCCTAGGGATAAATATAATGCGGAAAATGAAGAAATTATCCAGTTTTGAGGCATGCAGCTCCTTGTAAACTGAGGGTACCCTTCCCGTCTAAAACGCCGTAAGAAGCCGGATTTTTGCGTTTTTGCCCTTTTATAAGGCGGCCGGCAATTAATAAATCATAAAAAAGTAATAACTTCGTTATTTTTTGTTGCCAAACTATTTTAAATGTGCTATAATTATCCCGTTTTCAATGGCGCGGCTGTTTAGGGCACATTAATATGATCCATTAGCTCAGTCGGCAGAGCACCTGACTTTTAATCAGGGTGTCCCGAGTTCGAATCTCGGATGGATCACCATAAATTCCCCAAGGGTTTTGGCGGGCGAAGGGGGAATAATTCGTTCATAACCCGGAAAGATTTTTTCTTTCCGGGTTATGTGTTAAATAGACTCTTAAATTTATAATTTGTTCTGCAAAAAGAATACGTTCAAAATAATTGGGAGGTCGTAATAAAGACGGAATTAATTATTTGATTGTTATTTTAAAAATTACAGCCTGCTTGGCGGTATGTTTTTCAAGCTTAGTATAGACAATACAATCAGAAATGCGCCTAGAATGTGTGAATTGTTGGGTTTTGCTGTGTTGTCTTCCTTGAAATACGCCCGGTATTTCCGCGTCCTGCCGCCTTGCAAAACCGGAAAATTCCTTTTTCTCTGCGGTCGGAGATTTTTGCTTTAAATGCCTGTTGACGGCCGCGCGGCGCGCAATGGAAGACATACCTGGCGTATTTTAAAGAGCGCGCAGCAAAGCGGACGCGGCGGGCTCTTAAGCAAAAACGCATTCTACTTTGATTGTATTGTCTAACCAATAAATAATTAAATTCCCCGCCCGGCCTCTAAAGGCGGACGGGGAATAAGCCGCTGATGCATGCAAACGGACATCTGCCCGCAAATACTGCAATTATATTTCTTAGTCCAGCGTCATCCACGTCATCCGCGGATAATTTGTGTCAGGAATATCTTCAGAAGGGAAATCCGTATCTATCACCATATATTTATTGCTGCCGTCGTTTTTAAAGAGCACGATGCTTTCATAGACGTCCTTGCCTACCGGCCCCCTAAAGCAGAAATAGTCCCCGACAATGCAGAAGTCGCCTTCCCTGATCCAGTTCAGATTTCCCGCGTTATTAATATAACTAATATCCTGCCGATTTTCAAAATTTACATCCATACGGATTAAGTTGCCTGCGCCATATACCTCATGTACAATATATACCGTTCCTTCGGCAATATTGAAATATTCATTATTATACTCATCGCCAATAAAAGTAGATTTTATCTCGCCGCCCTCTACTGAAATTCTTAACAGATTGTCATAATCTTTTTCTAATAAACATTCTCTGCCCCAGAGATATCCGCCGTCATAAGATATATCGATAAGAGGATCCCCCGTCCAAAGAATCTCGCTCTCCGAACCGCTCTGCTTATATATGCGCGCGCCGTCTGCGCTTTCGCTTACTATATATAAATTCTGTCCGTCCGTGCAGATACTGCTGAACTTATTCCCCTGTTCAGGTTCCCGTTCAAGCACGGGCTGGTCCTCGCCCGATATAAGCCTGCGGTAAAGGCTGCCCTCTTCTATATAATAAAGATATTCGTCCAGGCAGCAGAAGACGTCAGGCATAAGATAGGAGAGCCTGGTCCGGGCAGTGCCGTCCGAATGCATGCGGCAGCTGTAATAATTATGGGTTTCGGAATCGTATATCTCATAATACAGCCATTCGCCCGCTATAAACATTTCACGCATCTTTTCCTCACTGAAAAATTCCAGCTTATCCGTCCGAGTATCCAAACGGTAAGTGCCGTACGGGGCCATTTGGTTTTGGTACTCGCCCCCCACAAAATAAATATAATTGTCTGCATGAACTGCCGATATATCCAGGAAAGGAAAGCTGCTTCTATTATTTTTGCCGTTTATTCCCTTAATATCGTCATAATGTTCCTTGGGCTCGCCGATAACCGCCGTGGGCACGGGTTCATTAAGGGGCGTAGTGGTCGGCTCAGGCGTGTATACAGGCGGAGCTGTGGGAGTAGGCGTGGGTGTGGGTGTAGGGGTCGGCGTATGCACAGGCGCAGGAGTCGCCGGTCTGCGAGTCGCTGTGGCGGCAGGAGTTAAAGTGCCCGCGGGCCTGGGTGTAGAAGTCTGTGCATTCTGGGCTGTTCCAGCTGTTGGCGTGCTGCTGGCCGTGCTTTGCGGCGGAAGAGTGCCTGCCTCAAAAGAAGCATCCGCCGAGCCCGAAGCTGCGGACGCGGTCCCCGTTTCATCGGCCGCCCCCGTCCAAGCGGCCCCCTCCGTATTAAACGTATTGAGCGCCTCAGTTGAAGGCGAAGGTTCGCCCGAATTAGCGCATGAGGCAAAGACAAGCGCCAGCGCAGCTGTCAATAATCCGACAAAAATCTTTTTCATAATTATCCTCCTTTATGGCCGTTCCCGCCATACCATAAGTTCATCTTCCTCAAACTCTGATTGCAGGATCATATATGTCTGCTTTTCAGAGCCGTCATTCCTTATTAGTAAGGCATATTCGTTTTTATTTCCTCCCAGAAAATCAAAATAGCCCTCTACATATATATAATCGCCCAGGAGATATACTCTCCTATCATCAGCCTTAATTATATCTATCAGCCTGTCCTGTCCCCAGGCCTCGAATACGAACTCAGGATTTTCAAAATTTAGGTCCGTCCGAATGATATAATCATAATTGTATATATATACATAACCTTCATAGACATTTAAATTCGCAATGCTATAAAAATCTTCCATAAATTTCGACGGTCTGTATACAGCATTGTAGCGTCCGCTGTCTATTCCTATTCGCCCTACCATCCCGTAATCATCATCGGTAACGCAGCTGCCCCAGAGATAGCCCTCCCCGTATATTAAATCGTAATAGTCGCCTTCTCCCACCGGCACGCTCTGCAGCCCCTCTATTTTATAGGCAAAGGAGGCCGCTTCGTCATATAAAACATAAAATAAATTATTGCCGTCCGTGCATAAGCTCCAGAACCTTTCACCCGGTTTCAACCGCATAAGCTCGTAAGGCTCATCCTCGCCCGATATAAGCCTGCGGTACAAAACATGGCGCTCATCATCTGGATTAGAATTATCCCAATCAAAATAATATATATATCCGTCTAAATAGCAGAGGTTATCACATATATTATAAGCAGGTATGATGTAGGGCAGCTTGGTTCTGTCCGTGCCGTCCGAATGCATGCGGTAGCTGGCCGAAGCCTCCCTGGTTTCTTCATCATAAACATTAAAATATATCCATTCGTCCACTATGAACATATTGGTCATAACATCCTGAGAAAAATATTCAATTTCCTCAGTTCGTGTATCCATTCTGTAGGTGGCTACATTTGTATTTCCCCACTCTGTCAGCCCTGCTGTAAAATAAATATAATTGTCCGCATAGATAGCCCTGCCTCCGCCCAACAAATTAGCGGCGCCGTTCCTCCCTACGATATCCGGATAATCCTTTTGAGCATTAGTACCCGAAGGATGAGCCGCATCTGCAGTTCCGTCGGCCGTAACTGAGGAGCTGGGCATAACGTCCTTTCCATCCGAAGCGGCCGCCTCAGTATTAAACGTATTAAGCGCACCAGCTGAAGGCGAAGGTCCGCCCGAATGGGTGCATGAGGCAAAGACAAGCGCCAGCGCAGCTGTCAATAATCCTGCAAAAAATTTTTTCATAATATTCCTCCTTGCTGAAACCTGAAAAATATCAAAATTGAGGTCACAATGCTTTAAACTAACCAGCCGCAAAAAATCCTGTCTTGTCCAAACGGATATCCCGCCGCTTTAAACGTCAGCGTTTGTATAAAACACAGGCGCACGCCGTTCTTGCGGCATACAGCCAGATATGCCGGCTCTGCCCAAATCTGCGCAGCACATACGCCGCCCCTGATTGTGCAGACTGTGTCGAATAACTTGTATCTACGGAGGAGAGTATAGCACGTAAAAAACGATAGGACAAGTTAAGATTAAAATATTAATATAGCGAAATCTGACGCATTATTTTGAAATTTAACTCCCGCCGTGCCGTAAAAATACAGCCGCGGCGCGTTTGCGGCCGGAAACCGGCCGCCGGCCGGGCGGAAGGCCCGGCCGGGCAGGCTCCAAGCCTGCCAAACGCGCCGCGGCCCAGCTTAGGACAGCGCCGTAAATTCCCCGCCTTGAGCCGGCTCTTTCAGCATCTTCTGCCCTTAAAGCGGCCTTAAAGCAGAAAGCAGACGTTGATCTATAATTAACTCGCCTAAAAGCAGTTTTTAGTATATGTCACATATTTCCATCTATTTCAAAGTATTATGTAATTTAATAGAAATACAGTTGTAATAAAGCCTTGCACGCAAAAAAACAGAACTTTAAAGCCCGGACGGCACTTATGTGCAAAAAATTTTTTAAAAAATTTTCTGCTCCTCCGCTGTTATCGGTAAAAATAAAAGTCATCCTGCGGCAAAGCCCGCAGGATGACTAAACTCAAAATACGGCAAATGCCAGGAATAATTCAAGCAGCTCCCATTTTTACTATAATTATATCCTCTAATTCCTCTATATAGCCCTCCCGCGGATAGCCGGGCATATTCTCCGAATACTCAATAGCTTTCTGGGCCTGCTCCCAGCTCGGCTGTATAAGGAAGGTATATTCCTGATACTCAAACAGCTTGATAAGCTCAGGACAGGTTATATCGCCGCAGAAGGCCACGGCCGAAACAATGGGCGACTCACCTATTTCATACTGGTCCTTGTCCTCGTCCCAGGACATTAAAAAGGAATCATAATCCCTGTTCACAAAGCAGACGGGCTTTTCATCTATGGAATAGCCTGAATTGAGCTGAGTGGCAATATTGTGTATAGCATAGACGTTTTTCTGATAGTTGGCCCAGTCCTTGTAATACCAGAGATTTACGTCCTTAAGCTGCCATATGAGCAGAAGCACCGCGGCGCACGCGCAGAACGCGCGCAGCACCCGCTTATTCCTGAATATCTCGACAACCATTAAAACAATTACAGCTATAAACAGCCCAAAGGTCTGGCAGGTTCTATAATAAAGCTGCCCCTGGATGACAGGCATCGCCAGACAAAATGCGCCCATGCCGGCAAAGAGCAGAAATACAAAGACGCTCTTTTTCTTAATACTGTAATACAGCGCCGTGGGTACCGCCACAACAGCGGCCGCGGCAAATTCAGCCATGCCGAACAGCTTGAAATTAAGCAGCCTGTAAGCAATGGATTTTAATAAGTCAATAACCGGCCGGCCCCGGTTGAATAAATTCAAGCGGGTGTGGTTTAAGTTATTGGTGCACACCTGCAGCACAGTTACCACCAGATAATATATAACCAGCGCTGCAACCAGCATAAGCGCGAGCTTTAAGCCCGCCAGGCAAAGCTCTTTAGGCTTCTTATCAGTATAAAGAGCCATCAGCAGCAGCGCAAAAAGCACCATTATGACAAATACGGCGTTAAATGTCTCATAGCTGCTTATTGTCAAAAGGAGCATGCCCAGAGCAAAAAACAGTTCTCCCTTTCTGCGGCTCTGCAGGAAGGAAAAGCCCGAAATGACCGCCAGGACGCAGCATGCACTTGAAATTGCTACGGCCACCACGTCCAAATCATATATAAACTTAAACGCCATTAAGGGGCTGGAAATATATATGCCCGAAAAAATGATATGCTCAAAGGTGTTAAAGCGCCCGTTTGAGGCTGCGTCGGCCAAAGCGCTGAGCAGCAGCGCGGAAAACACAATTAGAACCGCACTTATAAAATTATTTAAGAAGGGAATAACGTCCATAAGGCCGGTGAGGTAATACAGCACTATATGCAGCAGACGGCCCTGCTGAAGCATATTATTGCTGCTGTCCGGGCTTAAATCCATATAATGCCCTATGCCGAAATCATCTATGCCCATGGCAAAATGAGTGACCGTAAAGCCAAATGCCGCTATCCCTATAAGAATCAGGAACAGAATATAGGCCCTGTTCCTGAGCAGCTTCATAACGCTGGCACGCACCGTTTGAAGGGAAAAGCCGCTGTTTTCCCGAACTGCTGCGCAATCCTCCATAATAATTCCCCCTTAACCGTTTATATAAACAATAATAGAATGTGCAATTCGGCCGCAAAAAATAATTTGTCCGGGGATGATTATAGCATATAAGCCATGCTGATTGCAAGTTAATATCATCAATATTCAGCACCTTTCGACCCGCCGGACAAAGAACATACCGCCAAGCGCCGATATATCCCCACCCTCCTCCGCGCCCGGATAAAATTCAGGTGAAATTCTCAAGCGCCTCCGCCCGAACAATAACAATTTAAAAAAATCGCTAAAGCCTTTGTTTTTTAGGGCAGTATGGTGTATAATATAAGAAATAATTTAAAGCGGGCCCCGGAGGATGAATAATGACCTATAAAACCAATGAGATTTTGCAGTATGTAAAGGAAAACGACGTCAAATTTATAAGACTGGCCTTCTGCGACCTTACGGGCCGGCAGAGGAACATCTCCATTATGCCTAACGAGCTGGAAAGGGCATTTGAAAAGGGAGTGGCTTTTGACGCTTCGGCTGTGCCGGGCTTTGAAAACGCGCCCGAAGGAGACCTTTTCCTCTGCCCTGAAGCCTCCACCCTCTCTATACTCCCCTGGCGCCCATCCCACGGGCGGGTAGCGCGCTTTATGTGCAGCATAAAATACCATTCGGGCAAACCCTTTGAGGGGGACTGCCGCGCTCTGCTCGCGCAGGCTGAAAATAAAGCCAGGGAGCTGGGCTATACCGTCAAGGCGGGCGCCGAATGCGAATTTTATCTCTTTAAGCTGGACGAAAAAGGGAATGCAACCAGCATCCCCTTTGACAATGCCGGATATATGGATGTAGCGCCGCTGGACAGGGGGGAAAACGTGCGCAGGGAAATCTGCCTGACCCTGGAAGACATGGGCATACAGCCCGAAAGCTCCCATCACGAAAAAGGTCCGGGGCAGAACGAGATAGACTTTAAATTCTCCGACGCTTTAATAACGGCGGACAGGCTGATAACCGTCAAATGGGTTATAAGCACCGTCGCCGCCCGCAACGGGCTGCACGCCAGCTTTGAACCCATGCCCCTGGAAAACGCGCCGGGCAGCGGGCTGCACTTTAACCTCTCCCTGTTTACCGGAGGCAAGAATATTTTTAAAACCGCTCAAAACGACCACTGCCCCGAAGCAGAGAGCTTTATGGCAGGTATTCTGGATAATATCGGGGACATAACCGCTTTCTTAAACGCCAGCCCCCTCTCATATAAGCGCCTCAACGCCCTGGCCGGGCCCGAATATCTCGGCTGGGGGCGCTCAGAGCGTTCCCGGCTGATACGCATACCCGCAGCTTCAGGCGAAAACGCCAGGCTGGAATTGCGTTCCCCCGACCCTTTATGCAATCCCTATATAGCCCTGGCTATGGTAATTTTCGCCGGACTGGACGGCATAAAGCGGGCGGCGCGGCCCGCGCCGAAGAATATCAACCTGCTGCCCCTTAATCCTGCCGGGGCCGCCAAGCGCGCCTCTAAAAGCAGGCTGGTAAACCAAAACATGCCGCCGCTGCTGCTGAAAAATTATCTTGCCCATATGACGGGCGGGGATATGGAGGGCTGACGTGGCGGAGCTGCTGATAATTTCGGGCAGCCAAAACAGCCTGCCCGTACTTAAAGAGCTGTTCAGGCAGACCTATTACGACAGGATAGAAGCCACGACTGATTCCTTTGAGGCCAGGCGCCTGCTCTCATGCGCTTTTGACCTGGTATTGATAAACGCTCCCCTTCAAAATGAAACGGGCATAGAACTGGCTCTGGACGCCGCAAGCACCGGTTCAGGAGTAATAATGCTGATTAAAAACGAGAGCAGCGACGAAATAGCCGAAAGAGTAGAGACGTCGGGCGTATTGGTGGTGCCCAAGCCTTTAAACCGCGCGCTGTTCTTTCAGGCGCTTCATCTTTTAAACGCCTCCAGGCACCAGATACTTCGCCTTAAAAGCGAAAATGAGCGCCTTCAGGAAAAAATTGCAGAAATAAGACTAGTTGACAGAGCTAAGTGCGCTCTGATACAATATGCTGATATGACTGAGCCCCAGGCTCACCGTTACATCGAAAAGCAGGCCATGGATTTGCGCCGGACGCGCTTTGAAATCGCCCAAAGCATTCTCAAGGCGTATGAAAAATAAAGCGTCGCCCAAAAGCAAAGCAAATTGAGCCATGAAAATCAATAAGGAGGACAAAATGCAGGAGCAGGCCGCCCGCAAGGGCTATTTAATACTGGAAAACGGCAGAATTTTTCAAGGCTATTATTTCGGGAAGGAAGCCGAGGCTATGGGAGAATTAGTCTTTACCACCGCCATGACCGGCTATTTAGAAACCCTTACCGACCCAAGCTATTACGGCCA
>OMGY01001366.1_pt1 | contig 22648 bp, 24 predicted proteins | sample 1674461 | NCBI WGS metagenome assembly OMGY01 (sample SAMN05578579, study PRJEB25193) | human gut metagenome | biome: Human Microbiome; feature: human-associated habitat; material: feces | host: Homo sapiens | place: USA:Birmingham
AAAGGCCAACAAATGGCTCTAGAATGCGGTTTTTCGTGTGGAGCGGGCGAAGGGAATCGAACCCTCGTATTCAGCTTGGGAAGCTGATGTTCTACCATTAAACTACGCCCGCGTATTCATTTTGCTGTATTATCTATTCTAATATAAATTGAGGAAAAAATCAAGAGGGAAGTTCGTTTTGGAACGTTTTTTGTTTTGAAGCAAACGGTTTCACACACGATACAAATTCCGCAGAGGAATTTCGGCAAAGTTTTCTCTTGAAAAATGCGATGATTTTCGGTATGATTATATAGAGTTGTTCGTACAAGTGATACGAGTGACGGAATGAGAAAATCACACAAACGGCGGGTTTGCCGTGAAAGGACGGGTATATATGGAACGCAACGAGACTGCCGCGCTGATCCGCGGGGGCGAAGCGGTATTTGGTTTGGAGCTTGGCTCTACGCGCATTAAGGCGGTGCTCATCGGGCTGCACGGCGAGGTATTGGCTTCCGGCAGCTATGACTGGGAAAACCGCTTGGAGCAAGGTGTGTGGACGTACCACATGGACGACGTTTGGCACGGCATTCAGGAGAGCTACAAGAACCTTGCGGCATCGGTAGAGGAGAAATACGGCGAGAAAATCACGCATTTGAAGGCGCTGGGGTTTTCCGCAATGATGCACGGCTATTTGGCGTTTGACCGCGAGGGCGAGCTGCTTGTGCCGTTCCGCACATGGCGCAATACGATGACGGAGGAGGCTGCCGCCGACCTTACGTCGCGCTTTGGCTTCAACATTCCGCAGCGCTGGAGCATTGCGCATCTGCATCAGGCGATTTTAAACAACGAGCCGCATGTGAAGGACATTGCGTTCATCACGACGCTTGCGGGCTATGTGCACTGGAAGCTGACGGGTGAGAAGGTGCTCGGCATCGGCGATGCCTCCGGCATGTTCCCTATTGACAGCGAGCACAACGTGTACGATTCCGGCATGATGGACACGTTTGACATTCTGCACAAGGAGCACAACCTGCCGTGGCGGCTGCGCGACATTCTGCCGCAGATTCGCCTTGCGGGCGAGGACGCGGGCGAGCTGACCGACGCGGGTGCGCTTTTGCTTGACCCCACCGGCACCTTAAAGCCCGGTGCGCCGTTGTGCCCGCCGGAAGGTGACGCCGGCACGGGTATGACGGCAACGAACAGCGTCCGTGTGCGCACGGGCAATATCTCCGCAGGCACGTCTGTTTTTGCGATGATCGTGCTCGAAAAGGCACTTTCTAAAGTACACACGGAGATCGACATGGTGACGACGCCGACCGGCAAGCCCGTTGCGATGGTGCATTGCAACAACTGCACGTCCGACATCAACGCGTGGGCGGGGCTGTTTAAGTCGTTTGCGGAGCTCATCGGCGCGAAGTGCTCCATGCCGCAGGCGCTTGATACGATGTTCTTTGAGGCTTTAAAGGGCGACGCCGATTGCGGCGGGCTCGTTTCGTGCAACTACTTCTCCGGCGAGCCGATCACCGGCATGGAGGAGGGCAGACCGCTGTTTATGCGCCTGCCGGACAGCGCGTTCACGTTCCAGAACTTTGCGCGCACGCAGCTTTACTCCGCGATGGCAACATTGAAAATCGGCATGGATATTCTGATTGAAAAGGAGCACGCGGAGGTTGATTCGCTGCTTGGCCACGGCGGGTTCTTCAAGGCGAAGGGCGTGGGCCAGAAGCTGATGGCAGGTGCGCTGCATACGCCGGTCTCCGTGATGGAAACGGCGGGCGAGGGCGGCCCGTGGGGCATGGCGCTGCTGGCTTCTTACCTTGTGAACGCAGAGGACGGTGAAACGCTGGAGGATTACCTCGATAAGAACATTTTCGCCGAGGCAAAGAGCGAGACCGCAGAGCCCGATGAAACCGACATGCAGGGCTTTGAGAAGTTCCTGGAGCGCTATAAGGCAACACTGCCGGTGGAGAAATCCGCAGTGGAAACGCTGAAATAAAACAGAAACGGGGAGCCGCGCAAGGTACACGCACGGCTCCCCGTTTCATTCTATATTATTCTGCGTCAAAGGACGGTAGGCTTATTCAATCTCAATGTGGCGCGCGCTGTCCGGCAGGGCCTTCTTCGGCATTTCAAGCTTCAAAACGCCGTTGTCGTAGGTCGCCTTCATGTGGTCGGCGTCTACGCCGCTCAGGTCAAACTGACGGCTGTACGAGCCAAAGGAGCGCTCGCAGCGGACGTAGTTGTTCTTGTCGTCCTTTTCTTCCTGCTCTGCCTTGCGCTCGGCGTGAATGGTCAGCGTGTCGCCGTTGACATCGAGATGGATGTCCTTCTTGTCAAAGCCCGGCAGGTCGGCCTCCAGCGTGTAGCTGTCGCCGTTATCCTTGATGTCGGTCTTGAACGATGCGAGCGCGCTGTGGTCGAACCAGCTGCCGAACGGATCGTTAAAGAAATTACGCTCAAACGCGTCCATTTCACGGAACGGGTTGTAAGCACTCAGGTTGTTTCTTCTATCATTATTGTTACGATACGGTCTCATGTCAAACATAAGTCATTCTCCTCTTTGTTGTGATGTTTTCGTCTTAAAAGCTGCATGTTTTCACGTTTATCGTGTTCACTTTATGTTCCAAGGGAACCACCTCTTTGTATTCATCTTTTCTTTTCGATTATCAGTATAGTGGTACTTTTCGTTTTTTGTGTTATGCGTTTTTTACGAAATTGTTAAACCTGAACTTTTTTCTTTAGAAAAAACATTGCATGGAAAATAACGCTGTGCTATACTGAAAAAAACGGGATGCCTTTGCGCAGAAAAAGCTGCACCGTGTGGAGGCGTACTGCCACCCGGATAATGTGAATTCCTGGCACTTACTGGAGCGCCTCGGCTTCAAACGCGAAGCGCACCTGCGCCGCGACATCTGGTTCAGAAAAGACGAAACCGGGCGCCGATTTGGCAGGATACGTACATTTTGTGTGCGGTATGTCGTTTTACTTTGGCAGTATTCAGACGGCGGAGAACGCGGAGGACGTGCAGGGCGCGGACACGTCCGTGACGGCGGTGAGCGGGCTTTCGGCGCTCGTCGGCGTGACGGAGGAGAACATCGCGTTTGAAAACGGGTACGACCTCTCGTTTTTGGAAAGCGCAGAGCCGCTGTGCGTGGTGAGCCAAAGCTACGCGGCGCAGTACGGCTTGAATGTGGACGATATGCTCTCGATGCCGTTTTACGTGACGCGCTACAATGACGACGGCTTTTCGCTGCGCTACGAGCACCTCGGCATGCAGGGCATGAAGATCATCGGCGTGTACGCGGACAGCGCCTCGGGCAGCGCGGTGCCGTGCAGCATGATCGTCTCTGTGCCGTGGCTGCAAACGGTCGTTAAGGATAATAACCTGCGGTTTTATTACAGCTCGTTCCGCTGTGCGCTGCGCGACCCGATGAAACTGAACGATTTTAAAGATGCCATGCGCGGTGCAGGCTTTGCAAAGCCCGACCCGAACGCGCTTGATGAGCGCCACGGCGACACGCTTGTGGTGGACGACCAGCTTTTCATTGAGACGGCAGAGAAGTTGGAGCAGAATTTGAAGGTGCTGCGGTGGTTTTTAGCGCCGTTTTTCGCGCTCGTCATTGTGCTTGTCACGCTGGTGACGTTTCTTTTGCTGCGCAGCACGCGGCGGGACATGGCGATCTCGCTTTCGCTTGGGCGGCCGAAGATTTTAAGCGGGTGCGCGTGCTTTTTCGGTATGCTCATCGCAAATGTGTGCGGCTGCGCGGTGGCGGTGCCCATAATGCTTTGCACGGCGGGGCTTGCGCCCGGGCAGATTCTGACGATCTGCGGGCTGTACCTTGCGTCCTCGTGCGTGGGCGTTTTGTTGGCGCTCATTTTGCTCCTGCGTTTTGACGCGCTGGAGCTCCTGACGAAAATCGATTAACGAAAGGCGGCGTGAATATGGCTGTTTTAGCGGCGGAAAATGTGAGCTATACCTACCAGAGCAAATACCAGAAGGTGCAGGCGTTGAAAAATGTCTCCTGCACGTTTGATGCGGGAAAATTCTACGCGATCATCGGGCAGTCCGGCAGTGGCAAAACGACGCTGCTTTCCATGCTCGCGGGCCTCGGCACGCCGAGCGAGGGCGAGATTATCGCGAACGGAAAAACGCTGAAAGAAATCGGAAGCGAACGGCACCGGCGCGAAAATGTGACGGTGATCTACCAATCTTTCAACCTATTTCCCACTTTGAACATACTCGAAAATGTGATGTACCCGATGCAGATTATGAAGAAACCGACGAAAGAGGCGAAAGTACGGGCAAAGGAACTCCTAAGTTCGGTCGGTCTCGGTGACGTTGACCCAAGAAAGCTGCCGGCGATGCTCTCCGGCGGTCAGCAGCAGCGCGTCGCCATCGCGCGGGCGTTGGCGTCCGACGCAAAAGTCATCCTCGCGGACGAACCGACGGGCAACCTCGATACGGAGAACGGCAAGATCGTCATTGATCTGCTGAAAAAGCTCGTGAAAGACGAAAATTACTGCGTGATCGTCGTCACGCACGACCCGGGCATCGCGGCGCAAGCGGACGTCGTCTACAAAATGCAGGACGGAAGGCTGGCAGTAGAATGTTAAAGAGCCTCAAACAACTCCTTCGCACGCCGGTAAAAGCTGTGCTATTCTTCCTCCTGATGACCGCCGCCACGGCGCTTTTGGTGCTGGGGGCGAATTTGTGGGCACAGACGCAAGCGCAAATGGATGCTGTGGAAAAGCAATTCACAACGCTCGGCACGGTAGAGCAAAAGCCGAACCGCACGCAGATGCGCACGGGGTGGGATGCCGCCGATGGGGCGTATTATAGCGAAGCCGAACCCGTGTATGATTCGGTGATCTCTGCCGATGTTCTGGATTTTGACGGCGCGAATTATTTGAAAGCGCCTGAAAAACGCCCGTATTACCTTGCGGATTTGCAGGGACTTGCGGTGCGCGACGGCGGCACGGCGCTGTTTTACCCGGTGGTCGAATTCACGCCTGCCGAAACGGCGGTGCCGGATCACCCCATAAAAGTGTATGTGCAGCGATTTTTGTACCCGGAAGCGGAAAATCAGAACAACGAATACGAAATTTACGTTTGCGACCACTGGACGGAAAATCCCGCGCCACTGGAGGCAGGGAAAACATATGTGGCGTATACAAATGTGATCGTCAATCACCACGAAAACGCGAAAAGCTCCATTGAATACGCACTGATCGCGGCGGAGCGCTCCACACAGTGCGACGCAGGCGGAAATTTGCTTGAAAGCGATAGGCAGACACGGACATTTGACGAAGTGACGGCAGGCTTTTACGAGACCGAGCGCGGGCAATATTGGCTGGAGCTTTCAAAGGCGCTTTCCATGTGGGACACGACCGCGCCCGTTTTGCCGGTTACAGATACGGCGCTGCTGCCGAGTTTTCACGACCGCACGGTGTATGTGCGGGAGGGGCGGACGTTTTCCGCGGAAGACCTCGAAAACGGTGCGGCGGTATGTCTTGTTTCCGAAGAATTCGCGCGGAAAAACGGGCTTTCCATCGGCGATAAAGTGGAGCTGCCGCTTTACGGCGTGAACGAAAAAGACTCGCCGCATAGGACGTTCGGCGACGGTAGCGGCCTGCGCACGTTTTCGCTTTTAAACGCACAGAACCGGACATACACGCCGTTTTGGACGGCAAAGTATGAGATCATCGGCACGTATTACAGTGTGGGCACATACGGAAAACCGGCGGGCTCCATCGAAATGGCGCTGAATTTGTTCCTCATTCCCGCAAATTCGGTCAAGGCAGATTTTGCCGGCAATATCGTAGACAGCGGACCGATGCAGCGCGCGACGACCTCCTTCCAAATCCCAAACGGCACAATCGACGACTACATAGCGGCGTATAACCGAAATGTTCCGGCGGAGGTTCGGGAAAATTTGGAGATCACGTTTGACGACAATGGGTACAGCCAGATCATCGGCGGTTTACTCAATATGCGGTACGTGGCGATCATCTTGTTCGCGGCGGGACTGCTTTCGGCACTGGCGATTTTGGTGTTGCTGCTCTATTTCTTCATCGTAAAGCAGAAGAAGCGCACGGCAATTGAGCGGAGTTTAGGTATGAGCAAAAATCAGTGCCGCGTGTCGCTTGTTTCGGGCGTAGTGGTCTTGAGCGCTGTGGCGGTGATTTTGGGCACAGTTTGCAGTTCAGTGCTGTTTGACAAAGTGCAGACGCTCGATTTAACCGGGCAGAGCGAGCACACATTCAGCACGGAATACAGCCTTTGGGCGCGCGACGAAAATGCGGTGGAGACGGAGGACGCAGCGGACACGGGCGTTTTGGAAGTCGTCATTCCTGCAGCGATGATTTTGCTGACGACGGGATTATCCGTGATTTTGGTGAACCGAAGTCTGAAATATGAATTAATTGAAATGCTGAACAAATAGCGACACTGGATTTTGGGAGGAAAACATGACTATTCATGAAATGCAAAACTTGAACCGAGCCACTATTGAACATGCTTCAAAAGTTATCGTGCCCGGCATGACGCTCATTGAGCTTCGTAAACTATGTGAGGAATATATGCTCTCCCACGGTGCGGATTCCTTTTGGTATTGGGATGTAGGTGCTTTTGTTTTCGCCGGTGATAAGACTACTGTATCCGTATCCGGTCGTGAGTATAAAACAGATGACCACATAATTGAGCCAAACGATATTATTACAATAGATTTAAGTCCACAGAGCAACTGCATTTGGGGCGATTACGCAAGAACTCTGATTGTAGAAAACGGTAAGATCGTCAAAGACGTAGAGCAAATACAGAATGATGAATGGCGAAATGGTCTTAAAATGGAAGTCTATCTGCATGAAGCTATGCTTGGTTTCGTGAATGAGAACACTAATTTTGAGGCGCTGTTCTACTACATAAACGATCAGATTAAAGCTCGTGGGTACGTCAACCTTGATTTTCTTGGAAATTTGGGTCATTCCATAGTTAAGGATAAAAAACACCGTATCTACATTGAAAAAGGAAACACGGAAAAACTGTCCGCTGCCGAAGCGTTCACTTTTGAACCGCATATCAGTTTGCCTGGGTCTTTATACGGATACAAAAAGGAAAATATATATGGATTCAACGGTGGTGTTTTGACCGAACTATAAACAAGAATGGAGAAGTGAAAATATAATTCAGGAGCTTCAATTACAGAACCAGTTATCGGGGCATTAGCAATAGGCGGTGGAGGAGATTGGTATGCGCTCCCTGTTCCGGGACAAAAGAATCGCTTTTATAATGGATTAGGTAGCTTCATAGGTATAGGAACGGGTGCAGGTGGAGAAATTCACACTGGTTGGAGCGATACAAATAATGTGTTTGTGTTTAATATATTTAAATTGCTGAATAAGATAAAGTCATAAAAGGAGTGTGACTATGAAAAGAATAAGCAAAGTTCTAGTATTTCTATTGATGACTGTGACCTTTTCGCTTTTATGCATGCCAGCGGAGGCTGCGCTTTCTGGGGATTATTATTCTGATTCCGATGCAAAAGAGTTTTATGATTCTATTTCTTTTCGGGAGATTGAGCCAACGGAGAATATGGGAAAAATCGTAAGTTTTGACGTTGCAAATCAAATTCTATTGGCATTTAGCTCACAGAAAATAGCAGTCTGTGACACAAGCGGAAAAATTTTAAAGGCATTTGAATTTCAAACATATGGCAATTATTATGTACAGTGGTGCGGAGACGACATTCAAATTTACTTTGTGCGAGGTGATTCTTTACTGACTGTTATGCAAGATGGAGAATTGGTTTCGTGCATAGCGGTTAACCCTGACAGAGCAACAAACGAAACGAGTATTCAAAAGTTAGAGCACAAAACAACATGCGAGATTTCTGGCGTAACTTACAAAATTCAAAAAGGCAGACCAATACTCGAGTTATTATCAGGGTACAAATATACCCAGATGGTAAAAATAGACAACACGGGGAGAGAGACGATATTATACGATTGTACTGCGCAATACAGTAGCGAGACACCCACAATAATTGTTTTGATTATCATGTGTTTCTTGATAATGTTTACGATTGTCATTTATTGGCAAAAGAATGGGCGAAAATCGCAATAAATCTCTGCATTGAAGGGGATCTTAAGATAAATCGACTCAGTATATCGATGTTTGCTATCTTTATAGTCGTTGTACTAACTTCCTGTGCGCAGGTGGGTAGGACATTGTTACGAATCCACAGCATTGTTACTGGCAGATGATTTGACAAGAGTAGGTGTAGCCAACGATTTTCTACTACCAGGAAGTGTAATGTGTGTGTTTTATGGTATGAATGTTGGATTAGAAAAACAGGTATGTGAAGAATGTGGGGCTGTAATTTATGTGGGACCGTAAAGAAAAAATTACTATAAATAAAGATAAACTTCTTTATATTTTGGATTTTTTCGATGTGTATTTGATGCAGTTTATACAAGAAATTTTGATGGATTCAAAAGAAGATCCTCATTTTTCAGCAGTTGCTGCCAATAATATGATTCTTTGCTATTTAGAAATTATGGCTGAATTGGGTCAGAAATTACCATACAACAGTGTTAAAGAGTATTTCGAATTTCAAGGGTTTGATCCAGAGGAATACGATGCATTTGAAAGATCCAGAATAGAAGAATCAGCTTATTATAGAGGTCCACAATTTTGAAATTTACATGTTAATATTTTAAAAATTTATGCTTTTGAATGGTACCGGCGGCGAGAACGATTCAGTACGGGTATGCTGTATCTGCTTTTTAAGCAGGAAGAAAAAACGGGGAAAATTGAATTTCCCGATGTGTAAGGAGGAGCAAGCATGAGCAAAGAAGCTGCTTTTTCGGTGTTTTGCCTCGAAAACTATAAAGCATATAAGTCTCTGACGGGCAAACAGACGGCAGAATTGTTTCGCCAGTATGGCGTATTTGACTACTTGAACGAGTTTTACGATGTTCTTCACACAACGGGCTATCAGTATATCAACCACGATATTGATATCTATCTGAAGTCCCGAAATGCCGTGATCACAGCATAATAGATTCATAATATACCAAGTTGTGAGTCTATTATCGGTGTCACGCTCCGATTCCCAATGGCAATTTAATATTTGTGTAAAAATCGGTGAAATTTTCTTTCACAATGAATGTTTCTGTTTTATGGTATTCCGAATTTGATTTTTGCTTTCTCTTTTTCCCAGTTCGGCTAAACACTCTTGGTATTGAGCGGGTGTCAGCAGATTTCGCTGCTTTAGGGAGCGGAGGATGCCTTTCTGCAAGTTCAGAAAGAAAGCGGCATGCTCCTTTTCATCCAATTTTGGAAGCGGTTCACCGATATAGATAAATTCTCTGTGCGCCAAATTACCACCTCGCGGTGCAAGTATATGGGAGCTTACTTGTACCGGATAACAAATAAAAACAAAGTCTTTATGTTTTCAGCATTTATCCCATAACCCGATACTGACGGCGAGGGCTTTATAGGTGTTTGCCACCACTTTCGGCGGGATATATGGTATATGTTTCACCTACATTCTGACATAAAAAAGCCGAGGGGCTTTCATAGTGAAAATCCCTCGGCTATGTAGTTATCTGCATAGGCGTTGACTGTTTTATTTGCAAATCTATTCTGTTGTATGTGGCAAGTATTGGAGAATGTGCCTTTGTCAAAAAATTAGAATTTGCGCGAACCCTTTTTCGATGGAAGATATACAGATGTATTCGATTGCTATAATACGAATCTCTGCGCGATAAGCAATTTTTTCTGAAATCAGCCAATATTAAATTAAATGAAAAGAAAGTTATTACAGTGCCCTCAGCAGAAATGCCATATACAATGGAAGCGTCAGAACTTGCCCCATGCGCCCAACATTATAGTCTCCAAACTTGATGGCGCTGCTGACGTGATATTTTTCCGGATGATTCAAAATCGTTTTTGTACTCTTGATGTTGCCGGTCGCCGCTTTTACTTCCACGAGCGTACACTCGCCTTTGTAGCGGATTACAAAATCTACTTCCAAGCCGGAATCCTTGTGAAAATAATAGAGCTTCCGTCCCATCTTTGTAAAAATATCGGCAATCAGGTTTTCAAAGATGGCACCTTTGTAGCCGAAAAGATTACCCTGCAGAATGTCATACTGCGTGCCGTCTTCCAGCATACTGACGAACAGACCCATATCGCGCATATATACCTTGAAAGTGTCCTCTTCAGCGTTGCCGTCTAGCGGCAGTTCGGTAATGGAGAGGTTATAGCAGCGGGAGATGATTCCCGCATCCTCGATCCATTGCAGGCTCCCGGCATATTTTGCAGCTGTGGAGCCTTTTCGGACAACAGAATACTGGAATTTCTTATTTTCCTTGGCTAACTGACGGGGGATGGACTGGAAGCACTCCTTGATGCGGGACTTGTCTTTCTTTTCCGCGTATTTCACCATGTCGTCTTCATATGATTACCTCCTATTAGGAACACTGTAAATACAAGGCTTTTCGGAGCCTACAAATCAGAAAAAATAATATTTGATCTATCACATTACGCAAAAAGCCGTCCGGCATGAAAAACGGGCGGCTTTTTTGCGTGGATAGACGGAAAGGAGGCACAAAAATAACTACAAAATTTTAGCGTTCAAATTTGTGCAACTTTAACGAAAAGGAGGATCGTAAATGGCCGATAAAAAATTGAATACTGGCCCTGCGGAGAATATTTCCCCGGAGGCCGCCGAGCCTATCGCCACACCCGAACAGGCCGCAGCGTCTGAGCCCCAGCAGGAACAGACCGGGCCTGCCATACCTGAGTCCGGCGATGTGGTTGTGTCCTTTGACAAAATCAATGAACTTATGGCGGAAAAGAGGCAGAACGCCCGCGCCGAAGTCGAAAAGTCGGAACCCCCCGAAACGCCAGAGGCGGCAGCCCCCGGAGAAACACCGCAGCCCGCCAATACGGAGGAACCGAAAAAGCCGCGCCGTGGCCGTCCGCCGAAAGCGGAAAAGGCTGCGACTGAAAATCAGAAATCGGAGAAATCGGCTGGGGCCCGCAAGGGCCGCCCACCCAAGGCGGATAAGGCGGCCCCTGACAAGCCCAAGCCGTCCAAACGAGACAAAGTGTCCCGAAGCGATGGAAAGGCCCCGGATGCCAAGGAGCCCATTAAGCCCGCACAGGATACGGCACTGAAGGAAACTGCTGCTGTGGAACAGACGGCTCCCGAGCCGACTACACCGCCCCGCCCGGTTGAGGAAGGCAAGCTGGTTTATCTGAAACTTTCCGAGGTTCATCCGTTTCACACATTCCGTCCGCACCCCTTTAAGGTACGGGACGATGCGAAGATGCAGGAAATCGTTGCTTCTATCCGCGTAAACGGTGTAATGGTTCCCGGTCTTGCCCGCCCGGAGAAAGATGGAAACGGCTATGAAATTGTAGCGGGCCATCGCCGTACCCACGGCAGTGAACTGGCGGGGCTGGAGGAAATGCCCTTTATCGTCCGTGAAATGACCGACCACGAAGCGGTACAGGCCATGAAGGACAGCAACAAGCAGCGTGACGGGATGCTCCCCAGCGAATTGGCCGCGCTGCTGGAACTCGAGGTTGAGGACATCAAGCATCAGGGCGGGCGGCTGAAAGGTGTTGCGGAAGGCGATGTCGGGAAACGCTCGGTTGAGATTGTAGGCGAGGCGCATGAAATGAACTATAAAAAGGTCATGCGCTACTTGCGGCTCAACTCCCTTGTGCCGGAGCTTCTGGATAAGGTAGACGATAAAAAGATGGGCTTCATGCCTGCCGTGGAGCTTTCCTACATCAAACCGAAAAATCAGAGGCTTATTGCTGTTTCCATTGACGGGGAGCAGGCTTCGCCCTCGCTGGCCCAGGCTAAACGGCTCCGGGAGCTGGATAAGGAAGGCAAGCTCAACGGCGATGTCATTGACGGCATCTTATCAGAACAGAAAAAGGAGGATCGAGGCGTGATTATTTCTACTGCGGAACTGGAAAAGTATTTTGGCAAGGAGGTCACTCCCGCCAAAATGAAAGAACAGATTATGTCCCTGCTGGATGACTGGAAAGAAAAACAGCCGCCGGAGCTGGCAAAAGCCCCGAAAAAGCAGGAACTTGACAAGTAACAACTTCGAGACACTTTGTCCCGAGGGCCCCGCCCTCGCGCAGAGGCTCTGGTGGTATATATCCCCCGTCGCCGCCTGTTTTTTAGTACAGCCGGGAGTGGGCCGTCAAGGGTGCAGCGCACCGCCGTTTTCGGCGGCTCGCCCTTGACGGTCTGCCCCGGCTGTGCTATTTCCCCGGCAAGCGGCGGGGGTATATCCTCCAGAGCCGCCCCCTTTCCCAAGACTGGGAAAGGGCGTGGGGTTTGGGTTGAACTTTCTTATTAAAATATCGGAGGTATGAACGATGAAACGACCCCTTGCTTATATCACCGCTGCATGGCTCGGCGGCGATAGCGAAAACGCAGAACTGGCGGCGCAGTATTGCCGCACCGTGTATGAGGCAGGCTTTTCTCCTATTTGTCCGCCTTTGTACTTGCCCCTGTTTCTCAATGATGCTGTTCCCGAGGAGCATAAAAGCGGCATCGACATGAGCCGTGACCTGCTCCGCCGTTCTCATGTGCTGGTTGTTTGCGGGCACAGTATGACCGAAGCCATGAAAAATGATATTGCCGTGGCCCAGCGGCTGGGAATTACGGCAACAACCCTTGAGGGCATCCTGTCCGTCAAGGGACAGGGCCGCCGCTAATGGCAACCCTGTTTGAAGCCTACGTTACCAACGCCGGAAAGTACAGCGAGGGCCAGCTTGTGGGTGAAACACTGAAATTTCCCACAACCGCCCAGGAGGTGGAGGCTCTCTTGAAACGGATCGGCGTGGATGGCGTCCGCTATCAGGAAATTTTTATTACCTCTTTCGATGGGGATGTGCTGGGGCTCTATGACCATTTGAGCGAGTATGAAAATCTGGACGAGCTTAATCATCTGGCCTGCCTGCTTTCCGAGCTTACCTCATCGGAGCTGGAAACACTGGAGGCCGTCCTCGACAGCGGCGATCACTGTTCTTCGGTGCGGGACATCATCAATCTGACACAAAATCTGGACTGTTACGGCTTTTACCCCGGCGTATCCGATGAGGAAACGCTGGGGCGTATTTATGTGGACGATCTGGAAATGTTGGATGTGCCGGATCAGGTAAAACCGTATTTCGATTATGAGGCGTATGGCCGGGATGCCTGCATCCACGAAAACGGCCATTTTGCCCCGGGCGGCTATGTTGTCAAAGAAAGCGATCATTTCGTGGAAGTGTATCACGGCTTGCAGGATATTCCCAAGGAGCATAAGGTATTCTCTTTCCCGAAGCTCTCTATCCGGGAGCAAATGGCCGCTTATCAGGAAATCATAGACGGTTCTTCTTTGGAGGGCTACCGTCAAATGCAGAAAAAAGACCGTGGGGATCGGTGATGGCACTTCGAGACAAATTGTCCCAAGGAAGGAGGCGGTGTAACTGATTGATGAAGATATTTCCCGGCGCACGATAGCCATATCTGTAAAAACGACCAAGCTGACGGCGCGGGGACTGGCGTATGTGCTGGGCATGGTGGGTCGGAAGATCCGCAAGGCATACCGTGGGCGGCAAGTACCGCATGGCAAACAAAGTGTGCGAAAGCTCATGGCCCACGGCACAGCCACAAACAGCATTGAGCTATCCGGGGATGCCAAGTCCTTTGACCGCGTGGCCCGGAAATGGAATGTAGACTATGCGTTCTATAAAACCGGGCCGGACAAATACCTGCTGTTTTTCAAGGCTGGACAGGCAGACGCAATGACCGCCTGCTTTTCTGAGTATTCCCGGAAGGTGTTAAGCAAAGCAAAATCGAACCGTGTTCCCATCCGGGAACAACTGCAACAGGCGGCAGATCAGCTTTCCAAAGAAAAGCCGAAGCAGAAAGAACGTGCAAAGGAGGTGGCCCATGAGGACAGATAAGATCAGAAAATATCTCATTCCGAACATTCCCTATCTGTTCATCCTGTGGGCGTTCCTCAAGCTGGGAACGGCCTACCGGCTGGCGGCGGGTAACGATTTTGCACATAAGCTCATCGGGCTGGGCCAGACGATTGGCCCGGCCTTTGCTGACTTTGCACCCGGTCTTGCCCCGCTGGATTGGCTTGTTGGTATTGTAGGCGCAGTTGGTTTCCGGCTGCTGATCTATTTCAAAAGCAAGAACGCTAAGAAGTTTCGGCGGGATGCAGAATACGGCAGCGCCCGGTGGGGAACGGAAAAAGACATCAAACCGTTTGTCGATCCGAAGTTTGAAAACAACGTGATTTTGACCGGGACGGAGTTTCTCACGATGAATACCCGCCCGAAAATTCCCGCAAATGCCCGAAATCTGAATTGCTGTATTATCGGCTCGTCCGGCTCCGGCAAAACCCGCTTCTGGCTCACGCCCCAGCTTTTACAGGCTCATTCCTCTTATGTGGTGGTCGATCCCAAAGGCGGTGTGTTGGGACAGGTCGGGGCTTTCCTGCAAAAACGCGGGTACAAAATCAAGGTATTCAACAGCATAGATTTTTCAAAATCCATGCACTATAACCCGCTGGCGTATATCCGCAACGAGGCCGATATTCTGAAATTCGTGGATGCCCTGATTTCCAACACCAAGGGCGAAGGCAAGGAAGGCGATCCATTCTGGACAAAATCGGAAACGCTTTTGTACTGCGCCCTGATTGCCTACATCATTTTCGAGGGGCCTGCCGAGGATCGGAACATGAATACCCTTGTGGATATGATTTCCGGCATGGAGGTCAAGGAGGATGACGAGGATTTTATGAACGCGGTGGACTATATGTTTGCCGGGCTCGAAAAGCGCAAGCCGGATTGCTTCGCGGTCAAACAGTATAAAAAGTACAAATTGGCCAGCGGTGTAGTAAGTTTGAAGAGACTTCTTAATCAATCAAATTTAAAGAGTTGGAGCTCCAAAATGATTAAAAAGTCTCTTGAGGCTTATTTTTTTACCTTAAAGAACAAAATTGTATTTTGTAAAAAACAATTTCAAAACATGTCCGTATTTTGTTTCGTCAGTACAGAGATTGTGTAAGGAACTTTAAAAAGATGACACGAAATCAAAAAAGATGCAGTAAGGGGGCTGTAAAAAGACCTCTGAGCATTTCGTTTAGTGTAAGAATCTTTTTTACTTCTTACACGAACCTTGAAAACGAAACAGCCTGCCCGTAGTGATACCAGAACTGAATAGGCATTCAGCGTGTCTTTTTTGGTTAATACGTCCCGGAAACATCAGAACCCGGTACAGGAACGGATATGGGATGAGAACAGGCAATTAATAAACAAAGGAAGGAGGACATCTGACTATGACAGAGAAACAGGGATTCATGACAGCGTTGTATGAACGTCTTAGTCGTGATGATGAATTAAACGGGGAATCCAACAGTATTTCAAACCAGAAGAAACTGCTGGAACAATATGCAAAAGAACATGGATTTACCAATCTTGTTCATTTTACTGATGATGGTATCTCCGGTACAAGATTTGATCGCCCAGGCTTTCTTGCCATGATGAAAGAAGTAGAGTCGGGGAAAGTCGGAACGATTCTGATTAAAGATATGAGCCGAATGGGAAGAGATTATCTGAAAGTCGGACAATATATGGAATTGCTGCGACAGAAGAATGTCCGCCTGATTGCAGTCAACGAGAATGTAGACAGCTTCCGGGAGGACGATGATTTTACTCCATTCCGAAATATCATGAATGAATGGTATGCAAGGGATACCAGTAAAAAGATAAAATCCACTTTCAAGGCGAAAGGAAAATCCGGCAAGCATGTGGCAAGTACAACACCATATGGGTATCTGAAAGACAAGGATGACCCGAATGTATGGATTGTTGATGAAGAAGCAGCTGTAGTTGTACGGAGAATCTTTCACATGACAATGGATGGGTACGGACCATATCAGATTGCCAAGGCACTGAAAGAGGATAAGGTTGAGATACCAGCGGTTCATATGGCAAAGAAAGATGCCGGATTATGGAAAGGCAGAGTAGAAGAAATCAAAGATCCTTATGGCTGGGGCTCTTCTACTGTTGCAGGCATTCTGAAGAAAAGAGAGTATCTTGGTCATACAGTGAACTTCAAGACCAGAAAACATTTCAAGGATAAGAAAAGCCATTACGTATCTGAAGATAATTGGACGGTGTTTGAGAACACGCAGGAAGCCATTATAGATCAGGAAACTTTTGACAATGTACAGAGAATCCGAAGCAATGTGAGAAGATATCCAGATGGATGGGGAGAAGCCCACCCCTTGACAGGTCTGATGTATTGTGCAGACTGTGGTTCCAAAATGTATGTCCATCGAGTAAATAATGGCAAGCGAGTACCACAATATACTTGTTCTGCATATTCTAAAGTTCCGGTTGGAACACTCTGCCAGACACAGCACAGAATTAATGCTGATGTGGTTATGGAGCTGATTAAGGAACTTTTAAAGGCTGTTGCGGAGTATTCACAGTTGAATCGTGAAGAATTTTTGGAGACAGTAAAAAAGGCACAGACTTCACAGCAGTCCAGTGAGATCACAAGATTGAAAAGCAGATTGGCAGAGGCAAAAAAGCGTGTGCAGGAACTGGAAAAACTGATCTGCAGAATTTATGAGGACAATATTCTTGGCAAGCTGCCAGATGAACGCTATGCGATTCTTGATGGACAGTATTCTAAAGAACAGAAAGATTTGTCGGCAGAAATTGCAGATATGGAAGCTGAATTATCAGGCTATGAAGAAGGTCGCAGATCAGCGGAGAAGTTTATTGCTCTGGTTGATAAATACCAAAATTTTGAGGAATTGACCACTTACATGCTGAATGAATTTGTAGAAAAGATTGTGGTGCATGAGCGTGACCGGAAAGGAAGCGTTGAGACGACACAGGAAGTGGAAATCTATTTTAACTTCATCGGCAGATATTTACCGCCACATTTCGGTGAGGTGAAAATGACACCGGAAGAAATTGAAGAAATGGAAAAACGGGAAGCCAGAAAAGACAGGCTTCACCAGAATTACCTGAGAAGAAAAGCAAATGGAAAGCAGCAGGAATACTATGAACGGACAAAGGCAAAAAAGAAAGCCGAACTGGATGCAAAAAAAGAAGAGATCCGGCAGGAAGATATTGCAAAAGGTGTGTTCATTCCGCTATCACTGCTTCCCCCAGCAGAACCGAAGAAAGGAGTTGCATCAGCATGAGCAAATTAGAAAGAATCATTCACGATAACAGTAATGGTCTGGATTATATCCTTGTCGGGGAAATCTATCTGCCACTGATCGCAGTACCCGAAGAGAAAAGAGAGATTGGTTTTTATGGAAGTCTTCACAGAAACTATCTGAAAGATTACAAGAGTGGCTTGTATTCCTATCTGACATTGAGTGGTAAGCTCTGGACGTATCTCGCAGATCTGAATGAGCAGTGTTTGGAACGCAGGGATTTCCTCATGGAACAGATTATGGAGCAGGAAGGCATTACGGAAGAATTGAAAAGCAGAGATCAGATGGAATGGGTTCGCCGGGCAAACAATGCAAGAAGCCGGGTAGATGAAATTATTTTAAATGAACTGGTGTATGTGTAGGAGGGACTTATGAGATACTGGATTGAATATGCAGACGGAAGATGTTGTAATTTTGCAAACAGCAGAAAAGATTTACTGGACTGGCTGAAACTTTTGAAAGATGAAAAAATCGTTGATATCCGAAAGATTTACAAAAGCGGTGTGACAGATTCTGTGATAGACAGCTATCGTAGTTATCTGAAACAGTGAAAGGGGTGGACAGTCATGGTTGTTGTAAGAATTATTGTGAAAATCGTATTACTGCCAGTGCGTATATGCCTGACAATGATACAACTGGTGGTTATGTTCTTCACATGGCTGTCGGCAACGGTATTTCATATCCTGTCGGGGATCATCTGCATTACAGCAGTTTTAGGGTATGGATTCGGACAGGAGACAGGCACAGAAGCGGTCAGGATGCTTGTGGCAGGTTTTATACTTTATATCCTGCCTGTGCTTTCTGGCTGGGCAGTGGTGTGGCTGGAAACAATCAAAATCAGATTGATGAAGTAGACCACTGGAGAAAGGAATAGGATTCTTAAATGAAGATTACAAAAGAGATTGAAGAATTTATCAACCTGACCATAACGGAGCATATGGGAAAAGAGTATGCAGACTGGAAACTGAGCCAGCCGTCTGTGACAGAACCAGATGAAGTTGAGGAAGAATATAAAAAAGTGATTGCCACACTTCCACAGAAACAGGAAGAGGCCATTACAAAATATTGCGACCAGATATTTAACAGTGGAGCAGAGACAGAAGAATTTTTCTACCGGTTGGGACTGAGGGACGGAATGAAACTTAGGAAGAATGTTAAAATGGTTCTGAAGCAATTATCAGAATGATACATACAGGAATTATCTGAAAAGTGAATGAGTAAAGGAAAGGGCATTAACCGTAAAAAGTTAGTGCCCTTTGTTTTACCCATTTTTATATTTTCACAAAATCCGATGCAGAGGATTTTTGAAAAACAGACGGAACGGAGATCCTGCTGAAGGGACAGCGGCAGGAGTTACGTTTTGTCTGCTGGGAGTACAGAGGGCTGGAAGTCCTTTGTGCCCAGATTGCAAAGAGCGGCAGCATCTTGCTGGGGTTAAGGGGCAAAGCCCTTAGCAGGTTAAGGGCGGCAGCCATTGCCCAGTGATATGGCGTTTCGCCATATGGTACTGGGTACTGTCTGTAACGGGGACAGAGACTTTTGGAAGCTTCGCTGCAATCCCCTCCGGGGAAACAACTTGAAAAAAGGAGAGATGTGAATTGAAAGGCACAAGGCATAACGGCAGATCTGGGAAAGACGGTGTTTACAATCCGCTTCACAATGACCGGAGATTTGACCCGGAACACAGTGAGCATATTGACAATGAACGTGTCCGTCAGAATATTTACTGGGACTGCTATCAGGGATATACCACAATGGCAGACCGGGGAAAAGAGGATAATTTTTCTTTTAACCAGATTGAGATGGCATACTATGTGGATCATTACAGCGATTATGTGATTAACCAGAATAAACGTCATGAGAAAGCAAGACACCCCGACAGATGTAAAGGGGTGGAAGATGTTCTGAAAAATAAAAAGACCTGTCCGGAAGAAAGTATCTATCAGCTTGGGACGATAGATGAACACGCTTCTGTGGAAACGCTGGTTTTGGTTTTTGATGAATTCAAGAAAGAGTTCGATGAGCGGTTTGGTTCTAATGTGCATATCATTGACTGGTCACTGCACATGGACGAAGCGACTCCGCATATTCATGAGCGTCATGTATTCGATGCTACGAACCGGTATGGGGAGATTGAACCGAAACAGGAAGCGGCACTGGAAGAACTTGGCTTTGAACTTCCGAATCCGGAAAAGAAAAGATCAAAGACAAATAACCGTAAGGTTGTTTTTGATTCTGCCTGCCGGACAATGTTCCTGGATATCTGTAAACGTCATGGACTGGAAATTGACGAAGAACCGTCCTATGGAGGAAGGCAGTATCTGGAGAAACAGGACTATATCCGAATGAAGCAGAAAGAAGAGATTGCGGTTCAGCAGGAAATGCTCAATCAGCAGAGGGATAAGGTCAATGCGAATCATCTGGAACTTGCAAGGCAGTCAAACCATGTCAGGGCAAATGAAAAGGTTATCCAGTCACAGAAAGAAAAAATAGAACAGCAGGAAAAAGAATTTAAAGAAAATTTCATTTCCAATTCTGACCGGATTCTAAGTCAGGGCGAGCTGATTGAAGAACAGAGAGAGGAACTGCAACAGCTTACCCTCCGTATTGAAGATGTGGAAACCTTGCTTGACGAAGTATCCAGTGAAGCCTATGACAAGGCTGTGGATAAAGTCGCAGAGGAAACAATGCGGGCTACCAGAAAAGATGACATTCGTCTTGCGGAAGATTCTAAGAGATGGATTCAGAGTCCGGAACGTAAGGCATCACGAAAAGAAAAGGAATATGCGATAAACAGGCTGGACGGTCTGATTAAAAAAATCGAATATGCGATGGAAAAAGCTGTTGTGAGGGTTGTCCGTCAGTTAAAACAGCCAGAGAAGAAAAAAGCCGTTGTAGAAGAAATCAAAAAAGAAGTGAAGCCGTCAATCAGAGAAAAACTTGCATTGAACGTAGCAAAGATTCAAAGAGAAGAGGCAGAGAGAAAACAACTGAATAAAGGAAGATCACATTCCAGTGATCTGGAACTATAAGGGCATTTTGTTGATTCCGTAAGGACAGGACAAAGTGCTTTTTTGTTTTTTGTGAAAACTTGCTTCCCAGATTTGGGAAGCAGATTTAAGAAAGAGAGGAAACGAATTGGGATTATTTGATGAAGTAAAACAGAATGTGACCGTCCGGCAGGCTGCGGAGAGGTATGGGTTAAAGCCCAACAGGAGCGGACTGATCCGCTGCATTTTCCATAATGACAAATCACCCAGCATGAAAGTTGACCGGAGATATTATTGTTTCGGGTGTGGCTGTACAGGAGATGCCATTGATTTTACGGCACAACTGTTTGACATTGGATTGAAAGATGCAGCCATGAAGCTGGCAGATGATTTTGGGATTCCTTATTCCGGCAGGGACAGGGGATCACCGCAGAACAGGAGAAGCGTTTCAGCAAAAAAGCCAGAGCCGACACCAGAAGAACTTTGGCAGAAAAAACATCTGAGATGCCTGAGAGCCTATCTGGATTATCTGAGCCTGCTTCTGGAATGGAAAGAACAGTATGCACCAAAAACACGGACAGAAGAATGGCATGAAAAGTTTATGACTGCTCTCAGGGAGTTGTCAGTTGTTGAGTATTATCTGGATATCCTGCTCTTTGGGGACAGGGCAGATAAGGAAGCACTTGTAAAAGAAAAATGGAAGGAGGTGGAGCGGATTGAGCAATGCGAAAGAGAAGATAAAGGAGATCGCCACAAAAGAACAGAAAGATGCCATGAAAGAAATGTTCCGGATGGTAGATAAAAGCAAAGTCGATGAAGTGAAACAGATGCTGGAATATACACAGAAAGGAACTGCGAAAGCAACGGTTGGAAATTATATGGTTGTGCTGAGAAATGATCCGCTTGTGCGTGAGAGTATGAAATACAACAAGCTGACAGGCAGGATTGATATTGTAAAAAAACTCTGGTGGAATGAGGAAGTCTGCAAGCTGGATGATGATGGCAGGACTTATTTCTACTATTTCTTTGAACGCTATTACAAACTCACAAGTGAAAAATGTATGGATAAGGCACTTCGCATAGAAGCCAACAGCCGGGCATACCACCCGATCTGTGAGTATCTGGAACAACTGGAGTGGGACGGGCAGGAGAGAATCCGTTATGTTCTGCAACGGTATATGGGGGCAGATGCTTCGGATTTTGTCTATGAGGTTGTGAAGCACTTCCTGATGGAAGCATTAAGCAGAATCTACCGCCCCGGTTGTAAAGCAGATGAAATGCTTTGTCTGGTAGGTCAGCAGGGAGCCGGAAAATCCACATTTTTCCGTTTTCTTGCATTGAACGATGACTGGTTTTCTGATGATCTGAAGCAGTTGAATGACAGTAAGATATACGAGCATCTCCGGGGACACTGGATTATGGAAATGTCGGAGATGATTGCTGCAATCAGTGCAAAGAGCAATGAGGAAATCAAGTCATTCCTGACCAGACAGAAAGACACTTACCGGAACCCTTATGATAAATATGAGGAAGACCGGAAGCGTCAGTGTATCTTTGCAGGTTCAACGAACACAAGGCAGTTCATTCCTTTTGACCGTACCGGGGCAAGACGGTTCCTGCCGATTGCTATAGACAGCAGTAAGGCAGAGAAGCATATCCTCGATGATGAAAAAGAAGCCAGATCCTATTTTGACCAGTTGTGGGCAGAAGTAATGGAAATCTACTGGTCAACGGAGAATAAGAGCAGCCTGTTGAAGTTCTCAAAGGAAATGGAGCAGGAGATCAGTGAATACCGAAAACAGTTCACACAGGAAGATACGATGGCAGGAATGATACAAGGCTGGCTGGACGCTTATAAAGGTAGTCATGTATGTTCCGTCCAGATCTGGAAAGAAGCCTTTGACCATTTTGACCGGGAGCCGAAAAAATTCGAGACAAATGAGATCTGTTCCATTATGGATACGCAGATCACTGGCTGGAAGAGAGCCGGAGTCCACAGATTTTCAAAGGAAGGATATGGCAGACAGAGAAGCTGGATCAGGGAAGGAGCAGAAGAAGAGGGTGGCAACGAACCGGATAAAGATGGATTTACAAAGCTGACGAAAGCAGAACAGTTGGAGCTGCCATTTGATCTGCCCGACAGAGAGAAAGGCTGATTTTGATGCCGAAAGGCTACTGATTACCCGGAAATTTACTGCTTGTTGACATTTTTGTTGACACCAAAATCCTTTGTATTTACCGGTGTTTCAGCTACTTTTTAACAGGTGTCAACAAGAACATTCAAAAAACTTTTCAATAGTATTTTGGAAAACAGAAATAACTACCCGAAAAAAGTTTCAAACCCTATGTTGACACTTGCGTTGTCAGCGTGCCGATAAACTCCCGGCAGGGACAGAAGCAAACCT
>OMGY01001367.1_pt1 | contig 22626 bp, 28 predicted proteins | sample 1674461 | NCBI WGS metagenome assembly OMGY01 (sample SAMN05578579, study PRJEB25193) | human gut metagenome | biome: Human Microbiome; feature: human-associated habitat; material: feces | host: Homo sapiens | place: USA:Birmingham
AAGCAAGGTTGCTCCGCAGTTTTCAAGCGTATTGATATTGCTTGTTCTGGCAAACGTCGAATATCTGGAAATGCTGTCATACGGACCCAATTCATAACGGCGGGTTTTGCCGGTCACATCTATCGTTATATCCTGTGTTCCGTCAAATGATACTCCGTTGATCTTACAGGCTGTTTCAAGTTTTCGGGAAGACAATGCCACACCTCCGGCGCTGTCAGATGCTGCGTATTTATGAGTGTGGCCTAAATTTGATTTGTTGGCATCTAAATTATTTGCAGCTGTCTGCAATTCTTTAATACATTTTTCATTATTATAGAAAAAATAATTAAATACACTGGCAGGAGGTTTATATCCCCCTTGAAATCCTGTCTTTTTAAGGGTTGTACTTGGTTCGACCCCCTCATTTTCCCAATGTACGGGACTTGTAAAATTTGATTCCATTTGTTTCCTCCTTATCAAATAACATCAATTCCGCCGCTCGCAATCCCAAAATATCCGCCGAGCGTACCGCCTTCAACATCACAAAAGCCCTCATTTTCGTTATACTCATCTTCATAATCAGAAAATGTGAATGTGCCCTCATATAAATAATTTTGTAATGTTATACCCACAGGTAAAATAGATTTTATAAGTTTTGTTGTGCTTTCAGGGCTGATATCAATTTTAACAATCACTTCTAATGGTAATTTAATCACATTAACCATACAAGGCTCTTGACTTTCTTCTATGTATATTTGTGATGGTTTACAATCGAATGTAACGCAAAGTGAATTAAGAACGCTTGGATAACTTCCGTTTGATAAGTTTTGCATTAACTTAGCTTTAATCATCAGGATATATTGTTCATCTGTGGCTCTTCCTCTTGCCTGTCCAACTGTTTCTCCATACAAGTCTAGCGTTTTACCAGTAGCATTTTCAAGCTTGATCATGTCAAACAATTCTTGCAGTGTTTTCCTGTATTCTTCAAGAGTCAGTCGTTCTAATTCCAATAATTTAAAATTATTACTTTCCTTTGATTTACAAAACACATCAGGCAAATTATCAAGTGCAAAACCTGTCATTCCCGCATTTTACAGTCGCTGTGCTGCCAAATACTCCTTTAGGTTCTATGCTGAATTTTTTTAAATCTTCGCTCCAATCTTTTGTTGCTTTAACAAGCATACTTTGCGTAGTACCCGAAGATTTTTGCGTTATTACCCTAGACATATTCATCACCTGCATTATCAATAGTTAAAAATACCGTTTCATTTAAGTTTTCAAACGTAACACTGCTCATGTTCCCACTTTCATCAATAGGTATAATTTCAACCTCCGGATATTTACCGCATACAAAAACATCTTTCCACAACGGTATACCGTAAATTATAGGTTCTCCTGCGCAAACTGTTTCACCGTCTTTTTCAAGAGAAAATGTAAACATATCAGCATAAGCGTTATAATTTACCGTTATGGTGAAAACTTCATCTGCTAAAGAAATCTCGAAGGTATAAGGTATAAGTTCCTTTGTGATTTCTATCCTGTCACGCATAATACTGTTACCTCCATTCTCATGATTTTCTCCCCCGCTTCTTTTAATTCAGATATAAAAAATGCACCCTGTTAAACAGAGTGCATATTGACATATTATGCCGATTATAGTATAATAATGTTTATGGGCATACCTGAAACGGTAGGCTTGCCATCTTTAGGGCAAGTCTGCCGAACGCTTTTCCTATTGCGTTCGGTAGGCGGTTGTTCCCTCCTTACGCCATAAACTTACTTATCGTCCACGAAAGTGCAGGCGAAATAAGCTGGCAAGGAGGTGATAGATAATGGAATCAATCATTATCTTCTTAATCCTTGTGACTCTTAATGAAGTTATCAAGAATATAAAGAAATAAACCGCCCAGTCTTCCAAACATAGCGGTTTATTAATAACCAATATGAGGGAGCGACCGTCTATCGGTATGCCCCTTTTTTATTATTATACATCAATTATGGAAATATGTCAACTGTTTATCTTAAAATTTCAGTTTTTATATCCCATTAGCAACTTTGAACCTACAATTAATGTGGTAGGATCACCTTTTTTTGAAAAGCATTTAGGGTTGTTGTCAATCACCCATTGGACAGATTTCCCTAATGACTTATAATTATTGTTAACAAGTCCCCATACTGTATTTCCTTTTTTTACAGTATGATATACGGCTTTATTATCTCCGCTCGTTACTTGTTTTGTGCTTTTTGAAGTAGTAGCTTTTGTTGTAGTACTGCTTTTGGTCTGCACATTTGCTTTATCAACCCAACCATAAACTTTTCCCCCATCATTTGAAATTAAATGATAGGAGTGCTTATTAGTATTGATAATCGTTACTTTACATGTACTTTTTCCCCTGTTTGCCGCAGGCTGAGAAGCAGTTGATGATACATACACGTTTCCGCCTGTAAAAATGACAACATCACCTGTTTTTATAGATGTCGATTTAGGCGTTGTCGATGTCTTATTAGTATTGTTGTTTGATTTTGTTGAGGTTGATTTATATGACGGTTGGGCAATCCTTACAACTCTAAGAGTCATATCAAAATCGCAGCCACCTGCTATAGTGTTCGAGTGGCTGTGGTTAAATGATTGAATTTGCATATTTACAACACTATTTCGTCCAATGTATTTGACTAACGAGCCGTTTTGCATAAGATTTTCAAGACCTACTACTATTGCATTGGCAGGCATGCTCCCTACTTTTACTATTTTGCCCGTCAGGGAAATTTCCTTTGGCGTTTTTCGTATGGTATCCGTAATGTCCAGTCCCTTTTCTACAGGATGTGTTGTGCTTTCAATACCGGACGTAACATTCTCCTCAGTTACATGGACATAATAATTATTTATTAATGCCATTATTATACCTCCCTTACTGTAGCGTTTTTACTTTCATAGCTTGAAAAAGTTTCCTCCAACGCTTCTGAAATCCATTTTTTCACCTTTCTTGCCATTGTTCTATCATCATTTGTTCCGGATATAGTCAGATTAAATGTCGGAGAATATGTGTGATTTTCAGATGTCGTGCTGCGGCTGTAGGTTGCAGGACTTGCAGAAGGAGTGTATCTGTTATTATCATCGGGAATTGCAGTCTGCCCCATTTTATCGGCTGTCTGTTGAATCTCAGGCAATGTACTCTTCATACCGTTAATCTGCCCCAGTCCGGTATATACACCTGTCTTATACAGCTCTCTGGAAGGCGAATGTATATCAAGTGCATTATTCATGGTATTCTTTACAGTCTGGGCGATGGACTGTGCTGTGGATATAAGTCCACCACGTCTGCTTTCCATACCGTTAATCAGACCATTCATTACATTTACACCTGTAGAATACAAATCTAGCCCATCAATACTCGACTTCATTTGAGACATTGTTGAAACAATGCTGACTGACATAGATTGTACTATTATAACAGCCTGTACGCTCATGGTTTTCAAATTAACAATTACAGTAGTTGACATTAACTTTGATATCAAAACAACTGATTTTTGCATTCCCGACATGTGCTGACAAGAAACTTTATTCATATTTGAGAAAGCCAAAATAACTGTTTCAGATATATTTTCCGCACTTTCGCCCATGCTGTCCAAGTTAAAACCGCTTGCAGACGTAACCAGTCCCATCATATTGGTTGTTACAGCTGCTGTTACTACAGGCATAATCAATGAAATGCCCTGCAATAATCCTAAACCGATATTCGTACCAATTTCTGCAAAGACTCGTGATGGGGAATGAACGTCAAATGCCTCTCTAGCTGCTTCTACCAACTCTTGGCAGGTCATATTAGTTGTATCAATGACATTGCCGTTTTCGTCTGTCATGCCTTGCAAAAGACCTGCTAATATCTGTTTACCTGTTTCCTGAAGTTCTGGCGGTAAATTCTCAAATGGCGTAAGTATAGTATCCGCCTGCTGTTTCAAGTCATCGGAAACAGTTACCCCCTTATTTTTAGCTTCGTTAAGAGTCATAAAATAATTATTCAATGATTGTGCTGATTGATTGTCAAGGTTTAAAAACATATTAGTAATATCTTTAACCATAAGATCGGCATTAGCAGATGCCTCGTTATATTTTTGAATTCCGCTAGCAGAAGTATCTGCTATTGTTTTATCCATTATATCCAAATCTTTTTTATAACTGTCAGACTTTTGTTTCAATATGTCAAAGTTAAAATCTGCTTTTTCTACAAGCTTATTAGATTGCTCCAAGGCTTGGTTATAAGTATAATCACGTGATTTGGCTGATTCTGCTAAAAGTTCATTTTCCTGCCGCATTGATTCCAAAAGCTCATTATCTTTTCTGGCTTGCCACTGTTTTAATGCTTCACTTTTAGCTTGACCTGTAAGATTTTCATTTTCTACGATTGACTTTCGTTCTACAGCATAAAGACTATTAATAGTGGCTTGTCTTCCTTCAAATTCTTCTTTAATCGCACTAATGCTTTGATCATATGCTTCGTCCGTACTTATTAATAAATCTGCAATTCCTTGCTGATCTAAATTGCCGCTTTTAAGCTTTAAGTCTAATGTAGTAAATTGGCTCATCTGCTGCTCTCTGTATATAGAAAGTTTATCATCTTCCAACATTTGCAGCTCTTGCATATATCCTCGAATATTTTCTAAGTCTTCATCACGCACACCCTTTTGGTCTCGCATAGCAGTTGTTAACGCATCGGTAATTTGTTTTTCTTTGTCTGCTATTTGAGTATCAATATCACTCATAAAATAACCATTCGCCGATATTGTTTTATTTATGTCAGGCAATGTTACCTTTGCATTGTCAAATGCATCACGCATACTATGAATACTTCCGGTAACTTCATCAATATGCTGTTTCAGCATATCGGTATCATCTTTACCTTTAGAAAACTTTTTGGATAATAGTGTAAGTCCTCCAACCAATAACCCAATAGCCGAAACTACTTTTATTATTGGATTAGCATTCATGGCAAGGTTAAACAATTTTGTTGCAGCCGTTGCAATTTTTGTTTTTGCCGCTTGAAGTACAAGTAGTGTATTATGTACTTTAGTCACAGTATTTACCGCCGCAACAGCGACCTTGTATGCAATAAATCCTTTTGCAAGTGCTTCTATTACATCAGCCTTTGCACATGCTTTTATAATTTTAGCTATAAATTTAATCAAATCGGGAAGTTGCTTTAATAATGGTTTTACCGATTCAAATAGTTCCCTGAATACGTCCAATAAAACAGGTAATGCCGCTGTTGCAAGTTCAAGCATTGCTGTCAATACCTCGCCAAACGCTTCGGCTAACGGAGGTAACAAGCCAACTATCGTATTAATAATATCTGAAAACAATCCCTTGTTATTAGATAAAATTTCGGAAAACGTTGAAATCGCATTCTTTATGGAATCAAATACCGTTACTGCAATATTTTTTAAATCTGTCAATGCAGTACCGCCGTTTGCACTGTCATTTTTTAAGGCATTAAACAAAATACCAAACGCCACAGTAACCAATGTCAATGGATTCAAAAGTTCGCTTAACGCTGAAATTATTTTTGTAAATTTACCAGCTGCTACAATTCCTCCCATGGCTGCTGCAATTCCTTTTGCCGCACCTATAAAAGTTTCTTTGTGAGAAACAACAAAGTTAATGGCTTCAATGAGTTTATCTAATAACGGTGATGTGCCCTTAAGCTTATTTAATCCGCTCATGCCGTCCTTTAATGAAGCTATAGCTTTAATAGCAAATTCAGCACCCTGTTCTATTTTATTGAAAAGCGGTACGCAAATCTTTTCGGCAAAGTTATTAATAACTTCACCCATGGCGGTAACATCTTCTTTGTTAGACTTTCTGAAATCTCTGAATTTCTGTATTGCGGGCTGCAAACCACTGGCGATTCCCTCACCAAGCGGTAAAAATATACTGTTTGTAGCAAATGATTTTAAGCTTGTCAGCATATTACCGAGATTGTTTGACAGTTTCTCCATCGTACCGTCATAACGGCTGAATATTTTTTCAACCTCAGTCCACGTTTGAGTTATGTCCTCTCCAGATTCTGCAAGTTTTTCAATCTTTGTTCTATCCTCACCGGAAATAGCACCCATTTCCTGTAATCGTGAAGTCATTTCGCCTACTGTACGCCCTGATTTCATGGCGTCATACAATCGCCCAGTCCACAAAGCCACATCTTCAAATTGCTGTCCTGTTCCTGCCGCAACATCACCAATTATGCGTAAGCTGTCTCCTGTGGAAAGTGCATCACCTGTAAACACTTGCAATTGCTTACTAGCCGCAAAGATTTCATCACGAGTAAACGGTGTCATACCTGCAAAATCAGTTAATTCACTTACACGTTCATTCGCCTTTTCTGCACTGCCAAGAAGAACCTCAAATTGTGAAGTAATATTTTGACGGTCAACTACAATGCCCACTGACTGCTGTACGACAGCGCCCGTTGCAACACCTGCAACAAGACTTTTTATGTTGAACAACTTTGAAGTTATAGAATCTGCGGCACTGCTTATATTACTAGCCACAGATTTAATTTTACTTCCAACATTACTAAACGCAGTTTTAATATTTGAAGCTACTTTTTGCGCACCTGAACCCAAGCTTTTAAATCCGGATAAAACAGAACTTGTACCGGATTTTATACTTGACAAGCCGGATTTTATTTTATCAAAGGTTATGCTTTTTATAGATTTTTTTATGCTCTGAAACCCGCTTATAGTTTTTTCAAACCCGACTTTTCCGATACTCTTCAAGGCAGTGACAAAGCCTTTTGCGCCTGTTTGACCTCTTGATAATGTCGAGTACATCTCTTTGATATTGCTCGTCAAATTTGACATCTTGGTTTGCGCTAAATTTTTAATTTTACTTGCTGTTTCAGAAATCTCGTTTTTAATGCTTGAAAATCCGTTTTTTACAGTACTCAGCGGATGAGCAATTGTACTGCCAAAAGATTTAATATTATCTTTAAGAGCTGCGATTCTTTCGTCAAATCTTTCGATAGATTCAGTAATACCGGAAAACTTCTTGACCGATTCTGTTGCCTGTTCTGAACTACTTTTCAATTCACTGTCGATTTTATACATTCTGTCTAAATGTATTACCTCTGCGCCGTGTAATGCTCTATCAATAGGTGCTTGCATAATAAGGACTCTGTCCTGACTTGTAAGCTTACCTTCTGACCTGTAAATCTGATTTTCACTGTGTGCCATTATTGCTCCGTGAAGCGTATGCTCTGTTTTTTCACCTTTTACATACTCGCCGCTGTCATCATAACTGCCTTCGCTTTCGCAAATTACCTTAAAATCGGTACTGTATTGTTCTATCAGACTGCTGAAATCAAAATACTGCATTTACTTTGTCCTCCATGAGATTCCATTAATCATACCGCCAGTATCATTAAGAGGGTTAGAACTACCTTTTTGATCCACTGTATATGGATGATTAGGAGGGGTGGACAAACTGGCAGCATATTCTTTAATATGTGTTGCCATTTGTTCTCCAACCCAGTCAATAAGCTTATGACTGCTCATTTCGCCACTTATCACCTGTGATATGACTTTTTCTGTCATATTAAGTATTTCATCAATGCATTCATCATGTCCGCTTCTTAAAAACGAACGCTCTGGAATTTTAATTACTGACGTGCTTTTTTTGAGATGTAACCCCTTGCTATGCAAATACGCCCTCATTTTAGGAGTTACTTTTATATTACACCCATACTCATGTATACCTGCAAGCCATGCGTGATCACCGTTAAAACAGCCAACCTCAATCCTTTTGCCATTCACATTAGATATGTTTTTTAACATGTCCTTAGTAATATCAAGCTTGGTTTTATATTTAACCTTTACTGCCATCTGTTTACTGCTCCCACAAACTTGACATCTGAAATCAAGTCATCTCCTAAAATCTCATCAAGCAAATTATTAAACCGTTCGTTTTTATCCTGCGAGAAAGACATGGAAAGGTTTGTTATAGTCTGACTAGCAACACCCTCATGTATGCCCATCAATTCAAGATACTTGGTAACAAACAGCTTTACTCTTGCGGGTATTTTATTTAAATCATCATCGCTGTTTTTATCAAACCTGATTGATGTTTTGGCTAAAACCAAATCTAAAGCCGTTTCAATGATAATTAGAGTTTTATCATTTATTTGTATTCCGAGATTTAGACTTTCCGCTTGTTCCTTCGTCATTTTCAGTCACTTCCTCTGTGGTTTTTGCGATTGTTTCAGACTCCTCCGGTATTTTCTCATTGGGCTGATACCACTTACCGTTAACTTTTACAGAATAATCATATTTCATATTAAGCCACCTCCATTGCATAGCATTCATTCATACGTTCAAACGACGGCAGCACAATTTCAGATACCGTTGTTTTTGTATTTACCGGATCATCTGTAATTGTTACGGAAACTGCTACACCTGTGTTAACTATAGATACATCTGCATCAGATTTAGCAGTAAGCGTTCTTTCCTCTGGTGTTGTGCCATACCATGTAGTTCCTATTGCGCCATTTGGAAGCATCATAACGATATTATCAGGATAGAACTTTTTAGCAGTTCCGCTTTCGTTTTTAAACTGCTTATTGTAAATAATAATAGTAACGCTTAATTCTTCCTCTACATACTGCTTAACTTTTGCAGATGTGTAATTGACATTTGCAGTAGTATTCTGGGCAAGAATGCCGGAACGTACTTTTGCACTGTTCTTGATCATGTTGAATGTAGCTTTTGACATAAGCAGAATTTCCGGACGGTTTCCGCTTGCGGCTTCCTGTGCATCAAGTGCGGTTTCAATATCGAAAAGAGGATCGCATGTAGCTGATGTGCTCCACTTGTCTGCATCTGTAGTAATTTTAGCATAATGCTCCGCCTTCCAGCTACCGTCTGGGTCGTAATTGTATGTATAATCAACGTTGTTCGCCTTGATTTCAATACCCACGCTTCCGTTTAGCGGTGCAAGCAATTGCATTATCATTCTTTCGGGTACTACATTCGCACCATCGACCAATGTTTTAGTGTCATTAAAAATGTTATCAAGTACTTGTGCAGCATAAGGGTCTTTAGAATCCTGTACACGCATAATTTCCTGTTCATCTTTTTCCTTAACAAGCATAGACTCACGGAAAAACGGCATTTCTGTTTCACTCATTGAAATACCTACACGGTCACGGAATGTAGATTTTGCATCAAATGTTGATGGCATCAAAGATACAGCAAGACCATTGTGCCCTTTAATCCATTTTAGGTCTAACCCCGCTTTTTTCTGTGATGGAAAAAACCCTGTGCCTAGATACGGAATAGCATTGCTTGCCGCATTTGTATAATTAAGCGCAATAGCTTCAGCTGTAAATACGTCTGATAATTTCATGTTTGTTACCTCCTGTTACATAAAAGTAATCTGCTTTAGTACTGATTTTGCACCGATGGTCGGCGTGTTACCAGTTGTATCTTCGGACGGCTTTTCAGGTAATTTATCAATCCTGATAAAACCGTGAATCACAACCGTCCCATTAGGATCGTCTGTCTTTTTAACATCATGCAGTAACACCCCGATTGCCGTATCATCATTGGCTGGTATGATAGTACCGGCTTTAATGATTCCATCACTTCCTGCTGTTAATTTTGAACAATCATAAGGTATAGCCACATAATGATCGTTATAAAGAATTTCTTTTGTGTTTGTGATATTGGTATTTGTAAATTTCATTATTACTTACCTCCTCCGTAATACTTCAAAATTTCATTTGACTGCTTTTGCTTTTCTGCCCTTGCTTTACCCAGACTTTCAGCAACGGAATTACTTTTATTTCCGTTTTCTGCATTACCGTTTGAATTACCGCCGTTAGGATTTCTGCCGTTGTCTTTAAACGTATTATTAACTTTGTCCTCAACAAATCTTTTTACCAGATCGCCAAATGCTTTTACCCTGTTATTAATTGATTCTTCATCATCGGCAATAATAAAATCGACAAGCTCAAGTGCCTTGTCGCTACCGTCATCAAGTCCTGCCGCTTTAATTGATTTAATAGCCAACAGACGGTTTTCTTTGTCCTTAAGCGCTTTTTCACGTTCCGCAAGAGTCTTTTCCTTTTCGGACATTTCAAGCTGTTTAAGTTCCTCAGCTGTCATTTTTTCCTTTTTGAGATTGTCAAGCTCTTTTTGTAATGCGGCATTTTTCTTGCTAATTTCAGCAGTAAGTTTATCTGCTCTGGCTTGCACAAGCTTGTCAAGGTCTGACATATTGTTGCTTTTGCTGTCAGCATTGTTGTTAGAATCATGATTGTCCTGATTACCGCTTACATCACTGATGTCAGTTCCGGAATCTGCACTCGATTCTCCTGCTTCTGCAAAAAATTGCATTGGAATTTTAAAAATTTCTCCCATTTTGCACCTCCATTTAAATTTCTAAGCAGTTTTACGCCTTGCTCAGGGCAGTGCGTGACCGCACGGGACTTGTCGGGCGTTAATTGCTCGATGGGTTACTTTTGATTTTGGGTATAAAAATAGCACCTCTTTAAGAGATGCTAATAAACTTATTGAATTTTGGATATAAGAAAACCGCCTCATGGGCGGTTATTCCTCAACTATTTCAAATTCTTCTATGGGATATAAATAATCTTCATTAGTTTCATCTATAACCCTGTATCTATCTTTCTCTTGCCCTAAGCAATTATAAATTTTACCCGTTATAAGCTCCATTGGATCGCTTATTGTCCCAATATATTTAACTTTCATCTAAATACCTCTTTACCTTCATCTTAATTTTTTCACCATCAGCCTCATACCAATGTATCTCTACAGTACGCTTTATTCCGTTTTCAATTATAATTCCTTCACCACGTACTTTTTGCCACTTATCTGCCTGTATTCCATAATTGCTTTCAAGAAAAATAGCCTCACGAATTGGAACATTAGTGCCCTCTCCAGCAAAAACCTTAATTTTAGTAATTGTTGAACCCTCTGCAAATTTTGCATGATTTCCATCAGGAAGTTTTACAGGGTAATTCTTTCCTGCTGCTCCAACACTGCGTCCGATAACTATGTTTTCTTTTATTATACAACTTCCACCTGATTTGTCAACAGATTTACCAGTTAATTCTTCAAATTTTTCTACACTCATCAAAGTATATTCAAGGAAACATCTGCAACGGCAGTCATTTCGTGCCGTACCGCTAGTAGATGGACATTCTGCATATACATTTGGCTCAAGCTGGAATTTATCACCAACCTGTATTATAACACCCTCCATTTTCTGATGATTAGCACCATTACGGCTAATTGAAGTTTTCCAGCCTGATTTAGTACGATACCTGTGCTGAGGACGTACACGCTCATCTTTCATTGTACGCCACGCAGCAGTATAAACAAGTCCTGAACCGTCAAGGGAATCTGATATGTCTTTTGCACAGTCCATAAAGCCGCTTTCGGTCACTCTGTGTGTTTCAGTACGTACAATATTAGTCGCTTTACCATAGCTTATATCAAGTCTCTCAGCTACTTTTTTGGCAGTTGTCTCATATCTGTCACCGTTCATCAATCCTATATTGACCTGCTGCTTGATATCGTAAATTACCTCTTTACGATTTTTCTCAAGAATATCAGGCAATGTCAAACCGCTTACCGGATTCTCTATTGCCCTTTTCATAACCTCAGGGCGTATGCTCAAATCTTTCAGATAATTCAACGCTGATTTTGTATCTTTTGCTTTCAATACTGACTCTGACATTCCCTTATAACAAGCTGTATATGTATCTTCAACCGTGTTTTTTATAAGTGCTACTATCTCTGGAGTTAAATTGTTAACATGTGATTCAATTTCCTCTAAGAATTTTGCATATCGACTTTTTTCCTGAAGCATTGCAACTGTTAAAATGCCGTCCTTTGAATACTTCAAATATTCGTCTGCAAGAAAATGATTAAGTTCTTTTAATAACTGCTTATAAATCTTTCGTATTTTCTTTTCGGTAAGCACTTCACGGCTTTGCTCTATTCGCCGTATCTCATGAAGCAAATCATTTAGACTTTGTTCCGCCTTCGGCATATCTGCCCCTCCTTATTATGTGCTTATATTATCGGCAACATCTTCAGGCGTAACCTCCGTTAATGGCAGTATACCGTCCTTTTCTTTTTCAATCATCTGCATAACATAATCAACATCATCAACAAATGACAACTGACTGTAGGCAACTTCCTTCGGAAGTCCTGCTGCAATAAGAGCTTGTACTGTCTGCGCTTCATTAGCAAGGTCAAGCGGAAAGTTCCTATTGAAATCCATAGTTACTTGAAGCGGATCAATTTCTTTCCCCTTTTTTATCCATGCAGATGCAAGCAGTTTCCACATAAATTGTGCTGCATTCATCATCTGTGCCTGAAACATACCGCACTTTATTTCCAAACCGTGTAACTTGAATTTAAGACTTACACCGCTTGCATTACCAAAACTCTCATCACCAAGATTAGGCGTTTTACTGAAACGGTAAATATTATCTTCCAAGCGTTCAAGATGATGCTCTGTAAAAGCGTCGTTTATATCTTTGGTCAGGAAATAAACCTTGCCCTGCTGAGTTCCGGTGCTTCTGAAATTAAAAGAACCGTTTTTTTGTCCATCTCTTATAGTGTCCTCATCAATATTGAGATTTTCAAAAATCATATAAGCATGTACAAAGCTTTCTACCTCATTTGAGTTATCAGATAAAACCTTATCATAATCGTCAATTAAAGCCAACACCTTTTCGGCATCGCCTATCATTTCCTTATTGTTAGGAATACCTTGCAGCGGACAATAATCAAACATATGAGGTTTTTTTTCAACTTCTGTAAGCTGCGTTAAATGACCGGTATATGCCGTTACGTAAGTATCATCATAAAATTCAACAGTCCACACCTTACAGCCGTTAATATCAAGCGTGTAAAAATACCTGACAGCGTATTCAGGTTCTGATATATCTTTTGTGGATAAAATAATCGCCTCATATCCGTGTACGGGCATAACACGTTCTTCACCGCCCGTATCAATATAAAAAAGTCTGCCTGCATATCCATATATGCTAGCAAACTTTGTCACTTCCATATCAACGCCATACATATTATTTCGTGTGGTGAAATCCGTTATTAACTTTGCAGCTTCGTCAACACCGTCAGCTCCGCCGCTTGTTTCTTCCGATTCTTCACTTTTGCTGTAACCGTATGTAATAGGTTTCCCTGCAAAGTATCCGGTTTTAAAATCAATAATCTCACTAAAAAAGTCATTATTGATTTTATTATTGATTGGGTTCGATTCATCAAACCTAGGATTTCGCCTCATAATAGGTACTGATTCATCAATCGTCATATACCGTTCATAAAGCTTTCTGTTATATGCTGCGTTCTGCTTATGTTTATTGATAATTTTATATAATAATTCAAGCGTAAATCCGTTTTTTGTAAGTTCTCTGCATTCCGCCGAATAATCCGGATAAAGTGTTCTAATATTTCTGCTCATTTTTTCCTGCCTTTCTTTCTAGGCTTATAATTTGGTAGCTTTCTGTCAAGAAACATCCTGTTATTGTCAAGCAAAGTCATACCGCATTTAATACACACCTTGCAATCGCCTATTCGTACAACTTCGTGATTACACATACTACAATCTCACTCCTGCCATTGCTTCTGCCGATAACATTTCATCTTCTATAGCATATCTCAAGGCATCGAGCAAATGGTTGTTTGCATCAACAGGCTTTGCCATTGCGTTACCGTATTTATCTTCTTTCCAGTGATATTGTTCAATCTCATTCTTAAAATTCTGACAGCTTTCATGTATAATAATTTCATATCCCTGTAAGTAACGAATGCCCCTGTTGATACTATCTGCTCCTTTAACAGCAGGAATAGCATTAATACCATTTAACGATAAATAGTCAATGGTCTTGGGTTCTGCACTGTCGCATGTCACAATACCGTTTCCGAAAAATTCTTTACACACTCTGACAAGTTCATCATCGCCCATTCCTGCTTGATACCATTCATCAAAAACATACAGTTTTTTATGTTTTTTGTCCAAATGAATTTTTATCAGTGCATTAGGGTCTGAAGAATAGCCAAAGTCAATACCGTTGTAAATATGATCAAACTGCGGTATTAAATTACTTAAATCCTCAACATGCCAATTCTTAAAAATAACATGCCCTAATACTCCCCAATTGCCATAAGTATAAACGTTTCTGAAATATTCATCGCTTTCATTTTCCAGGCTGTAAATATCATCAGGAGTAAGAAACTTATTATCTTTATAGGTTGTCTTTAAAATCGACAGTTCATTGTCTTTATAAACGGTTTTATTGTCCTGCCAATTTTTAAAAAAATCCTGATATATCCAATGCGTCTTTAAAATCGGATTAAAGGACAATGTTATTGATTTTTTAAAGGGAGAATATCCTCTTAGACGTTTCTTAAGCTGTAAATACGCTTCTCTCTTTACCTCTGTTGCCTCCTCTATCCAGATTCTTTCAAGTACGCCATTGGCTGGAGTAATTGATTTAAGCTTTTCAACGTCGTCAAGTCCTGCAAATAATATTTGTTTGCCGTTGTCTTTGCAGGTAATCACCATATCTGACTTATTGATTGAATAAAGATGACTAACACCGTATGCTGAAATAGCCTTTTTTATTTCATTGAAAAGTGAATTACGTATCGTTTTACCGATATTTCTTGTAAGCAGCCAATTAACACCGTTTAAATTATCCATTACCACACGCTGTGCCAAAAAGAAGCTTTTACCGCTCGATGAACCTCCGTAATATATCTGCGTCATTCTTTCCTCTTTTAAGAATGGGATATACACATCATTTACATAAATCATTTTATCCATAATTAATCCTCTTCCTGCGACTCTTCTCTTTGTGATGCCGGAATAATATTGAATATGATTTCACTGTTCTCATTCGATTCTTCTTTACGTTCACTGAACATGCCCAGATGTTTACCGAGGAGTTCTAGGGCTTTGATTTTTTCTTTACCGGAAATATCTGCTTCCGCAAGAGCAATCTTTTTAAGTTCCTTCAAAACCGTGTCAGCATTAATTCCTGTGCGCTCAGACTGCTTTTTTCTAAGTTCTTTTAAATACGCCAAAACGTTATTTTTCGTAATAAGCTGACGTCCTATTTCAGCATTTTTATACCCTGCTCGAGTAGCTGCTTGCGTTGCGTTTAAGTCGATGAGGTACTCCTCACAAAAACGCTTTTGTTTTTCGGTTAGTTTTGTTTGTTTCGGCATTACCTCACCGTCCTTTCGTTTGGGTATAAGAAAAGCACCTCCGGGGAGATGCTTAGTTGTTATTCTGAATCATTATTTTCAATAATTGACTTTTCTAAAAACTTATATGGCATTCTTATATTATTAATTAATCCTATTTTAAAAAATATTTTATCTGTAAGTTCTATAAATTCTATAAATCTAGATATTTTATTATCTTCGCCAGAATAACCGATACTTTCAATTACTTGTGTTCGTAAAAAAGACCATTCTGACAACATTCTACGTGGAATTTTATCAATATTTGTTCTGGAGTTCATTACCATTTCAAGATATTTGATAGGTAATAATTTTTCAGGGTCCCTTAAAATAATTTGTTGAGATCTTAATAAATCCAACATTTCTTCCATTATTTCATTTTGATTACTTGATTCTTTCTGTGGATAATTTGATATATCATCTTCAATTGATTTTAACTCTTTGTCTATTTTAGGCCAGGAAAGTTCAAACATTTTTTCTAGCCTAGTTTCTTCTAAACCTTTTTCTCCCAAACCTTTATTCATAGTTTTAAATAGTTTAAAAATATCATCTCTATCAACATTTGTCATTTGAAATTGCAAAATTGGGCTATTTGATATCTCTGAAGGTTTCAAATCAAATAAAAAGGGACATACTTTAACCTTATCCAATGCTTTAGACAATGCACCTGCCTCAAAGTTAAGCCATTGTGATTCTAAATTATCTTTAGTTACACATAATATACCAAAATCCGCATCTGATAATTCTTTAGCAATATCAGAACTCCATCTTGCACCCTTATCAATATCTTCTGTAGAAAAATAAGGTTGGATATCTTGAATGACACAAGGTATCCAATCCTTTAATATTTTGGCTACCTTTAAACTTTTATCTCCAGACCAACTAATAAAAACTTTCATTTTATCACCAACCAACATCATACTTTACTCCTATATTAACATATTTTTCCAATAAAGTCAATAATTATTATAAATATTATATTATATGTTTATTTTTATATTTATAACAATTATTTTTGCTGAAAATACCAACTACCGCTCTATTTGACGGTGGTGTTATATTTATACTGCCGGTTTTACCGTTTCGGACGTATCCTAATCAGGCTAAATAGTTGCAACCGGAAACTACTCTAATGCTTGGCGCAGTCTGCCGGAGTTGCACCGACTGAAACTACTGACTGCATAACAGCCGTCTAAGTTTCAACGGCTGTAGTCAAGGAATAAAACAATGTAGAAGAGAGGTTAGAAACAGGACGGTGCTGCTTTCGCCCTGTTTCTATAGTACTATAATATCATATTTTATTACTGAATAAAAGGGTAAAAAGTGTAATAAAGTAACATATAATTTATTTGTTTTGTATTATTTTTGCAAAATTAGATAAAGCCCTATCATGAAGCACTCCTTTTGTGTAATCATATTCCTTGTTTATATGTTCTGCTACTTCTTGCCACGTCATGTTTGATATGTATTTATCAATCAATAATGCTGCGTATAGCTTATTTGGCATTTTATGTATATTTGTATCGTAATCTCAACTTTTAGTTGCTCAGACTCTTTCATCATTTCTAAAGCCCTTGTAGCGTAGTCAACCATCTCAGCCACATTCAAGCCTACTTTATCGGATACATCACCATTATGTTGCGCTGGCAAATCAGAAAAAACACTCGTAATCTTAGTTGCACGTTCACGGCATTTTTGTATAGATATGTTTAAACTATCTATTTCCAAATCAATATTATTTGCTCTCGTCAAATATTCCTTAGCAGTCAAACCTCTCACTCCTCCTAATTCTCCATTCTTTTAGCTTGATATTCTCCATAGTTTACGGTATTTCGGGCAATATCGTTAATTCTTTTCATGCTATTTGACCTCGACCGTTTGACTTCATTTGCAGGAGATATGTATTCACCTGAATTTCTGATATTTCGCATATATTCACGTCTATTTTTGCGATGCCGTTCTTTGGCGCACTCGGTACAATATTTTTTAGAACTGCCTGAATTCGGCATCTCAACACCGCATGAAACGCATATACGTGTAAATCGTTTATGTGTTGACATTCTAAATATCTCCCTCAATTCTATGTAACGATTTTTCTGTTACGAATCCGTCTGGGTATCTAGTTCGCAATTTATCCACATTCATTTGTAAAATTGCTTCCAAGTCATACCCTAGTGCATTAGCACTAACAGCTATATACCATGCACAATCGCCTAGTTCTTTGGCTAGATGTTCCTTGTCTAATTCGTGCCCCTGAAACAAATGTTTTTTCAGTATATCAATAGCTTCTCCTGCTTCTCCGTTTAATCCCATTAGCCCGTTCACTATTATCGGATAATTTTGATTCATTCCGCTTGCTATTCTCATTGCCTCATTTTGATATTCATTAATTGTCATTTTTCAATCCTCCATAAGTTCTTTGTATGAAATACCATCAGTTAATCCCGGTGATTTATCGCTGTCAGTAGGCATATATTTTGCGTTAGTAAATGACGGATATTTGTACTCTATCATGGCAAAATTTGCTACGTCTACAAGATATTCGGTGTTATGGGTTTCCTCATACAGCTCTAAACGTCTTTTTATACTTTTGTAAGCTTGGGCTAATTCCGGATACGTTTGATAACTTATCGTACTTTCCAGACAGTATCAGATTAATATTATTAAAACTGTCATCAGCAATAATTCCGGCTTTGACCAATCCGTCAAGAATAAACTTACCGCTGTAATTATCAGGGTCATGTCTTATTTTAGTACGAAAATAATACGTAATCTTTACTGTTGTTTTGTCAAACGTTTTTTCGGGTTTTGGTCTGCATTTTAAATTAATCAACTGCGCCCAATGTTTCTTTTTTTCCTGATACTCCCATTTATTCGTCCTGCCTATAAATTTATTATTACTAGGCGGTATCTCGTCAATTATGTATTTCACTGCCTCACCTTAACCTATAATTTTTATTATCGTCTTTCTGGATTTGAATAGTAAACCCTGCTGATTTTTCTGCAATTCGTCCAGCCAGTGCAGAATCGTATTTGTTTATATCCGATATCAGCAGTTCAGACGAAATAATTGTTTTTTTGTTGGCGTTATATCTGCTGTTAATGATTTCAAATGCAAAATTCAATTCATCACTGAACTTACTGTTATTTGAATTGGATTTCAGAAAATCGTCAATATACAGAATATCAGTATCGCAAATGGATTTAAATTTATTTTTATATTCTGTTTCATCAAACTGATTACTTTGTAACTCGTGAAACAAATTGCGCCAGACTTTATACTTCACTAATCTACCAGTTGAAATAAACCTAGTACATATAGCAGTGCATATATGGGTCTTGCCGCTTCCGGACTGTCCTGCTGCATAAAACCATGAATCGCCTGAATTTTCCGTAAATAGCAACGCCTTTTTCTTGATTTCCGATTGCCATGGTTTTGACGTCTCATACGCATTGAACGTATATTTTTTTATCAGATTTCCCAATCCGCTCAGTTCAAGATTTTTTATGCTTTTTCGCTTTGACATACATTTACACTCAACTCTGATCTCATTTAAATCCGTATCAAGCTCTGCAATGTAACCCTTATTTTTGCAGATATCGCAGTTTATGTATGGAAGATTTCCCTGAGTGTCGTTGTACCAATCGCAGCGCTTACGTGCAAAATCTTCATAGCTTAATTTGTTTCCGTCAGAGAAGTCCTTCGTATAGTCTGCTATTGTGTTCATGGGATTCCTCCTCACCTGTATTTAAATCATCCTCCCAACGTTTACCATTAAGCCATGTTGTAGGATATGGAATAAACTGTCCGTTATCCTTTTGCCACTGAGAAGATTGTTTTTGCTTCTCCAAAGCAGAAAGGATTTCCCTGACTAAATCGTCGTTTGGTTTAAGTTTTTTCCATGCCTTTAACGCATTAGACTTTGAAACCTTCTTCGGATACGCTTTCCAAAAATCATCAAAAGATTTACTGAAAGAGTCTGTTTCAGGTTTTTTCTTCGGCTTATCCCCCTTGGGGGATATAGGGGGTATATTTATTACATTATCATTTACATTAACATTAACATTATCATTTACATTAACAGCTTGATTTGCTTGGGTTTGCTTAACCAAAGAATCATTTGCTTGATTTGCTTGGGTTTGCTTGCCGCCTTTTCTTCCGGCTTCGGAACGTTTTTCACGAGTTTTATTCCATTTTTCCAAATCCAAGTCAATCCTGCTTTTTATAAAGCTGAATGCCATTTTTACCATACCATCATCAAATTCTGGTATAATTTTTTTCTCTGCATACATAAATATTGCCTTGATAAGTTTACCTGCTTGTTCATCTGATAACTCATTAAATTGTTCCATGTAACTGCTGTATAGTATAAAACTTCTTTTTTCTTCCAACTTTTCACCCCCTCACTAATGGGCAGATTCACTGCTGAATTTGCATTAAAATATGCAATTAACTTTATTTTGTAATCAAATTGTAACTTTTAAAACGGCGGTTCATCACCGGCAATTACTTCCTCAAAGTCGGCTAGATCTCCGAGTGGAACGTCTTCTACCGGATTTGATACCTGTGTGGTTTGCGGTGTATTTGCAGTATAATTATTATCGTTCCTGCTGCCTGCAAATGAAACGCTGTCTGCCAACACGTCCATGGAATAATGCTTTACGCCGTTTGCATCAGTAAAGTCATTATTTCTCAGACTTCCTTCAACAATAATCATTTTACCTTTGGAAAAATATTTGCTTACAAATTCAGCAGTCTTTCTCCATGCAGTAACACTAATAAAATCCGTTTGATGTTCGCCGTTATCATTTTTAAATTTTCTGTCCACGGCTATATTAAATTTTACAAATGAAATACCGCTTTGTGTTTGTCTTAGCTCAGGATCGGCAGTCAGCCGACCCATTAATATCACTCTGTTCAGCATACGTTATCCCTCCATTATACTGGAAAAATCATCAAGAGGCGGTTGCTCAGTAGTGACTGATTCTACAACTTCTTCTGTTTCAATAACTTCTCCGGTTTCAGGAACTGTTTCTACATATTCCGCTTCACCCTGTTCATTAATAACTGCCATATCATTTGTAACGGCTTTTTCCATTTCTATTGACATAATACCCCATTTGCTGATTAATTGTCTTAACATGGTTTTGCAAGCCATTCCGTCAAAATCTTTCTCCCAGAATGTATAACCGGAACGCTTTTGATATCCTTTTGAATACTTTTCAGCGTGAGATTCCATTTTTTCTTTACTCCAATAAATAGCCTTTTTAAAGCCGTTTATATATTCAAACATTGCATAATATCCGATTGTAGGAGCATTTTCACGGTCAATTTCATTTTCAATCAACTGCACTTCAATGTCTTCCTCAAGAGGATTAAAGTGTATCAATTCTCCTTGTTTTATCGGCAATACATTTAATTTCTTATACTGACCTGAACGAATCGCAAGCTGTATGTATCCTTTGTATCCTAGCTGAAATTGTGCAACTTTTCGCCCGTTTTTATTATCATTAAACGGTACTAAATAATACTGTCCCAACTGCGGAGACGGGGAAAGCTTCAAGCCCTCGCCAAGTAATCCGGCTGAAAGAATTGAACCGGCGTCACATTCCTGTAGCGCAGGATTGGCACTCACTGCCGATGTAATAGAAGCAATAAAGCGGTTAGCTGTGTTTTTATCTCGGAGTGTTGTATTAATTAGATTCTGATAACTTTTGCTTTGAAGCTGAACTGTGAATGGGACTTTTTTACCGCCCTGTTGAACTAAACTGTTTTTTACTGCCATTTTAATTTCCCTCCGTTTTAATCGTCTCAAATTTAATACCGTTATCAACCATAAATTTACGTAAGTTTTTAATCTGATTATATGTTCCAATTACACGAAATGCACATGTTCCCAACTGTTCTTTAGGCTGCTGGGATTGCGATGCTGAAACAGTCTGAACAACTTCCTGCTGTACTGGTTGCGTTTTTTTCTGTTCAAGAACTTTCTTCTGCATTTCTTCTTCACGCTGAAGCTGTGCGGCATATACCAATGCCTGACTTGTACTATATGCCTTACAGTACTCGGTAATTACAGCGGCTTTATACGGCTTGTCTGCATATTCGGTATTAAGCGTTTCAAGTTCCTTCTTGATACGGTCAATATTATCTTCAATTTCCGCTTTCAGGGTATCAATTTTTGCTGTGGCATTGCCCCATTTAGGATTAAGAATCTTATCAAATTTAATGATATCAGCCATATCTCCTATGTAATTATCAAAGCAAGATTTCAGTTCGTCATATTTTTCTTGCTTCTTTATGTTTTCAAATTCTTTTATTTGATTATCAATTGCAACAACAGGGGCTTTGACTAACATAACAAGTTCTTTACATTTAGCTTCAAAATCGTTATACGGTTCAAGGCAACGTCTTTTGACTTCTTTTCGTTCACTTTCAATGGCTGCTATTAATTTATTTAAATTTGCTTTATCAGCTTTTGCCGACTTAATGCTGTTTTCTGAAACCACTAAATTATTGTAATATTTTAGTCTTTCAGTCATCTCGGCTTTTAGTTCACTATAGTTAAATTCTATAACAGACGGCAAAGTGTTCAAGTCCGTTTGTAATTTAAAGTCCATTGTTTCCCTCCTAAATCTCCGGCAAAATCAATGCCGGTTTTGTTTTATTTTGTACATGCTCCCAAAACTTAATTTCAGCTTCGAGGAGTGTTTTTATATCCTCTTGCACTTCATTACGGTCAATGAAATAATGTCTGGTTGCGGTGCATATATCATTATTTTTAAAATACCTGATATGTGCTTTTAGTACTGCAAAATTCCAGCATGTAGCAAGCATCTGATGCAATACCTGTATGTAATAATTTTGCGGAACTCCACCGTCCCATTCGTCCCATTGAGAAGAATTTTGAATTGTTGTGGTCTTGATTTCGAGAATTCCCTTTTTGCCTGATTCAGCAGTCAATTCGCCGTCCAGAGTTGCAAAGATAAACGGGTATTTGTCATTTGCATACATTCTGTATTCATGATATTCAATATCATATTGAGGAAAATCAAGTGCAAATAACTCCCTCAAATGGAACTCTGCTTGCTTTCCGTATGCAACAGCAGGCTTGTCCGAAATATCTTTGGGAACTGTAATCCCGGTTTTTTCTTTCCATAGCTGCACATTTGTCTTGTACTTATTCATTCCCAGAACACACGCCGCGTCACTTCCGCCAATACCTGCACAACGTGCTGATAACCACTCATCATGGGTTTTAGGGTCTGCAAGTATCATGAGTCTTTACCGCTTTCCCAATCTCTCATTAAATCAATATCGGGTTCCGGCTTGTCCGGATTTTTATAACAGGT
>OMGY01001380.1_pt1 | contig 22444 bp, 18 predicted proteins | sample 1674461 | NCBI WGS metagenome assembly OMGY01 (sample SAMN05578579, study PRJEB25193) | human gut metagenome | biome: Human Microbiome; feature: human-associated habitat; material: feces | host: Homo sapiens | place: USA:Birmingham
TAGCTACACCAGACATGATGGGTGTTGTTGGACGTCTCGGACGTGTACTCGGACCTAAGGGATTAATGCCAAACCCGAAGGCTGGTACAGTAACAATGGACGTTACAAAAGCTATCCAGGAAATCAAAGCTGGTAAGATCGAGTACAGACTTGATAAGACAAACATTATCCATGTGCCAGTAGGTAAAGCAAGCTTTACTGAAGAACAGCTTACAGACAACTTCCAGACGCTTATTGATGCGATTAACAAAGTAAGACCTGCAGCAGTTAAGGGACAGTACCTTAAGAGCGTAACTCTTACTTCTACAATGGGACCTGGTGTAAAGATCAACCCAATGAAGCTTGTTTAATCCGCAAGATAATAATGAATAAAGAACTCTGTATACAGATGTGATGCTGTATACAGAGTTTTTTTATACCTGAATATTTTAGAATGATATTAAGTTTTTGTCCCTTTAGAGGGACAGAAGCTTTTTTTGTGGAAAAATACAATCCGTTCCAACACTTCCATACACAGGCAGCAAGACAATCAGAACTTAAAGGAGAAATCATATCTATGTATCCAGAATGTGAAGAAATCATGAGACTTGCACCGGACTACCACATAATTCCGGTATGCAAAGAGATTTATGCAGATGTTATCACACCGATCACGCTTCTTCGCAAGATTGTGGCGGTGAGTAAAAGATACTATCTGTTGGAAAGTGTAGAGGGCGGAGAAAAATGGCGGCATTTTCAGACGGTGCAATTGTGGGATCGGCAATTGTAAGGATCGTAGCAGAGCATGGAGCAGACTGTGTAGCGTATGTAAAAGAATATGTGCAGAAGATGAAAGCGGCCGTGGTAGAAGCATAAAAGACCGGATAACATAAAAGATGGAGCAGAACAAATGCAGATCGGTGTGCTGAAAAAATTTTCGTAAAAGAAAAAACAAAAAAATGAAAAAACCTCTTGACAATAACGTATGTATATGATAACCTACTAAAGGACTGCCGAAGACAGTAGGTGCTTGAAAGAGCGTAAGAACACATTTTATGCGGACGCCTACCGAGGAAAGATCGATACTAAAGTATGACTTATCAACCTCTATGTCTTTGGATATAGAGGTTTTTTTACATTTATATCTATCGGCGGTGTAAACTTACAAATCTACAAGGAGGTGCACCATTCGTGGCAAAAGTTGAATTAAAACAACCAGTTGTACAGGCTATTGCAGAGGACGTGAAAGACGCAGTAAGCGTTGTCCTTGTTGACTACCGTGGACTGACTGTTGCAGAAGATACAGAGATGCGTAAACAGTTAAGAGAAGCAGGCGTTGTCTACAAAGTTTGTAAGAACACAATGATGAAGAGAGCTTTTGAAGGAACTGATTTCGCAGCATTAGATGAGCACTTAGAAGGACCAAGCGCTATCGCAATTTCTAAAGATGATGCAACAGCTCCAGCAAGAATCCTTTGCAAATTCGCAAAGAATGCAAAAGCCCTTGAATTAAAAGCAGGTGTGGTTGAAGGAACATTATATGATACAGATGCATTAAATGAACTTGCTAAGATCCCTTCAAGAGACGAGCTTATTTCCAAATTACTTGGAAGCTTACAGTCACCTATCACAAACCTGGCACGCGTTCTCAATCAGATCGCAGAAAAAGGTGGAGCAGATGCTTGTGAAGCAGCTCCGGCAGCAGAAGAAGCTGCAGAGGCACCAGCAGCTGAATAAGCTGATGGCAGCATAATATTTTATTTCAAAAAGAAAATAAGAAAAATGGAGGAAAATAAAATGGCAAAGTTAACAACAGAAGAATTTATTGAAGCTATCAAAGAGTTATCTGTATTAGAGTTAAATGATCTTGTAAAAGCTTGTGAAGAAGAATTTGGTGTATCCGCAGCAGCAGGTGTTGTAGTTGCAGCAGCAGCAGAAGGTGGAGCAGCAGCAGAAGAGAAAGATGAGTTCGACGTAGAATTAGTTTCTGCAGGAGCAGCTAAGGTTAAAGTTATCAAAGTTGTTCGTGAAGTAACAGGACTTGGACTGAAAGAAGCTAAAGCATTAGTTGACGAAGCTCCAAAGGTAATCAAAGAAGGCGCTTCTAAAGCTGAGGCTGAGGAAATCAAGACTAAACTTGAAGCAGAAGGTGCTGAAGTTAACCTTAAATAATTCGAGTTTGATTGAATTATCAGGGCATTCCGGTGACGGGATGCCCTTTCGTATTATAGGGATGCTGAATATAAGAAAGAGCCTGCAAAGCGGATTTTTTCTTATGTTCAGCAGTACCGGCAAAGTCTTGAAAAAACTGAAAAAATAACACAGATTTGCTTGACATACTTGACAAGCTTATGCTATAGTAAAAAATGCGCTATTGTGGATAGTTATGCCATGACTGCGTATGAAAAACAGCAAAAAATACGTTGTTTTTGAGACTCTGCAAGTTATATGGGCGGTAAAAAGCCCAGCCAGAAAAATAAATGAGGAGTGAAACGTCAATATGGAGAAAAACAGAATTCGTCCTATTAAAAGCGGAAAAAGTTCACGAATGAGTTATGCCCGACAGAAAGAAGTCGTTCAGATGCCTAACTTGATCGAAGTTCAGACAGATTCTTACAAGTGGTTTCTGGAAGAAGGGTTAAATGAAGTGTTCGATGACATTTCCCCAATCACAGACTACAGTGGAAAATTAAGTCTGGATTTCGTAGATTTTACTTTGTGTGAAGATGAAGTAAAATATACGATTGATGAGTGTAAAGAACGTGATGCAACATATGCAGCACCTCTGAAAGTCAAAGTAAGACTTCACAATAAAGAGACAGATGAAATCAATGAGCATGAGATCTTCATGGGAGATCTGCCGCTGATGACAAGAACAGGTACCTTTGTAATCAATGGTGCAGAGCGTGTTATCGTCAGCCAGTTAGTACGTTCTCCTGGTATCTATTATGCCATTGCACATGATAAATTAGGTAAAAAACTGTATTCAGCTACCGTAATCCCGAACCGTGGTGCGTGGCTGGAGTATGAGACGGATTCCAATGACGTTTTCTATGTACGTGTAGATAGAACAAGAAAGGTACCGATCACTGTGTTGATTCGTGCATTAGGAATCGGTACAAACCCAGAGATCATCGAACTCTTCGGAGAAGAGCCTAAGATCCTGGCAAGTTTTGAAAAGGATGCTGCAACAAACTATCAGGAAGGACTTCTGGAATTATATAAGAAGATCCGTCCGGGTGAGCCTTTGGCAGTAGACAGTGCTGAAAGTCTGATCACAAGTATGTTCTTTGACCCAAGACGTTATGATCTTGCAAAAGTAGGACGTTACAAGTTCAATAAGAAGCTTGCGTTAAAGAACCGTATCAGCGGTCATGTCCTGGCAGAAGATGTTGCAAGTCCGATGACAGGCGAAGTACTGGCAGAAGCCGGAACAAAGATCACAAGAGAACTGGCTTCTACAATTCAGAATAATGCAGTTCCATATGTATGGATCAGCGTAGAAGAAACAGAAAGACCGATCAAGGTTCTTTCTAATATGATGGTTGACCTTGACGCAGTTGTTGGTGTTGATCCGGAAGAAGTAGGAGTTACCGAGCAGGTATACTATCCTGTACTTGCAGGAATCCTGGAGGAGACAGCAGGAGACATCGATGAGTTAAAAGATGCGATCAAGAGAGATATCCATGATCTGATTCCAAAGCATATCACAAAAGAAGATATCTTAGCTTCTATTAACTACAATATGCATCTGGAATATGGCATCGGAACTGATGATGATATTGACCACCTGGGTAACAGACGTATCCGTTCTGTAGGTGAGCTGCTTCAGAATCAGTACAGAATCGGTCTTTCCCGTCTGGAAAGAGTGGTTCGTGAAAGAATGACAACACAGGATATGGAGGGAATCTCTCCACAGTCCCTGATCAATATCAAGCCTGTAACTGCAGCAGTGAAGGAGTTCTTCGGATCTTCCCAGCTGTCACAGTTCATGGATCAGAACAACCCGCTTGGTGAGCTGACTCATAAGAGACGTCTTTCAGCGTTAGGACCTGGTGGTCTTTCAAGAGACCGTGCCGGATTCGAGGTTCGAGACGTACACTACTCTCACTATGGAAGAATGTGTCCAGTAGAGACACCTGAAGGACCTAACATCGGTCTGATCAACTCCCTTGCAAGTTATGCAAGAATCAATGAATATGGATTTATCGAGGCTCCGTATCGTAAGATCAACCACGATGATCCGACAAACCCGGTAGTTACAGATGAAGTTGTATACATGACAGCGGATGAAGAAGATAACTACCATGTAGCACAGGCGAACGAACAGTTAGATAAAGAAGGACACTTCGTACGTAAGAATGTATCTGGTCGTTACCGTGAAGAGACACAGGAATATGAAAGAAGAATGTTCGATTACATGGACGTATCTCCTAAGATGGTGTTCTCTGTTGCTACAGCCTTAATCCCATTCCTTCAGAATGACGATGCGAACCGTGCGCTGATGGGATCCAACATGCAGCGTCAGGCAGTACCGCTTCTGTTCACAGAGGCTCCTGTAGTAGGAACTGGTATGGAAGAAAAAGCAGCCGTTGACTCTGGTGTATGTGTAGTTGCTGAAGAAGGCGGAACAGTTGAACGTTCTACTTCTACAGAGATCACAGTTCGTCAGGACGACGGAAAACTGAAGAAATATAAATTAACAAAATTCCAGAGAAGTAACCAGAGCAACTGCTATAACCAGAGACCGATTGTCTTCAAGGGCGACAGAGTAGAAAAGGGTGAGGTTATTGCAGACGGACCATCTACATCAAATGGTGAACTTGGCCTTGGTAAGAACCCACTGATCGGATTCATGACATGGGAAGGTTACAACTACGAGGATGCCGTTCTGTTAAGTGAAAGACTGGTACAGGATGATGTATATACATCTATTCATATTGAAGAATATGAAGCAGAAGCACGTGATACAAAGCTTGGACCAGAAGAGATCACACGTGACATCCCAGGTGTCGGCGATGACGCACTGAAGAATCTGGATGAAAGAGGTATCATTCGTGTCGGAGCTGAAGTCCGTGCCGGAGATATCCTGGTAGGTAAGGTTACTCCTAAGGGAGAGACAGAACTTACAGCCGAAGAAAGACTGCTTCGTGCGATCTTTGGTGAGAAAGCCCGTGAAGTAAGAGATACTTCCCTGAAAGTACCTCACGGAGAATACGGTATTGTAGTAGATGCCAAGGTATTTACAAGAGAAGGCGGAGACGAGATGTCACCGGGAGTAAACCAGTCAGTTCGTATCTACATCGCTCAGAAGAGAAAGATCTCTGTCGGTGATAAGATGGCCGGACGTCATGGTAACAAGGGTGTCGTTTCCCGTGTACTTCCAGTAGAAGATATGCCGTTCCTTCCGAACGGACGTCCTCTGGACATCGTGCTGAACCCACTGGGTGTGCCTTCACGTATGAATATCGGTCAGGTCCTGGAGATTCACCTGTCCCTGGCTGCCAAGGCACTTGGATTCAATATCGCAACTCCTGTATTCGACGGAGCAAACGAGATTGATATTATGGATACTCTTGATCTGGCTAATGACTATGTCAACTTAAGCTGGGAAGAGTTTGAAGCAAAACATAAAGAAGAACTTCTTCCGGAAGTACTGCAGTATCTGTCAGACAACAGAGAACACAGAAAACTCTGGAAAGGTGTTCCAATTTCAAGAGATGGTAAGGTCCGCCTGCGTGACGGACGTACGGGTGAGTACTTCGACAGCCCTGTAACCATCGGACACATGCATTATCTGAAACTGCACCACCTGGTAGACGACAAGATCCATGCACGTTCTACAGGTCCTTACTCACTGGTTACACAGCAGCCATTAGGAGGAAAAGCTCAGTTCGGTGGACAGCGTTTCGGAGAGATGGAGGTATGGGCACTGGAAGCTTATGGTGCATCATACACACTGCAGGAAATCCTGACTGTGAAGTCAGATGATGTCATCGGACGTGTGAAGACATACGAAGCAATCATCAAGGGTGAAAATATTCCTGAACCGGGAATTCCGGAATCCTTCAAGGTATTGCTCAAAGAGTTACAGTCACTCGGACTGGACGTACGTGTCTTACGTGATGACAATACAGAAGTGGAGATCATGGAAACTTCCGATATGGGAGAGACAGATTTCCGTTCTCTGATCGAGGGAGACAGAAGATATCGTAATGATGATGACGAAGACTTTGGTAAACACGGATACAGCAAACAGGAATTCCAGGGTGAAGAACTGGTTGATGTAGAAGAAGAACCAGAATCAGACGATGATTTCGATATGAACTTTGAAGAAAATGATGACTATGATTTCGGCGATTCATCTGACGATGAATAGGAAGGGGTCCAAAGTATGCCAGAAAATAATAAGGAACAAACTTATCAGCCAATGACTTTTGATGCGATCAAGATCGGTTTGGCATCACCTGAAAAGATTCTGGAATGGTCAAAAGGAGAAGTTACCAAACCAGAGACCATCAACTATAGAACTTTAAAACCAGAAAAAGACGGACTGTTCTGCGAAAAGATCTTCGGACCAAGCAAGGACTGGGAATGCCACTGTGGAAAGTATAAAAAGATCCGCTATAAAGGTGTGGTCTGCGACCGTTGTGGTGTTGAAGTAACAAAAGCAAGTGTACGTCGTGAGCGCATGGGCCATATCGCCCTTGCCGCTCCGGTATCACACATCTGGTACTTCAAGGGAATTCCAAGCCGTATGGGACTGATCTTGGATCTGTCCCCAAGAACTCTGGAAAAAGTACTGTACTTCGCTTCTTATATTGTACTGGATAAGGGCGAGTCAGACCTGATGTACAAACAGGTATTATCAGAGGCTGAATATCAGGAAGCAAGAGAAAAATGGGGAAGCGCATTCCGTGTAGGAATGGGTGCAGAATCCATCAAAGAGCTTCTTGAGAACATTGATCTTGAGAAAGAATATACAGAACTGACAGAAGGCCTGAAGGGTGCAACCGGACAGAAACGTGCAAGAATCGTAAAACGTCTGGAAGTAGTAGAAGCTTTCCGTGAGTCTGGTAACAAACCAGAATGGATGATCATGACAAATATCCCGGTTATCCCGCCGGATCTTCGTCCAATGGTACAGCTGGATGGTGGACGTTTTGCAACATCTGACCTGAATGATCTGTACAGAAGAATCATCAACAGAAATAACCGTCTGAGACGTCTTCTTGAATTAGGCGCTCCGGACATTATCGTTAGAAACGAAAAGAGAATGCTTCAGGAAGCTGTAGATGCCCTGATCGACAATGGCCGCCGTGGCCGTCCGGTAACAGGACCTGGTAACAGAGCACTGAAATCTCTTTCTGACATGCTGAAAGGTAAGTCCGGACGTTTCCGTCAGAACCTGCTTGGTAAGCGTGTTGACTACTCTGGACGTTCCGTTATCGTCGTAGGACCGGAACTTAAGATCTACCAGTGTGGTCTGCCAAAAGAAATGGCAATCGAGCTGTTCAAACCATTCGTTATGAAAGAACTGGTTCAGAACGGAACAGCACACAATATCAAAAATGCTAAGAAGATGGTAGAAAGACTTCAGCCAGAAGTATGGGACGTTCTGGAAGAAGTAATCAAAGAGCATCCGGTTATGTTGAACCGTGCTCCTACACTGCACAGACTTGGTATCCAGGCATTCGAGCCAATCCTTGTAGAGGGTAAGGCTATCAAGCTTCATCCACTGGTTTGTACAGCGTTCAACGCCGACTTCGACGGAGACCAGATGGCTGTCCATCTGCCACTGTCAGTAGAAGCCCAGGCAGAGTGCCGTTTCTTACTTCTGTCACCAAACAACTTACTGAAACCGTCTGATGGTGGTCCGGTAGCCGTTCCTTCACAGGATATGGTACTTGGTATCTACTATCTGACTCAGGAGCGTCCTGGTGCCAAGGGAGAGGGCATGATCTTCAAGAGCTTCAACGAGGCACTGCTTGCTTATGAGAACGCAGCAGTTACACTCCATTCACGTGTAAAAGTACGTGTATCTAAGAAGATGCCGGACGGAACCGTGAAGACAGGAACTGTAGAATCTACAGTCGGACGTTTCATGTTTAATGAAATCATCCCACAGGATCTTGGATTTGTAGACCGTGAAGTAGAAGGAAATGAACTCCTTCTGGAAGTTGATTTCCACGTAGGAAAGAAACAGCTGAAACAGATCCTTGAGAAAGTTATCAATACACATGGTGCTACTGCAACAGCAGAAGTACTTGACCATGTAAAGGCTATGGGTTACAAGCTTTCAACAAGAGCTGCCATGACTGTATCTATTTCTGACATGACGGTACCTCCGCAGAAACCGGAGATGATCAAGAATGCTCAGGATACTGTAGATAAGATCACAAAGAACTTCAAGCGTGGTCTCATCACAGAAGAAGAAAGATATAAAGAAGTCGTAGAGACATGGAAAGCAACTGACGATGCCCTTACAAAGGCACTGCTTGACGGTCTTGATAAATATAACAACATCTTCATGATGGCCGATTCCGGAGCCCGTGGATCTGACAAACAGATCAAACAGCTTGCTGGTATGCGTGGTCTGATGGCCGATACAACAGGTCATACGATCGAGCTGCCAATCAAGTCTAACTTCCGTGAAGGTCTGGACGTATTGGAGTACTTCATGTCTGCACATGGAGCTCGAAAAGGTATGTCAGATACTGCTCTTCGTACAGCCGATTCCGGATACCTGACAAGACGTCTGGTAGACGTATCACAGGAGCTGATCATCCACGAAGTAGACTGTGCAAAACCTGGAATGCCGATTCCGGGAATGTATGTAAAAGCATTCATGGATGGAAACGAGGTCATCGAAAGCTTACAGGAACGTATCACAGGACGTTACATCTGTGAGAACATTGTAGACAAAGATGGAAATATCCTTGTAAAAGCAAACCATATGGTAACACCTAAGCGTGCAGAACTGATCTGCAAGAAGGGTGTTGACGAGAAGGGTGAACCGCTGACACAGATTAAGATCCGTACAATCCTTACATGCCGTTCACACAGCGGTGTATGTGCAAAATGTTACGGAGCCAACATGGCAACTGGTGAGCCGGTACAGGTTGGTGAAGCTGTCGGAATCATCGCCGCACAGTCAATCGGAGAACCTGGTACACAGCTGACTATGAGAACATTCCATAGTGGTGGTGTAGCCGGTGGAGATATCACACAGGGTCTTCCTCGTGTCGAGGAGCTTTTCGAGGCAAGAAAGCCGAAAGGACTTGCCATCATCACCGAAATCGCCGGTGTTGCACAGATCAAAGACACCAAGAAGAAACGCGAAATCGTTGTTACCAATCCGGAAGACGGCGTATCCAAGACATACCTGATCCCTTACGGATCCCGTATTAAGATCGCAGACGGAACAGTTCTGGAAGCCGGAGACGAGCTGACCGAGGGTTCTGTCAACCCGCATGATATCCTGAAGATCAAAGGTGTACGTGCCGTTCAGGATTACATGATCCGCGAGGTACAGCGAGTTTACCGTCTGCAGGGTGTAGAAATCAACGATAAGCATATCGAGGTTATCGTTCGCCAGATGCTGAAGAAGATCCGCATCGAGGAGAACGGAGATACCGAATTCCTTCCGGGCGACATGGTAGACTTCCTGGATTACGACGAGACCAACAAAGCTCTGATCGCAGAAGGCAAAGAGCCGGCAGAAGGAAAACAGGTACTGCTTGGTATCACAAAAGCATCCCTGGCATCCGATTCCTTCCTGTCCGCAGCATCCTTCCAGGAGACCACCAAGGTTCTGACCGACGCTGCTATCAAGGGTAAGGTTGACCATCTGGTAGGCCTGAAAGAGAACGTTATCATCGGTAAACCGATCCCGGCCGGTACCGGTATGAAGTGCTACAGCAACATTCATCTGAATACCGACAGCATGATCGAGGAAGAAGAGGACGAGGATCTGATTCTGACCGAAGATCTTGAGGACGATGCTCCGGCAGCTCCGATGGCAGAAGCTCCGGTTGAAGAACCGTCAGCTGAAGAGGAAGAGCCGATGCTCGACTTCGACTTTGAGGAAATGATTCCGTCAAAGGATGATACCGAGGAGTAAACCCTTCAAGGTTAAAAAATAAATATGTCATTTGTGGAAAGCAGAGAATTTCCGGTTCGCCGGGGTCTCTGCTTTCCTTGTATTTTCGGGAGCATTTTGTTACAATGGAGGCAGAAAAGAGGGAAGCCTATGTGGATAAAAAAATTACCTGGCATCGTGGCAAATGCGGCGGTACTGATTCTGAATGTGTTTGCGATTCTGATGATCGTGGGGCTGTTTCTTCATCAGGGAACGACGGGGGAGCGTGTGAAAGAGACGATTACGCGTTTTTCCACGACGTCGCAGGAGTATTATGCGGAAGGCGAGGCATACAGCCAGACGAGCGACCGGGTGCATACGTATTCGGTGGAAGAAACAAGGTAATTATTCAGAGCCCCATCTCGATTCCGCTTACGCTGCATCTCGATGTGGCTTGTCGCCATATGAAATTCCAGAAAAAACTGCTCATTCATGCAAGCATGATTCGCAATTTTTTCTTCCATTTCGCATGGCTCTGAATAATTACCAAATAAAGAGGAAAAGATGAGGAAAACTATGCTCCAAGAGTGGAAAAGAAAAGGAAAAAAATTCCGCCATGAGGAAAAAGATGGAGAAGAAACGACGGAGCTTTCTGTGAAAATACGGGCGGCAAAATTTCGTGATCTGCCGATGAGTCTGCGGATTCTGATCGTGAATCTCAGTCTGTTTCTGATTCTGTGCGCCGTATTTTTTATGGCGGGCGCGTATCTGTATGCACCGCAGGCGGCAGGACGGAATTACGTGGAAGCATGCCTGGCAGGAGACTGGAACAGTGCATACGATGTATGTCAGTTCCCGGACAGCACGTTTCTGTCGCGGAAGAACTACGTCAATGCAATGACCTGGAAAGCAAAACAGGACGGCACTGACGGGCAGGAAACACCGGAGATCAAGAGCTTTTTCATGCGCAGAAAACAGAATCCTGAGACCGGGGAAAACAGGATTTATACTGTGCGGTACACGTTAAAAGGCGTGAGCGACTCGCAGGAAGAAACATTGGAGATCGCCGCCGGGGATACCGTAAAATGGAACTTCAAAGAGTGGTACGTTGTGCCGAAAGACAGCTACGTGACGGATGTCGAAATCACCGTCCCGGCGGATGCCTCGTTCTATCTGGACGGCGTGCAGGTCGGGAAAAAGTATTTAAAAGAGACGGCAGATAACGTCAGCATCTACAAAATCCCGTATCTCTTCCACGGCGGCCACACCATTGAACTGACCGAAAAACAGAAAGACCCATACCGCGAGATCATCCTCGTGCAGGACAACAGCAGCATGGAATTCCTGCCGGATTTAAAACTCAACGATTCCACCGGCAAAACCATCGCCGACCGTGTAGAAGAGTCCCTGGACAAGGCATTCACAGCCGCAGCCGCCGGAAAATCCTTCAGCACCATCAAAAACGAATTTTCCGCCGACACCGCCGTACAGAAAAACGCCAAAGAACAGTACCAGCAGCTCTGCGATGCCTGCCTGAACAGCGACACCAACACCGGAATCACCAGTATCACCGTGAGCAGCGTCTCCACAACCGTAACCAACGAATCCAAGCAGATGAAGATTGAAACTAACGTGACCGCTGCGATCGAGCGACGAACCCGTTTCCTCCATTTCTTCCGGAAAACCAAAACAGAGACGATCACCTGGAAAATCGAATCCGCCGTAACGCTGGAGAAGGAAACCTGGGTCATGGGAAGTGACTTCCTGAAGGGCGTTGATCTGGGAAAATAGACGGGCTGAAATTGAATAAGAACTACGCGAAAAAGAGTGATTCTGCATCCGATTTTCCGGGAACAGAGTCACTCTTCTTTGCTGCGATGAAGATGTTAAGAAACCATGAACTTAAATTTACCAGAAGTGGAAAAATGTAAGAATTTGTGCCTTGCATCTTAGGTCAGATCACGTTATGATAGTAAGTAGAAAAATGTCGAAAAACGTTTGTGTTACGATGGAAGAAAGTTCCGCAAAGGGGCGGGACGATGGAGTATAAACAGATCATATGGAAAGAAAATCATTGAAACAGAGAAGAAAGCAGATGCGCCGCAGACAGATGATGCAGAAAGTATCACGGATTTCCCTGTGTGTGGTAATCGGCCTTCTTTTTCTTGCGCTTATCTGGAAATTTGCGGGAGCGCAGCTTGCGAAAAAAGGAATTGTACTGAGTAATGACACAGCCGCAAAGACGGTGAGCGAGACGGCGCCGGAGGCGGAGGACGGATCGGGAAATGCGGGAATTAAGAAGCTTGCGGAGACCACGCCGCCGAATGAGACGCCGGGATGGCAGTACAGCTCGTCGGGCTGGTGGTACGCAACGGATGCCACAACGTACTACGTCAACGGCTGGGCAGATATCGACGGAAACCAGTACCATTTTGATTCCAATGGTTACATGGCGACCGGCTGGAAAGCGATCGGCGGAAAAGGCTGTTACTTTGATGACCAGGGTGTTTACCAGCCAGACCGCAACGGCTCGATGATGGTAGCCCTGACCTTTGATGACGGCCCAGGCGTCTATACCAGCACGCTTCTCGATACGCTGGAGCAGTACGGGGCACAGGCGACGTTCTTTATGCTCGGCAGCAATGTGGAAAAATACGGTGCAGATGTGATCCCGCGCATGGCGGCAATCGGCTGTGAGCTTGGAAACCATTCCTATGCGCATCCGAATATGAAAGAACTGAGCCTCGACGACGGCCTTGCCCAGTTCCAGATGACGGATGATCTGATCGCCCAGTACAACAACGGACAGGGTGCAACTGTCATCCGTTTCCCGTATGGAAACAGCACCGATGAACTGCTCGCATCTATCGGCCGCCCGAGCATCATGTGGGATGTCGATACCCTGGACTGGCAGACGAAAAATGTACAGGCAAACATCAGCGCCGTTCTCGACAGTGTAAGCCCGGGAGACATTATCCTGATGCATGATATCCACGAGACGACCGTAGAATCGTGTGCAACGATCGTGCCGGAGCTGATCAACCGCGGGTATGAGCTTGTCACGATTCATACTCTTGCAGCGGCAAACGGCGTGGATCTTGCAGCGGGAGAGACGTATTACGGCTTCCATGGCGGAACGACAAACGAATAGAAAACAGAATAGAAAAACGACAAAGAACCGCCGGTTTACTCTCAAATCAAGAGTGAACCGGCGGTTCTTATGTCATTTTATGAAAATTTATTTCATTGCCGCTCTCTTACGAAGTCTGGAATCCAGCTCTTTCTTACGGATACGTAAGGAAACCGGAGTAACCTCAAGAAGCTCGTCCTTGTCGATGAAGTCCAGAGCCTGCTCCAGGGAAAGGATTCTCGGCGGAGTCAGACGCAGTGCCTCGTCGGAGGAAGAAGTACGGGTGTTGGTCAGGTGTTTCGTCTTGCAGACGTTCAGCTCGATATCCTCGGCCTTACCGTTCTGTCCGATAACCATACCGGCGTAAACCTTCTCGCCAGGTCCGATGAACAGAGTACCGCGCTCCTGTGCGGAGTACAGACCGTAGGTAACGGACTCGCCTGCCTCGAAAGCGATCAGGGAACCCTGTTTGCGGTATTCGATGTCGCCCTTGTACGGTGCGTAATCTTCAAACTCGGTGTTCAGGATACCAGTTCCTTTGGTGGAAGTCATGAAGATTCCACGGAAACCAATCAGGCCTCGTGCCGGGATTTCGAACTCCAGACGGGTGGAACCATCGCTTGCGCGGCTCATGCCGTGAAGCTCGCCTTTACGCTCGCTGAGGAGCTGGATGACAGTACCGGAGAACTCATCCGGAACGTCAACGTATGCGATTTCCATTGGCTCGAGTTTGCGTCCGCGCTCGTCCTCTTTGTAGATAACCTCTGCCTTACTTACTGCGAACTCATATCCCTCACGGCGCATGTTTTCGATCAGGACGGACAGATGCAGCTCACCACGGCCGGAAACCTTGAAGCAGTCTGCGGAATCAGTCTCCTCGACGCGGAGAGAAACGTCAGTGTTCAGCTCACGCATCAGACGGTCACGCAGGTGGCGGGAAGTTACGTATTTACCTTCTTTACCGGCCAGCGGGCTGTCGTTTACGATGAAGTTCATGGAAATAGTCGGCTCGGAGATTTTCTGGAACGGGATGGAAACCGGGTTGTCCAGATCGCCGCAGAGAGTATCTCCGATGTGGATATCCGGGATACCGGAAACAGCAACGATAGAACCGATGCCTGCCTCAGTAACCTCTACTTTTTTCAGTCCGTCAAATTCATACAGTTTGCTGACCTTTACTTTTTTCTTCTTGGTCAGATCGTGGTGGTTGACCAGCATAACGTCCTGGTTCACGCGGATCGTTCCGTTTTCAACTTTGCCGACACCGATACGTCCAACGTATTCGTTGTAGTCGATGGTACTGATCAGAAGCTGTGTGCCAGCTTCCGGATCGCCGGTCGGAGCCGGGATGTATTTTAGGATGGTCTCGAACAGAGGAGTCATATCCTTCGGGGTATCGTTCAGATCGAGTACCGCATGACCCATCTTTGCGGATGCGTACAGAAACGGACAGTCAAGCTGTTCGTCAGATGCATCGAGGTCCATCAGAAGCTCGAGCACTTCGTCGATAACTTCATCCGGGCGTGCTTCCGGGCGGTCGATCTTGTTGATGCAGACGATAACGGACAGATCCAGCTCGAGTGCTTTTTTCAGCACGAATTTGGTCTGCGGCATAGCGCCCTCGAATGCGTCTACAACCAGAATAACGCCGTCTACCATTTTCAGAACTCGCTCAACCTCGCCGCCGAAGTCCGCATGGCCTGGGGTGTCGATGATGTTGATTTTCGTTCCTTTGTAGTAAACTGCTGTATTTTTGGAAAGAATGGTGATTCCACGCTCACGCTCGATATCGTTCGAGTCCATGACACGTTCCTGAACCTCCTGATTGGCACGGAAAACGCCGCTCTGTTTCAGAAGCTCGTCTACCAGTGTAGTTTTACCATGATCGACATGGGCGATGATGGCAACGTTTCTTACATCTTCTCTCGTTGTTTTCATTTCTTCATTCCTCTTCCTATGGGTTGACCCTGCCAGGTTCAATTTTTCAAAATTTCAAGCCGGCCGGGAATGTTTATCACAGCACAAAGGCAGGTGCCTTGCCGTTCTGTCTCTGCTGGATGCCTGCCTATCTGAACTATTATAGCACAGAACAGAGAAAAAAAACAGGGAAGATGTGACATTTTTTGTATTGCAATGGTAGAAAATACGAAGCATGTGGTGCGGTTTTTACAGAAACATATACAAAAAATTGGGCAGAATGCTGATTTGAATAGAAATAAAAAAATCTGGAAAAAAGTGGTTCTGAAAAAGAAATGTGGTTCATACATTAGGATTATAGATCAGCAAAGTACCGATCAGAAATCAATATTCAGAAAGAAAAGACAAAGGAAGGGGATTTTCATTATGGCAGACAAGATGATTGAAAACAATCAGGTGGTTATCATGGGAGAGATTGTCTCCCCGTTTACATTCAGCCATCAGGTATTCGGAGAGGGCTTTTACCTCGTCGATGTGATGGTCAAGCGGTTGAGTGAATCGCAGGATATCATTCCGGTGATGGTCTCCGAGCGGCTGGTGGACGTATCACAGGATTACCAGGGTGAGTGGATCTGCATCAGCGGTCAGTTCCGGTCCTACAACCGCCACGAGGAGAAGAAGAACCGTCTGGTACTCTCCGTATTTGCGCGGGAATTAAGCTTCGTGGAGGAAGAGGACGATTCCGTCAAATCCAACCAGATTTACCTCGATGGATACATATGTAAACCGCCGGTCTACCGGAAAACACCTCTGGGAAGAGAGATCGCCGACCTTCTGATCGCGGTCAACCGTCCGTATGGAAAATCAGATTATATCCCGTGCATCTGCTGGGGACGGAATGCGCGGTATGCCTCTGCGTTTGCCGTGGGCGGCCACGTTCTCATCTGGGGACGGATCCAGAGCCGGGAATATATGAAGCGGCTGAGCGAGACGGAAATGGAAAAGCGGACCGCATATGAGGTTTCGGTGAGCAAGCTGGAATATAGTGAGAGTTAAAGCGCGATCCGCTGTTGACAAGAAAATTTAATGATGCTATAGTAAAAGCAGAACTGAAGTGGATAGAGGTCGCATTACTTCAAGAGTACCTTTTCGGATGCCTCAGCAGCAAAAGAAGAAGAGGAAAAGGGAAGAATGCCGAAGGACATCCGGCGCTGAACCGGTATGCTCCTGGGCGCAGGTTGAAAAAATCTGTGACTGTCATCGAGAGATGGAGAGCTATCTGATCATAGATACTGCGTATGTGTGAATTTGGAGGCGATCTTATCGGGGATGAGACGCCTCTTTTTTTGCGGAAAGATAAGATTTCCGCGAAGCCCCTGCTCCGGCGCATGAATTGTTTCTATAGTGATCTGATATGACATACAGGAGGAAAAAAAGAATGTCTATTTTTAAAGGCGCAGCCGTTGCAATTATTACACCGATGACCGAAACACAGGAAGTGAATTACGAGAAACTCGGAGAAATTATCGAGGAGCAGATCGCAGGCGGAACCGACGCGATCGTCATCTGCGGAACAACAGGTGAGGCTTCCACCCTGTCCCACGAGGAGCATCTCGATACCATCAAATATACCGTAGAAAAAGTAAACCACAGAATCCCGGTTATCGCAGGTACAGGTTCCAACAGCACCGAGACAGCCATCTATCTGTCCCAGGAAGCAGAGAAATACGGCGTGGACGGACTTCTTCTCGTTTCTCCGTATTACAATAAAGCAACCCAGAAAGGTCTGATCGCACACTTTACCGCCATTGCCAACAGCGTCAAAGTGCCGATCATCCTTTACAACATCCAGGGAAGAACCGGCGTGAACATTGCACCGGAAACGATCGCTTACCTGTTCAACAACGTTGAGAACATCGTAGCAGTCAAAGAGGCTTCCGGCAATATCTCCCAGGTAGCAAAAATTATGCAGCTGACCGACGGAAAGATCGACCTGTACTCCGGAAACGATGATCAGGTTGTGCCGATCCTTTCCCTTGGCGGAAGCGGCGTCATCTCCGTTCTTTCCAATGTAGCACCGCGTGAGACCCACGATATGGTACAGAAATTCCTCGACGGCGATGTGGCTGGTGCAAGAGAAATCCAGCTGAGAGCACTGCCGCTCATCGATGCGCTGTTCTGCGAAGTAAACCCGATTCCGGTAAAAGCAGCGCTGAACCTGATGGGCAAAGAGGTTGGCCCGCTTCGTCTGCCGCTGACCGAGATGGAGCCGCAGAACCAGGAGCGCCTGGCAAAGGCTATGAAAGATTTTGAAATCAAACTGGCTTAAGTTAAGAATACACGAAGTAAAGAAGGAAAAAGACAATGGTTAAAATTATTATGCATGGCTGCAACGGCCATATGGGACAGGTCATCACCGGCCTGGTAAAAGAAGATGCAAATGCAGAAATCATAGCCGGAATCGATATGAACGACAACGGCCAGAACGATTACCCGGTATTCAAAAGCCTGGCAGAATGCGATGTTCCGGCAGACGTAGTCGTTGACTTTTCTTCCTACAAGGCAGCCGACGCACTGCTCGATGCCTGCAAGGAGAAAAAACTTCCACTCGTCCTCTGCACCACAGGCCTCACCGAGGATCAGCTGAAAAAAGTGCAGGAGACCAGCAAAGAAATCCCGGTTCTCCGCTCTGCAAATATGTCCCTTGGTGTGAATACGCTGATGAAACTGGTACAGGCAGCTGCAAAAGTGCTTGCCGAAGCAGGCTTTGATATGGAGATCGTGGAGAAACACCACAAACTGAAATGCGACGCTCCAAGCGGAACCGCCATCGCCCTGGCAGACAGCCTGAACGAGGCAATGGATAACCAGTACCACTACGTATACGACAGAAGCCAGCGCCACGAGCAGCGTGACTCGAAAGAAATCGGAATCTCTGCTGTACGCGGCGGCACCATCGTCGGAGATCACGACGTCATCTTCGCAGGCCCGGACGAGGTTGTTACCCTGTCCCACAGGGCATATTCCAAGGGAGTTTTTGGAAAAGGTGCTGTAGAGGCCGCAAAATTCCTGGCTGGAAAGCCAGCCGGTATGTATGATATGCAGGATGTGATTGCTGCGAAGTAAGGCAGAAGCAGGAAATAGAAAAGATAAAAAAGAAGGCAGGCTGTGTGCAGTTGCACAGCCTGCCTTCTTTCGAGCTGCTTTTCTTGTAATAGGAATACGTTCCTCTGTCAAAAAATCTATTTCAGCTCCCGTTCCGCTTTTTCCCAGAGCTCTTCATCAAGATCAGTCAGCGCCAGTGCATCCGCAAGTTCCCGCACCCGTTTTACCGTGAGATAAAAGTAATTGATACCGCAGGTCAGCGTCCGCTTTAAGGAGCGGGCAAGTACACTGCCGTGGGTTTCCAGTTCGGCACGGTCGAACTCGGCGAGATAGCCCTCGAGATCATAGGGGATCTGAAAACATTCGATCTGCCATGTGCTGTTTTCCAACGTCAGAATTGCGAAGTGCGCATGGCCGCCGACATCATCAAGCGCAAGCCCAAGGGATCCTGGATTCAGATACGTTTTTCCTGCGTATTCTTTCTGTTCCTGCTTGTGGCTGTGGCCGCCAAGCAGGATGGAGGCATCGAGATTTTCCAGATGAGAAAGCAGAAGTTCTGGGTGCAGTCCGAAATTCCCACGGATTTCACCGGGGGCACCATGGCAGAGACGAAGTGCCGGAAAGAGAGAGCCGCGGCAGGTGTCCGGTGTAACTTCTTCCTGCGGCACAAAAACGGGAACCAGTTTCCCGGCTTCATCCAGCTTTCCAATCAGAACACCGTCTGTCGGCAGCTGCTCAAAAAATTTTAGATCCTGATCGGTAAGATTCCGAAACGTGTAATCCAGAAGCCCGCTCGTCGAAGAACCCGCCTTCCAGTTCTGCGGCTGCCAGAGATTCTCAAGCAGATATTCCTCCCGGTTGCCGCGCACCAGATAGCACGGAAACTCCTCCTGCATTTCGCGGAGCACCCCCATCATCCTCTGCGGAAACGGCCCATCCGTCACAAAATCCCCCAGCCCGATGATACCGTCAATTTGCTGCCTGCGAAGAAACTCCATCACCTCCGAGAGTGCATAATAATTCCCATGAAGATCACTGATTACTGCTAATTTCATGTGTTTTCCTTTCTATATCAAAATCATAAAATGCGAGATACTGTCTTGATTTTATCAAATGGTGAGAAGGAACGCAATTTATAAAAATATAAGCCAGGCAATTGATGAAATGATGGAAGACAGCAAAACGGAAGGCATTGAAAAAGGCAAACTTGAGGTGTTATCAAATTTATTAAAAAAAGAAACGATCAGCATTCAGGATGCCGCCGACTGTATGGCAGTGTCTGTGGCGGAATTTAAGAAGCTGGTCAATAAGTATCCCATCTGATTCCGAAAAACCTGCTGACAGAAAAAGCATGTTGTGATAAGATCAAAGGCAGAGAGTTTCGAATATCTTTACTGTCGGAGGGAATGTATGATTAATCGGGAAGACATGCTGGAGCTGACGAGGAGGATGACGCCGGCGCGGACTTCGTTTGTGCGGATGGCGGGATGTTATACGGATTCGGATGGGGAGTATGACGGCAGTTTCAACATTCATTTTCTGAAACTGTCCGGTTCGGAAAAGGCCAGGAATCTGGCGATTGCCAAGAAAATTCCGTTTGCGGAATCGAATGAGAAGCTGCGGGAATACCGTTTTCCGGAAACATCCCAGGGGCCGGGCAGTATCTGGCAGATGCTGATGGCGCTGCGGGAATGCGGACTGAAGAACGATGCGCTGTTGGAAACGTTCTATGATATCCTGATCGAAGGATTGCAGATTCACGGGGCTTATGCCATTTACATGTTTTATGACCGGTATGATATTCCTGCAAAGGCTTCCGATAAAGAGCGCCTGGGGGAATCCGAGGAGATGTTCCCCTATCTGATCTGCGCTGTCTGCCCGCTGGTTGGAGAATACGAGCCGGGAAATCCTATCTGTGGATTCCTGTTCCCTGCCTTTGTGGACCGGAGCGGAGATCTGGAACGGGTTGATATTTATGCAGAGCGTGCAGCGTGGGGCGATCAGATGGCCAGCATTCTTGGCGCGAAGGGCAGAAAATTCAGATGCGGTCTGTAAAAGAAAAAATCAAAAGTGACGGATCAAACCAGGTGCTGATGTGCCTGGCAGTAAAAAAACTTCCCGGCGAACCTGCATATATCGTTCGCCAAGGGAAGTTTTTTAGATCCGGGAGCAGCAGAAGTGCATATTTACTGTGCCATCCCCGCTCCATTCTGTGTAGTTGCTCCGTTTTCCTGCGGATTCTGCGTCTCATTGTCGCCGCCGCTTACCACATCGTCCACCGCGCGGCCGACATCCTCAACGCCCTTACCGACACCACGGGTCACATCTTCAGCGGCGTCGCCGACATCATCTCCAAGGGTATTTCTATCCCCGGTATTTGTACCGTTCGTACCGTTGGCATTCCCATCGGTGCCCTCCGTCACATCATTTACATTGTCGTTTGACGGCATCTCTGTCGTATTGACATCGTTTCTGTTATCCGTCTGTCCCATGTCGCTCTCCGTGTTGGTATTGCCATTTCCGGTGTCATTCGTGGTGTTGTTTCCACAGGCCGTCATCCCGGCCAGTAATACCGCCAATGCCAGCGTCATATACACTCTTCTGATTTTTCTCATCTTCAAAATCTCCTTTCCCTAACAGTGTCTGGACAGTTGCTAGTATTTGAAAAATGCCGGAAAATATACGGAAAAAAGAGGCTTTTGGAAATCTTGACAAAGGAAGAAAAAAACACTAAAACAAAAAGTACGAAAACGGACTAAAAACGAAAACAGGATATATCGAAATGGAAGTCAATCCGGCAAACCGGCGGGAAAAAATCATCAGTCTGACTGAAACGGGAAAACAGTATGCGAGAGAGCTGGTTCTTCCGCTGTTTCAGTCCGAGGAGGAAGCTGCGGCGCAGTTTACGGAGCAGGAGATGACAGAAGTAATCCGGATGCAGGAAAAATTTGCCGACGCACTGGCAAAGAGTATGGAGGAAAAGGTATCCATAGTTCACAATCTGTCCGCTTCGTGATATGATAACAGCAGAATTCGAAAAGGAGAGAAAGAGAATGAAAGAAGAACTGAAGAAATCCCTTCGCACCTACGGCGCCCTGCTGCTGCTCGGTGCGACCGGCGTTCCGCTCGGTGCGGCAGTCGGTCTGATTGAGGCGCTGTTCTGCCGTCTGCTTTTGAAAGTCACGGCTGTTCGCGTGGCACATCTTTTCTGGTGTCTGCCGTTTCTCGCTATGGCAGGTCTTGTGATCGTGGCAGTCAATCAGAAATTCGGTGGCAGGGGAAAAGGAGGCATGAGTCTGATTTTTGATGTAGCGTATGAGGAGGAGACAGAGCTTCCGCTTCGCATGATTCCGCTGGCAATGCTCTCAACGGCGTTGACGCATCTGTTCGGTGGAAGTGCCGGCCGCGAGGGCGTTGCCGTTCAGATCGGTGCTGTGTTTTCCTATTTTGCCGGCAAAAAATTACCGTTTAAAAACGCGCCCGGTATCTTTCTGGTAACCGGTATGGCCGCCGGCTTTGCGGGCATGTTCGGAACGCCGATTGCAGCTGTGATCTTTGCGGTAGAGGTGCTCGCTGCGGGTGAAATGCGGTACGAGGCACTGCTTCCGGCGTTTACCGCATCTTTCTCTGCGAGCGCTGTAGCTTCCCTGCTTGGAATCCGCAAAGAAAATCTGGCTGTCCACATCAGCGAAAGCCTGACACCGTTCCTGCTGGTGCGTCTGATTACACTTGGTATTATTTTTGGAATCACAGGCGGCCTCTTCGCCTGGTGCTTAAAGCACACGAAAAAATATCTCGGCGAAAAAATCAAAAATCCGCTGGTACGTGTTTTCTCCATCGGTGTTATCCTTAGCATTCTGTTCCTGCTTCTGTACCGAGGACGGTATTGCGGCTTTGGAACGAATCTGGTGGAAGCGGTATTTCATGGGGAAAAGGTATATGCATATGACTGGGCGCTGAAATTTATCCTGACAATTCTGACACTGTCCGCCGGGTTTCAGGGCGGCGAGGTAACACCGCTGTTTACCATCGGAGCAACCCTGGGAGCAGTCCTTGGCAATCTGTTCGGTATTCCGGTGGAGCTTTCCGCGGCGCTTGGCTATGCGGCGGTTTTCGGTGGCGGAACCAATACCTTACTGGCGGCTATTTTCATCGGCGGCGAGATTTTTGGCTACGATTATCTGCCATATTTCTTTATTGTCTGCACCGCGGCCTACGTATTCAACCGCAAC
>OMGY01001386.1_pt1 | contig 22371 bp, 18 predicted proteins | sample 1674461 | NCBI WGS metagenome assembly OMGY01 (sample SAMN05578579, study PRJEB25193) | human gut metagenome | biome: Human Microbiome; feature: human-associated habitat; material: feces | host: Homo sapiens | place: USA:Birmingham
GCCGCTAAACTTTCTCTTGCTTTCCCTAATCCATTACGATAATTGGAGTAGAACCAAATGCGTTCAGATGCCTGCCTTACTGGACGCACGCATTTGCGGTCTGCTCAGTTCAGCCAATAATATTACCTTCCTGCTTAAAAAGCTGAATTATGATTCGGCTTTCATAAAGCGCTGCCAGAATATTTCAGACGCGGCCCGTCTGGAAGGAAATTTAAAGGATATGGCCGATGATTTAGCCCGTGTGGGCCTGGACAGTGCTTTAAGGGCATGCAAATACTTTGGAAAAGACTCATCCTTGTTTTCTGCTCTGCTTAATGCGGGAGCGCCTGCAAATAAGGAGAATATTGCTCTCAGCGGCACCGATATTGCCAAAAGAATAGGCCCGTCCGGAAAAAGCATATCATTAATTAAAACAAAATTATATAAAGAAGTGCTTTTCAAGCCTTCTCTAAACAATAAGGATGATTTAAACGCATTGCTGGACGATATGGGTTATTAGAATTTTTACCCATAATAATTAGATTGAAATCTAAAAATATGCTCCGCAGAAAATAAAAAGCCCAGGCCGCCTACAAGGGGGGCGGCGCGGCCCCGCCTAAGGCGGGGCCGCCGCAAGAAGCTCCGGGCGGCGTTTGGCAGAGCTTAAGCTCTGCTCCGGGCCGCGCTGAAAGCGCGGCCCGGCGGCCGTAAAACGGCCGCAAACGCCGCCTGGAGCTTCTTGCGGCCTGGTTTTGGGCGCTTTGCGCCCAAAACCAGGCCGCGCCGCCCCCCTTTTAGGCCGCTTGGGCTTTTTATTTAAACAGCAGTCAAAACAATGCTTTTATTCCATCTGGCTGGCCAGAAAACGCGCACCCGCCTCCGCCAGCTTTCGTTCAGCATCTGAAAGCTGCTGCTCGTCCTTGGAAAAAATAACAACTCCGCCCATCACGTCTCCGGAAACTATTATAGGAGCCACACATTGATATATGCATGCCTGGTTCTCCTTATCATTAATTAAAGGCACACAGTTGCTGCCTGTCAAAATGGACGGGTGCCTGACTTCTAATAGCGCGTTAAGCTGGGTGGATACGCCCTTGCCCTGATATTCCTTCTTGCCCGGCCCGGCCGAAGCAATAAAAACATCCTTATCACATATCAACGCCCCTGCTGAGCTTACAAAACTCAGCGCCTCAGCATATTCTTTGGCATACTGCTCCAGCTCTCCCAGGGGAGAATATTTCCGCAAAATAATGCCGCCTTCCCGGTCAGTATATATTTCAAGGGGATCCCCTTCCCGTATCCTCAGGGTGCGCCTTATTTCTTTGGGAACAACCACCCTGCCCAATTCATCTATTCTTCTAACTATTCCAGTTGCTTTCATATATAAATCAATCTCCTTGTTTTACGAATTTGTACTGTTAGTATCTGTAAAACAAGGAGATTTATACTTGTAATTATTTGATTAAATGAATGTAGACGTTTAAAATTTCAATCGTTTTTTACATTCCGTATTTTTGCATCATGCCCTTTGTGAATTCAAGAAGGAATTTTGCTTCATTGTCAAGTCTTTCTTCCGTTGGATTTTCTAAAATTGGACGCCATACACGTATATCGTATCCAACTTCGTCACCCATCATGAGGAAAGGCTCTGAAACAATGTCGTTTTTATAGTCTATGTCCTTAAGTGCTTTAAATATTTCATCCCAATTAAGATGTCCTCTGCCCGGTACATTGCGGTTATTTTCGCCGGTATGGAAATGGCGTAAACGCTTGCCAACCAAACGAATAGCATCGCCAATGTTATTTTCCTCGATGTTCATATGATATGTGTCAAGATGGATACCAATATTTTTGCTATCAACCATATCCGCATATTTAATTGCCTCAGCAGCCGTATTAACTAAAGGTGATTCAAAACGGTTGACCGCTTCACAACAAACTGTGACACCCTCTTTTTCAGCCACCTTCATTACTTGTTTCATGCTTTCTACACTACGGCAGAAAAGAGCTTCTTTTTCGGCTTCATCAACAAAATAATCCGGAATACCCCAACCTGCGTAGGTAACACCCGAGAACAGTTCGCCTTCCATAACAGCAATTTTGCGAACAATATTAGAAAGGTATTCAACACCGCCGGCGCGCACTTCCTTATCAGGATTAGCAACATCATACTTGGGATTAAGACCCAAACTGTACGAAAGTTTAATGCCACGTTCATCTGCATACTTTTTGATTGCGCGACATTCTTCATTTGTCATATCAAGTAACGGTTGTGCCTGAAACTCTAAAATATCATATCCTAATTTTTTAACTTTATCGATATAACGCTTGTAATCAATTGTCCAAGATTTTTCCCAGAAGTTTACGAAAATTCCAAGTTTGTTCATTGTCTTTTCTCCTTTAAATTAAATCAATATGGTAATCCAAATATTTTTCAAATGCCTCTTTGACTGCAGAAGCAAAATGCCCTTTTGTGATGGCTACATGATGGCGATACCCATTTTTAGCCATATATTGAAGCATAGTATTGGCATCGTTCTTTTCAAACACAGTGCCGCAACCGAAGAAGCTTTCGGGCAATTCATCATCAGTAAGTTTGCCTTCTGTAACAAAAGCGCAAAGATTTCCGTTTTCAGTTTTAAAGCTGCCAACAGTTACATCATCAACAATATATTTGCCAACGTTAATACCTACACCGCTTCCCTCACCGTAAGTCTTTTTGAACATCAAATGTTCTTCAATTTTACCTGTACCTCGCATCATAGATGCAGGTGCGGGGCCGCAGTGGAAGAAAATTACCTTATCAGGATTATCTTTGTAGTTATTATTGACATCAAGCAGCATAACGGGGTGGTTAGCCGCAAGTCCTACTGCACGCATCATTACAGCGTTTGTAACATCAAGTTCACAAGCAGCAGCAATACCTCTTTCGTTTAATTCGCCTAAAATCAAGCAAGGAGCAATACCATATTTCTTTTGCAACTCATCCCAACAACGAATAGCAATGGCATCTAAATCATATTCCTCTATAAATTCATCTATGGCCACACCCAGACGAGCTATGTTTTCAAGTTTCTCGGAGGGATATGTACCAAAGTCGGAAAGCGAAGCATATTTCAGTTTTTTCGCTTCAAGCTTTTCGGGTGACACGACATCCATTTGAGCAAAAACTCTTGACATATCAATTGTTTCTATATTAACACGCTTGTTTTGAAAAGCAATCTCATCAAAACGCACAGTCTTGAACGCAGTTGTTCTAGCTCCTATTGCGCCAACATTAAATTTGCGCATACCTTTTACAACCCGACAAGTTGCCGCAAACAATCTTAAATCTTCTACAAAATCATCAGACAAAGGGTGTGTGCAGAAATTTCGTGTTAATGTGTATTTTATCTTAATCTGACGAAGCACATTACACATCGCTAATTTTCCGCAAAGTGCGTCACGTCTGTGTGCAAAGTCCATACTGTCCATTTGATCTGGGAAAGCCTGAACCAAAATCGGCACATCAACATCCTTCAGCGCTACTGCTGCGCCGTTTTCATCACTAAAATTCGGCATACAAAGAATGATACCGTCATACTCCCCCTTATGTTCCTCAAGAAATTTCGCATAAAGCTTTCCTTCAGATATGGTTTCAACTGCACCGTAACGGGTTAACTCCTCGTCCATAATAAGATAACCATATCCGTTTTTCTCGCAGGCCTCAACCATAGCACTTCTTGCTTCAGCTACAACCTCACCCGGAAAAAAGCCGCGATTACCAAAGAAAAGAGCAAAGTTAGTTTTTTGCATAAAAACACTCCTATAATTTATTTTATTAATTACATTATATATTTTTCTGTGTTGCTTTTATAGTAATTGAAATCCTTTAAAATAGAAAAATCTTCCCGAAAATAGAGAAGATTTTATTGAACACGTTGCCGATAAGTGATATACTGCTAATGAGGTGATATTGTGCTTATCAATTTTAACATAGAACGTTTAGATAAGTTATTATACGATTTTCACAGTCTTACAGGACTTACTATAAGCGTGTGGGATGCAAATTTTAATCAGTTGAGCTTTCAGCCGAAAGATATGCGCAATTTTTGTCGAATCATAAAACAATCTCCCGAGGGGAAGCTCCGTTGCTTACTAAGCGATAAAGCAGTATGTGTAGAATGCCAAAAAGCAGGAAAACCCGTCACACACCATTGCCACGCGGGGCTTGTCGACACGGCAGTCCCCATAAAATTCAAAGATTCCGTAATTGGTTATATTATGTTTGGCCAGATAAAAGACGGTTCTTCTGACAATATCGAAAAATTAAAGACTCTTAGCCGTGAATTGCAAATAGATTTTACACTTCTTTCAAAAGGATATAAAGAACTCGAAATTTATAACAAAGATAAAGTGGCAGCGGCGGCAAACATTTTGAAAATGGCAACAAGATATCTATGGCTTTCGGAATATATTGATATTGGCTACAATACGATTGCTTCTCAATTAGACGATTATATACGCGCTAATATAGGCAGTAAGCTTTCTGTAAAAACCATTTGCGGTACCCTTAGTATTTCGAAAAATAAACTTTATGACATCACACATCAACATTTCAAAAAAACGATTGGGGAATACGTTGCATTTGCGAGAATTGATGAAGCGAAAAAATTACTTGCCTCCACCGATCTTCCGATTAATCAAATCGCTGTTAAGGTAGGGATCAATGACTACAACTATTTTACAAAGTTCTTTAAATCCCACGTTGGGCTTCCCCCTTTAAAATATCGCAAGGAATTTCCCTTCAATTTACATAATGCAACAGATATATCCTTTTAGAAATCTCGTACAAAGCATAACAACAGCGGAGTGAAAATTCCACTCCGCCGTTGTTATGCATATATTCGGTCAAAACCTGTTTTAACACCAATGCGTTCAATGGGGCAAACTAGCGATAACCTCAGTATTTATAATGGGTTATTGCTCTTTTGTGTTATTATAACACGAGCCTCAATTCTTCTTACAATTCCAGTTGCCTTCATAAGCTTCCTCCGTTTTTGTTATTTTTAGTTTTGAAAATATTATCTGTAAATCAGAGGAATTTATTCGTCCCGGAAAAAATATTAGGGCTTTTATGGTATATTCGTTTATATTAGCATTAGTGTGCAAGGTCTACTTGCTCCCCAGCCATATAAATCTGCGCCTCTGTAAAGCAATTTATCAGCTTGGACCGAGCGTACATGGAGCGAAAATAACACAGCGGGATTTGTATGGAAATTCCTATCCTAGATTGACAATGGCATATACGGTCAGGACAGAGCTGTTTCCGTGTCCCGCTGTGCTGCTTTTAGCTGCGTGTACGTAGGGCACTCAAACAGCCGCTGTCTGGCTCTTCGGCCTCCAGCAGGTTTGATTCCGGCATTTTTAAGTAAGCGGAATGAGGCGTACTGAACGTACACCCATTGACGATGGCGCAGAAAATGCCCAAATCAGACCGCTGGAGGCGTATATCCTCTTATCAATTCAGGGTGTTGTTTTATAGAAATACTTCCTTATCGGAGATGCCCGATGCAGACTCGGCCTTTCTTAGCCATTATATTTTGTCTATAATACTACATGTATATTTTAAATTTATAACAAAAATATTACGCTTTTATGACAAGCCGAGATATTTAAAGAAAACAGGAGCTTTTAAGAGTATTCTCGCTTTATATCCATAGAATGCAGTTTGAAATCGCTATTTCAGATGTTGTATAATTTCAAATAAAGAGGATGTCCTCTTAGGATACTAAGTAATTTCGGTGATATAATGAAATTTGTAAAAATCATATTTGCCCTATGCATATCGGCGGCTATATTGATTACTGCCACTCCGGCGCTGGCCGCCAATCTTATGCCGGGAGACAAAGGCGACGACGTAATAGCACTCCAGCAGGCTCTCTCCAACAAAGGCTATTATAACGGCGAGATAGACGGATTATTCGGAAACCAGCTTGAAGAAGCCTTAATAAACTTCCAAAACGATAACTCACTTGCTCCCAGCGGAATTGCGGATAACCAAACCCTGGCCGCTTTAGAGCTGTATTCAGGCGAAGAAATTGAAAAGGACGCAGTTGTAAGCATAAGCGGAGAAAAATTAAATTTACGTTCAAAAGCAAGCACCAGCTCAGATGTGCTGACGGAATTGGCTTCTGGTACCCGTGTGCAGGTTTTATCCACTCAGGGTTCCTGGTGCCTTGTACGGCTGATGACAGGTATTGAAGGATATGTTTCAAGCAAATATATTTCAGAGGACGCCCTTTCGGAGGACGCCGAAATATATACGGGCAGCATGCCTGTTTCAGTGCTTTCAGAGGGTGCTACCGGTCAGGATGTTATTTTGCTTCAGGACCGGCTTAAGGAGCTTAATTATTTTTCCGCCAATTCCACGGGCAATTTTTTAAGCATAACAGTCAAGGCCGTAAAGGATTTTCAAAAGGCTAACGGGCTGGAGGATAACGGCATAGTGGATATCGACACTATAATAGTTCTCTTTTCAGACAGCGCCGTTAAGAAAACGGCTCAGCCTGCCAGCACTGTTAAAGAGGAGAATAAGCCTCAGGAAACCGTGCCTTCTATTTCAGTTGAGGGAAGCAAAACAGCCGTTCAGATAGTGGAATACGCAATGACCTTTTTAGGCACGCCTTACCGCTTGGGCGCTAACGGACCCAATGCATACGACTGCTCCTCCTTTACTAAAACAGTCTACGGCAAATACGGCTATACCCTGCCCCGCTCGGCCTATTCTCAGGGCTACGGCAATTTGGGCGCTAAAATCAAATCCATATCCGCTTTGGAAACGGGCGATCTGGTCTGCATGAATACCTTAAAAGACAACGACCTCTGCGACCATGTCGGAATATATATCGGAGACGGAAAAATTATTCACTGCGCTTCAGGTTCGGATATGCAGGTTGTAATATCCAACATTAACAGCAGCTATTATAAAAATGTCTTTTCCTGGGGCATAAGGATACTAGATTGATCCTTTATAACAAATATAAATAGAGCCCCCAGCTTCGCTGGGGGCTTCGGACTGTCGATAAGCCTGAAATTTAATTTTTTTGCGGCGTTTAGCCGCATTTTGTTTTCCGAAGGCGCTGCGGAAAAACTCCTTATAAGCGAAAAACCGCTTTACAAGCAGTTCCCCAAGGACAAGGTATGGGCGGGGATTAAGTAAATTCCGAAAATCCTTATTTTCCGGCTTATTCCCGACTAAAAGCATGCCGGCTTTATCCACGCGCTCCAACCGCCGTCCCCTTCAGGCGGAACAGAGCCATGGCCATGGGACTGCGGCAGGTGTTGCCCGAACCAATAAAATGGTCACAGTACATCCCTCCTTAAGAAATATGCGCTTTAGGCGCTTGTTTTTAAGCTTGTTTTTAAGCTTATTTACAGCCTTCTATACTCGTGACATGCAAAATGGCATATGGCAAAGCCCTCTAATATCAGCCGCATTACCGGCATCAGCCTTTTCCCGAACCACTCGCCCAGCGAGTGGTTTTTCTTCAAGCATGAATATAATGCCGCAAACTTTAAAACGCCGCCTCTGCTCCGGCTTAAGCCGGAGCAGAGGCGGCGTTTTATGGACAGCGTGCTGTTATTGCAGTCCCTGTTCGCTTTTAAGCGCATAATTAATGGAATCGGCCACCGAATCAAAATGCGCCTGCGCCGTAGTAGAGCCATCCAAAATGCTGAGGATAACCGACATATCTGAGAAGGGTGCCGTAACTGCATTTGAATAGTTCCAAATCTTATAGCCCATGGTTTTATCAGCCAGATTATTCAACGTCCACAGCGAGCCTTCATCCGAAGCGAAAGTCATGGCCTCGGCCTCAAAAAGCGCCTTATCCTCCTCGCTCCCTATTGCATATTCCGGACGCAGATATTCGCACATAATCTGCACTGCACCCGCCTTATTGCTTATATCCTTAAAAACTCCCGACGGCACATACCAGTTTACCATAGAAGAATAGTCCTGCGCCGCGGGGCCTTTAGGGGGCATTAGTATGCCCAGCCGGTCAATCCCAAGATTGTCAGGCGAATAATTAGTCGCACGGCACATATATGTCACCGTCATAGCATATTTGCCTGTATTAAACTCCGAATCGCCGCCTACGTTTATCTGATTATCCTGAAATAGCTGCGCAAGGAAATTATATGTTTCAACCACCCTGGCGTCATTTCCCGCATAAACGTCAGCCATAGTGCCGTTAGGCTGCTCCTGTTTCCCCAACGGGTCAACCTGGTTGGCCGCCATAAGCGCATAGGGCATAACCACATCGGTAGTATACAATACGCCGTATTCGCCGGAATCCGGGTCGGTTGTCTGAGCCGCTATCTCGCGGAACTTCTCCCAGGTCCATTCGCCATTCTGATTAAGCTCATACAGTTCCTGAACCGAAATCCCTTTAGCTTCCATAACGTTTTTATCTATAAAAGTCACCATATTGAAGGATACATTGCCCACGCCGTTTACCCTTGGCACGCAGTACCACAGCTTATCCTGAAATATACATGTCTCCTGTAATTGAGTGTCCCAATAAGCCTCATCGTTAAAATCGGCGTACTGGCTGTAATCGCTCAGAGGCGCCATAATAGCTCCAGGCCTACCGTTGTAATTATAAAACCGCAGCACATTGTAATTACCGCCCAGATCCACTATATCCGCAAGGGGCGTGCCCGTATATGCCGCTTCCATAGCTGTGGCATCCCAGCTTCCTTCGGGGGATTTCACATATTCTATGGTAATTCCGTATTTTTCCTGTATGGCCTCCCGTTTTTTATGCCAGGCCGCCGCCAGTGAATCGGTCATTGCCTCATACGGGTTATTGGGGTCCGTTACGTTCCAGACCAGATAACGATAAGTCTCCCCCGCCTTAACGGCATTAAGCAGCCCCGTTTGAGCCGCCTGCGTCCCGTCCGCCTGCGATGCGGCTGAAGCAGTAGGCGCAGGAACCGTTTGACCCGTTTCATCGCCGCAGCCCGAAAAAGACAGGGCCAGTACGGCCAAAGCTGCGGCCACAGCGCACAATCTGCCTTTCACATATATCCCTCCTCCATTTATCAATTATAATTAAATTATATATATTGCAGCATAAAATAAAATAGATTATATTAACATAAATTTGTCTGGGCAAGTTCAATCGCCCCAGTCAGGCAAACCAATTTTGTACCGGCACCCGGCTCATCCTTTAGCTGAGGCATGCATGCGCTCCCCTATTTGGGACGCAGCTGTTAAATAACTAATTGTGCAATTTAAAAATATCTGATAGAATATAATAATAGTATCAGCATTTTACGGAGGTGCTTAAATTGGTTATCAATATAGGCGATACGGTAATAACCAAAAAGCCCCACCCCTGCGGACAGAACTCATGGACGGTCATCCGTACGGGAGCGGACGTAAAATTAAAATGCAACGGCTGCGGCCGGGTGGTAATGATGGACAGGCTGCAATGCGAAAAAAAGATTAAAAAGCTGATAAGCAAGGCGGATTCTGACAATGAGCTTTGAAAAGGACGACCGTCAGCTGCGGATGGACGATCAGGACAATACCGAGACCATTACATATCCTCAGACAGAAACTGACGGCGGCGCTGAAAATAATACAGACGCATATTTTGCTGAAGGCGGCACAGATAACGAGATAAAGCCGAGGGAAAATAAAAGCGAACGGGTACGCAGAGCGGCAGAGGGCGCCCAGGACGATTTAACAGGGACAGGGCGCAGCCGTTCTGTGCCCCTGAAGGACGCTGAAGCCAATTCTGACGCATACACCGAATATCGCCCTGCAAAGAAGCGCAGGAAAGCTTTGGGAAGCAAATCTTCCTTCGGCGCTCCGCTGAACCCATCCGCTTCAGCTGTTCCGCGCAGGAGAGAGCGTCTGGAAGAAATTGAAGAGCCGGCCAAGGTGCTGCGCGCCGACGACGGTTTCACCGGCAAATTTACTTGGGCGGAGAACACCTCCCCTCAAAGCAAAAACGGCGCTCAGAGCGCAAAGCAAGCAAACTCAGACATCCCCGCCCCTCCAGGCGCGGCAAAAATAGCGGGCGAAAGCACCAAAAAAGCTTTAAGCACCCGTACTGCGGCAGAGCAGGCCATTAAAGGCGCGCCCGGCAGTACAGAACAGCCCGTTAAAAGCGCTTCGGCTCCGCACATAACCACCGCGCGGACAGCTAAAAATACTCCGGGCACTCCCGCCCCCGCAGAGCCGGCAGGCCCAGAGGAGCCGAATCTCCGCGGCGCGGCGATACAGGAAGCTGATAAAGCTTCAGATATTCAAGAAATTAATCGCCGGGAGGAAGCTGATGCCGCCAGCCGCGCGGACAAGCCCAGGAGCATTGAAGGCGGCCCAAGCGCTCCCGGCAGCGCCGCAAAATACCAAAGCGGCATTGGCGATGGAGTCAAAAACATAATAAACAGCAGCGGCGCAGACGAATTGGTTCGGGAAAATACAGAGGATATAACTTCTGAGGACAGCCTGACCTTGAGCCTGCCCCGAATCGACATACAGCACACGCAGATAAATAAAGGGCATGCCTTTAAAAAAACTAAAATCCAATTAGACAGTATTTCTGCGGATAAGTCTCCTGCCCCTCCCTCTGACAGGCGCGCTTCAGGCAGCGGCCAGGCTCCCTCAAAAGTCCTGACAGCTTTAATTGAAAAGCCCCAGATACTGCTTGAAACGCCCTACTCGGTGCTGACCAAGAGCGGCCCCCATCTGCGTTACAGGCTGGAATACGGATATCCGGACGCAAAAATACCCGAACAGGAGCAGTCTATTCCGGGCCAGGACTTTTCCCCTTTGGAACTGGAGGCCATGAACCGCAGCGCTCCTGTAGCTGAAGGTAAAAAGCCCCGCACGCAAAAAAAGCGCAAAAGCCTGGGCAGAGAAATATTCGGCTGGCTCAAGGTGCTTGCCGCCGCATTAATACTGGCGCTGATTATACGGCAGTTTGTATTCGTGCTGGTATGGGTGGAAGGTTCAAGCATGGAGCCCACTCTTATGAACCAGGAACGCATTATCGTTACGCGCTATGACTATATATTCGGCGACCCGCAGAGGCAGGATATCGTAATCTGCCATTTTCCTGACGGAGACGACAAGGACAATTATGTCAAAAGGGTTATCGGACTGCCGGGCGAAAAAATAAGAATAGACGACGGAACCGTATACATTAACGGCGAAGCCCTGGAAGAGCCCTATATTGTCTATGAGAAAATTCAGGATATGGATGAAATAACCATACCTGAAAATATGTATTTTGTAATGGGGGATAACCGTTTCAACAGCCGGGACAGCCGCGTCGTAGGCTTAATTGAGCGTTCCCAGATACAAGGGCATGTAAGATATGTATTCTATCCCTTTGAGGACAGGCGTTCGGTGGATTATTTGCCGGCCGGCTGACGGCGCCTGCCCGGAAAGAAGGTTTTTATGCTGAAGGCAGATTATCATGTGCATACCCGCCTAAGCTATGACGGCGGGGGCGATTTAACTGAATACTGCGCCAAGGCAGAGGAATTGGGGCTTTCTGAATTATGCGTTACCGACCATCTGGATATAGGCTGCGCTCAAATGGAATTTACGCCCCATGACCAGAGGGTATATTTAGAACAGTACCAGAACGCATGCAGGCAGTTCCCTAAGCTTGAGCTTCGCCTGGGTATGGAAATAGGCTTCAGGCCGGATACGCATGTGGAAAGCGCAATGTTCATCAGCGCGCTGCCGTTGGATTTCGTAATTAATTCCATACACGAGATAAACGATGTGGACCCCTATTACGGCGGCTATTTTGACGGCAAAACAAGAGAAGAGGCCTATTTTGAATACCTGGAGCAGGTACTGGATTCATTAGAAGCGGCATATCCTTTTAATGTGATTGGACATATAGGCTATCCTGAGAGGTACGCGCCTTATCTCTGCCCTTGCCTGGAATACAGGGAGTTCCCCGATTTAATAGACGCTATACTTTTAAGAACCATATATGACGGAAAAGGAATAGAAATAAATACCTCCACCCTTAAGCAGCTGGGCAAGACCATGCCTGCCCGGAGCATAATAGCTCGTTACCGCGAATTAGGCGGAGAATATATAACCGTAGGCTCGGACGCGCATTCACCGGCCAAGCTGGGCGTTAATTTTGCGGACGCCCATGAGCTGTTAAAAGAGCTGGGTTTTAAATACATAACCTCCTACCGGGAATTTAAGCCGGAGCAGCGGCCCATTTAGCCAGTAAAGCGCCTGTTCCGGAAAAAAGGCTTTTGCTTGAAAATGCGCGCTTGTCTGGGAGCAGTTTACCGCGTGATATAAACGCAGCCGTTGTCCGGCGTTTTAAAAATAAATCATTCAACCTGTTTAATTTACAGGAACAAACATAATTTTCTTAAGGCAGGTGTCGCACAAAGTATGAACAATCCCAATCAGCAATACGGCATGAGGTACGGGAGCCACCCTTCTCTGCTGACCGCAAACCTGGCGCTTATCGTATTTCTGGTGCTGCAAAGCCTGATAAGCAGCGGCTTTTCCCTGCTGGTGGATATCTTTAACATAAGCGACACCTCTCTGCTCTACCGGTTTTTGAGTTCTGCCTCGGTTCAGCTGCTCTGCCTGCTGCCCTGCGCATTCATTTTTACTCTTTCGGGCAGGCGGCGGCCGGCGGCGGTTCTAAGGCTGCGCCGGAATATCAATCTTGTACAGGTGCTCTTTTTGTGCGCAATAGGCTTTGCGCTCATATACCTGGCCAACGGGCTGAACAATCTATTGATGCTCTGGCTGGAATCATTAGGCTATGTGCCCATGAGCTTTAACAGCTATGAACCGGACAGCATCTGGGGACTGGCCGTCTGCCTTATTTCCACAGCCGTTATGCCCGCAATATGCGAGGAGTTCTTTTTCCGGGGCGAAATAATGCGCTCATATGAAAGATTCGGCCCCGGCGTTGCCGTGTTGGTTTCGGCGCTGCTTTTCGGGCTTATGCACGGAAATATCGAGCAGGCATTCTTTGCGTTTATATGCGGTCTGGTGCTGGGCGCCTGCGTTATGATTACCGGTTCTATCTGGGCGGGAGCAGCAGTCCATTTCTTCAATAACGCCTACTCTTTAGTGCTCTCCTACGTTACCCGGAACGCCCCCGTGCAGAGCATAACTGTTGAAGAGCACCTCTATTCTAACCTGATATATATCCTCTTCGGCGCGGTACTTTTAGCCTGCGCCGGCATAGGCTTTATAAAATATACCCGCCACCGGAACCTGCGCACGACCGGCTCTGCCCTTCCCGACGAGCTTGCGCCCGATTATTCTCCGCTGGACGAAAGCATGGACTATCAGACGGGACAATTCTTCCCCACAAGCGCAGCCGGCCGAAATTCTGGTACGGCATATGTGCTGCTTGCAGCTTTCGTCTTTATAGAAGCAATAGGCATAACCATTTTGACATTATTTCAGATGGGAGCTATACCGTGGCTGATATAAAAATCCTTTGCGTAGGCTCTCTTACCGAGCCTTTTTACCGGGACATGCAGGCCGAATTTTTAAAACGGCTGAAACGATACGCCAATATCAGCATAATTGAAGTGCCCGACGAAAAATGCAGGCGCCCGGCAGACGGACAGGCGGCCGTAAAAAAAGAGGGCGAAAGGCTATTAGACAAAATAGATGAAAAGTCGTATAATATAGCCTTAGATATAGCCGGCATCTCTCCCTCCAGCGAGGAGCTGGCTCAAAAAATAAGCGGCCTGATAGATAATTCAGCCCGGCTTTGCTTTATTATAGGCGGTTCTTTCGGACTTTCGGAGGCGGTGCTAAAAAAATGCCGGCTGCGTCTGAGCCTGTCCCGCCTCACCTTTACCCATAATATGGCCAGGCTTTTACTATTAGAGCAGCTTTACCGAAGCTTTAAGATAAACGAAGGAGCGCCCTACCATAAATAGCGGTAACAATATATATGAAGAAATATATAACTAAGCTTTTAATATTATTTATAGTTCTGGCAATGCTCTGCGGCTGCGCCCGGCAGACGGACGCCACCCTTTCGCCCGGCAGCAGCGGACAAGCCCAAACCGGATCAACTGCAAGCGCAGCGCTTAGCCCCAGTCCGTCGGGAAGCGGTTCAAACTCTGAAGAACAAACTCCGGCCGATACTGCCGGCAATACTGCAAATAATTCCTCAAGCGCGCCTGAAATAACTCAGAGCGCGCCCCCTACCCCGTCATTCACGCCGGCAAATACCCCAACGCCAAAGCCCACGCCTACGCCTGAACCTACTCCCACGCCCGAACCAACGCCCGCCCCTATAACCGGGACTTCTCAAAAATACGATTACCAGCAGCTGCAAACAGATATCGCACTGCTTTCCTCCATGTATCCTGACAAGATAACTGTTTCTTCTATAGGAACCAGTCACTTTAACAGGGATATTCCCCTTATCATCCTGGGCAACCCCTCGGCCGCCAAGCGCGTACTCATACACGGGCCATGCATGCGCGAATACATAACCTCACAGGTAATTATGCTCACGCTGGAGCGTTATCTGCGCGATTACGACACGCTGACCTATAACGGCGTAAAATATTCAGACATACTCAGCCAGGTGGCTATATATATCGTTCCCATGGTTAACCCTGACGGCGTGGAACTGGTCAATAACGGCATTGATTCGGTGCCCGAAGGTTACCGGGACACAGTACTTAAAATTAATAAGAACAGCACTAATTTCAGCCAATGGAAAGCCAACGGGCTGGGAGTTGATCTCAACAACAATTACGGCATCCTTGGCTCTATTGACGGCAAGAACTATGCCAGCGTACCCGCCTCCATGGGCTTTCCGGGCGAAGGCGCTTTTTCAGAGCCTGAAACAATCGCCATAGCCGATTTAACCAGCGAGATGGATTTCCTTTCTACCTCCTCATACCATACCAAGGGTGAGATTATCTACTGGTACTTTGGACAGACGGGCGAAGACGAAACGCGGGATTTGGCTTACGCGCGCGAATTGGCCAAGCTGACTGATTATTCGCTGGTTTCCAAAAACGGCAGCAGCGTAAACAATCTGGCCATGGGCTACAAGGACTGGTTCGTTCTGGCCTTTAACCGCCCCGGCTTTACCATAGAATGCGGCCAGGGTTCGCATCCCTTAAAGGTCTCCCAGCTGGATTCCATCTACCAGGCGGTAAAATATGTGCCCATACATATGGCCTGGAGGGAATATGAAGCATGACGGCCCGGTTAAACCCGGCTGTCCGCCCGCAGCAGCATTAAATGCGGCTGAAGATAAGCTAAGCCCCGCCGGCCGCGCCCACGCTCGGCCATGCTCAGAAAATAATATAGATAAAGACGAATTTTTCATGCGCCAGGCTTTAAAGCAGGCCCAAAAGGCCGCTGAAAAAGATGAAGTGCCCGTAGGGGCGCTGGTAGTAAAAAACGGCGCCATTATCGCCCGCGGATACAACACCCGCGAAAAAACGCACGACCCGTCGGGCCACGCTGAGATAAACGCTCTGCGCAGGGCCGCTAAAAAACTGGGCGGCTGGAACCTGCACGGCTGCGAGCTTTATGTTACGCTGGAGCCCTGCCCCATGTGCGCAGGCGCAGCCATAAACGCCCGCATAACCCGTATTATATACGGCGCGTCCGATGTTAAGGCAGGAGCCTGCGGCTCTAAGGTCAACCTTTGCGACCCCAGTTTTAAATTCAACCATATACCCGGCGTTACAGGAGGCGTATTAAAAGATGAATGCGCTTTCCTTTTAACAAAATATTTTAAATTAAAACGCAGAAAGAAGGAAGAAAGATGAACGAACAAATCAAACTTATAGCCTTGAGGATTAGTGATATGAGGGAGATTAGAGGCATTAGTCAAACGGATATGGCCGCTAAAATGGATATGTCTCTGGACGAGTATCTTTCTTACGAAAAAGGCGAACAGGACTTTTCATTCACATTTTTATATAAAGCAAGCAACGTTCTTGGCATAGAGATGGCAGAGCTGCTCACGGGAGAGCATCCCAAACTGGATTTCTGCTCGGTAGTAAGAGCCGGACAGGGCCTCAGATATGAGAGGCGCAAGGATTACAACCATCAGCACCTCGCGTATAATTTTAAGGACCGCAAGGCCGACCCGTTCTTTGTCACTGTGCGCTCGGACATTAAGCCGGGCCAGCGCGAGCCTAACAGCCACGAAAGCCAGGAATTTATGTATATAGTTTCGGGCAGTCTGCTCTTCTGTCTGGATGACTACACGGTGCGTCTGGAAAAAGGGGATTCAGTCTATTACGACTGCACCCATCCGCACGCCATGTATGCCGTGGACTGCGACGAATGCCAGTTTATAACTATAATAATGAAATAAAAATTCGCCTTTAAGGGCACGGAGGATAAAATAGAATATGGCACAGTTATTTGAAAGTTATGTCCGCAAGGACTACGAAGATTATGAAGATTTTTATAAAAATTATAAGCTGAACGTACCTGAGAATTTTAATTTTGCCTATGACTGCATGGATGTGCTGGCAGAAAAATCGCCCGACAAGCTGGCTATGAGATGGACCAACGTCGCCGGCGACAAACGGGATTTTACCTTTGCCGAAATGAAGTACTATTCGGACAAAACGGCTAACTACCTTAAAAGCCTGGGAATTAAAAAGGGCGACGCCGTAATGCTCATACTCAAGCGGCATTATGAATACTGGTGGACCATCCTGGCGCTGCACAAATTGGGGGCTATAACCATACCCGCCTCTAATCTGCTGACGCCCAAGGATATAATCTACCGCTGCAATATGGCGGATATAAAATGCATAGTATGCACGGCCGACGGAGATATCTCCCACCGCGTGCAGGAGGCGGCGCCTGAGTGCCCCTCCCTCAAGCTGCTTATAACCACCAATGCGCCCGAAAACAGCCAGTGGCTGGATTTCCATAAGGGAGTGGACGCGGCCAGCTCTGAATTTATCCGGCCCACGGGCGAAGAAGCTACCAAAAACAGCGATATAATGCTTATCTATTTTACTTCGGGCACTACCGGCATGCCCAAAATGGTGGCCCATGACTACCTCTATGCGCTGGCCCATATAACTACCGCCGCCTTCTGGCACAGAGTGGACCCGGACGGCATACATCTGACGGTATCAGACACCGGCTGGGGCAAGGCGGCCTGGGGCAAGCTCTACGGACAATGGCTGGCCGAAACCTGCATAATGGTATATGATTTTGATAAATTTATTCCCTGCGACCTTTTGCAGATAATGCAGGACTACAAGATAACCACCTTCTGCGCGCCCCCGACCATCTACCGCTTCCTGGTAAAAGAGGACATGTCTAAATACGACCTGTCTTCCCTCAAGGAATGCACTAACGCGGGCGAGCCTCTCAATCCTGAAATAATGGATAAATTCCGTGAATTTACCGGCATTACCCTGCGCGAGGGCTACGGCCAGACCGAAACCACCCTTACCCTGGCTACTTATCCGGGCATGAGGGTATGCCCCGGCTCCATGGGACGGCCCACTCCGGGCTACGAAATAACCCTCCTGGACGAAAACGGCCAGCAGGTGCCCGACGGAGACGTAGGCGAGATAGTCATACGCGCCGACAGGGACAATAAGCCGGTCGGCATGTTCCTGGGCTATTACAGGGACGAGGAATTGACCAACTCCGCATGGCATGACGGCTATTATCATACGGGCGACACCGCCTGGAGAGACGAGCACGGCTATTACTGGTTTGTAGGAAGGACGGACGACGTTATAAAGAGCTCCGGCTACCGCATAGGGCCTTTTGAGGTGGAAAGCGCGCTTTTAGAGCATCCGGCTGTACTGGAATGCGCCATAACAGGCATGCCCCATCCCATACGCGGTCAGATAGTTAAAGCTACTGTAGTGCTTTCAAAAGGCTATTCCCCCAGCGACGAGCTTATAAAGGAATTGCAGGAGCACGTCAAGCACACTACTGCGCCCTATAAGTATCCCAGGGTAATAGAATTTGTAGAAGAACTGCCCAAGACCATAAGCGGCAAAATCCGGCGCGTACAGATACGCGAGGAGGATAAGGGCTGAAAACATTTTAATACCGCGCCTTTGGGAGCGGAATGCATAAAATACAGCAGCGCCCGCTATATAACAGCGGCCTGCTGTATTCTAATAATTGCATGCCGGCAATTTCTTATACACATTAACTTCCACGCGGCAATATTTCTTATTAAAATTAACTTAGGCAAAACGGCTGATAAAAAGGATAAAAAAATGAACGAAAAAAATAAAATGACCAGCGGGGCAGACCAAACCACCCCGTCTGTTCCCCAATATTTTTCCTGGCTCAACAATACCAACGAAGGGGCCACTCAAGCGCAGACCCTCCTGAATTTAGCCTATTTTAAATGGCTCAAAGAGGAATACGGCATGCAGATAAGGCTCTATGCCTGGGACGCCGGCAATTTGGACGGCTCTAACGGCACCTATGCCGCCAAAAATAAGGAAAAACTTAAAAAACAGTTCCCTTACGGCTACGGTCCCATAGCAAGAGCCGCAGCAGAAGCCGGCATAAGGCTGGGCGTATGGTGCGGCGCGGACGGTTTCGGCAATACCCCTGAAGAAGAACAGAGCCGCCGGGAGCTTATAATAAGCCTGTGCCGGGATTATAACTTTATGGAATTTAAGGTTGACTCCGTATGCGACTGGCTGCGCGAGGAAAAACAGCCGGTTTTCGCCCAAATGATACGCGAATGCCGCAAATACTGCCCTGATTTAATACTTTTAAATCACCGCAACAACCTTGGCCCGGCCGAGCTTTACGCTACCACTACCCTTTGGGAAGGTGCTGAAACCTATATAGACGTATGGATGTCCAACGCTTGCCCCGCCCCCCATCACAGAGCAGGCGCTCTTTCAAGGGGCTTAACTCCCCATTTGGACCGGTTAAGCGAGGATCACGGGGTGTGCCTCTCTTCCTGTCTGGATTTTTTTGAGGACGAGCTGATACTCCAGGCGTTCAGCCGCGCGCTCATACTCGCACCTGAAATATACGGCAATCCCTGGCTGCTTAGGGATGAGGAGCACGCTAAGCTGGCGCGCATATACGTTTTGCAGGCCCGATATGCCCAGCTGCTTACCCGCGGAATGCTCTTGCCTGAAAGCTACGGAATGTTTCCGGTTTCAAGGGGGGACGGCCGCACCCGTTTAATAACCCTGAGAAACCTTACATGGGAAGAAATCACCATTGATATTAGGCTGGACGAGGAGATAGGCCTGGCAAACTGCGCGGAAGCAGCTGTAATTATACATCACCCGTATGAGGAATTTTTAGGCTTGTTCCCTTACGGGGAACAGGTAAGCTTAAAAATTCCCCCCTTCCGCTCATTGCTCGCGGCCATAGTAGAAAAGGAACGCTTTAATTCAGAGTATTTAATGCTTACTAATTGCAAATACCAGGTTATATATGATTTCCCGCTGGAAGCTGCTTCCTTTAATGAGCCTGCTTCGGACACTGTTGCCGAGCCAATTCCCCAACTGGAGCCGGAAGAAGGCTGCGTGCTGATTAACGGCCCCCGTTCAAAAATGAAGCTTAAGCTGGTACAGTCGGACGGCTCTCCCATATTTTTTGCCGGTCTGGCAGGCAATGCGGCGATATATTCTCCGCCTCAGGCAGACGGGGCATTAAAGCCTCCTGTATTTTTAGGCGCTTTAACCCATTGCGAATATCCGGGCAATGCGCAGGCGCTTTACGAAGCTACCTGTTTTAGCGCCAGTTCAGACAGCCTGGAAGCGCAGTCGGCCGCCAGGGCAGGAAAGAGCGCTTTTTCTGCCGTCCGGGCCGCGCGGGACGCGTTTTTCAGCCAGGCGACATATAAAGCCAGAGGCTGTGAGGCAAACGCCCTGTTTGACGGCCGGCCCGATACCTTTTTTGATGCCCTTTCCCGTTATTACGGCACCCGCTTGCAGGACGGATGCCTCAGAATAGATTTAAAAGGAGCATTTCGTGCCGACACAGTGGAAATTGATTATTACGAGATAAACTCTCCTGTAAACGAGGTGCCTGCTCAAACCATAACAGAGACATGCAGCTATTCAGAAGACCTGGAAATATGGCAGGATGGCCGGCTCACAGATATATTTGTGCTGAAAGAAAATTTTTCAGCGCCTGTTGTAACCCACTCTATCCACGATATAAAGCACTATAACGGCAGCCTTAAGCGCGCGGTATATAATATAAACGGCACTATGCGATATTTCAGGCTGGCCGCGCCTATGGACAGAATATACGCCGTGCGCATAATAAAAGACGGCCGGGCGCTGAAGCTGGACGCGCCGCACGCGAATAATATGCTTGCGCATTACTCCCGCACAGGCTTTAACTATGCCCAGAAAATCGTGCTCCGCCTTGACAGCTTCAGACCGGGCAGCTATCTGGCCGCAGCAGTCCAGGGCATGGATGGGGCTGAAGATGTATACTGCGCCGCAGCCTCAAACGGCCAATATATAGGCTTTGACGACCGCGCGCCCTCCTTTCCTGTCAACCATTGGGAATCGCCCGTATCAGCAGCGTCAGACTGTTATACATATTATCTGCATCTTTCTCCCAGAATGCAGAACCGCAGCATAACAATCTACGCGCTCTCCAAAAGCCAAGATATAAAATGCAGCATATATCTTTGCGATGGAAACTGCCCGCATGCATGACTCCACGCATTTCCCATCACAAAAAAGGAGAGGCTCCGCCCCTCCTTTTTTCAATACTCATTCAGCCTTACGCCGTCAGCCCAATATGGATTCTATGCTCTCCCCGGACTCATACCGCTGGGCGAAATCGTCAAACATCTCTTCAGAAAGAATATTTTCTAAGGTATAAGGCTCAAACTTAGCATGGAAATAGTTTTCTATTATATCCACTTTATCCATTATGGTATCATAATCATAATCGCCGTTCTGTGCCTTAACCCTTAAATCATAAAGCACTCCAACAAGAAACTCCCTCATAGCCTTATTGTTCTTTTTCCCCTGGTCATTCGGATATTTTTCAATGCGATATTCCAGTTCCTCAATGCTGCCTTCAAACATTTCGATCATTGAATTAATGCGATTCAAGGAGTGCTCAGAGCCTGTTGCCAGACAATCGACATATAATTTATATAAAATTTTCTCATTGTCAACTGCCAGCCTCTGCTCACGCTCTTCATCGGTATACTCGGAAAATTCCTTTTCATTCTCCTCCAGCCACTGTTCAAGCTCCTCCAGACGCTCTATGGCCTCGGCGCGGGTCAGCATCTTTATTTCGGACGGCAGAGCGTTATAATACTGTATTTCCTGCTCGGTCATCTGCTTCTTAACGAGAGTATTTCTTAATATCTGCTCGGCTTCGGTGCCTATGGGTACCGTAAAAGCTGAGATATCCACCTGCTCGGCGGTAAGGGGCGCCTGAAGTTCCTCAGCTTCAGCTGCGGCTGAGGAGAGAGGGGGCTGTTCAACCGGCTTATCAACCTGATTGCTCTCAGGACTTAAATTTCCTATGGCATATACCGCAGTGCCCGTGAGCAGCGCCACCGCCAAAGCAGCGGCCACTATTATTACCTGCTTTTTCTTCATTGAAAATCTCTCCTTCCTTCTTTTTTAATTTGATTTATAATTTGCCGCTGCAATATGACTGTTTTATTCTATTTTCATTATTACATACAAAAATCCGAAAGTCAATACTCCGATAAGATTTTGTTGATAAATATCTTTATTTTTAGGCATAGAATGAGCATAGACAACTTTTTTCAGCACTCCAAAGAACAAAACCGCTTTTAAATTTCCCTCAGCGCAAAAAGGAGGGGCTCCGCCCCTCCTTTTTGCGATACTCATTCAGCCTTATACCATCAGCCCAATATGGACTCTATGCTCTCCCCGGACTCATACCGCTGGGCGAAATCGTCAAACGTCTCCTCGGAAAGTTCAAAAGTTAATACTAGATAATCATTATTAGTATCAAAATAATTTTCAACACATTCCAGTTTATCCAATATAGTTTGATAGTCATATTCGCCATTTTGAGCCTTGGTCTTGAGATCGTAAAGCACATCGACAAGAAATTCTAGCATAGCTTTTTTGTTCTTGAATCTCTGCTCATTTGGATTATCGGCAATACGATAATCCAGTTCTTCACTAAATACTTCATAGAATACAAGCGTAGAATCAATCCGGCCTATAGCATGCTCGGAACCAGTAGCCAGGCAATCGATATATAATTTACAGGCCAGCTGCTCGTTATGAACTGCGTTTAACTGTTCAATTTCCTCATCAGTATACTCCGAAAATTCCTTTTCATTCTCCTCCAGCCACTGATTAATCTCCTCCAGCCGTTCTATGGCCTCGGCGCGGGTCATCATCTTTATTTCGGAC
>OMGY01001388.1_pt1 | contig 22346 bp, 20 predicted proteins | sample 1674461 | NCBI WGS metagenome assembly OMGY01 (sample SAMN05578579, study PRJEB25193) | human gut metagenome | biome: Human Microbiome; feature: human-associated habitat; material: feces | host: Homo sapiens | place: USA:Birmingham
TATCTTTATCAAAGATCTGCACAACACCCACATCAACATTGTAGCCACGAATCAGAAGCTCGTTATAAACGATGTTCTCCATGATGTGAGTCGGCTCCTGCTGACGGAAATTCAGCCGGGCGTTGCGCAGGCCGAGGTCGGTGAAGTAATATTTGAGATTGGCACCGATATACTTGCGCCCTTTGATGTCATAGCGCTGCGCCTTCTCGATCAGAAAAGCATCTGCCAGAAAATCAATATGCTGTGAAATGGTCTTGTTGGTGTAGCTCATCTGGCGCTCGCTTGCAAAGGTGTTCGCAATTTTAGACGGGTTGGTCGGCGCGCCGATTGCAGACGCCAGAACGTCAACCAGAATGTTGATCTCCGCATCGTTCTGAATGCGGTTGCGCTCGATTACATCCTTCAGATAGACGTTAGCAAAGATGTTTTTCAGATAGTCTGCCTTCTGGCGTTCGTTCTGAAAATTTACGATCTGCGGCAGACCGCCGTAGAGCATATATTCGTCCCAGGCATCGTCAAAGTCGCCGTCCCAGACCGAATAGAACTCTGCAAACGACAGCGGATGAATGCGTATCTCGTCACCGCGGCCGCGAAATTCGGTCACGATGTCGCTGGAAAGAAACTTGGAGTTGCTGCCGGTCACATAAACGTCGATATTGCTCATGCGCAGCAAGCTGTTCAGAACTTCCTCAAACCGGGGCATGAACTGCACTTCATCGAGCAGAAGATAATACGGCCCGTCGCCGCGCATGGCATCCGTGATATAGCGGAAGCATACCTTGGGGTCGCGCAGCTCCTCGTTCTCGATGCCGTCCAGCGCAATTTCGATAATATGATCCTCCGGAACGCCGCTTTCAAGCAGATACCGCTTGAATATGGTGAACAGCAGATAGGATTTTCCGCAGCGCCGTATGCCGGTGACGATCTTGATCATGCCGTTGTCCCTGCGCTCGATCAGTTGGTTCAGATATGCCTCTCGCCGGATCTCCATGCAATCACTCCTATTTTTTGTGCTATGCACGTTTTTTAGTAATATCATTGTAGCATATCAGCTTTGACCGCGCAATCGGTGCAGTCCTATTTTCTGCGGCACAGAACAGATTTATGTATCGGGCCTATTCGCCGAAAGGACGGAAATCGAAAATCGATCCACGAGTGCTGTTCAAGGTAATGGTGTACGGATATCAATGTGGGATCTATTCCAGCCGGAAGCCGGAAGAATCGTGCCGGTATCGAATAGACTTTATGTGGCTTCTGGAAGGGGAAAAGCAGTTGCAGGCAGTACAGGAGAGGGTGGAAAAAGCCACCGGACTGCACAAGCTGAAGGATCTGCAGGAATACCTGAAGGCAAGCAAAGAAAACATCTCGTTTGTCGCGGGACAGGGCCATCGAAAAAGTGAAGAACAGCGCAAATGGGAAATGCTCGATAGACTGTGTGCGGCTGATGCCAAGCTGTGCGGAAAGCGCTTCTTCGGTAAGCTGTTCGCCCGGCTTGAGTTCTCCGGTCAGAATCGCTTCGCGCAGCATCTGATAGGCTTTATCCGAAAAAGACTCCCTTTTCTTGAGTGCCTGTAAAGCCATTCTACTACTCCTTTGCTTAATTCAATGTATAAGAATACATTTAGAATCGTCAAGTATAATATATGCCAAAATAGAAATGCACCGCAGTCTAACGTTATAGCGTTATAACTTTGTAACTTTTCAACGTTATAACTGCACAAAATATCCTGCGTATCGCCCCATCCAAGCGGTTGATCGAGGAAATGCCGGTCAACTGCGGGCAGCCGCAGATAAGAAAGAGACCGTTCGCACGGCATGGATCAAGCGCCGCGCGTATATCCCATTTTTATTCTGAGAAGTGCAAAATCCAGCTTTCCTTGCTGCAATCCGACATCCATGGTATACTGTACAGGCTACCACCCCCATACAGGTAGAGGAAGGGGGTGTTCAGCATGGATTGGCTGATTTCCTTTATACTCTCTGTTGCGGCAAGCGTAGTAGCCTACTACTTCTGCAAATGGATGGACAGAAAGTAAGCTGGTAGCCATCCTCAGGTTTGATCTGCCTGCTCCCAAAAGATAAGAAAAGCCCCGGAGTCGTGACCTCCGGGGCTTTTCGCTGTTCAGTATGGATATACTGATTTCCTTTTGCCTACCGATAGTATACCGCATATCAGGCGGCATTGCAAGTATATCCGGAAAACCCGGATTCATTCTAAAAAACCCAACTCTTCCGAGTATTTTTCAACTTCACCTGATTAAGATTGACAATTCCTTATTTACATGGTATTCTTAATTACAGGAAAAACAAAAGAGCCGACGCCGGCAAGCATCAGCTCTTTTATAAACGGTATCCCCCACTTGGTGTGTCACCACCAGCGGGCGGTAAGATCTCACTTACCCTGAGACCAGTAACGCGCCAAATGGCGCATACCGCTTACTGTATAATCATTATACATTCAACAAGCGGTTATGTCAATAAGACGCGCGTTTTTCGACAAAAATCAATTTTTCTGCTTAACACGGCACATTTTACTTGTGCAACATTACGAATTTTCGATTTTTGATACGAATTTAGACATGGTTTTTCAATCGTCTGGTGTGAGAGCATCAGACGATTTTTTGTTTCTTCTGCAAAAATCGACCATCAGAAAGGAGGGAAAGCAATGTCCGCAGCCGGCTACACCACAATCTACAACGGAGTTCTGTGCGACAGAACGCTTTCCCCCGAGGCGAAGGGTCTGTTTGCCGTCATCAAGTCTTTTGTCGGCCTGCCGGATTTCGCGCTCAGCAAGCGCCGCCTTTCCTATGCCTGCTCGGACAGCGGCTACCTGCTGAACGCGGCGTGGAAGGAGCTCAAGCAAAAGGGATATTTGCAGCACTATTTCTCCCATTCGGAAAATGGTGCGTTCTGTCATGTCTACAACCTGATGCAGCACCCGTCCGAGCCGGTGGACTTCGTCTATTCCCCGTCCATCGACCGCCCGAACGGTGATGTTGCCTGCATTTCCGGTGCGCAGCGCGACTACACCAACATTTCCACCTCGGTCCTGCGCGACAAGACTATTTCCCTTGCCAGCAAGGGACTGTTCGCCCTCGTCAGCCATCTGATGAAGATTCCCGACTTCGTTCTCCGTCCCGAGGGAATCCGCGCGTTCTGCATGGAAAAAGTAAAACATTTCTCGACGCTCTGGAAGCGCTTCAAGATTTCCGGTCTGCTCAAGCAGCACCGCCATCCGGCCGGTGAGGAAAATCGCTGGACTTACGAGTATGAGATCTGCGAGACGCCCGATCTGGAAACGCCGTATCTGACCAATTACCACATCGACGGCTCTGTCTCCACCGTAGCCACGATCGACGGCTTCCTTGCGAAGATCAAAACGCAGGTTTCCCGCATCCGTAAAAACGTATGCGTTAACAAAAAGGACAAGCCGCGTGCCGTCCGCCGCAGGCTGCGCAGGCAGATCGAGCAGCAGATCAACGCCGACGCGCTCCGCCGTCAGTTCGGCAGCGAGCTGACCGGAACGGTCGTGACGGCAGTCTGCAACATCAAGTACGCAGACAAGCTGTTCATCAAGGGCGCTGCGGTCACGCAGGAGCATCGCGAGCAGATCTCCCGCCGTATTTCTCAGGAAAGCATAGAACGCTTTCTGAACAGCGTCACGATCGACTTCGGCCGCATCGACAAACCGGTTGCATACTTACAGACTTCCCTGTATACCTACCATCAGAAGCTGCTGCAGCCTTCGCAGGCCGAGCCTGTCAGCACCGGCACACCCGAGCAGCCGCTGGCCGACTGGGAACTGGAGTGGCTCGAGCGCGTAAAAGCAAAACGCCATTCGCAGGAAACCGAATAACCTTTTAAGCCATGATTGACCTCATGGCTTATGGTCGTGCCCGGAAAATCATATTTCCATCCCCAAACACCGATGACGGCAGAAAAGCCGTCATTTTTCTTTGTCTGCCATACCATTACCCTGATTTTACAGGGTACTCTGTTTACAGGCAGTATGCTGAAAGACAAGATGCTTTTTGAGCAGATGCAAAACAGGCTGATATACTAAAACCTTTACCTACTAAAACTTCTTTATTCAAACTTCACTACTCAATCTTCCTGACAGAAAAGGAGAGAAAAGAGTGAGAAATACACGATCTGAACGAATCTCTGAACTTATAGAAAGATATAACGTTATAAAGTTACACAGTCTTGACGTTATAACTGCACAGGTATATAATAAGAGTAACGTTAAACAGTTATAACTTTATAAAGTTGAAAGAGGTGGAGAACATGTCTGCGATATTTGCACTGGCCAACCAGAAAGGCGGCGTGGCGAAAACCACAACGACCGGCATTCTGGCGGCCGGTCTGAAAAAGCAGGGCTTCAGCGTGCTGACGATCGACTGCGACCCGCAGGGCAACCTGTCGATGTCGGTAGCTGCCGAAAATCAGGACAGCGCAACCATGTACGAGGTCATGAAGGGCACGGTCTCGGCGCGGGAGGCCATCCAGCACACGCCCAGCTGCGATATCATTCCGGCGAACACCATCCTTGCGGGCATTGAGCAGGAGCTGCACAACGTCGGCAAAGAGATGACGCTCAGAGAGAAGCTGCGCGACGAGCAGACCGGTGTAGCGGAAGCGTACGATTACATTCTCATCGACTGTCCGCCGTCGCTTGGCCTGCTGACCGTGAACGCCCTGACCGCTGCCGACTATCTGCTCATCCCGACCATGGCGGAGACCTTTGCGGCATCCGGCATTACCCAGCTGTATGATACTTACAAGTCGGTGAAGAAATACACCAATCCGGCGCTCAGGATCGACGGCGTGCTGCTCACGCGCACCGAGCGCACCCGCGTCACAAAGACCATTCAGGAGCTGACCGAAAAGATCGCGGACTACATGGGCGCGGATGTTTACCGCACGACCATCCGCAGCAACGTGATCATCAAGGAAGCGCAGGCTGTGCAGGAGAACGTGTTTGACTACATCGAGAGCAAGGCACAGACCAAGGGCGAGCGCGTTTCCGAGGCCAGCCGGAATTTTGTGAATGACTGTCTGAATTTCGTCAAGGAGTTTGTGGAGAAGGAGAGGGAACAGTAATGGCAAGACTCAGTGCAGAGGAAATGTTCAAGAATATGATCGGCCGCAAAGACGAGGAGCCGCAGCCGGCACAGGAAACCGCTGTCGCGCCGACTGCGGAAAAGAAGAAAGCCTCCACCGTGCAGGTGACCGTGCGTCTGCGCCCGGAGCAGCATAAGCAGCTCAAGGCGGCAGCCTTCCACCGCGACTGCGATATGTCTGAACTGGTACGGCAGGCACTCGATCAGTTTTTTGCGTAACTTCCGGAAATATTAAAGTTAAAAAGTCACAAAGTTATAGCTTTGTGACTTTTTAACTTTACACTGGGATTCTGTTATGAAATACAGGATATACGGACAATTTACTGGAAATACAGGCGATAAAAGTGAGAGTATACCGTGGCCGTTTATCTCAATCCGTGCAAGCTGCGTATTGTCGGCATGACGAATCACACGCACAATAAATACAAAACCGTGATGGAAAGGATGCTGCGCCACAAGGATACCTTCCCGTGGGAGCGTCTGTTCAGCCATCACTTCCCGCAGGCAGAGCAGGCCGTGAAGGCCAGCATGACCCGCGAAAGCATGAAGGTCGTCATCGACCCGTGGATGGAATAACGATGACGGCTCCATCGATTTTGTAAAGTAGCAAATAACGCCATCCGGCTCGGATTTGTTATCCGCTGCCGGATGGCGTTTCATTGTTTTAGGTTGTTCTCCAATCATAAGCAGGGCTGTCAGCGGTTTTGCGCTGCGGCAACCGGATGGATTCAATCCGAAAGAGGGCGGTGTTTCTCCTGCTCCTGCAAATCTGCTGTGAGCGGCGGATACATCCTATCCAGACGATAGAGCGGCAGCACAATAGCTGCGCCGAGCATGGCGATGATGATGGCGGAAAAGATACCGCTGCCGATCTTGCAGCTTGACCATGCAATGGCTCTGCTTGAGGACCATTCCTACGCGCAGGTTGTTAAGCTGACCGGCATCAGCAAGTCTACGCTCATCCGGGAGAGAAAGCGGCGGCGTCAGTTCGGCGAGCCGGAAAAATAAAGGAGCCTCCATCGCCGTGCGTGGAAGCTCCTTGTGGGTGATATGATCTTTCAACAACTGAGATCTGGAAAACAAACAGGAGGAGTCGGATATTTGTTTATCCGGTCATGAAGATTGGGTAAATACACGCCGATCGCTGGAGCGATTTCATACCTGCTGTCTCAGACAGTGTATTCACGTATCACAGACTTGCGGCAATATTCCAAATAACCTGCAGGGCATTCTTCACCGCGAGTAATACGTTTCGTACGTCCTCCTCTTTATCGCGATATGCCATGTCGCGACAATCCTTAATCGTTCCGTCGATGGGATCAAATCCCATCGTCCAGATGTCAGTATAAGGACTATCCACGGAAATTGACCTCTCAATGCCAACCTGATTCAGGCTGAAAAACTGATTGGGCGCCAGTGCTTTCATGCGTTCATATACACCGTATCCATTTGCACCGTTGGCTTCGGTAAACGTCAGGAGCAGCGTTGTCAGGGCATATTCCATCGTTGCTGCTGCACGTTCATTGCCCAGTTCACGCGCCCGTTTGTTCAATGGCTTAATCAGTGTCATGTACGGCAGCACGCTGCCGAGCAGCTCACCGCCATTCTCTTTCGCGATAGCTGGCAGATATTCTGCCGCATATTCCAGAAGCGCATAAACTGCGTTTACATCCGCTTCCGTGCAGCCGAGGTTCTCCGCTTTTTCCAACAGAGATACCAGCAGAATCACCATAGATTTTACGCCGTTCTCCGGCAGAGTACCTGTCGACAGCACTGCAAGCGCCTTTGACACTTCAACATCTTCCACACTGGCGTTTTTTACGATCTCTCCCATGGACATCGTAAGCTTACAGGTGCCTGCGGCATCCCGGTATTGAATCCACTTTCCATTGCCATAAGCACAGGCGGCAATATCTCTCAGCTTGAACAGTCCGCTTTTCAGCGACTGCTCTGCTGCAATCGTGCGGGGCATTCGTTTCAGCATAATATTAACTGTATCTCCTTCCCTGAGTTTACGGTTCTACATTCGTTCTGCGCAGCTCATCCTGCACTTCGTGAATGTCTAATTCCAACGGCTTTTTGTTCTGTGCAACACACATCGCGGCAACAATACCCATAGCATGCCCCATATTCATTACAATCGGCATAACACGATAGCTGGAGTGCGCCTTATGCGTACCCGAAATATTGCGTCCGTTCAGCAGAATACCCTCCACCGTCTTTGGTACAAAGCAGCGCAGCGGGATCGTATACGGCTTCGGCTGCTTGAACGCCTTGTATTCACCATTGGCATCCAGTCCGGCGCCTTCTACATTGTGCAGATCAAAGAAGAAATTCGACTTGGTAACTACCCAGTCTTCAAAGGTACGAGCCTGCGCAATATCCTGCTCATTCAGCTGATAATTCGCCTCAAACCGGCGGGTTTCACGCACACCGATCACATCGGCACTGTCGATCAGATAACAGCCTTCATATCCCGGCACATGGCGGCGCAGAAATGCAATAATCTCGGGAAGCTGCTTTCTGCATACGTATTCAGCACGATTCAGATCTCTTGCATTTGTGCCGTCCACATCGGTCATATTGCTCATGTTGACTGTGACAACGCCGGGGAGCGACGAAGGATACAGCAGGATATGACCTGCCGGAGAGGGTAATTCCTGACGACCGAGTGTCTGCAGATCGCCTTCCGGCAGCTGGACCGTATCCTCAAAGCCCCAGAAGAACATGGCGCGATCCATATCTACGCCGGCAACCTTGAACATGATCGTCATCGGCTGCATACCGCCGTCCGTCGAACGTCCCTTTTCAAACGGAACGCCCGCACGTGCGGCCACGTCGCCGTCGCCGGTCGAATCGATCACCATTTTGCTCAGGATCGCTTCCCGGCCGGATTTGCTCTCTGTGATTACACCCGCAACGCGGTTTCCATCCATAATGACATCGCTGAAGCCTGTGTACAGCTGTACATTAACGCCGGCCTCCATCAGCATATCCAGCATCAAAATACGCAGTTTTTCCGGATTGATGACCTGCTCCGCTTCACAGTCGCGTGCCTTTGCGCGCAGCTCTTCAAAGCAGCCGCCGTCCTGTCTGCCGGTCCAATGACTCATAATGCCCGTGGTTGCCACACCGCCGACCGCGCCGTATTGCTCGATCAGCATCGTTTTTCGTCCCATGCGTGCTGCGTGCAGGGCGGCGCCGAAACCTGCGGGGCCGCCACCTACAACAAGGACTTCCGTTTCTGCCGCAACCGGGATCTCCCGGCTCGGCTCAGTATAATACTTCATCTGAAACTCCTTTTTAATCTAACTCTGTTTTTTGCTTTTTTCTGTCCTTTGCTGCCTTGTAGAAGAACATTCCAATCGAAAGCACAGCCAGTGCAAGGAACAACAGGCTGAATGGCCGTGTTACGAAGATGGACAGAGAATTGCCGGACATTACCATCGAGTTGCGGAAATTCGTTTCCACCAGATCACCAAGAACTACGCCGAGGATGATCGGTACAACACCGAATCCAAGCTTGCGCAGCAGGAACGAAAATGCGCCGATGATGACCGCCAGAAGTACCTGGAATGTGCTGGCTTCGCTCGAATAGACGCCGGTAATGCAGTAAACAATGATGATTGCGCTCATCAGCTCATAAGGAATGCGTGTGATATTGGCATACAGCGGGGTAAACACACGACCGATAATCAGCATCAGGATATTGATAACGACAAGACCAATCATAATGCCGTACAGAATATCGCTGTGCTCCTTGAACATGGAGGGACCGGGCACCATGCCTTGCAGCATAAATGCACCCAGAAGAATTGCCGTACAACCGTCACCGGGCACGCCCAGTGTTGTAAGCGGAATCAATGTAGAACCGGTCGTTGCATTATTGGCAGACTCGGTTGCGGAAACGCCTTCGATCTCGCCGTGACCGAAATGATCACGGTATTTGGAGGTCTTTTTCGCCTGATCGTAGCTGATAAAGGCTGCAATGCCGCCGCCTGTACCCGGGATAGCACCCACAATCGTACCAATCACCGAAGAGATCGTCATTGTTTTGAGGCAGCGCTTGATCTCTGCCCATGACAGCTTCTCATGGTCCAGCTTCAAATGCTGCTTACGCGTTGCATCTGTACGCGGATTATAATCCGAGCGGCTGAGCAATTCGGCAATTGCGAACAGACCGACCAGCGTAACGATCAGCGGGATACCGGCGCCCAGCCGACGGACACCAAAGGTAAACCGAAGTGTACCGCTGACCGAATCCTGTCCCAGCAGTGCAATGAAAATGCCGATCAGGCCGCCGAGCAGACCCTTGATGATATTGCCGTTCGAGATGCTTGCAATAATAGACAAGCCAAACACTGCGATGCAGAAATACTCCGGAGGGCCAAACATCTGTGTGAAATGTGCAATGCTCGGTGCAGCAAACAGCAATACCAGCGCACTGAACAGGCCACCGAAAAACGAGGCATACAGCGCCATCGTCAGAGCCTTCAGCGGCTTGCCCTGCTGCGTCAGCGGATAACCATCCAGCACAGTCGCTGCGCTCGAGGGCGTACCCGGTGTATTGATCAAAATTGCAGTAATGGAGCCGCCGTATGTGCCGCCGCAATACAAGCCAAGCAGCAGAAGCATCGCCGGGATCGGTTCCATACTGTATGTAATCGGCAGGCACAGGATGATCGCAATATCCGCAGTCAAACCCGGAATGGCACCGATAATGATACCTGCCAGCAGACCGATTAAAATTGCAATGAAGCTCTCTACCGAGGCCATCAGCGCCAAACCGGTCATCAAGTTGTCTAACATATGCGCTTCCTCCTTCTTATGGCAGAGTCACGCTCATTGCCTGAAATGCAAAGTACGCAACAATTACATTTGCACTGGCAATCGCATAGAACCACCATTTTCTCGTACCGAAATACAGCAGAATGCCATTGGCAAGCAGCAGCGAGGAAATGATAAATCCAATATGCGGAAGCAGCAGCGCGTATGCGATCAGCATGGCAATATAGATTATCGGTTTCAGCCGCAGCAGATTTTCTTTAGTGAAAATGGCTCCTGAAATCGTGTATTCGGTCTTTTCCTTGGACAGGATACCCTGCACCAGCAGGATTACGCTGCAAAGTATCATGCCGCGGATCAGAAGCGTCGGAACTGTTGCAGCAGTCACCGCGCTGGTTTCATACGTCCGGATCTGCGATGGTATCAGAATATGCAGGGCAACAGAAACGATCAGAAACAGAACGCCTGTTATCATATTCGAATTTAGCTTTACTTTCAATCTTGTCACCTCTCACACCAGATTAAACAGACCAGCCTGTTACTGGAGCATCTCCACGTATTTGTCCATGCTGTCCATCTGATCCTCGATAAACTGCGTCACTTCGTCACCCTTGGCATCCCACAGCGGATAACCCATCTCGTCCATAAAACCAGTGAACTTGGAATCGGCATATACGTCATCGAGCATTGCATTCAGTTTGTCTACAATCTCCTGCGGAACGTCCGAGCGAACAGCCAGACAGTCCATGCCGGCAAATTCGACATCAACATCCCAGTCCTTGATGGACTTTACTTCACCGTACGGAGTCTGAACCGTTTCCGGATAGAAAGTTGCGACCGCCTGGATCGTACCCTCTTCCTGATGCGAGTAGTATGCCGGAGGCGTACCCAGACCGCAGTCTACCTGACCGGAAACCACTGCATTGATCGATTCTGCCTCACTGCCCATAACGACCGGCTCTGCCTCGATGCCAAGCGACTTGAACATTGCAGAAGCAACAACGTACTGGTCACCGCCCGGGCCGGAGGAAGTTGCATACGTGATCTTATGCGTTTTACCGTAGTTGATCAGATCATCAAACGTCTTCATGCCGGATTTCTGCGGATTAGTGAGGATCATCAGCGCAACCTGACGCATACCGCGCAGCATAGTGAAATTAGAAAGCTCATAGGATACATCGATGTACTTCGGAGTCAACGAAAATAACGGACCGTTGGTGACGACCATAGTATAACCGTCCGCATCCGCATCCAGGGCATCCATCATGCCGATGGTGCCGGAAGCGCCTGTGTGATTTTCTACAATGATCGGCTGATCAAAATAATTCTTGGCCACCTCCGAGATCTTGCGGGAGATGACATCGGCACCGCCGCCGACGCCCCACGGACAAATGATTGTTACCGGACCATTCGGGTAATCATCCGCACTTGCCGCAGCACCGCCGCCCTTTGCAGTGGCACCGCCGCAGCCCGTCAGACCTGCCAGCAGCAAGGATCCCGCCATCAGCATAGCCATCAATTTTTTTCCTTTCATTTTCTTTTCCTTCTTTCTTTACATAATTTGAAACGCTTTTTCGCGTTTGCATACGTATTCATTTGCGGAGAATAAAAGAATTATTCTCCTGCTGAGGGACAGAATGTATCTCGGATGATCAATTTGCTGTCCAGTATATATCGGTAGGTATCCGGCAGTTTGTTCGATGCCATTGCCATGACCCATTCTACTGTTAAATTGATAATCTTGTCATAATCTACTGCCACAGTGGTTAAATGCGGCGTAAACCAGCTGCCCATCGGGATATTATCCGAACCAATCAGAGCCACATCATCCGGCACCTGAATGCCCTGCTCACGCAGTGCTTCCAGCGCGCCTAATGCCATCATATCGTTCTGCGCAAAACACGCTGTACCCGGCTGGAACAGTTCAATATGCTCCAAAACCTGCTGCGTAGCCTGCTTCAGGTTGTAATCTGCATGCAGAATGTGCGTATCTGACAGCTTATGCCCATGCTGATGCAAAACACGTGCAAAAGCTTCATGTTTATGTATAACGTCGATTCGATCCTGCGGTCCGATAATTTCCACAAATCGTGTATAGCCAGCTTCGCAAAACGCCTTGCCGACCAGACCGCCAATCTGTGAATGGCTCGGTGCGATCATATACGACTCATCCAGTGATTCATTCGTATCGTAAATATAGATAAATGGAATTTTTGTTTCATGCAGTAGGCTTTTGACTCGCTCATCCACCTGCGGTCGGTTAAAGATCAGGGCATCAAACCGTCGATTGCTGATACTCTTCTCGATGGAAAAAAACTCACCGTATTTCCCTTCATCGAACACCGGCACCAGATCCAGCCCTTCCTTTACGAGCTGCATACGTATGCGATAGTAAATGTCACTTTGAATATAATGGTTTGCAAAGCCGGTAAAATCCTCTGAGAATACATATCCGATCACACCGGTGCGGTTGGTTTTTAACCCCCGTGCGTTAGTGTTAAACTGAAAGGAGTATTCTTCCGCCAGCTTTTTGACTCTTGCCTTGGTTTCTTCTGAAACCAGCGGACTGTCATTCAGGCAACGGGAAACCGTTGATTGCGACACACCAGCTAATTTAGCAAGTTCGACGGAAGTAATCGTTTTCAACTGTTTTCACCTCTTTGCATACGTATGAATTGCTTGTCTTATATATAGCATATTTGCAAAATAAACACAATAGCCAAACGAAAATTTGCAATTATTTCGTTAGTATTATCCAAATTCTTATAGCTGTTTTTAGTACTCTTGCTCTTACTGAAACCCGATCGGACCCTGTTCGAGCTTCAGGAGCACTTTTCCCTTACGGCAGCAAAAATCAACTGATCTCCACACCTGCCGCTGCCCAATAAACCCGAAGCACAGACTGCTTTTTCAGTCTGTGCTCCGGGTTTTGTTTATTGAGAAGAAAAGGTGTGGTATAGTCTGACAAGCAACGGATTTGCTGGTGCAAATCCAGCTTGACGGGTGGAATCCCCGTGCCCCCCGTTTTTTTCAGCCGCACGGCAGTTTTACAAGAGGGACGGAAACGTGCTGCTTACTCCATCCATGGGTCAATAACGACCTTCATGCTTTCGCGGGTCATACCGGCCTTCACGGCATCTTCTGCCTGCTCCAGATACATACCGGCCTTGCGGAGATACTTAAGACCCTCCGGGAATACCTCGGGACGGCCGACACACTCCACCACGATTTCCGCGCCGCAGCCCTGTATGACAACCGTGTCACCGAGGTTGACGCCCTCCAGATCAAAGCTGCTGACCGCACGCGCCTTTTCCGGCGTGTACGCTACGCACATGACCTCGGTAAAGCAGGCCATATCATTGGGCAGACCGTCCGGGATCTTGTAAAGACGTGCGCCCGGCTCAATATACATATACTGAGAGAAGCCGCCGTAAAGCTGCTTGCCCTCGGTGGTGGAGCGGTTATGACCATAGTGGAACTTCGCCTTGGTATCCAAAACCTTCAAGTTTCGCCACCGGTTGCAAAACTCAGCGTCATAAATTATAATAGAGGTATCAAAACCTATATTCAAAACTCGCGGTGTCAAAACCGTGAAAACGGAGGGATTGGCATGATATTCGGCTACGCGAGAGTATCCACCAAAACGCAGGCGCGCGACGGCAACAGTCTGGACGCGCAGCAGGCGGCGCTGACGGCGGCGGGCGCGGAAAAAATCTACACGGACACGTTCACCGGCACCAAGATGGACCGACCGGAATGGGACAGGCTGCGGGCGCAGCTGCGGCGCGGCGATGTGCTGATCGTGACACGGCTCGACCGGCTGGCGCGGTCCGTGTCGCAGGCGTCCGGCATGATCACCGACATGATCGACGAGGGCATCACCATCAACGTATTGAACCTCGGCATCCTGTCCAACGACTCGGTCAACACGCTGCTGCGCAACGTGCTGCTGTCGTTTGCGCAGTTCGAGCGCGACATGATCGTGCAGCGCACGCAGGAGGGCAAGGCGGTCGCGCGCGCGACCGACCCCGATTTCCGCGAGGGACGGCCGCCGAAATTCGACACCGAGCAGCTTGACCATGCGATGACTCTGCTTGAGGACCATTCCTACACGCAGGTCGTCAAGCTGACCGGCATCAGCAAGTCCACGCTCATCCGGGAGAAGAAAAGGCGGCAGGCGTGACGCCGCACGGCGCTATATACAATAGGGTATCCGTGCGGAGCGACGCAGGCAAAACAACCGAGCGGCTGAAAATGCAGTCGCTCGGTTGTTTTGCGTATGATTCAGAGGTTTCCGCCGTCTTGATTATTTAGACCACGGAAACCGGATCGGAACGCCATGGCAACTCTGTATAATTTCCCCTTCTGTTTTCCGACAACCAGACAAAAAGAAAGGCACTGTGTCTAAATCACAGTGCCTGAGGCTGTCGAAAAACTATCGTTTTTCGAGCAGCCTCTCGATCCCATAAAGTCGTTTCCTCAAGCCAGCATATCCGGGCGTTCGCCAATGACCTCGCGGTATCGAACTGGCGATACCCCCCACCAGACGCTTGAACATCCGATAAAAGTAATTGCGGTTGATCATGCCGACCCGACCGGCAATATCGCCCGCACTGTCCTCTGTTGTGCGGAGCAGATGCTGTGCTTCCCCGATCCGGCGGCGCACCATATACTGAATGGGCGGCAGGCCGAACTGCGCCTTGAACATATGGATCATGTGGCTGGTCGAAACGTGAAACCGATTGGTCAGCTCGGTCAGCGAAAGCTCATCGGCAAAGCACAGGTTCAAATGCTGCAATACCTCGGTTGCAAGCGAAAATGCGGCATCCGGCGCACACAGCTCGAAGCCATGCGCCATAGGCGCCATCTGCATCAGCAGCGCATCTAAAAGCGGTGTCCGGGCGGCAGCCGTGGTCTGTTCCGAGTAGAGCAGCAGCAGCAACATCCATGCCGGTGTTCCCTGTAACTGCGGAAACTCAAACATCGCCTGTCCGTCATCCGCGGCGGAAAATTCCAGCATCAGACAGGGTGCCTGTACGAACGGCAGCTCGTGACAGACATTCGGCGGCAGCAGCAGCGCGCCGCCGGGTTCGATCGGCAGACAGCGGTGCTCGGTCCGCAGAATGATCTTCTCTCCGTCCGCAGCAAGCGAAACAAACAGCACCCAATCCTCCGAGGCGCAAGGCAGATAGTTGCCGCCCTTGTCCTGCGGATGAATCACACATTGCTGCGTTAGTCTGACACGGCGAAATGCCGGAAGCAAAACAGACATAATACCTCCTGACCCGGATCAAAGTAAATTTTCGATATTGTGTCGCAGCAGCACCCGAATATCGGTATGGTAAAACTCCTTCGGCGGCTGCTGTTTGAGTTGAATGTAATCGGCCAGCAGGGACAGCGGCAGTGCGCCCTGCTGCACCGCATCCTGCCCGATGACAAAATCCGCAACACCGCGCCGAAGCTCGTACAGGTTGGCGGGGATCTCATCGTGCATGATCAGGTGCACCCCCCGTGCGCGGCCGGAATCGACCAGCGCGCTGCATGCGCCCGCATAACCCGGTGTGATCGCGTAGATACCGGTCAGCTCGGGAGTCTCCTGCAGCAGACGGAGCGTATGCTCGTAAACCACATTGCTGTCATCGTTCGGCAGCGTGACCTCCTGCAGCTGAAGCGGCGAGTCGGGGGTAAGCAGCTCCTCCTTAAAGCCCTTCAGACGTTCGCGGTACGCACTGTGATACATACAGGGCGTAATGATCGTAGCCACCGTACCGCTCTCCCGCGTCACCAGATGCATCAGCTCGGCCACCGTACGGCCGGAAGAAATGTTTTCCTGCCCGACATAGCACAGCCGACGGCTGTTGGGCAGATCGGTGTTAAACGTAACGACCGGTATTCCACGTTGGTCGATCAGCTCGTTGATTTTGGTTTCGACCAGCAGACAGTCAAGCGGCGTGATCGCCAGCGCACTGATATGATGCTGCTCGACCAGATTCTCGATCATCGAGACCTGTTCGACCGGATCGAGCGAGGGCGACAGCCGGAAGATGACCTCCACGCTGAACGCAGCCAGACGGCGGGCTTCGCGCCGGGCGGCATCCAGAACGATCTGCATGAACGGAGTCTGCACCGAAATAATGATCACGCCGATGCGAATCGGATGCGATGCGCGGGACAGTGCCAGACCGGCACGGTTGGGGGTGTATCCATATTCGGCGGCTACCGCCTTGATCCGCTCCGCTACCGCAGGGCGAACATTTCCTTTATTATGGAGTGCCCGATCGACTGTACCGCGGGACACACCGCAAATCTCGGCAATTTGATTCAGGGTAATTGCCATATGATATCACCTCTGTCAGAACGGGACTTTCCCGTTTTTATAGTTAAAGCATAACATAATACCCATAATAAGTCTATATCTAAAGTGAATAAAGCGGTATTCACAATATTGTGCACGTGTACGGATTCTACTTATTCACGCCGTGCACGCAAAAATGCACTCTTTTCCGAACTTTCCGTGTTTTGCTCACATTTTCATACGATACATCTGCTATAAACGCCGTAAAGCAAGTAAAACACGCAAAATCAGCAATAATTACAGAGTTATTGTGAGATTGGATTAACAGCCAGATCCTGTATCTGAGGCGGGTAGTTTTGCATAAGCGATTCCCCCGCTCTGTCGTGCAAAGCCTATAAAATCACAATTTTGTGTAGACAGAATCACCAGTTTTCACAGGATTCGTCTGTGCGGTTTGGTGAAAATTCAAAAAGCCGGTTGACGCACATCGAAAAAGAGTGTAAAACTAAATCAAGGCAAGCGAAAATCGCATTTTTCCAAAATGTGAACGTGTACGGATAAGAAAAAAGTTGAGAAAGATGAGGTAAAAGCAAATGAAAAAAAGACTTTTCGCAGGATTGATTGCATCGGCAATGATGGCATCCATGCTGGCAGGCTGCGGCGGCAGTTCTGGTTCGAATGGCAACGCACAGGGTGGAGACAAGGCATCGGGCGATGGCTATAGCATGACGCTGATTATGTCGCTGCGTGATGAGTTCCTGAGCACGTTGGAAGCTGGCTCAAAGTCGGCGGCTGATGAGCTTGGCGTTACGCTCGCTTCGCAGGACGCACAGAACGATACCGGCAAGATGCTCCAGTTTATCGAATCTGCTAAAAATGCAGGCGATGACGCAGTGCTGATCAATCTGGTAGATGCCGCAACGGCACAGCAGTGCATCGAGGCTGCCGGTGATATGAAGGTTGTTTTCGTTAACCGCGCACCGTCCGATACCAGCGTTCTGGAAGCAGGCAAGTCCGTAGCGGTTGTTTCCAATGAGAACACCTCCGGTTACTATCAGGGTGAATTTTTGGCTAATTACTTCAAGGATAAGGGCAAGACCGAGATTAAGTATCTGATGCTGCAGGGCACGCTGGGTCTGGTACATACTGAACAGCGCTCCGCTTCCGTACTGAAGGCATTGGAGGACAATGGCATCAAGGCAACGCAGGCGGCGGCTCCGCTGGTTGCAGATTATGACCGTGCAAACGCAATGGACATGATTTCTCCGCTGCTGGGCAACACCGAATTTGACTGCATCATCGCGAACAACGATGCGATGGCACTTGGTGCGGTAGAGGCGCTGAAGGCTAAGGGCATGGATCCGACTTCGATCCCGATCGTTGGCATCGATGCAACGGTAGATGGTATTCAGGCAATCAAGGATGGTACGCTCGCGATGACCGTATTCCAGGATGCCAACGGTCAGGGCTATGGCGCTGTGAAGGCTGCAGTTAATCTGATCGAGGGCAAGGCAATCAACGATGGTACGAATTATGAAACCGATGAGACTGGCAATATTTGCTGGGTACCGTTCGAACCTGTTACCCCGGACAATGTAGCAGATTACGAATAAGCACACAGTCAGGAGGAAAGGGACATTGAAACGATGTCCCTTTCCTAAATCAAACAAGATAATGGGGTGAAAAGCAGTGAGCCAAGAATATATCCTCGAAATGACCGATATTGTCAAGGAATTCCCCGGTGTACGCGCACTGAAAGGCGTACAGCTCAAGGTGCGGCCCGGTACCGTTCATACGCTGATGGGCGAAAACGGCGCAGGCAAGTCTACCTTGATGAAATGTCTAATCGGCATTCATCCGCCTACATCCGGCAAGATTGTATTTGAAGGCAAGGAGATCCAGTTCAAAAATACGCTTGAGGCACTGAATTCCGGCATTTCCATGATCCATCAGGAGCTGTCTCCGGTTCCCGAGCGCAGCGTTTGCGAAAACCTGTGGCTGGGACGCGCACCGCGCAAGGGACTGATCATCGATCATAAAAAAATGCGGCAGGACAGCATTGAGCTGTTCAACAAGCTGAATCTGGACGTTGATCCGGATGAGAAGATGGGTAACCTGACCGTTGCAAAGATGCAGATGGTTGAGATTGCCAAGGCTGTATCCTATGACAGCCGTATTGTTATCATGGACGAGCCTACGTCCTCGCTGACCGATGCAGAGGTCGAGCATTTGTTTCGCATTATTGCAGAACTCAAGGAAAAAAATGTTGCTATCATTTATATCTCGCACAAAATGGACGAAATCTTCCGGATTTCGGACGATATCACGGTTTATCGCGACGGCGAATACATCGCTACGGATCGCGCGGAAAACCTTAATGTAGACAAGGTTATTCAGTTGATGGTTGGACGCGAAGTGAACAACATGTTTCCCAAGGTAGAGTGTCCGATCGGGGAAACCATTCTTAAAGTGGAAAATTTGTCTGCCGGCCGCGCAGTTAAAAATGTTTCGTTTGAACTGCATCGTGGTGAAATTCTGGGTATGGCGGGTCTGGTCGGTGCGGGCCGCACCGAGACGGCGGAAGCAATCTTCGGCATGCGCCATATGACAGGCGGCAAAATCTATAAAGACGGTCAGGAACTGCACATCAAGTCTCCTGAGGATGCGATCGCCAACAAGATTGGCCTGCTCACAGAGGATCGGCGCGGCAACGGTATTGTCGGCTTGCTGAGCATTCAGGATAATACGGTGCTGGCAAACCTGAAAAAGTACGGATTCCCGCTGAATCATAAGAAAATGCGCGAAGACACCGAAGAATACGTTAAAAAACTCAACACCAAAACGCCGTCTATCGAAACGCCCATTCAGAATCTGTCGGGCGGCAATCAGCAGAAGGTGCTGGTTGGACGCTGGCTGCTGACCAATCCGGATATTCTGATCGTTGACGAACCGACACGCGGTATTGATGTTGGTGCAAAGGCAGAGATTCATTCGCTTATCACAAAGCTTGCCGGTGAGGGTAAGGCCATTATCATGATTTCGAGTGAGCTGCCCGAGGTCATGGGTATGTCCGACCGTATCGTAGTTATGCACGAAGGCATTATGACCGCTATCCTGGATCGCAAAGACTTCTCGAGTGAGCTGATTCTCAAATATGCAACCAGCGAGATACCATATCAGCCTGCTGCGGATGAACAATAAGAAAGAAGGTACATGGTATGCAGAAAACATTTAATACGAAGAAATTCTTGTCCCAGAATTCAATCTGGCTGGTATTGATCGTGTTGGTCATCATTATGAGTATCGCACAGCCCAGCTTTTTCTCGGTGGATAACCTGCTGACACTGCTCTCCGGTGAGGCAGTCAAGGGTATCATGGCCTTTGGCGTTATGTTCGCAATCCTTTCTAAAGGTATCGACCTGACGATCGGCGCATCCGCTGCGTTAGTTGCGTGCATCACCGCTTCGCTCGTGCAGCCAGAAGGCTATGCAAATGCCATTCTGCCGGGTGTGGGCACTCTGCCAGCTCCGTTGGTTATCCTGATTGGTCTGGCACTTGGTGCAGGCATTGGCGCAATCTACGGCGCGATCATTGCTTATACCAAAATCCCGCCTTTTATCGCTACTCTCGGTGCACAGTTGATTTGCCGTGCAGGTGCTAAAATGTATACGAACCGTCCGGTTTCTAACCTGTCTGAGCAGTTCCGTTTCCTGGGTGCGTACCGTATTGGCGGCGTATTCCCAATCATCATCGTTGTTTTTTTCGTAATGTTCGCAATCTCGGCATTCCTGCTGACCCAGACACGCTTTGGTAAGAACGTATATGCCATCGGCGGCAACGATCAGGCGGCCCGCGTAGCTGGTATCAATGTTGAGAAGAACCTGATTCTGGTTTACATCTGGTGCTCGCTGTGTGCTGCTATCGCTGGTATGCTGCTGGCAGGCCGCGCAGGCTCTGCGGATCCGGCAAACTCCGGTTTGAACTACGAGCTGGATGCGATTGCGGCAGCAACGGTAGGCGGCACCTCTCATACCGGCGGTATCTGCCGTGTATCCGGTGTTCTGGCAGGTATCCTGATCCTTGGCGTTATCAATAACGGTCTGGTTATGCTGAAGGTAGACGATAACATGACCAACATTGTCAAGGGCGTTATCATTGTCGGTTCGGTTGTACTCGACATGCGCAAGAACGCAAAGCGCGCGTAAAACAGACACACACAATCTCTCTTCTCTTTCCGAGTTTTCAGGGGTCGCAGCAATGCTGCGGCTCCCGAAATACTCGCACATAATCCATTAGACTTGAACTCTGCCGTACAGCGGCATATTTTGAAAGGATGAGCTTTATCATGGAAAATCTGAACATTGCACTGATCGGCTGCGGCATGATCGGCCGTGAGCACATCGAGCGTATCCAGAACCGCATCCGCAATGCACGCATCGTTGCTGTATGCGACGTATTTGAAGAAGGTGCAAAGAAGGGCGCTGAGATCGCCGGCGCCGGCACCAAGGTTTACACCGATTTCAACGAAGCAATCAACGATCCGGACGTAAACGCTGTTGTAGTTACCACCCCGGGTCAGTTCCACAAGGGTCCGGTTCTGGCAGCGATCAAGGCCGGCAAGCCGGTATTCTCCGAGAAGCCGCTGGCTAACACCGCTGCTGACGGCAAGGAGATCGTTGAGGCCGAGATGGCAGGCGGCAAGCACCTCGTACAGGTTGGCTTCATGCGCCGTTACGACCGCGGCTACCGTCAGGTCAAGGAGCTGATCGACTCCGGCAAGTTCGGTGCCCCGATGGTGATCAAGTGCACCCACCGTGCAGACGGCGTTGCCGATGACTACACCACCGCAATGGCTGTTACCGATACCGCAATCCACGAGATCGACGTTCTGCCGTGGCTGGTAAACGACGAGTGGGACGAGGTTCAGTGCATCATGCCGAAGACCAACAGCAAGGTTAAGAACGCGCTGAAGGACCCGCAGATCATGATCATGAAGACCAAGGGCGGCATCATCAACATGCTCGAGGTTAACGTAAACTGCGGCTTCGGCTACGACATCAACTGCGAGGTTGTATGTGAGAACGGCGTTGTAAACCTGCCGTGCCCGTCCTTCCCGACCGTTCGCTACGCTAACGAGGTTTCCACCAAGATCGAGGACAACTGGATCCTGCGCTTCATCGATTCTTACGATGTAGAGATTCAGGACTGGGTTGACCACGCACTCAAGGGTGAGACCGGCGGCTCCTCTGCTTGGGACGGCTACGTTGCTTCCATCACCGCTGACGCTCTGGTTAAGTCCCAGACCTCCGGTGTGCCGGAGAAGGTTGTTACCGGCGGCACCCCGGACTTCTACAAGAAGTAATCCACCTCGCATTTTCTATTCATTGCTACTCACTCGCAAGGGTGGCAGAGCTTCCTGCTTTACTGCCCTTGCATATCACCTTAACCACTATACCGCGTTTTACAACGCGAAATTGATACGCTAAAAGGAGTTACTGCTATGAAAATCGGTTTTAACGAAGGCTGCAACCGTTTCTGCGAAAACCACTCCGTACTTGAAGACCTCGACCTGTGCGAGAAGTACGGCTTTGACTACATCGACATCCAGTCCGAGTGCCTCGACCGCGAGATCGCTGCCGGCAAGTACACCATCGACGATCTCGGCGCATGGTTTGCTGACCCGAAGCATCACCTGAAGATGCTGTCCTACAACGCTCTGATCTTCTTCAACATGAAGCAGACCCAGGAGGAAAAGGACGCCGTTATGGCAAAGCTCGACCAGATCATCGCAGACTGCAACAAGCTGGGCTGCAAGATGATCGTTGTCGTTCCGTCCATGGATCTGACCGTTCCGGCTACCGTTGACGAGATCAAGGCTGATGCTGTTGCTGTTCTCAAGGAGATGGTAAAGAAGGTTGAGCCGCACGGCATCAAGCTGTCCATCGAGTTCTGCGGCGCACCGACCATGTCCATCAACCGCTTCGAGTACGCTTACGACATCGTTACCGAGGTCAACCATCCGCTGGTCGGCATCACCCTCGATCAGTACCACTTCCACGCTATGGCTTCCGAGTGGGCTGCTCTCGAGAAGGCTGACGGCAAGAAGATCTTCGTATGGCACCTGAACGGCATGGAGAATATGC
>OMGY01001398.1_pt1 | contig 22214 bp, 27 predicted proteins | sample 1674461 | NCBI WGS metagenome assembly OMGY01 (sample SAMN05578579, study PRJEB25193) | human gut metagenome | biome: Human Microbiome; feature: human-associated habitat; material: feces | host: Homo sapiens | place: USA:Birmingham
AAGAAAAAGCGAATTATCACGCGAGCAGAAAAAATGGAATAAAATGTGGGATCTGTGGGCGGAACACCGTGCGGACACCCCCTATGCAGAGGTGATGACCTATCAAAGTGAGGTCAATAATGGCGGGCACGATCAGTATTTCTTTAATGTTGAGCAAACGGGCAATCTGCAAGCGGAAATTTCGATTTTGGAGAACGTCTTATCCGAAGAACTGCGAAGCAATTTGCTGACCGCGTATGATGCATACCAGATGCTGGCTGATAAGGAGTCAGACGAAGAATGGGAGGCAATACTGGAACGATGTGACGATGTCTTCTTCAAAAACGAAGAGGAAATCAACCGTATTCTAAAAGCGTATGCCGCTAAAATTGAGTTGTAGCTTCGCGTTTTTTTCGGGTGGTATCTGGAAACGATGGAGAAATAAACGGCTTTTGTAAGACGCGCAAATCAGGTCTGGAGGGATTCCGATGATAAAGAATTTAATGTATATTGAGTTAAAATCAGGATATTCCGATGATGGCCCGGCATGGATCGGCTATGTAAAGACCTCAAAAACCAGAAAGACAGTCTATTTTAATGACCATGCCTTTCAAAAAGCCATCGGCGGCAGTTCAAACTACATAGACGTTGAAAATGGCGATATGTATTGGATCACCGGTTTGAAAAAAGATGAGAGCAATCGTCATTGGGCAGGGCACGGAAAAATCACGATCGACCGCAGAGCTGTTGAGGAATACCTTGCTTTGGTCGGGGAAAAAGAATTGCCATCGAGTTTGTTTGAGGTGGCCGACATGGAAGATAAATTTCCTGTTGAAAGAGCAAATAAGCTATTGAACGGAATAAAGTGAAGCCTTCCTCCCTATGTACCTACACCAGCACCCACTTCACCAGCAGCAGAAGCCCCAGCCCCGGCAGGCCCAGAACACCCACCGTCAGTGCGTTGAACCAGTTGACACCCAGCGTCAGCCCGGTGACGGGGGCGGTGCTGTTCAGCAGCCACAGGACACCAAGGCCCAGGGCACTGTTCAGCACCACCCGCAGCGCCAGCTTCAGCGGCTTGCGGAACAGCCGCACCACCGCCACCAGCAGGAACAGGCCCACCAGGACCAGGGATACGATCTCTATGACGGACATACCTCTCCCCCCTTTATCGCGCCGGCAGCCACACAGGGCGGCGCGGACGGCTCTGTCTTCAGCACCGGCACCGCGTGCGGAATGCCGGAGGGCACACTTTGGCCATTCTGCTCCTTAATACGGCGCAGCAGGTAGTTACTGCGGGCTTTCAGGGCGTTGATCTCGAAGATACAGGCGTCGATGAGCTCACTGTCGCAGACATAGTCAAAGCGGATATAGGCCTCCTTCAGCGCCTGGGTGGTGCTGTACAGTTCACGCTCCAGTTCACGGAGCGTCGGGTCTGTGCTGTGCTTCTTTGCCATAGGGTTCCCCTCCACATCAATATTGTACGTCCAGTTTACGCATTTATGCCCGGTTTCAAACAGGGGCGGCCTGTCCGCCCGGAAAGGACAGCTATGGAACAGGAATATTTCATGCAGCAGGCCCTCGCTCTGGCACAGGAGGCCGCTGTCCACGGCGAGGTGCCGGTGGGCTGCGTCATCGTCCGCAATGGTGAGATCGTGGGCCGCGGCCGCAACCAGCGGGAGGAAAAGCAGGCCGCCGTCTCTCACGCGGAGATGGAGGCCATCGCCCAGGCCAATGCGGCGCTGGGCAGTTGGCGGCTGGACGAGTGCGACCTGTATGTGACGCTGGAGCCCTGCCCCATGTGCGCTGGGGCCATTCTTAACGCCCGCATCCGGCGGGTGTACTACGGCGCCCGGGATGAGGTGATGGGCGCCTGCGGCGGCGTGCTGAATTTGTTTATGGAGGGCTTTCCCCGTCCGCCACAGCTGGTGGGCAATGTGTGCGGCAACGAATGCCGCGACGTTTTGCAGGCCTTTTTCCGGGAAGTTCGGGAGAAAAACGCCGAGAATACGAATCGTTCGGCAAACATTGTTGAAGATTTCACAGAATTTTAATATTTGTAACCGAATTTTTTTCACATCTCCGCGATATCCTAATAGTGCAAGAAACAAAAAACTTTTTTCATCTTCTCTTCCTGCCATATCTGCGGAGCGCCAAGCGGCACTCCGCTTTATGGTGTCCGGAGATATTTGCCCGCGCAAGCGGGTTTTTTGCTGCCCTATGGGGCTTTTCTTTTTGCGGGACTCATGCTATAATACCCCGCAGAACGACAAAAGGAGCGCGGAACATGGCCTCACCCCTGCTGCAAGGAAAACTGCATATCTCCGGCATGGACAGCTGTGCCCCGGCGCTGGCCCGACAGTGGCAGTTGGGACTGGAGACCATCGCCTTCTCCTATGCGCCTCTGCTGGATGATTCCGCCGCCCTGCCCCGGACGCGGGAGGAAATACACGGTATCAGCAGTCTGTGGTTCCACGGCCCCTTCGCCGAGCTGATCCCCTGCGCCATCGATCCGTTGGCCCGGGATGTAGCCATGCGGCGGTTCCGGCAGGCACTGGACGCGGCGCAGGCGCTGGGCATACGACGCATGGTGTTTCACGGGGGCTTTATTCCCCATGTCTACTTTCCGGAGTGGTATGTGGAGCAGTCGGTGTGGTTCTGGCGGGAATTCCTGCGGGACGTACCGGCCGACATGACACTGGCGCTGGAAAATGTCATGGAGCCGTCGCCGGAGACGCTGGTGTCCATCGCCGCCCAGATAGACGATCCCCGATTGGGGCTGTGCTTGGATGTGGGCCACGCCAACACCTGCGTCAGCGAAATGCCGCCCATGGATTGGATCGTGCCTATGGCCCCATGGCTGCGGCACGTTCACCTGCACAACAACCAGGGCGATACGGACCTGCACGCCCCGCTGGGAGAGGGAAACATCCCCATGCGGCAGATCATCGACACGGTGCTGCAAGCCGCGCCGGAGGCCACATTCACCATTGAAAATCAGAACGCCCTGCCGTCGCTGCACTGGCTGGCGGCGCAGGGGTATATCGAGGAACCGACATGACAGAAGCAGCATTGCAGCAGTATATACAGGCCATCCGCCCGGCAGACCGGGCGGTGATGGACGCGGCTCGGAAACGACAGGCAGAGCTGGCCAAACCGCCGGGAAGTCTGGGCGCACTGGAGGATATGTCCATCCGTCTGGCAGGCATCACCGGCCAGGTGTGCCCGAAAATGGACAGCTGCCGCGTGGCGGTGTTTGCCGCCGACAACGGCGTGGTGGACGAAGGCGTGTCCTGCGCGCCCCGGTCCGTGACCTTGCAGCAGGCCATCAACATGACCCGGCGCAGGACCGGGATGTCCGCCATGGCCGCCGCCTTCGGCGACGATGTGGCCGTCGTGGACGTAGGTATTGCCGCCGACGTGCCGGGCGTGGGCATTCTGGACCGGAAAGTCCGGCGAGGCACCGGAAACATCGCCGTAGAGGACGCTATGACCCGGCCGGAGGCGCTTGCCGCCATGGCCGCCGGCATGGAGCAGGCGGCGCACGCCAGAGCCGACAGTATCACCGCCCTGGGCATCGGCGAGATGGGGATCGGCAACACCAGCACCTCTGCCGCGGTACTGTCCGCGCTGACCGGTGCGGACATCGAGGCCGTCACCGGCCGGGGCGGCGGACTGACAAACGAGGGCTTTGCCCGCAAGAAGGACGTGCTGCGCCGTGCGCTGACGCGTCGGGCTGTTGACAAGGATGATGTATTGGATGTGCTGTGCGCCGTGGGCGGGCTGGATATCGCCGCCATGACCGGGGCTTTCCTGGGCTGTGCCCATGAGCGCATACCGGCAGCGGTAGACGGCTTCATCTCCGTGGTGGCCGCACTGTGTGCCGTTACGCTGTGCCCCGAAGTGCGGGACTATCTGTTTCTGTCCCACGACTCCTATGAGGTGGGCTACCGCCTGGCAGCAGACCGGCTGGGTCTGGAGCCCTGCCTGCATCTGGGAATGCGGCTGGGTGAGGGCAGCGGGTGTCCCCTGCTGTTCCGGGTGTTAGAGGGTGCCTGCGGCGTAATGGCCGGTATGGCCACCTTTGCCCAGGCGGCCATACCGGATGACTATCTGGACGAAATACGCGCAGGCGACAGCTTTACGGTGGACAAGCCATGAGGATACTGCTGATCGGCGGCGGAAAAAGCGGAAAGAGCACCATGGCCCAACGCCTGGCCGCCGCACTGTCCGGGGACGCACCTCGGTATTATTGGGCCACCATGACCCCCCATGACGATGAGGACCTGGCACGTATCCGCCGCCATGTGGCGGATCGGGCAGGCATGGATTTTATCACCGTCGAGCGCAGCTTCGACCTGCCCGCCGCTCTACCGGCACTGGACAGGCACGGCACGGTGCTGTTCGACAGCGTCACTGCCTGTCTGTCGGAGCAGATGTTCCCCGGTCCCGCGCCGGACGCCGGCGCAGCAAATCGGGTACTGCGGGAACTGCTGGATATCAGCCGTTACCTCGACCATTTTATCGCTGTGTGCGACGATATCTGGCACGGCGGCGAGGACTACCGGGACTGGACGGAAGTTTATGTTCGGGGCCTGGCGGATATCTGTCAAGGGCTGGCAGCGGAATTTGACGTAGTATGTGAGATGACGGCGGGCCTGCCCCACCTGTGGAAAGGAGAACTGCCCCGTGTCTGACTGGATATACGGCTTTTTCATGGCGTGGGGTATGTTCCTGACCATTCCCTGCCCTAAAAAAATATGGCGGGAGAGCGCCCGGCGAAAAATGCTGGCTTGTCTGCCCCTGATAGGGCTGATCGTCGGCGGCATATGGGCGTTGTGCGCGTGGCTGGGCAGCTTTTTGCCGCAGCCGCTGGCTGCTCTGCTGTGCGCAGCAGCTCCCTGGCTGATCACAGGTTTTATGCATCTGGACGGCTATATGGATGTGTGCGACGCGGTATTTAGCCGCCGGGACCTGGAGACACGGCAGCGAATACTGAAGGATTCCCACTGCGGGGCCTTCGCGGTGATCTGTCTGATGCTGCTGACCCTATGCCAATGGGCGGTATTTCTGTCGGCGGAGGCGCTGCCCCTGTGGCCGCTGGCACTGATACCGGTGGCATCACGGGCCTGTGCAGCGCTGGCCGTTCTGACACTGCGGCCCATGTCCACCAGCCAGTACAGCGCCATGACCCGCGGCGGCGCACCGGTAGTGTTTGCCGCCGTTGTGCTGGCGGCGGTGTGCGGGCTCTCCGTACTGCTGTGGGACAGCTTTGCTCCGTTGGCTGCGGCGGTGTGCTATTGGCTGGCGGCATGGTACGCTTTCCGGCAGCTGGATGGTATGTCCGGCGATGTGTCAGGCTTCGCCCTGACCATTGCGGAGTTAGGTGGTGCAGCGGTACTGGTGTTGTGGAGGTAAATATGATCCTGATCATTGGAGGCGCGTTTCAGGGAAAGTTGGCATACGCGCTGAAAGCATATAACTTAACAGAGAATGACGTATGCGATCTGGCAGTCAGCCACCCCGAGCCGGGATACAAATGCTATTGGCATTTGGAGGCGCTGAGCCGCAGAAATAACGATATCACAAGGTTTTTGCCGCTGTTCGAGGACGCAGTCGTCATCGCCAGACAGGTCAACGGGGGCATTGTGCCCATGGACGGTGCGGAGCGGGCATGGCGGGAAAACTACGGCGTGCTCTTACAGCAGCTGGCGAAAAAAGCGGAACATGTGACGCGCGTTTTCTGCGGAATAGCGGAGGAATTGAAATGAAACTGACACTTTTGCGGCACGGGGAGACCGAGGGCAGCCAGAAAAATCTGTATTATGGCGCGGCGGATATCCCGGCGCTGCCGAAATCGCTGGAGGCCTTGCAGCAGAAAGCTTTGACCGGCGTATATCCCACGGCGGAGCACTACTACGTCAGCGGAATGACGCGGACGATACAGACGCTGCGGGCCATATACGGCGACGTGGCATACACGGTGCTGCCGGGGCTGCGGGAGATGGATTTCGGCGATTTCGAGATGCGGGCCTACGCCGGCGATCTGGAGCACGATCCACAATTTATTGTGTGGTGTGAGGACTCAGAGCACAATATGTGTCCCAACGGAGAGAGCGCGCCGCAGGTGCTGGCACGAAATCTGGCCGCGATACAGCCCGTTATCGACGCGGGGGAGGACGCGGTGTGCGTGATCCACGGCGGGGTGACGTCGGGACTGATGATGCACTGGTTCGGCGGAACGCGGTACGACTATCTGCTGGCACCCGGCGAGGGATATCAGGTTAGTTTTAACGAGAAAAAACCTGTAAGCTATTCGAAAATAATGTAATCTTTCTGCAAAGGAGTGGCAAAATGGAGCATATATACAGAACGAAGGGCACTTGCTCGCGGGAGATCTCCTTCGAGCTGGACGGAGACAAGGTGCGGAACGTGCACTTTGTGGGCGGCTGCGACGGCAACCTGAAGGCCGTGAGCAAGCTGGTGGACGGCATGAGCGTGACGCAGATCGAGGCGCTGCTGCGGGGCAACACCTGCGGGCCGCGGAGCACCTCCTGCGCCGACCAGCTGGCGGTGGCGGTACAGCAGGCCTATGAACAGGAGCAGGCGCAGAAGTGACAAATATGTGCACGCGGAGAAAAGCGGCCCTTTCGGGCCGCTTTTACGTTTATCTTACCAGACCGCGGGAGGCGGAATATTCGGCGTTTATCTCCGCCAACTCCTTCTCGCCGTCGATATAGGGTTGGTAGATACTGTCTACCCGGCCGCCGCCGGCGTTGCCGCAGCCATTGCAGCCGTCACAGGGGCTGCCGCAGGCGCTGAGGGCGCGGCGGACGATCTCCTCCCGCTGGGCGCGGGTGGTGTCCTTAATGAGCAGGGACTGCATGAAAAACGCTCCTCTCGTTTTTATAGGAAAGGCCGGACGGGGAGGGCTTCCCGGCCCTCCCCGCCGGGTCTGTCAGCCGGCCATGTCGAGCATATTCTCAATGAATATGCCGTAGCCGCGGGTGGGGTCGTTGAGCAGGACGTGGGTGACCGCGCCGACGATGCGGCCGTTCTGGAGGATGGGGCTGCCGCTCATGCCCTGAACGATGCCGCCGGTGGCGGAGAGCAGGGCGGGGTCGGTGATGCGGAGGAGCAGGTTGCGGGTGGGCTCGTCCGCGCCGTAGAGGCGGACGAGCTCCACACGGTACTCCCGCACATCGCTGCCGGAGACGGTGGCGAGGATGGTGGCGGGGCCGGTGGTGATCTGGCCGGCAGCGGCCACGGGGACAGGCGTGCCGCCGGAGAGGAAGTCCGGGTCGGCCACGGTGCCGAAAATGCCGCCGCTGCTGTTGACGGTGACGGTGCCCACATCGCGCTGGACGGAGAAGTCGCCCTTGAGCTCGCCGGGATCGCCCTTGGCACCCTTTTTCACCGCTTTGACGGTGGTCTCCATGATGGCGCCGGAGGCCAGAGGCATGAGCTGGGCGGTATCCACATCGGTGATGCCGTGGCCGAGGGCACCGTACTGACCGGTGGCGGGGTCGTAGTAGGTCAGGGTGCCGATGCCGGCCATGCTGTCGCGTATCCAGGCACCCAGCTGCCAGACACCGTTATTTTCACGGGCACAGGCGGTGAGGGCCAGAGCGTCTGCGCCGCGGCGGACGGAGAGGACAATGGGCGCGCCGGCCGTATCGGCCAGAAGGTCCTGGACCTGCTCGGTGGAGCCGACAGCGGCGCCGTCCATGGCGGTGATGATATCGCCCTGACGAAGGCCGCAGGCGTGGGCGGGCGTGGGGCCATCGGCCAGAGCCACCACCAGGACGCCGTCCGCAAAGAGTTTGATGCCCACCGCCTGACCCAGGGGGATCACGGTGCGCTCCGCCGGGGCGGCCCAAGCCTGCTGCACGCAGAGGGAGAGGGCAAACAGCGCCGAGAGCAGCCAGGCGGAGAGACGATGGGAGGCGGGGATATGCCGTGGTTCATACAAGCGTCTCACCCCTTATTTTATTGTGATGTTTCCCGTTTTTGCCGTTGAACGGGCGAAAACGGGGTTTGTTTTGTCGCCGGTGACAGGGTTACTTTGTGTCAAAAGGGCGCAGAACATGAGGTGCAAATTCAGGGGGAAATGTGTAATTTTTTCTTTTGTTTTTTTGCGGGGGCTTTTTATGCGCCTGCGGGCGCGGAGAAATGGCAAAGGCACCCACGAGGGGTGCCTTTGCTGTATATTCGCCCGGTGCCGGGGTCAGAAACACCGGGGGAATACCTTTTTAATGCCGCTTTTTGGCGGTGCAGGCCAGACCGGTGAGGGACGCGAGGGCCAGACCGGCGTAGAGGAGAACACCGGGGTCAGCGGTCTTGGGAGAGTCCTTCTTATTCTCGGCTGCGGAGGGGGCGTAGTAGTAATAAGAACGAGTCAACGGTTCGCCCTGTGTGGCACCGCAGACGGTACAGGTCTTGGGGGCGGTGTAGGTGGCGTCTTTCCAGTTGTGTTCCGCCTTGTCAATCTGCGTATGGCAGACAGAGCATTCATGCCAGTGGTTGTCCACATTGCTCTCCCATTCGGTTGCGGAATAGGTGTGGCCTGTCATATCCGCAGTCGTTACATTTTCTTTTGTCTGCCGCGCAAACGCTGTGTTCGTAAACGTTGCGGTAAATGTGCTTAGCTCATTCAGCGTGCAGGAGCGATTTTGCGTTACTTGTTTCTGCGTGTTGACGGTTTCATTCTCAACATGTTGGCAAGCGGTGCATGTGCGTGTCGCTGTGCAGCTGGCGTTGTCAGCGGCCCAGACGTAGGTAGGGGTGCCGTAGGTGTGGGCTGCCATTGGGATTTCTACTTTCGTGGTATAGTCGCAGCGGGAACAGGTATCGTAGGCTTCCCAGCCTTTCGCTGTACAGGTGGGGGCTTTGGCTTCGTGGTGGACGAGGGCGTGGTTGTTGGGGTTAATGTTGCCATACGGCTGGCCGCAGGTCGTGCAGACGGCCTCTGCCTTGCAAGTGGCCGTGCCGCCGGTGTGGGCATGCAGCTGCAGTACCTTATTTGTGCCATCATAAGAGACTCCATACGCGGCATTGTCGGCTTGGAAGCTGGCTTTTTTATACGCTTCTTTAATACTGTTCCCCGTTACAATCGTCACAGGGTTCCCTGCGGTGGGAGCGTTTGCAGTCGTGACGCCGATAGGCTCCTCTCCGGTCAATTCCTTTTCGATGACGATGGCAGCAGAAGTACCGCTGGTATTCCCATTCAAGTAAACATTGTTTTTGCTTCCGCTCTCTTCACTATCGCCCTTCCAGTTGCCGGAAATATTGACATTGCCGCCAACGGTCAGAGTGTCAGAAGAAGAAACATAAATACCGCCCGCTTTTCCAGTCTTCGTTACGCTGTTATTGGTAACACTGCCGCCGTAGATGCTAATGTTATTGCTGGTCGAGTATATTCCTCCGCCGCTTTTATTGGCGTGGTTTTCGGTAATGCTGCCGCCGTACATGGTGAAATTCGCGGTATCACCGCTCGTGCTCACTCCGCCGCCATAGTCAGCCTTGTTCTTGGTGATGTCACCGCCGTACATGGTGAAAGTCGCTCCATTGTGCACATACACTCCGCCGCCAAAGTCACCATCAACATTGTTTTTGGTAATGCTTCCGCCATACATGGTGAAACTTGTATTCTGATACAGATACACTCCACTACCCTTATTTTGGGTAATACAACCGTTGTACATGACGAATATCTGTTGTTTTCCAGAGGTATTATTCAAGTTCACACCCATACCCGTACTGCTGCTATTCTCCGCATGAGCGATTTTACCCCCGCCTTTGCAGTCGCAGAGAGTAAAGGTTACATCTTTGTTCCACGGCGTCTGAATTACATGAGAATAGTTGTTACTAATCGTATGTCCGTTAAGGCATAGGGTAACATTGCCGCTAACCTGAATTCCCCCATGCAGTATGAGGTCACCGTCAAGATAGTATATTCACTCTTGCAGTATATAGTCATAGTTTTGTCCGTCATATTTTTGTGCTTCAGTCCCACCAATACACAGTACCCCATTATCGTTCATGGTGATCGCCTTCTCAAAGGTCACGTCATTGTGACTAGCGTGAGCAGGGTCAGTGCAGGTCGTACCCTTACAAATGAGGTGGCTGTGCACCGACACTTCCGATGCGGAGGCGGTGACCACCATGCAGAGCAGGGCACACAGGCACAGGGTCAGGGTCAGGAGTAGTTTTTTATGGTTCATGATGTACGCTCCTCTCAAATATCGGGGTCTTTCCAGTGGGGCACGGGTATCTGTCTTCGCCCGGGCGAAGACAGAGGCGCACATGTGCGCCTCCGGTGTTGACTTTAGTGGGTTTTTCCTTATAATGGAAGTATAACCCGTTCACCTGTGAACGAAGCAAGGGGTCAGGAGGGATTTTTTTATGGCGGAGAACACAAAACAGTTTTTTCAGATCACGGAGGCGGCACGGGCCTGCGGGCTGTCGCGGAGCACGCTGATGCGGATGGAGGAGCGCGGGCTGCTGACGCCGGTGTTCACCGCGCCGGACAGCGGGCGGCGGTACTACGACAACCACAACGTGGCGCGGATCATGCAGATCGAGAAATTCAAGGCCATGGGGCTGGGGTCGAAGGAGATCGCGGACTATTTCGCGCAGGGCGGCGAGGCCGAGGTGCTGCTGGAGGCGCTGGAAACGCGGCTGCGGGACCTGCAGCGGAGCGTGGAGGAGATGCGGCTGCGGGCGGCGGAGGGCGAGAGCCTGTCGGTGCAGATGATGGAGCTGCCGGCGGTTACGTGCCGGATACGGTGGTGCGAGGGGCTGACCACAGCGGAGCGATACCGGGATATGTACGACTTCTATGGGGCGTGCGTGCGGAAGGGGTGCGTGCTGTCGGACGAGCCGCTGTTCACCATATCGGAGCGCACGGACTATCTGGAGGGATACATCGGGCAGGAGCCGTGCCGCTACGGGGTGTGCGTGCCGGTGCGGAAGAACCGGGCGGCGGCGGACGCCGTGGCCCGGCTCGACGCGCTGTGCTCGCTGGCGGAGACGGCGGTGAAAAACCACTACGTCTGCCCCGAGGTCGATCTCTCGCGCATGCTCGATATCCGCGAGGGGCGTCACCCCGTTGTCGAGCAGGCGCAGAAGGACAGTCTCTTTGTCCCGAACGACACGTTCCTCAACGACGCGGACGACCGCGTCGCCATCGTGACCGGGCCGAACATGGCCGGTAAATCCACGTATATGCGCCAGACCGCGCTCATCGTGCTCATGGCGCAGATGGGCTCGTTCGTCCCGGCCAAGAGCGCCGTCATCGGCGTGGTCGACCGCGTGTTCACGCGCATCGGCGCGTCCGACGATCTCGCCGCCGGACAGAGCACGTTCATGGTCGAGATGAGCGAGATGGCCAACATCCTCCGCCACGCCACGGCGCAGAGCCTGCTCATCCTCGATGAGATCGGCCGCGGCACGTCCACCTATGACGGCATGGCCATTGCCCGCGCGGTGCTCGAATACTGCGCAGACCCCCGCCGCCTCGGCGCCAAGACCATGTTCGCCACGCACTACCACGAGCTGACCGCGCTCGAGCAGACGCTGCCCGGCGTGCGCAACTACAACATCACGGCCAAAAAGCAGGGCGGCACGCTGCTGTTCCTGCGCAAGATCGTCGCCGGCGCGGCCGACGACAGCTACGGCATCGAGGTCGCCAAGCTCGCCGGCGTGCCCGACGCGATCATTACGAAGGCCAAGACCTACCTGCGCGAGCTGGAGTCCGGCGCGACGGAGCTGGCCGCGCCCGCCCACGCGGCGCAGGATGCGGCGCAGATGACGCTCGGCGACGCGGCCGGGGACGAAATCGCCGAGCAGCTGCGCAGCATCGACCTCAACACGATCACGCCACTCGAGGCCATGCGCCTGCTCTTTGAGCTGCAGCAGAAAGCGAGGGGCTGACGTGGAACATCCCAACACGGCGTGGACAGACCCCATGCCGCGCGGCGCGCGCATCGCGGGCTGGGTGTATTTTCCCATCCATGCGGTCGTGCTGCCGCTGACGCTCGGCATGCTGCTCCTGGCGGTGTTCGGTGAGTTGCCGTCGGACGTCACGTGCAACGTGGTGTATTATCTCTGCGGTCTTGTGTTCACGCTCATCGCCATGTGGCGGTTTCTGCGCCGCAGCTTTGACACGATGGTCGGCAGCATCCTGCGCTGCCTCGGCATGATGTTTGCCGCCTACGGCATCGACGTGCTGCTCTCGCTCGTGCTGCAGCTCGGCACGAGCCTCATCGGCGAGCTGCCCGTGCCGAACAACGATGCTGTGACCGGCCTCGCCCGGACGGACTACAAGCGCATGATCGCCGTCGCGGTGCTCATGGCGCCGCTCGTGGAGGAGTGCCTGTTTCGCGGCGTGGTCTTCGGCACGATCCGGCCGAAGAGCCGCTTTTGGGCCTATGCCGCGTCGATCGTGCTCTTCTCGCTCTACCATGTCTGGCAGTATGTGCTCGTGTATCAGGATCCGAAGCTGCTGCTCTCGGCGCTGGCGTATGTGCCGGTGTCGGCCGCGCTCACGTTCTGCTATGAGCAGACGCGCTCGATCTGGCCGCCGGTGTTTTTCCACATGTGCATCAACGCGCTCTCACTCACGGTGCTCACCGGGTGAGGGCATAAAAAACCGCCGCTTTCCGAAGAGGAAAGCGGCGGTTTTGAGTTTGTCGGAACAACCGGAGGTTTTCCCGACAAAAGGCTTGCAGTCTGCTGCGCGCAGAATTTGTACGCCGATGGCGCACAAATTCCACACTTGCAGTCTGGGAAGTATTTTCTCTCACGCACATGTCGCGAGAGAAAATGATTGCACTTTTTTTGCCGCCTGCGGGCGGCAAACTCTGCGAGGCTTTTTATGCTTCTGCTTTTTCGTACACGCAAAACTGATAGCCCACGCCGTCGTGCTCCGCGCGCGGCTCGCTCGCCGCGCAGCGCCACGCGGGGTCGGCGTCCAGATCCGGAAAAAACACGTCCGAGTGGGGCGCGGCGTCGATTTTCGTGACGTATACGCGCGTCAGGTGGGGAAACATCTGCCGAAACACGCTGTCTCCGCCGATGACGAAGCAGCGGTCATACTGCGCGGCGGCGGCCGCGGCCTCCGCCGGGGAGTGTACCACCTGCGCGCCCTCGATCACGATGTTCTGCCGCGTGAGCACGAGGTTTTCGCGCCCCGGCAGCGGCCTGCCGCCCGGAAAATCGTCCAGCGTGCGTCGGCCGACGATCACGGCCGCGCCCATCGTCAGCTCGCGGAAGCGGCGGCGGTCGGCCGGGATCACGAGCGGCTGCGTGCCCTTGGCCCCGATGCCCCAGTCGGCATAGACGGCGACGATCGCATCCATGGCTCAGTCCCCCTTACACCGCGATGGGGATCTTCCCCGTGAACTCGCTGTATTCGTACCCCTCGACGCGGAAGCTGTCGCGGGTGAAGGCGTAAAAATCGTGCACGTCCGGGTCGATGAAAAACTGCGGTGCCGGTTTCGGCTCGTTCTGGATCAGCTGCTCGATGACCGGCACGTGGCGGTCGTAGATGTGCGCGTCGGCAATGACGTGCACCAGCTCGCCCGCCTGCAGACCGGACACCTGCGCGAACATGTGCACGAGCACGGCGTACTGCACGACGTTCCAGTTGTTCGCCGCGAGCATGTCCTGGCTGCGCTGGTTGAGGATGGCGTTGAGCGTGTTGCCCGAGACGTTGAACGTCATCGAGTACGCGCACGGATAGAGCGCCATCTCGTGCAGATCCTCGAACGTATAAATATTCGTCAGGATGCGGCGGGAGGCAGGGTTATGCTTCAGGTCGTAGAGCACGCGGTCCACCTGGTCGAATTCACCCTCGGGATACTGGTGCTTGACGCCGAGCTGGTAGCCGTAGGCCTTGCCGATCGAGCCGGTCTCGTCGGCCCACTGATCCCAGATGTGGCCGCGCAGGTCGTGGATGTTGTTCGACTTCTGCTGCCAGATCCACAGCAGCTCGTCCACGGCGGTCTTCCAGTAGGTGCGCCGCAGCGTCAGCAGCGGAAATTCTTTGGACAGGTCATAGCGGTTGACGATGCCGAACTTTTTGACCGTGTGCGCCGGCGCGCCGTCGTCCTCCCAGTGGGGGCGCACCGCCTGATCGGTGTCCCAGACGCCGTGCGTCAGAATGTCGCGGCAGTTGCGGATAAAGACCTCGTCTGCGTAGCTCATCGTTCGGCTCCTTTCAAATAACACTTTGAAACAATAGTTTATCATATTATCTGAAGCGTTGTAAATGGGGAAAAGAAGAAAACGGTGTCTGCTTCGGTTATTTGACAAATGTGGCAAAAATGACGAATAATTTTGTTCAAATTGCGCGCCGGATTTGCCGCACTTTTTGCGCAAAGCCCATCCCAATTTTTCTCATGGGATGCTATAATCAAAACAGCGATACCCCAAATTCAAAAAATGGAGGATATCACAAGAAGCACACGAAGAAACTGCTTTCGCTGCTGCTGGTGCTGTGCCTGATCCTGAGTCTGTCGTGCACGGCATTTGCAGCTGACGAGGCAAAGCCGCTCACCGGCAAGACCGTCATCCTGCACTCGAACGACGTGCACGGTGCGATCGACCTGTATGCGGCCATGGCATCCCTGAAGGCAGACTATGAGGCGCAGGGCGCCGAGGTCATCCTGGCCGACGCCGGCGACTACAGTCAGGGCACCGTCTACGTCAGCGTCCACAAGGGCGCGGACGCGGTGGCGATGATGAATGCCACCGGCTACGATGTGGCCACCATCGGCAACCATGAGTTCGACTACGGCTATGCCCAGCTGGCGGAGAACATGAAGGCTGCCAAGTTCAAGGTCCTGTGCGCCGACGTGCTCGGCGCCGACGGCAAGACCATTTTCGATGCCAACACCATCATCGAAAAGGGCGGCGTGAAGATCGGCTTCTTCGGTCTCGAGACGCCCGAAGCGCAGACCAAGGCCAACCCGAAGCTGATCGAGGGCCTGAAGTTCCTCGCGGGCAAGGACGGCAAAGAGCTCTATGCCTGCGCGGACGCGCAGGTCAAAGCCCTCAAGGAGCAGGGCGCAGACCTCATCGTCTGCCTGTCCCACTTGGGCATCGACGGCAGCTCCGAGCCCTACACCTCCTATGACCTGGCCAAGAACGTGAAGGGCATCGACTTCATCATCGACGGCCACTCCCACAGCGTGATCACCGCCGGCCCGAACGGCGAGGACATCCAGTCCACGGGCACGGCTTTTGCCAACATCGGCGTCATCACCATTGACAACGCCACGAAGAAGATCGTCGGCAACGAGCTCAAGGGCATCTGGCACAAGGAGAAGGTCGAAGGCAAGGACGTCACCGTCGTTGACTACAAAACGCGCGATGAGAAGGTCGCCGCGGCCGCCAAGGCCATCATCGACCCCATCGACAAGGCCTATGGCGAGAAGTTTGCCGTCAGCAAGGTCACGCTCAACGGCGCGAAGGCCCCCGACGGCAACCGTGACTCCGAGACCAACCTCGGCGACCTGATCACGGACGCCATGCTCTGGAAGATCCGCAGCGACGCCACGATCAAGGTCCCGGTGGAGAACGTGGTCGCCATCACGAACGGCGGCGGCATCCGCGCGACCGTCAAGGCGGGCGACATCACCAAGAAGGACATCAACACCGTGCTGCCGTTCGGCAACACGCTGGCAGTTGTTTACGTGACCGGCGCCGAGCTGCTCGAGGCGCTCGAGGCCAGTACTTTCTGCACGCCGGAATCCCTCGGCGGCTTCCCGCAGGCGGCCGGCCTGCAGTTTGCCCTCAAGACCTATGAGAAGTATGACGCGAATCCGGATCCCTATCCCAAATCCACCTACTACGGCCCGAAGAGCATCCAGCGCGTGACCATTGACAACGTCAACGGCAAGGCGTTTGACCCGACGGCTACCTACGCTGTCGTCACGAACAACTTCGTGGCCGGCGGCGGCGACACCTACTACGCCTTCGCGGCGGCGACCGACCAGTTCGACACCGGCCTGCCGCTGGACGAGGTGGTCATGGAATACATCACGAAGGAGCTCAAGGGCGTCATCGGCGAGGAATATGCCCTGCCGGGCGACCGCATCGTGAGAGCGGCGTCCGCTGAAGAGCTGGAGGCCCGCGGGACGTTCCTGGAGAATATGAGCCTGCTGTGTGACCTGACGGCGTACACGGAAGACTCCGTCCAGGGCGTGAAGGCGGCCTATGCGGCCTACAAGGCGGCGAAGACGACGGAAGCGGTCGAGGCGGCCACGGCCGACCTGCTCAAGGCCATGCCGAATCTGGTCTTTGTGCCCAACACCTTCACCGATGCGCAGAGCGGCTGGTACAAGGCGGCTGTCGATTTCGCACAGGCTTCCGGCCTGATGAACGGCATGACCGCGACCGAGTTTGCGCCGAACGTGACGACGACCCGCGCCATGGTCGCGCAGGTGCTCTACCGGCTCGCCGGTTCGCCGACCGTGGAGAGAACGGGCGCATTTGCGGACGTTGCTCCGGGTGCGTGGTATTACGATGCCATGCTCTGGGCCAGCAGTACCGGCATCCTGAAGGGCTATGAGGACGGCACGTACCGTCCGGCGCGGGCCGTCAGCCGTCAGGAGATGGCGACCATCCTCTTGCGCATGGCCGATGTGAAGCTCGGCGCGGATCTGGTCGATGCGGCTCTGGCTGAGATCGCGGACGGCGGCAGCGTCGCTTCCTGGGCGAGAGCGGGCGTGGCGTTCTGCTACCTGGGCGGCATCATGAACGGCGTGGGCGGCGCGCACTTTGACCCGACCGGCATGCTCACGCGCGCGCAGCTTGCGCAGGTGTTCTTCAACCTCTACAACATCGGCATGGATGAAGTCATGAATTCCGGGGAAGATCCGGAGCCGGCTTCGTCGCTTCTGGCTGCGTGATTTTTTGTATATGCATTTTTGGGAGGCTGCTTCGGCAGCCTCCTTTTGATCGCGGCCGAAACGGCTGCGGATGGATTGTGCTTGACAATTTCGGAAAACCTTTTACAATATAGGCGAACCAAGCGGACCGACACAACCAAGGAGGTTTTTGATTATGAACATGAACAAATATCTGGACATCGCACCCGAGGTGCAGCAGGCGCTCGCGGACGGCCGCCCGGTCGTCGCGCTCGAGAGCACGATCATCTCCCACGGCATGCCCTATCCGAAAAACGTCGAGACGGCCCTGCTCGTCGAGCAGACTCTGCGCGACAACGGCGCCGTGCCCGCCACCATCGCCATCCTCGGCGGCCGCCTGAAGGCCGGCCTGTCCAAGGAGGAGATCACCTACCTCGGCAAGGCCGGGCGCAAGGTCGCCAAGGTCTCCCGCCGCGATCTGCCGGTCATCTGCGCGCGCGGCGCGGACGGCGCGACCACCGTTACCACGACGATGATGATCGCCCATATGGCGGGCATCCAGGTCTTTGCCACCGGCGGCATCGGCGGCGTGCACCGCGGCGCCGAGACGACCATGGACATCTCCGCCGACCTCGAAGAGCTGGCGCAGACGCCGGTCATGGTCGTGTGCGCGGGTGCGAAGGCCATCCTCGACCTCGGCCTGACGCTGGAGTATCTGGAGACGAAGGGCGTGCCCGTGCTCGGCTACGGCACGGATGAGCTGCCCGCGTTCTATACCCGCGAGAGCGGCCTCGGCGTTGACGCGCGCGTCGACACGCCGGAGGATCTGGCTGCCATCTTCCAGGCGCAGCGCGATCTGGGGCTCAAGACCGGCATGCTCGTCACGAACCCGATCCCGCAGCAGTATGCCATGGACAAGACCGTCATCGACAAGGCCATCGATCAGGCGCTCGCCGAGAGCCATGAGCAGGGCATCCACGGCAAGGAGACCACGCCGTTCCTGCTTGCCCGTGTGGCGGAGCTCACCGGCGGCGACAGCCTTGAGAGCAACATCCAGCTCGTGCTCAATAACGCCCGCGTCGCGGCGAAGACCGCCGTCGCCCTCTGCAAATGAAGGGCGGTGCGTGGCTCGTGCTCGCGGTGTCCGCGCTGATGGGGCTCGGCCTCACCATCGGGGCGATCGCCTCGCGCCGGCATATGAGCACCGCCGTCGTCGTGGTGCTGTGTCTCGTCGGCATCGGCATCGTGCTCGTCGGCGCGGTGCTGAGCATCGGCATCGGGGTATTGTGAGCGCGCGAAACTGCATAAGGTAAAAACACCGCAGGCCAACCGGCCTGCGGTGTGTTCTTGCTTACGGGTTATTTCTCGTCGCCGGGCTTCGGCTGCGCGACGCGGAAGATCATGCGCGGGGTCTCGGTGCTGGCCTTCGTGTTCGGGGCCACGGACTCGGTGATGAACGAGTTGCCGCCGATGACGGAGTTTGCGCCGATGACGGTCTTGCCGCCGAGGATGGACGCGCCGGAGTAGATCGTGGCGTTGTCGCCGACGGTGGGGTGGCGCTTGCCGGTCACGGCATGGCCGTGGCGCGGGCTGAGCGCGCCGAGCGTCACGCCCTGATAGAGCTTGACGTGGTCGCCGATGATCGTCGTCTCGCCGACGACGATGCCGGTGCCGTGGTCGATGAAGAAATACTCGCCGATCTGCGCACCGGGGTTGATGTCAATGCCGGTCGCGCCGTGGGCGTACTCGCTCATGATGCGCGGGATGAGCGGAACCTTGCTCTCGTAGAGCTCGTGCGCCACGCGGTAGACGAAGATCGCGTACAGGCCGGGGTAGGAGAAGATGACCTCCTCCTTGCTGCCGGCGGCGGGGTCGCCGTCGAAGTTCGCGGCCACGTCTTTCATGAGCATCGCCTGGATCTGCGGCAGGCGGCACAGGAAGCGGTCGCACACGGCGCTCGTGCGCTCGCGCAGCTCGCTCTCGTCCTTGATCGTGTTGGAAAACGCCAGGTGCACCTGCTCGCACAGGTCGGTGTAGATCTCGCCGAGCAGGAACTCCGCAAACGTCTCGGCCGAGACGTGCGACACCGTGCCGCCCGCGAAATACGCCGGGAAGAACACCTTCTGCAGGTTCTCGATGATCTTGATGATGACCTTGCGGTCGGGCATGCGCAGCTGCTCGCTGTACATGGGCACTTCGGCCGTTTCGTAGCCGTTGGCGATCTGTGCCGCCACGGCGTGCAGCAGACTTTTTTGCGTCATGATGGGGACACTCCTTCTTCTTTCACATAGCGCCACAGGCAAAAAACGCAGGAAGCGCGCGGCTTCCTGCGTTGCAAAACCATGTGGATGCACAGCGGACGCACCTTTTGGGCGCGGCCGTGGGTTTACCGGCAGAAAGCGACGCTTCTTTGCGCACGACAACAACAGGCCGTCGGACATGCCGCGACCCGGATGCTGCTGCAGCTGCAAAGACGCATGGCTCAGGCTCCTTCCGGTTTATTTCCCCCTTCTTAAGGGGAATTCCTCTTTCTTGTATAACACGATATGCCGCGCTTGTCAAGAGCGTGACGGCTCAGCGCTTTTTCTTCGGCAGTTTCGTGATGCGGCCGTCGCCGTGGTCGATGTACGTGTTTTCGAGCACGTCGATCGTGCTGCGGCGCCAGTCGGCGATGTATTCCTCGCGCAGTGCCTTGCGCTCGGCCTGTTCCTCGGGGGTCAGGTCGCGCTCGCGCGCGATGCGCGTCAGCTCGCTGATGCGGTCCATCTTTTCCTGTGTCAAGGCTTTGCTCTCCTCTCAGTTTTTCAGGCTGTGCAGCGGGGCGGGGATGCGCCCGCCGCGGGCGATGAACTCCGCTGCGCTGCAGCGGTTGACCGGCATGACCGGCGCGCTGCCGAGCAGGCCGCCGAACGCCACCGTGTCGCCCACCTGTTTGCCGGGGGCGGGGATGATGCGCACGGCGGTGGTCTTGTTGTTGATCATGCCGATGGCGGCCTCGTCCGCGATGATGGCGGAGATCGTCTCGGCCGGCGTGTCGCCGGGCACGGCGATCATGTCCAGCCCCACGGAGCACACGCACGTCATGGCCTCGAGCTTCTCGATCGTCAGGCGGCCGGCCTCGGCCGCGGCGATCATGCCGGCATCCTCCGACACGGGGATGAACGCACCCGAGAGCCCGCCGACGTGGGACGACGCCATGACGCCGCCTTTTTTCACCGCGTCGTTGAGCAGCGCGAGCGCTGCCGTGGTGCCGGGCCCGCCGACGGACTCCAGTCCCATCTCCTCGAGCACGGCGGCCACGCTGTCGCCGACGGCGGGCGTCGGCGCGAGCGACAGGTCCACGATGCCGAACGGCACGCCCAGCCGCGCGGACGCCTCCTGCGCCACGAGCTGGCCCATGCGCGTGATGCGGAAGGCCGTCTTTTTCACCGTCTCGGCCACGACGTCGAACGGCTGGCCATGCACGCTTTGCAGCGCGTGCTGCACCACGCCCGGCCCGGACACGCCGACGTGCACCTCGCACTCCGGCTCGCCCACGCCGTGAAACGCCCCGGCCATGAAGGGGTTGTCCTCCACGGCGTTGGCAAAGACCACGAGCTTGGCGCAGGCCATGCCGCCCTGATCGGCCGTAAGCGCGGCGGCGCGCTTGACGGTGCGGCCCATCTCGGCCACGGCGTCCATGTTGATGCCCGCGCGCGTCGAGCCGACGTTCACGCTCGCGCACACCAGCTCCGTCTCCGCCAGCGCCTCCGGGATGGAGGCGATGAGCACGCGGTCAGATTCCGTCATGCCCTTGTGCACGAGCGCGGAAAAGCCGCCGAGGAAGTTGACGCCGATCTCGTGCGCGGCGCGGTCGAGCGCTTTGGCATACGGCACATAGGACTGCGCGCCCGTGCCCGCTCCGACGAGGGAGATGGGCGTGACGGACACGCGCTTATTGACGATGGGGATGCCGAACTCGGCCTCGATATCTTCGCCCGTGCGCACGAGATCGCCCGCAAGGCGGCAGATCTTGTCGTATACCTTCGTGCAGCTGCGCTCGATGTCCGTGTCCGCGCAGTCGAGCAAGGAGACGCCCATCGTGATGGTGCGGATGTCGAGGTGCTGCTGGTCGATCATGGCGATTGTCTGCAAAATTTCACTGCGGTTGATCATGGTCGTGTCCTCTCAGATGCGGTGCATGGCGTTGAAGATGTCCTCGCGCTGGGCGCGGATCTGCAGGCCGCGCTGTGTGCCGGCCTCGTCGAGCGTGCGGGCGAGGTCTGCAAACGGCACGGTGCACTGCGCTGCGTCCACGAGCATGATCATCGTGAAGTATTCCTGCAATACCGTCTGGCTGATGTCCAGCACGTTCACGCCGTACTGCGCCAGCAGGGCGGTCACGTCGGCGATGATGCCGACATGGTCTTTTCCGATCACGGTTACGATTGCACGCATGGTTTGTCCTCCTTATTGACCGATCGCGCCGAGCTCGTCGAGATCGCGCTCGAACGCGGGGATGAAATGCTCCAGAAAATACTGCACCTCCGGCAGGGAGGATGCCTCGAGCGCCGCGCGCGTCTGCGCCTCGGCGGAGAGAAACTCGTTGTTGCCGGCCTTGCGCTCCTCGATGCACTTGATGTAGGCTGAGAGCTTGTCGGCCGCCTTCACGAGCGGGTAAATGTCGCCGTCCTTATCCTCGGCGAGCACATCGGCATAGGTCCCGCGCAGCTCCGGCGGCAGCATGCCGAGCAGCTTCTGCACGGCCAGATCCTCCACCGCGTGGTAGGCCGACATGATCTCCGCGTTGTGATACTTGATCGGCGTCGGCAGGTCGCCCGTGAGGATCTCCGACGCATCGTGATACAGCGCCGCAGTTGCGAGCGCGTTGACGTCGCACGGCTGGTGGAAAATGTCGCGCCGGATGACGCCGAGCGCGTGCGCCAGCACGGCCACCATGTGGCTGTGCTCCTGAATGTTCTCGGGCAGGGCGTTGCGCATCAGGCCCCAGCGCGCGATATAGCGCATGCGCGAAATGAGCGCAAAGAAGTTGGAATCCATGGTCTGCCCCCTCAAAAACGAAAAATACAGATATGAACACATTTTATCATGCCGTTCGGAGAATGTAAACACGAAAAACTGTTGCAATATCAGGTTTTCCATGCTAAAATACAATTTCGTGCGAACAGAAATCATTTGAAATATGTATTTGCGTTGAGGAAGTGTGCAAAATGGAGAAATTGAGAAACGTCGCCATCATCGCCCACGTTGACCACGGCAAGACCACCCTGGTCGACGAGATGCTCAAGCAGAGCGGCGTCTACCGTGAAAATCAGGAGGTCGTCGACCGCGTCATGGACTCCAACGATCTGGAGCGCGAGC
>OMGY01001400.1_pt1 | contig 22181 bp, 18 predicted proteins | sample 1674461 | NCBI WGS metagenome assembly OMGY01 (sample SAMN05578579, study PRJEB25193) | human gut metagenome | biome: Human Microbiome; feature: human-associated habitat; material: feces | host: Homo sapiens | place: USA:Birmingham
AACGAGACCCACAACCACCCCACCGAGATTGAGCCGTTCGGCGGCGCGGCTACCTGCATCGGCGGTGCCATCCGTGACCCGCTGTCCGGCCGCAGCTATGTTTACCAGGCCATGCGTGTGACCGGCGCAGGCGACCCGCTCAAGCCGGTTGCCGAAACCATGCCCGGCAAGCTGCCCCAGCGCAAGCTGGTTACCACTGCTGCTGCCGGTTATTCCAGCTATGGCAACCAGATCGGCCTTGCCACCGGCCAGGTTGCTGAACTGTACCACCCCGGCTATGTGGCAAAGCGTATGGAGATCGGCGCTGTTGTGGGTGCTACCCCGGCCAGCCATGTCCGCCGCGAAGAGCCCCAGCCCGGCGATGTGATCATCCTGCTGGGCGGCCGCACCGGCCGTGACGGCATTGGCGGCGCTACCGGCTCCAGCAAGGCCCACAAGCTGACCAGCCTGGAAACCTGCGGTGCCGAGGTTCAGAAGGGCAACGCCCCCATTGAGCGTAAGCTGCAGCGCCTGTTCCGCCGCGAGGACGCCTGCTGCATGATCAAGCGCTGCAACGACTTTGGCGCAGGCGGCGTTTCCGTTGCCATCGGCGAGCTGGCCGACGGCCTGAACATTGACCTGAACAAAGTTACCAAGAAGTACGAGGGCCTGGACGGCACCGAGCTGGCTATCAGCGAAAGCCAGGAGCGCATGGCTGTTGCCGTTGCCGCTGAGGATGCCGAAAAGTTCATTGCCCTTGCCAATGAGGAAAACCTGGAAGCCACCGTGGTTGCTACCGTTACCGAGGAAAAGCGGATGCGCGAGAACTGGAACGGCGTTGCCATCGTGGACCTTTCCCGCGAGTTCCTGAACTCCAACGGTGCCGAGCGCCATGCCGATGTGCATGTTCTGCCCGGCACGGTATGGCAGCCCCAGTGGGCCGGTTCCACCTTTGCCGAAAAGCTGGAAAACCTGGTTGGCGACCTGAACGTTTGCAGCCAGAAAGGCCTGGGCGAGCGGTTCGACTCCACCATCGGCGCTTCCACCGTGCTGATGCCTTACGGCGGTAAATACCAGCTGACCCCCACCATGGCCATGGCTGCCAAACTGCCGGTGGATGGCGAAACCACCACCTGCTCCGGCATGGCCTGGGGCTTTAACCCCTATCTGACTGAAGCGGACCCCTACCGCGGCGCTTACATGGCCGTTGTGGAAAGCGTGACCAAACTGGTTTGCGCCGGTTTCCGCCACAAGGATATGTACCTGACTTTCCAGGAATATTTTGAGCACCTGAACACTGCCCCCGAACGCTGGGGCAAGCCGCTGGCCGCCCTGCTTGGCGCGCTGGATGCCCAGATGGGCCTTGGCATTGCTTCCATCGGCGGCAAGGACAGTATGTCCGGCAGCTTTGAAGGCCTGGATGTTCCCCCCACGCTGGTCAGCTTTGCCACCGCCATTGGCAACACCGCCAACGTCATGAGCCCTGAGTTCAAGAAAGCCAACAGCTCTGTTGTCATCCTGAAGCCGCAGTACAAGGACGGCATGCCGGAGATCGGCAGCCTGCTTTCCATCTACAAGATCGTGGAGCAGATGATCGACGAAGGCAAGGTGCTGGCCGCAGCAACGCCGGGTTACGGCGGCGTTGCCGAAGCACTGTTCAAGATGTGCGTCGGCAACCACGTGGGCCTGTCCCTGAGCCGCGATATCAACCTGGACGACCTGTTCAAGCCCTGCTATGGCGCAGTTATTCTGGAGCTTCTGGATGCTTCTGCCGGTGAATTCCTCGGTTCCACCACCGTGGATTACGTCATCAACGTCAACGGCGAAAACATCGACCTGCAGCACCTGCAGGATGTATGGGAAGCAAAGCTGCAGCCTGTCTTCCCCTACCTCAAGGCTGGCGAGGAAGTTAAATCCCTGGAATACAAGGTCAACTGCTTCCAGCGCGTTGCCCCGGCTGTGCGCCTGGCCACCCCGCGCGTTATCATCCCTGTGTTCCCCGGCACCAACTGCGAATACGACACTGCACGCGCATTCCGCCGCGCCGGTGGCGACCCGCACATTCTGGTGTTGAAGAACCTGACCCCCGCCGACGTTGCCGCCAGCTGCGAAGCCCTGGTGAAAGAGCTTGACCAGAGCCAGATTCTGATGCTGCCGGGCGGTTTTTCCGGCGGCGACGAGCCGGACGGCTCCGCCAAGTTCATTGCGGCGTTCTTCCGCAACCCCGCTGTGGCCGATGCCGTCAACCGTCTGCTGAACCAGCGTGACGGCCTGGCACTCGGCATCTGCAACGGCTTCCAGGCATTGATTAAGCTGGGCCTTGTGCCTTATGGCGAGATCCGCCCGATTACCGAGAACGACCCAACCCTAACCTTTAACACCATCCACCGCCACCAGAGCATGCTGGTGCGCACCCGCGTAGCTTCCAACAAGAGCCCCTGGCTGAGCGAATGCAATGTGGATGATGAACACCTGATCGCCATCAGCCACGGCGAAGGCCGCTTTGTCTGCAATGACGGCCTGCTGCAGCAGCTGATCAACAACGGCCAGGTTGCCACCCAGTATGTTGACCTGAACTGCGTGCCCACCATGGATATGCGCTACAACCCCAACGGGTCTGTGCTGGCCATTGAGGGCATTACCAGCCCGGACGGCCGCGTGTTCGGCAAGATGGGCCATTCTGAGCGCAGCGGCGACAGCCTGTACAAAAACGTTACCGGCGACAAGTACCAGCCGATTTTTGAAGGCGGCGTGAACTACTTTAAACTGTAAGACATGCTGTAAGAAAGGAAACCCGACCAATGGCACATGATCGTTATATTTCTCCGTTTTCCACCCGTTATGCTTCCGATGAGATGCAGTATACTTTCTCGGACGATAACAAGTTCCGAACCTGGCGCAAGCTGTGGATTGCACTGGCCAAGGCTGAACAGAAGCAGGGCCTGGACATTACCGATGAACAGATTGCCGAGCTGGAAGCCCACAAGGATGACATCAATTACGAGGAAGCCGCTGCCCGCGAAAAGCTGGTGCGCCACGATGTCATGAGCCATGTTTACGCTTACGGCCTGCAGTGCCCCAAGGCAAAGGGTATCATCCACCTGGGTGCTACCAGCTGCTATGTTGGCGATAACACCGACGTTATCATCATGCGCGAAGGCCTGCAGCTGGTACGCAAAAAGCTGATCGGCGTGTTGGCCAACCTGGCCGATTTTGCCGAGCAGTACAAGGATATGCCCTGCCTGGCTTACACCCACTGCCAGCCCGCCCAGCTGACCACCGTTGGCAAGCGCGCTACCCTGTGGATGAACGAGTTCTACATGGATCTGCAGGAGATTGACCACCAGATCAGCCAGCTGGCCCTGCGCGGCGTTAAGGGTACCACCGGCACCCAGGCCAGCTTTATGGAGCTGTTCAACGGCGATTCCGCCAAGGTCAAGGCGGTGGAAGCCGATGTGTGCGCTCAGATGGGCTTTGACAAGGTTGTGCCCGTCTGCGGCCAGACTTACAGCCGCAAGGTGGACTACAATGTGCTTTCCGCCATTGCTGGTCTTGCCCAGAGCGCCATGAAGATGGCCACCGACATCCGCCTGCTGGCCAACTTTAAGGAGATGGAGGAGCCGTTTGAAAAGAACCAGATCGGTTCTTCCGCCATGCCGTACAAGCGCAACCCCATGCGTTGCGAACGCATCTGCGCGCTTTCCCGCTACCTGATGGTGGATGTGCTGAACCCCGCCATCACCGCCGGCACCCAGTGGTTTGAGCGCACGCTGGACGACAGCGCCAACAAGCGCGTTGCCATGGCTGAGGGCTTCCTCGCCACCGACGCCATCCTGAACATCATGCTCAACGTCACCGACGGCATCGTGGTCTACCCGAAGGTCGTGCGCAGCCGCCTGATGGCCGAGCTGCCCTTCATGGCCAGCGAGAACATCATGATGCAGGCCGTGGAGAAGGGCGGCAACCGTCAGGAGCTCCACGAGCGTCTGCGCCAGCACGCCATCGCCGCCGGCAAGCAGGTCAAGGAAGAGGGTCTGCCCAACGACATGGTGGACCGCATCGCCGCCGACCCGGCCTTTGGTCTGACCAAGGAGGAGATCGTGGCGGGCCTTGTGCCGGAGAACTTTGTGGGCCGCGCTCCCCAGCAGGTGGAGGAGTTCATTGCTCACATCCTCAAGCCCATCTTTGACGCCAACCCGGATGCTGTGGAACAGCACGCAAACCTGAGCGTCTAAACGTGATTTTACAGGAAAAGAGGCTGTTGCCGCAGGCAACGGCCTCTTTTCTGCACACAGAAGGAGTTTTCATGCGACTCGATAAATATTTAGCCGAGACGGCCCAATGCACCCGGAGCGAGGCGAAGGCACTGCTGGCGAAAGGCCGCGTCACGGTCAACGGCGCGGTCTGCAAGAAAGGGGACACCCAGCTGAAAGAGGCTGACGCTGTGGCGGTGGACGGCAAAGCGCTGGCCTACCGACAGTTCGTCTACCTCATGCTCAACAAGCCCGAGGGCGTCGTCAGCGCCTCCACCGACAAGCGGGACACGACGGTCGTGGATCTGGTGGGGGATGCCTATCCCCGGCGGGAGCTGTTCCCGGCCGGGCGGCTGGACAAGACCAGCACCGGTTTCGTCCTGCTGACGGACGACGGCGGCTTTGCCCACGACATCCTCGCGCCTAAACGCCATGTCTCCAAGACCTACACCGTCGTCATCGATACCCCGCTGACGGAAGAGATGAAGGCCGGCTTTGCCGCAGGCGTTACCCTTGCCGACGGCACGGCCCTTTCGCCGGCGGAAGTGTCCGCCCTCACCCCCGACGGGCGGACGGTTCGCGTCCTGCTCAGGCAGGGAGTGTATCATCAGATCAAGCGGATGTTCGGCGTCTACGGTGCGGGCGTCAACGCCCTGCACCGGGACGCCATCGGCGGGCTTGCGCTGGACGAGAGCCTTGCCCCGGGCCAGTGGCGGGAGCTGACAGCCGGCGAGGTGGCGAAAATTACCACGGGGTAAAGGACTGCTTTTCACCCGGTTTTCAAAAAAGTATCACATTTTACCGGTAAAATAGCCCTCAGAACCACGCAGAAAGGCCCTTTTTGGCCCGAAAATGACCCCGAAAGATAATTTCACCAAGAAAGAAGAATTTTTTTTGGTGAAATATGTTGCAAAAGTAAATTCTTTTGTGTAAAATATAAAATGTAATGCGGCGAAATTGTTAAAAATCACAATCCCGCCCACCTGCGGTTTGCACAAGAGAGGAAAAGGGGTATCCATTTATGGCCAATAGAGTATTTCAGAGCGTGATCTACCAGATGAAGGACGCGATCGACCGCGTGGTCGGCGTGGTGGATGAGACCGGCGCTGTCATCTCCTGCTCGGAGCTGAATCTGATCGGCGAGGTGCGCGAGGGCTTTATGGCAGAGCGTCTGACGGCCGGTGACCGCTTTGTGCGGGATGGCTACACCTACCAGCAGTTCTCCAGCGCAAAGCATAACGATTATGCCGTTTTTGTGGAAGGTGCGGACGAGACTGCGGGCCAGTTTGCCGCCGTGCTGTCCATCAGCCTGCAGAGCATCAAGCAGTATCACGATGAGAAGTTCGACAAGGCCAACTTTATCAAGAACGTGGTGCTGGACAACATCCTGCCCGGCGACATCTACGCCAAGGCCCGTGAGCTCCACTTTGCCACCGACGTCTCCCGCGTGGTGTTCATTGTCCGCGTCACCAGCGGCGGCGACATTTCCGCTTACGACGTGGTGAGCAGCCTGTTCCCCGACAAGCAGAAGGACTTCGTCTTCAACATCAGCGAGACGGACACTGTCCTGGTCAAGGAGATCCGCAAGGGCATCGACCGCACCGATATGGAGAAGCTGGCCGCCAGCATCGTGGACACCCTCTCCGGCGAGCATTACATCAAGGCTGTCGTGGGCATCGGCACCCCCATCGCCAACGTGAAGGATCTGGCTACTTCCTTTAAGGAAGCACAGATCGCCATGGAGGTCAGCAAGGTGTTCGACACCGAAAAGCAGATCATCCGCTACGACAATCTGGGCATCGCACGTCTGATCTATCAGCTGCCCACCACGGTCTGCGAGATGTTCCTGCGCGAAGTGTTCAAGCAGGGCAGCATCGAGAGCCTGGACCAGGAGACCCTGTTCACCATCCAGCGCTTCTTCGAGAACAACCTGAACGTCTCCGAGACCAGCCGCGGTCTGTTCGTCCACCGCAACACGCTGGTGTATCGTCTGGAAAAGATCAAAAAGCTGACCGGTCTGGATCTGCGTGAGTTCGACGACGCTATCGTGTTCAAGGTAGCGCTCATGGTCAAGAAGTACCTGTCCAACAACCCGGCCAAATATTGATATTTCGTCTCAGCCGCTCCGGCTGCGGACGCCGAAACCGGCCGCTCGACCCCGATGCTGGCCGGTTTCTTTTGTAATGGTCTGGAACTTCTGTGCCAAATAAATTTTTCAGGAGCAAGATACTCATGATAGATTTTGAACATGTCACCAAGATATACAAACGGAGTGATACTCCCGCTCTGGAGGACATCGACTTCCACGTAGACGACGGCGAGTTCGTCTTTCTGGTGGGCCACTCCGGCGCCGGCAAGTCCACTCTGCTCAAGCTCATCCTCCGCGAAGAGCTGCCCACCGAGGGCCGCGTCATGGTGGACGGCAAGGACGTCGCCCGGCTGCGCCGGGGCAAAGTGCCTTTCCTCCGCCGCCAGATGGGCATCATCTTCCAGGATTTCCGCCTCATCCCCACCATGACGGTCTACGAGAATGTGGCGTTTGCCATGCATGTCACCAACATCGGCAAAAAAGACATCAAAGAGCGCGTCAACTACATGCTGGAGCTGGTGCATCTGGAAGATAAGGCAAAGGTCTACCCCGAGTTCCTCTCCGGCGGTGAGCAGCAGCGTGTGGCCGTGGCCCGCGCTCTGGCCCACAGCCCCCGCCTCGTCATCGCGGACGAGCCCACCGGCAACATCGACCCCGAGATGAGCCTTGAGATGATGGAACTGCTGGAACGCGTCAGCGAGATGGGCATCACGGTGCTTGTCGTCACCCACGAGCATGAACTGGTGCGCCGCTTCAACCGCCGCACCATCACCCTGAAGCAGGGCCGCATCATCTCCGATGTTCCGGCCAGCTTCGGTGAGGAGGTGCACGCATGAAGATCTCTACGTTTGGGTTCCTCACCCGGCGCGGCGTGCGCAACCTCGGCAAGCACTGGGCCATGACCATCGCCTGCATCGCCTCCCTCAGCGTCTGCATGACCCTGAACATCTTCGCCAGCCTCATTGAAGTCAATGTGGACAGCATGGTGAGTTATCTGGGCAGCCAGAACGAGATGGTGGTCTACGTGGACCCCGAGGCCGATGACGCCACCATCCAGTCTGTGGGCAATGCCCTCAGCGGCACCGCAGGTGTGAGCCGGGTGCAGTATATGTCCAAAGAAGACGTCCTCAACCAGTACAAGGGCTATATGTCTGACTATGCCGCCCTGCTGAACGAGTTCGAGAATGACAACCCCTTTAAGGCCAATTACCGCGTCTCCCTGTCTGATCTGAGCCAGATGGAGACCATCAGCAAGCAGTTCGAGAACATCAGCGGCGTCTACAGCGTCACGGCTCCCATCGAGATGACCAAGACCTTTGTGGAGGTCCAGCAGGCTGTCACCAAGGTCGGGCGCGGTCTGGTGCTGGTGCTGATGGCTGTCAGCATCATCACGGTGGGTACCACCATCCGGCTGAGCGTCTTTGCCCGCCGCCGTGAAATCGAGATCATGAAGTATGTCGGCGCTACCAACGCCCTCGTCACCCTGCCTTTCGTCATCGAGGGCCTGACGATGGGCCTGCTCTCCGGCATCCTGACGGCAGCTGCCACCATCGGCGGCTATGCCTACATCGTTCAGCTGTCGCCCACGCTGGGCGGCCTGTGGCAGATGCTCATGGGTACGGCTCTGGTGCCGCTGGAAAATGTCTGGCCCACCATCCTGACCTACAGCCTCGCGGGCGGCGCTCTGGTGGGCGGTCTGGGCAGTATGTTCTCCATCCGAAAGCACCTGAACGTGTAAGGAGGGCCTACTGTGTACCACGACAAGCATTCCGCAGGCTTTGTCCTGCACCATCCGCCCCGCCACGCAAAGCCGTCGGGCCATTCGGCCATGATGCGCGCCGCATGCGCCTTTCTGGCCGCCGCCTGCCTCGTGCTGAGCGTGACGGTCTACCCGGCCAGTGCGGCCACCAGCATGAGCTCGCTGCAGAACAAGCTGGACAAGATCTCTGCGTCCATCAAGCAGCATAAGACGGAGCTGAGCGACGCCAAAAAGAAGGAAGCTGCTGCCAAGGCCCTCGAGTCTGAGCTGAAGGAAAAAGTCTCGGTGCTCCAGAGCCAGATCGGCGTCCTCAAGAGCCAGATCTCCGAGGTGCAGAACAGCATCGGCGTCAAAGAGCAGGAGATCACCGCCAAGCAGAATGAGATCGCCCGGAAAGAGCAGGAGATCGCCGACCAGTGGGACGATTTCAAGAGCCACATGGCCGCCATGCAGGAGCTGCGGGACGGCGGCAGCGTCGCCATGCTCCAGTCTGTGAACGATCTGTACGAGCTTCTGACCTTCAATGAGGTCATGCAGGACATCTCGGTGAAGGACACCGAGATACTCGACAACATGAAGGCTGCGAAGGAAGCCCTTGTGGCCGACCGCACCCAGCTCGTGGAGGAGCGCACTCAGCTGCAGAACAAAAAGGCTGAGCTGGACGCCCAGAACAAGCAGATGCAGTCCAAGCAGAACGAGCTCAACAACAGCGTCAAGGAGGCCCGTCTGAGCGCCGCTGAGGCCCAGCAGGCCCAGAAGAACGCCCAGGCGGCCATCGAGTCGGACGAGATGAACTACGAGGCCGTCAAGAAGGAGATCCAGAAGCTCATCGCAGCGGCAGCGGCCAGCAAGCCCCAGTTGAGCTTCAGCGGCTTTATCTGCCCGCTCAAGAGCTATACCCGCATCTCCAGCGAGTACGGCTGGCGCAAGAACCCGGTCTCCGGCGTCAACAAGCTCCACGCCGGCATCGACTTTGCCGCCCCCGCAGGCACGCCCATCTACGCAGCCGCCAGCGGCTATGTGCAGGTGGCCGGCTGGTCCAGCGGCGGCTATGGCAACTATGTCGTCATCTATCACGGCAAAATGACAGACGGCAACGCCTACTCCACCCTCTACGGCCATATGCGCTCGGTGGCAACGTCGGCGGGCAAGTATGTCAACCAGGGCGACCTCATCGGCTATGTGGGCTCCACCGGCAACTCTACCGGCAACCACCTCCATCTCGAGGTGTGGAAGGGCGGCTCCAAGGCCAATGCGGTCAATCCCCGCGGTTATATTCCGATAAGATAATACAACTGTAATTGAAGTCGAGGGGTCAAAGGAGGCCACAAGGCGAAATGAACGAGCAAAAACGCAAGCGTATCCTTCGGGTGGGCTGTCTGATTCTGGCAGGAGTGTTCCTGCTGTCGGTACTGGGCAGTGTCATCCTGATGTTTTTGGTCTGAACTGGGGGAGGACACTGAATGAACCGCAAAATTTCCGTAGGGATGACCGTGACCATCGTCATTCTGGCAATGACGGTCACTTTTTCCATCACGATGCTGATGGCGATGCGGCTGTTTGACCACACCGTCACCAGCGTGAAGGAAAAGGAGAGCATGTACAACAAGGTGGCCGAGGTAGACCGCTATGTGCGCGCCAACGACTACTACGACATCGACGAGACCATGCTGTACGACCGTCTGACTGCCGGTTATCTGCTGGGTACCGGCGACAAGTACGCCCGCTACTACACCGCCTCGGCCTATACCGACCTGCTCAACGCCCAGAGCGGCAAGCTGATGGGCATCGGCGTGGAGCTGGCCATCGACCAGTCCGGCTACGCCAAGGTCATCAAAGTGTATGACGAGTCTCCTGCCAAGGAGGCCGGCCTCCAGCGGGGCGATTACATCACCACCATCGACGGCGCAGACATCAAAAGTCTGGGCAGCGTGGAGGCTGTCCAGAACAAACTCCGGGGCGAGAGCGGCACGAGCGTCAATGTAGGCTGGCTGGACAGCGAGAACGCCCAGCACACCGCCGACCTGACCCACTCCGGCTTTACGGCCAACAGCGTCGATTCCGCGCTGGTGCAGGGCAATGTGGGCTATATCAAGATCTGGCAGTTCGACAACTCCACCCCCAGTGAGCTGGACTTTGCGCTCCGCAGCCTGACCGCCAGCGGCGCCCAGAGCTTCATCTTCGACCTGCGCGACAACGGCGGCGGCATCCTTGACGACGCCATCAGCTGCATCGAACTCGTCGCGCCGGAAGGCGTGCTGGCCTACGCGGAGGATAAGGCAGGCAATCGCACCCTGCTGGGCAGCAGCACCGGCGACTCGGTCATCAGCCAGCCCACCGTCTGCCTCGTGAACGAGAACACCGCCAGTGCGGCAGAACTCTTTGCGTCCAGCCTGCGCACCCTGTGCGGCACCCGCCTCGTAGGCAGCACCACGATGGGCAAAGGCACCATCCAGAGCAGCCCCCAGCGCCTCTCGGACGGCAGTGCCGTCGTGGTCACGGTGGCAAAGCTCATCTGCGGCGACGGCTCCTGCTTCGACGGCACCGGCCTGACCGTGGACGTGGAGCGCCCGCTGACTGCCGACGAGCAGGCCAGCTACTATGACTACACCCTCGACACGGACCCGCAGATACAGCGCGCCGTCAGCACCGCACAGCAGCTCACCGGTGTCACCACCGTGGGCGGCGTGAACGACGCTGACATCGCCGCCGACTCCGCCGCAGCCTCTTTGGAGGCCGCAGCCGAGAGCACCGCTTCCGGCGAGGCCGCAGGGGAGGCAGAGGCTTCCTCCGAGACCGGTGCAGAAGGGGAGCAGGAGGCTTCCAGCACGGAAAGCGCATCTTAAAAAGGCTCTCCCTTTGGGAGAGCTGGCGCGTGAGCGCCTGAGAGGGCAAGGATGTTGAGGAGGAGACACCAGCGCGGCGATGATACCGCTCTGACAAAGGGCCTGCTTATCGCTACACTGCGGCTCTGTCTTTTCTGGCTTGCCCTCTCCGTCACCTGCGGTGACACCTCTCCCAAAGGGAGAGGCTTAACGCTCTATCCAATCGCTACATCTCAGTATAGCAAAGGACTTTTCTTATGTCAAACCAACTCAATTTTTCACAGCAGATGGACGAAGTGTTGAAAACTCTGGGCGATACCCGCCCCCGGCTGCTGCTCCATGCCTGCTGCGGCCCCTGTTCCAGCGCCGTGCTGGAGCGGCTGTGCCGGTATTTCGACATCACCGTGCTCTACTACAACCCCAACACATGGCCCGCCGAAGAATACCACCGCCGGGGCGAAGAGCTGGAGCGCTTCGTCGCCGCCGCCCACCCGCTGGGCGTGACGGTGGTGGAAGACCGGTACGACCCGCAGGAGTTCTACTCCGCTGTCGCGGGCCTCGAGAACGAGCCGGAGCGCGGCGGTCGCTGCACGGTCTGCTATCGGCTGCGGATGCGCCGTGCGGCCCAGTATGCCGCCGAGCACGGCTTCGACTGGTTCACCACCACCCTCTCCATCAGCCCCCACAAGGATGCCAAGCGCATCAATGCCATCGGGCAGGAGCTGGAGCAGGAGTATGGCGTTCGGCACCTGCCCTCCGACTTCAAAAAGCAGAACGGCTATCTGCGCAGCTTGCAGCTCTCGGAGGAATACGGCCTCTACCGTCAGGACTACTGCGGCTGTGAGTTCAGCGCAAAAGCCAGAGGCATCGGCACTACTGCGGGAGAATAAGTGATACACTGACAAATATATATCTTATCTACGTCTTATTTTGTCTCTGTATCAGTTTGATACACTGACACTCGTTGATACACTGACTCACTGTATCAGGCCGGAGGCTCTGTATCAGCTGATACAGTTCGATTTTCAACTTATCAGCGTCAAAAAAGTGCAACTGTATCAGATAACCTCCCTCCGTAGAGAGCTGATACAGCTGCACTTCTTATTTTTATTCCTCCGGAAGCTTTGCCACGAGGATTGCAAAGATGACCAGACCCACGCAGGGAACGATGTTGGTCATCATACCGGCGGCAAGACCGGCGCTTTCGGCCACAACGCCGATGACCCAGGGCATCAGGATCGCGCCGCTGGCCGCCACCGGCAGCATGATGCCCATGCTGGTCACGCTGGTCATACGGCCTGCGCTGGCCACAGCGGTGGGGTTCATGCCCGCCATCGCAAAGGCAAAGGCGAACAGCAGCGCGATGGCCGCGCCCTGACTGCGGGCCTGCACCAGCAGGATGTAGAAGATGGTGCAGCTCACGCCCATGACCACCATGGCCTTGCGGGGCTGCTTGAAGGGGAACACGAAGGCGATGAGGAGACGTGCCACGAGGGTCGCGCCCCACATAACGGTGACGGTATAGGCCGCCAGTGCGCCTGCGATGATGCCGCTGCCCTTGAAGTAGGTGACCATCCAGCCGGTGACGCTCTGCTCAGCGGCGTTCTGGCAGAAGAGCAGGCCGGTCAACAGCCAGAAGCGGGTGGATCTGAGGAAGCTCCAATCGGTGACTTCCTTCTTGCCCGCGCCCTTGCCCGCAAAGGGAGTCCCCATATACACCAGCCAGAGCAGCAGACCCAGCACGGCCAGCACCAGCACGGCGAAGGAGCCGCTCACCCTGCCTGCCGCCGCGATGAAAAAGGGGCAGAGCAGTGCGCCGCAGGCGTAGCAGCTGTGCATCAGGTTCATGCCCCGGGTGCGGTCAGCGGAGTTATCGCTGACGAGGATGGTGCAGGTGTTGATGACACTGCCCTTGGCGATGCCCACGAGGAAGAAGCCCAGCGCCAGCACAGCCACCGCGCCGCTGAGGCCCATCATGGCGTAGCCCAGCGCATAGCCGATGGTCAGCAGCAGGATGCTGGGCTTCATGCCCAGCTTGCCGGGCAGCATGGCGATGAGAAAGCCTGCCAGCAGGTTGCCGATGCTCATGAGAGACAGCAGGGTTCCGGTCATGCCGTAGGCGAAGCCATACTGCTCCTGCAATAGGCTGACCACCACGCCGCTGGAAATGGCGCAGATGCCGCTGAAAAAGAAGGTGATGAAGCCCACGTTCCGCAGGCGGGTGTTCTTTTGTTCCATACGATTCCTCTTTCCGTTTTTCCTTTTCCGTCCGCGCCTTGCCGTAAGCGCGTTGTATCCTATCCCATTATAGCTTTCTGCTGCCGGAGTTTCAACCTCTCCGTCACGGCAAGCCCTCTCAGGCGCTTGCGCGCCAGCTCTCCCAGAGGGAGAGCCATTGGCAGGCCGGGCAGGTTTTTGCTGGACGAGCAAAGTTTTATTTTATCGGGAACTGTAGTGCCTTGCGGTCTCGATTCACGGCAGCTTTACAAGGCGCGCTTTTTCAGAAGCCTCTGCCCGCGTAAGCGAGGCCCGGCATTTTGCGCCAGCATACGCTTCCAGCGTCCAGTGCAGAGTGTCCCGGCTCGCCAGTGCCTCTCCCTTTGGGAGAGGTGTCACCGAAGGTGACGGAGAGGGCTGCCCCCGTAAGCCATGCAAAAAAGAGGGCCGGACGTTTTTGTCCGGCCCTCTTTGAGGTCAGTGCTTATTCAGCCTTGGTCTCGGGCTTTGCCTCTTCGGCCTTCGCCTCCGGCTTTGCAGCGGGAGCTGCGGCAGCGGCGGGCTTTGCTGCGGGAGCAGCAGGCTTCACCACAGGCTTCGGGGGATACGGATCGTCCTTCAGGGGGAAGAGGATGATCTTCTTCGGGCACTTCTGGGCGCACATACCGCAGCCCTTGCACTTGTCGTAGTCCACGCGGGCCACGCCGTCAACGACATGGATCGCGTCGAACTTACAGGTGCGCTCACACATACCGCAGGCAATGCAGCTGGTGGTGCAGAGCTTGTTGGCGACAGCACCCTTATCCTGGTTGGAGCACATAACGACGGGCTTGCGCGGGCCGCCGGCGTCGATCATGATGACCTTCTTGGGGCAGATGTTGGCGCAGGCACCACAGCCGGTACACTTGTCCTTGTCCACCTTGGCAACACCGTCCACGATGTGGATGGCGTCGAACTTACAGACCTTGGTGCAGTCGCCCAGACCGATGCAGGCGAAGGAGCAGGTCTTGGGGCCGCCGTACAGGGTAGCAGCAGCGGCGCAGGTCTGGATGCCCTTGTAGTCGTAAGCGGGCTTGCAGTGCTCGGAGCTGCCCTGGCACTGGACCACGGCCTTCTTCTCCACAGCGCTTGCCTCACCGCCCATGATCTTGGCAATGGCAGCAGCAGCCTTGGGGCCGCCGGGAGCGCACTTGTCGCAAGGCACGCCGTCCATGACGACAGCCTTTGCGTAGTCGGCACAGCCTGCGTAGCCGCAGCCGCCGCAGTTTGCGCCGGCCAGACAGCTGGCAACTTCTTCGATACGGGGGTCTTCCTCAACTGCCATGAACTTGGCAGCGGCGACCAGAATGATTGCGCCGACAGCACCGACGATGGTGCAGAGGATAACAGCAGATGCGATATTCATAATCCTGTTCCTCCTTTACAGCGTCACGTTAAACAGATTCTCAACGATGCCGCCAAAGCCCATGAAGGACAGGCTGGTGATCGCTGCGGCCAGCAGAGTGATGGGCAGGCCCTTGAAGGGAGCCGGGGGATCACAGGCCTCCACGCGCTTGCGCACGCCGCTGAACATGACCATAGCCAGCATGAAGCCGACGCCTGCGCCGATGGCACAGACCAGAGCCTCGATGTAGGCAGCGCCGAAGCCCAGAGCCTCGACGTCTGCGCCGTAGTCATCGACGACCAGAATGGTGACAGCCAGAACGCAACAGTTGGTGGTGATCAGAGGCAGGTAGACGCCCAGAGAGTTGTACAGCGCAACGACATACTTCTTCAGGAAGATCTCGATGAACTGCACCAGAACTGCAATGACCAGAATGAACACGATGGTCTGCAGATAGCTCAGACCGGCGGGGTTCAGAACAAAGATCTGCAGCGGGAAGGTCACAGCCGTAGCCATGAACATGACGAAGATGACAGCGCCGGACATACCCACAGCGGAGTCAAGCTTCTTGGAAACGCCCAGGAACGGGCAGATGCCATAGAACTTCACCAGCACGTAGTTGTTGACAAGGATCATGCTGAAGAAGATAGCAGCGAGTTTGACGAGCATCTTATTAGCCCTCCTTCTTCAGATTGTCGATGTCGCAGCAGCTCTTGCGCTCGATGCGCGCATCCAGCTTGCCTTCCAGCCAGACACAGCCGGCCATCAGGACGCCGTAGCAGAAGAATGCGCCGGGAGCCTGAGTCATGATGCTGATGCGGGCGATGCTGTCGGGCAGGACCTGGAAGCCCAGCCAAGTGCCGCTGCCCAGCACCTCGCGGATGGTAGCCATCAGCACGACGGTGAGGGTATAGCCGATGCCCATGCCGACGCCGTCCAGTGCAGAATCGACCACGTTGTTCTTGCAGGCGAACATCTCGGCACGGCCAAGGATGATGCAGTTGACGACGATCAGGGGCAGGAAGACGCCCAGTGCGGTGTACAGGCTGTCCATGTAGGCGTGCATGACCATCTGGACGATGGTGACGAAGCCTGCGATGATGACGATGTAGCAGGGCAGATGGACCTTTGCGGGGATCACGTTGCGCAGCAGCGAGATCAGGATGTTGGAGCAGACCAGCACGAAGGTGAAGGCTGCGCCCATGCCCAGTGCGCTGGAGACTGCCGTGGTAACTGCCAGGCAGGAGCAGGTGCCCAGGACCAGACGCAGAACGGGGTTCTCTTTGATGATGCCGTTGGTAAGGATGCTTACCTTGGACTTGTTTTCAGATGCCATTTCTTACCAACCTCCTTTATGCCAGCTCGTTGTAGCAGTTGACGCAGTCGTTGATGGCGGCGAACAGTGCCTTAGAGGAAATGGTCGCGCCGCTGTATGCGTCAAAACCGCCCTGACCGATGGCGATATTCTGGGTGCCGTCCATGCCGTTGAACTGGGCAAGGAAGGTGTCGTTTGCGACATTGGAGCCGATGCCCTTGGTCTGAGTGGAAGCGTCCACCCAGATGCCGGTGACGGTGCCGTTGGTGTCGTAGCCCATGATGACGGTGAGGATGCCGCCGTCGAAGCCCTTCTCCTCAGCCTTGATGGCGATGCTGCCATCCTCGGCCTTGACGACGCCGGTGACGTTCTCGGTAGTGAAACCGGTCACTTCTTCCAGCGTCTTGGCGTCAGAAACGGTGGGCATGACGTCCACATAAGCTGCCAGAGTGGCGGCCTTCTGGTTTTCTTCGATGATAGGCGCAGTAAAGGAGTTGACCAGGGCCAGCAGGAAGCTGACCACCAGTGCGATGACGCTCAGCACGACTACCGGCTTTACCGTGCTTTCCCAAGTAGACTTATTCATTTGCCAGCAGCCTCCTTCTTAGCAGGTTTGACATAGCCATACGGCGTCTGGCGGGTCAAGTCATTGATGTACGGGACCCACAGGTTCATGAACAGCAGTGCGAAGGACACGCCCTCGGTGTAGCTGCCCCAGTAACGGATCGCGAAGGTGACGACGCCCAGAGCCACGCCGTAGATCAGCTTGCCCTTCAGGGTGAAGGGGCTGGTGACGTAGTCGGTGGCCATGAACACAGCGCCGAACAGCAGGCCGCCGCTCAGCACAGCCACCAGTGCAGCGTGGACGCTGTGGGTGGCGATGAGGTAGAACACGAACATGCTGCCAACGTAAGCGGCAGGGATGGCGATGCTGATGGTCTTGGTGACCACGAGGTAGATCAGGCCCAGCACGATGGCCAGAGCGCAGGTCTCGCCCAGAACGCCGCCGTGGACGCCCATGAAGAGGTCCAGCAGGCTCAGTTTGTTGGGGTCAGCCACAGCCAGAGGAGTAGCGGAGGACAGCTGATCGACCGCTGCATCCGGGAACACCCAGTTGTTCATAGCGCCGGCAAAGCTGACGAACAGCACGATACGGCCCACCAGAGCGGGGTTCGCAAAGTTCATGCCGATGCCGCCGAACAGCTGCTTGACCACGATGATGGCCACGAAGTCGCCGATGAGCAGCTCACCGATGGGCATGCCCACAGGCACGTTCATGGCGAGGATGATGCCGGTGACGACGGCGGACAGATCGCTGATGGGGTTTGCCTTCTTCATCAGCTTGCAGTACAGCCACTCGAAAGCCACGCAGGCCACGACGGACACTGCGGTGACCAGAAGAGCACGCAGACCAAAGATAATGGCAGAGGCCACGACGCACGGGGTCAGGGCCACGATCACGTTGGCCATCAGGCCGGTGGTCGTCTCCTCAGAGCGCAGGTGCGGGGAGGCCGAAACAATAAGCTTCGTATCCATTACTTATTGCCTCCTTTTTTGATTTCACCGAGATAGAATGCCTTGGCCAGACCCATCATCTGGGTGCAGGGACGCTTGGCCGGGCAGACGAAGGTGCAGGAGCCGCAGTTGAAGCAGTAGTCAACGTGCAGCTTGCCCAGCTCCTGGACGTCGCGGGCAGCGTAAGCCTGGTTGACCTCCACGGGCTCCAGACCCATGGGGCAGTACTCGACGCAGCGGCCGCAGCGGATGCAGGGGTTGACCTGCGGGGGCTGTGCAGTTGCTTCGCTCAGCATGATAAGGCCGGAAGTGGTCTTGGTGGTGGGGTAGCTCAGGTCACGCACAGCGGGACCCATCATAGCGCCGCCGGCCACGACCTTGCCCAGAGTGACGCCGCCCTTGAGGCCGGCAGTGTTCAGGACATCCTCGTAGGAAGTACCCACAGGGACGATGAGGTTCTGGGGCTTCTCGCAGGCATCGCCGTCCACGGTAATGACGCGGCTGACCACCGGCATACCGGTAGCCAGATACTTGCCGAGGCTGGACACGCTGGTCACGTTCATGACGATGGCGCCGGCAGCGGCGGGCAGGCCGCCGTGCGGGACCTCGCGGCCCAGGCACTTCTCGATGAGGATGAGCTCTGCGCCGGTGCCGTAGACGCTGGGCAGGGGCTTCACCTCAATGGCAGGCTTGTCCTTCGTCTTCTGGCACAGCAGGTCGATGCACTCGGGCTTATTGTTCTCGATGCCGATGACGCACTTCGGGATGCCGGTGTACTTCAGCACAGCCTCGATGCCGCGGACGATGTCGTCTGCGCAGTTCAGCATCTCCTGCGTGTCGCTGGTCAGCCAGACTTCACACTCGGAGGCGTTGATGAGCAGGGTGTCCACGGGGTCCTTGGGCTGCAGCTTGACGTCAGTCGGGAAGCCTGCGCCGCCCAGACCCACCAGACCGCTCTCACGCACGGCGGCGAGGAAGCTGGCCTTATCGGTCACTTCGGGTGCCTTCACGGCGGGGTCTACGGTCTGCTTGCCATCGGTCTTGATGACCACAGAGTCGCACATCCGGCCATTGGACAGACGGAACGGCTCCACAGCCGCCACGGTGCCCGAGACGCTGGAGTGGATATTTGCAGACACAAAGCCGCCAGCTTCACCGATCTTGGTACCGACGAACACCTCGTCGCCCTTCTTCACCAAAGCCTTGGCGGGAGCGCCGATATGCTGACTCATCAGGATGCGTACCTGCGCGGGCAGAGGCATCGGGACCGGTTTGCTTGCAGCAGTTGCCTTGTCATGCGGCGTATGCGCGCCAAGCGCCGCACGTTTCAGCTTGTTCAACATGGAATTAAATCCCCCATTCTGCTTGAATTGCTGTCCCCACGCCCATGCAGGCGCACTGGTACAGGGACAGTTGCTGCTTAACATGTTTATTGTATCATTTTGCGGTGGGAAGTCAACGACAACAAGGCCAAAATGATGCAAATTCCTTAAATTTCTTGGCTGTTTTTAACGATTAGCTGTGGCTAACCTCCCATTTTTTCGTTCGTATCGCACAACTTTTCCCAAAGTCCGGTCGTTTGCCTTTCCGGGAAGAATATGTTATACTACAACCAAACGAACACGCAGGCGCATCCCGCGCCGTGCGGTCTGAGCCGTCAAGGAGGGTCTACCATGAAATTTCTGAAAGTAATGCTCGCTGTTTTGACCTGTCTGGCTGTCACGCTGACCGGCGTGCTGCTCTTTGTGGACAAGCACGGCCCCCGCTATATCCAGATCGACAACAGCGAAGACTGATTTTTCTCCGACGACAGAAGCCCCCGGATGCGGCACCGCATCCGGGGGCTTTCTCGTTTTATCTCATCTTAGTACGGCAGGAGCACCACGCCGCCCTCGTTGGTGAAGGAGATGCCCACCATCGTCACGTCGGCGCTATTGAGCAGCTGGAAGGCCGGGGTGGGCAGCAGGTCCATGTTGTTCCAGTCCGTTATATCCCAACCGCCATTTTGCAGCTTGTAGGAGTAGCAGTCGCCGATGCTGACTTTGCCCTCCACCTTGGTGTCGAGGATGGCCAACCACTGGGCATCGTAAGCGTCCCCGTCATCGGTGCTGAAATAAAGCGCCGCCATCCGGTCGGCCTGCGCGTCCGTGTCCGCCGTTTCGGCCACAGGGGCAAGGCCGTTCTGCTGGCGTACCGCATTGATGGTGTCCAGCACAGCCTGCTTCTGGGCAGGCGTCTCCGCAGTGACAGGTGCAGCCGTTGCGCTGGCCGCAGCGCACAGCAGCGTGACTGCCGCCGCACAGACCAGCAGCGCCGAAAGGAATTTTTTCGTCAGTTTCATGTTCCGTCCCTCCACGAACAAATTTTCTGCCCGGCTCTGCGCCGAGCCCTGTGTGTAGTCTATCACCGCAAAAAGTCAGCTGTCAATGCTCAGATTCGACAAAAATGCCGCTGATTTTTCATCAGCGGCATTTTTCATTCCATCAATAATCCTTTTCGCAGCCCAGCAGGAACTTCATGTACGCGAAGGTCCGCTCCTGCCCGATGTCCCGCACCATCTTGAGCAGCTTTTCCAGCAGCGCTCTCGTCTCGGGGTGGAGCAGATAGTGGTCTTTGCTGTGCTCGTAGTACTCCCAAGGGGAGGCGTCGGTGTACTTGCTGCCCAGATAGATCTGGCTGGCGGCCACACGGTCGCAGACCATCTCGCAGACGTACCGCAGGGGGATCTTCATGCCGGTGAGGCCGGCTTTCGTGGTGCTGTAGTCTATCCAGTATTCGAGGTGATGCTTGTTGCGGCCCTTGTGGTGGAGCCATGCCGAGGTGTAGCCCCTGGCTTCCCGCTCCGCCTCATTGGGGCTGTGGTCGCCCTGATAGTAGATGCAGCCCGGGATGAACTCGGTGGGGCTGTACTTGCTCAGGTCATGGGTCAGGCCCTGCCGATAAAGGCCGCATTCAAAGCAATACTTCATCACCAGCAGTTTATGCCGGGTGATGGTCTCAAAGTGTCCCTTGATGTTCATTGGAGGGTACCTCCCCGGAATCTTACCGTTACCCTGCCCTCTTTCAACCTGCGCAGATCGTCACTCTCCGAAAAATCCTCCCGGTCGCGGGTCAGGTTGGGGTTGTAGTAGGGGTCATCCAGAATGTTTTCCTTGCCGTGGATGGTGTAGAGCCGCTGCTGTTCCGCCGCAAAGCGGGCCGCCTTGACGGGGTCTTTTTCATCCCCGCCCCGGCTCTTGCTCTCATAGTGGATGAGCTCGGCGTAGGGGGTCCAGGCAATGCGGTAGCCTGCATCCCGCACCCGCAGGCAGAAGTCCACATCGTTGAAGGCCACGGCAAACTGCTCGTCCAGCCCGTGCATCTCGTCATAGACGGCGGTCTTTACCAGCAAACAGGCACCGGTCACACCGGAGAAGTCCTGCACGGTAGAGGTGCGGAACAGATAGCCGCTGCCGCCCTTCTTCTTATACTTGTGGCTGTGGCCCGCGTAGCCGCCCAGACCCGTCACGATCCCTGCGTGCTGGATGGTCTCATCCGGGTACCAGAGCATGGCACCGCAGATCGCCGCACCGCCGGGGTGGGCGCACTGCCGGAGCAGCTCCGTGAGCCAGTCGCCGTTCACCACTTCCACATCGTTGTTGAGCAGCAGCAGGTAGTCGCCCTCTGCCGCTTTCCGGCCAAAGTTGTTGATGGCCGAGAAGTTGAAGCCCTTGCCCGGGTAGGTGACCACCTTCAGGCCGTCGTACCGCTGCCGGGCCTTCTCGTAATAGGCAAAGGTGGCCGGGTCTGTGGAGTTGTTCTCGATGACGATGACCTCGAACCGGTCCCAGGTGGTCTTTTTCCAGATGCTCTGCAGGCACTTTTCCAGATCCTCGGTGTGATCCTTGTTGGGGATGAGGATGCTCACCTTCGGCTCCCCCACAATGTCCCACCTGACCCGATAGGTGCTGGGGTACAGGCCATCCTCTATGGTACCGGTGCGGCCGGTGCGCTCCAGATGGTCGGCCAGCGCCTTCTTTGCCGCTTTGGCAACGTAAGGCTTGGCATCGGTGCCGCCAGAGGTCGAGCCTTCGTGCACCCGCCAGTAGTAGAGCACCTGCGGCACATGGGCCGCGCCGCCCACCTGCTCAATGAGCCGGAGGAAAAGGTCGTGGTCCTGACTGCCATCACATTTGGGGCGTTCCCCGCCCACCTGCTCGAACAGCTCCCGCCGGAACACGGCCAGATGGCAGATGTAGTTGCAGCAGAGCAGGTAATCCGGGGCGTAATCGGGCTTGAAGTGGGCCACCAGCGGCTTTTCGATCTTTTTGGTAAAGAGGGCCTCGTCGCTGTACAGGAAGCCGTCCGGCTCCCCTGCCTCACGCAGCTGTCGAATCGCCTGACCCATGGTGTACATGGCGTGGGGCGCAAGGATGTCATCGTGGTCGGCCAGCGCCAGATATTCCCCCGATGCCAGTTCAGCGGCGGCGTTGGTGTTGGCCGCAATGCCCTTGTTTTCGATCTTTTTGTATACGATGTGTTGATATTTTGCCTGATATTCCCTTACGATATCCCCCACACTGCTGTGGGCAGCATCGGAGGCATCCGCCAGGCAGAGCTCACCATTGGGGGCAGTCTGGTTCACGAAGGAATCCAGAAACTGCCGCAGAAACACCTCAGGAGTATTATACAACGGTGTCAACACGGAAATCGTCGAAAGTTGGCAGTTTTCAAAATTTTTTCCTGCCATTTCGGCTCTCTGGGCTTCCAGCACCTTTTTTGCGGGCAGGTAGCGGGCCTTTTTGCCAAAGCACCGCCGCCTGACAAAGCCCGCGCCCCGGGCCAGCATGGTGCCCAGACCCTCGT